>Ga0307474_10000967_pt1 | contig 20799 bp, 16 predicted proteins | sample atmos_gasesECM1C_2_FD_203312 | JGI IMG/M metagenome (GOLD analysis project Ga0307474, IMG submission 203312) | Hardwood forest soil microbial communities from Morgan-Monroe State Forest, Indiana, United States - atmos_gasesECM1C_05 | ecosystem: Environmental > Terrestrial > Soil > Temperate... | reverse complement strand
GCGGGTGCTTGGTCGATTGGAGTCGCCGGAACAGGAAGCATGATCGGACTTTCCCTCGAGGGTTTTCAGGCGCTTTCCGAAGCCGAGCGAGAATCGCGATTGGTTGAGGCACGTGCAGAATTGCAGAAAGCCGGAGCGCATTACGTGGTCGATACTCTGGCGGATGTCCACTCCGTTCTTGACGACATTGAGGACCGCCTCAAGTCCACAAGCAAGTCTCGCTAACCGCTGATGAGGAAACGTAAGCAGCGACGCGTTTAGCAACCTAAGAGTGCCAGCGTAAATGGCGTTGTACTAACTAGTCGAAGACAAGTGCGGCCCGGGCCGGGAATCTCATTCGTAGCTGCACTCCCTTGCTTCGGATGAGAGCAGAGTGCAGCAACGGCGGTGTTGAAGAAAGGCCGGTCCGATGCCGGAGATCTGGGGCTTATTTAGTTCCGGCGTAATACTTCCGCGGGGCATAGCAAACGCTGGCATCGACCAATTCTACGGTTGCCGGAACCTCGGGATTGTAGGGAGCCTGCTTCTCTCAACATCAAGTCATTTGCTTTTTGACAGTCTTTGCAGCCAGGATGCACTGTGACCACGGCAGGTCAGGAACTCGGTTTTGTGTCAGCCACTGCGCTGGCCGCGGCGATTCGTGCGAAGGAATTATCGCCTGTAGAGATAGTGCAAGCCATCTTTGCACGCATCGATGAGATCAATCCAAAAATCAACGCGTTCTGCACACTCACAGAAGAGCAAGCTCTGCGCACGGCAAAGGATGCGGAAGCCTCCTTAATGCGAGGCGACGAGTTGGGTGCTCTTCACGGACTCCCGGTTTCGATCAAGGATCTGCTCCTCACACGCGGCGTTCGCACGATGTTCGGCTCCCGCATCCGGGAGAAGTGTGTGCCAGAGGAGGATGCTCCTGCTGTCGCGAGAGTCGTTGCGGCCGGGGCTATTCCGATTGGAAAGACCACAACGCCCGAATTTGGATTCAAAGCTGTGACGGACAGCCCACTCACGGGAATAACCCGTAATCCTTGGAATCTTAGCAAGACTCCAGGTGGCTCTTCGGGGGGAGCAGGCGCTGCGGTAGCGGCTGGACTCGGACCGCTCGCGTTGGGTACCGACGGCGCCGGCTCGATTCGCATTCCGTCCTCCTTCAACGGAATCTTCGGCTTGAAGCCATCCTACGGGCGCGTGGCGGTGTATCCCGCCAATCCCGTGCCTTTCTTGTCGCATGCTGGACCGATGACGCGGACAGTCCGCGACGCGGCGTTACTGATGAACGTCATCGCGGGACCGGACGAACGAGATCTCCAATCGCTTCCCGCCGATCCGGCGGATTATCTTGAGAGTTGTGAGGGCGCAATCCGTGGGCTTCACGTGGCTTGGAGCCCGACGCTGGGTTACGCCAAGGTGGACTCTGAAGTCGCCCATATTACAGAAAGAGCAGCCAGGGCGTTTGAAGATCCACTCGGATGCGAGATGGAAACCGCGGACCCAGGGTTTGAGAGCCCACAAAGGTTCTTCGCGACACTTTGGGCCATGAGCTATAGCTTGCGGTTTGAAGCGTTGCTACCGGAATGGGAGTCTCGCATGGATCCAGACCTAGTGACGCTGATCAAGGGGGCTCAGGGCCTCGGCCCAGCCAACTACGGGGAAGCACTGGCGAAACGCGCTGCACTTTGGGATACCACGAGGAAGTTCTTTGAGCGATTCGAGCTCCTGCTCACTCCGACGCTTCCGGTGCTTCCGTTTGCTGCGGGGCTTGGTGCTCCCGAAGGAATGGCTGGCACCGCCGGAGCCTTGCCTCCTTTTCCGGAGTGGCTGCCGTTCACATATCCGTGGAACTTGACCGGTCAACCCGCAGCGACGGTTCCTTGCGGCTTCACTCACGAAGGTCTGCCCGTGGGGCTACAAATCGTGGGTCGACGCTTCGCGGATGCTACTGTTCTGAGAGCCGCGGCGGCGTTTGAGGAAGCGCATCCGTGGGTTGCCAGACAGCCGAAGTTGTAGGCTCTGAAGCTGAAGATCGATTTTATGAAGTCGAAATACGGCGTTAACATGAGCGAAGGCGCGGACGTTGCAGTTGCGTTCCACCGGAGATCTATCCAAAGCCCATCGCCGGAGATATAGCGACACGCTGTCATCGAATGGACCTTGCCGTCTACCGATATCGGTGATGGCGATGAAGAGGGAAGCCTTTGCTATGACAACGAGTAAATTGTTGTTCACCCCCGGACCGCTCACCACCAGCGCGACGGTAAAGACCGCCATGTTGCGAGACGCTGGTTCGCGCGACCGCGATTTTCTGCACACGGTGCGTGAGATTCGTGAGCGGCTGCTGGCGATCGGCGAGATGGGCTCGCCGGACGCAGACAATGTGACCAAATACGAATGCGTGCTAATGCAGGGCAGCGGCACCTTTGCGATCGAATCGGTGATTTCCTCGGTGATTCCTCGCGAAGGCAAGCTTTTGGTTCTAGTGAACGGCGCGTATGGACGACGCATCGCGCAGATGGCACGCGTCTATGGAATTGAAACCGAAACGGTGGACGTACCAGAAAACCGCAAGATCTCGCCGGAGGTCGTCGCAGACTGCTTCGCGACGGAGCCTGGCATCACGCACACGGCCGTTGTCCATTGCGAAACGACGACCGGAATTGTCAACCCAATCGAAAGGATCGGCGTGGAGGTGGAGCGCGCGGGCGCCGTGTACATCGTCGATGCTATGAGCAGTTTCGGTGCGATCCCTGTGAATCTTGCGGCGTCGCGCATCGCCTTCCTGATTTCCTCGGCGAACAAGTGCATCGAAGGCGTCCCCGGGTTCGGCTTCGTGCTGGCGCAGCGCGACAGATTGCTCGAAGCGAAAGATCGGGCGCGCACGCTGAGTCTCGATCTGCACGCACAGTGGGCAGGCTTCCAATCCGATGGCCAGTTCCGCTTCACTCCGCCAACGCACGCGCTGCTGGCGTTTCACCAAGCTTTGCTCGAACTGGAAGCGGAGGGTGGTGTGGCCGGACGGTCTGCTCGCTATCGTGCGAACTATGAGGCGCTGATGCACGGTATGGCGGAAATGGGCTTCGAGGCATATCTCTTGCCGAAGGACCAAAGTTACATCGTCACTGTGTTTCGCTATCCGGTGCACCCACAGTTTCACTTCGAAGAATTCTATGCTCGGCTTAGCGAATTAGGATTCCTCATTTACCCCGGCAAACTGACAGCGGAGCCGTGCTTCCGCATCGCCACCATCGGACGGCTGTCTCCGCCGGACATCGAGGCGCTACTTGCCGCGATGCAGCGCGTGTTGAGCCAAATGGGAGTTGTGCCTGGCTTCGGCCAAAGCTTAACACCACACAAAGCTATAGACTAATTTACGATTGGTCGATCATGAGCGCAGACACTAACCTGGCTTCTCGCCTATCCAGTCGCCCGCTCATTGCTCCAGCGTGGCACACGGTTGTGTTCATTACTATTTTTGTGGGGCTGTCCGTCGTCGGAGGTTTTTTTCAGCACGCTGTAAAGCAGCAAGCACAGCCAGCAGCGCCGAGTGGCAATGCCGTGTCACGTTATATTTCTGTAGTCGTCTTTGAATGGCTGCTCGTGCTCTATGTCCGCATGGGCGTGCACAAGCGTGGAGTGCGTTTGCGCGATCTTGTTGGTGGCCGATGGGCGACGCCGAAAGAGGCGATGAAAGACTTCGCTCTGGGCGCGGGGCTCTGGGCATTCTGGATCGGCTTGATGAATCCTCATCTTCTTGGCGGCGGAACGAATGCCGCGCAAGGACTTCTTCCCCAAGGGATTCTTGAGAGCCTCGCGTGGATACCTCTGGCCCTCTCAGCCGGATTTTGTGAGGAGCTAGCCTTTCGCGGCTATCTTCAGAAGCAATTTCAGGCGATCATAGGCAGCGCCGGGTGGGCCGTGCTTCTCCAGGCGATTGTATTCGGAGTTGGCCATCTGTACGAAGGGGTGGACCAGGTGGGAAGAATCATGCTGTTTGGCGTTCTGTTCGGGATACTCGCTGTCTGGCGGAAGAGCCTGAGGCCGGGAATGATAGCGCACGCTTGGTCCGATATTTTTGGGGTAATCATTTTCCGCGGAGCATAGGTAAATGAGCGGCATGGTTCGATACTTGCGTCGCGGGAAACGACTTGGTGTCCACGGATTGCTAGTCACTCCCCCAAAGAGTTGCTTTCGCGGTCAACGCCTGGCCGCGTTAGTGGACAAATTCCTCCCCGTACTTCTCCGGTTACCGCGTTTTACCAGGCAGAAAGCACTCGACCGACAGTTGCCGTTCCTTTTACCGGGCAGATCGGGACGGTGCGGTTTACCCGCGATCCGGCGAACGGGCTTGTTTCAGGATTTGTCCTAAATGCAGGCCGCATTCAGAATTTCCACTTTGTGAAAACAGCGAACTAGATTCCACGAGTTTCGCGTCGAATCGGCGTTATCTCAGCGTGCTAAGGACCCGTGCCAAGTCCTGGGAAGCGAGCCCTACGAAGCCAGAAAGGATTCATAGTGAGATGGGAATCGGCCCTTCAAATCCGGCCTCAGCGCTAACTTTGCCTTGGCCGCACGTCTACTCGGTTCCGGCCTACTCCCCAACCGCAAGATGGCAGCTAGTATCGACGGGCCTCTGACCGTCGCGCGATTCATCGAGCCACAAATCCTGGATAAACGTGATCAGAGGAGAGCGAGATCCACTGTCTCTGCGTGCCCGGAATAGGTCAAATGGTACTTCGCTTTCTTGTTTCGATTCGGAACACGGAAATAAAGATAGCCCGCAACTGGCGAGGAAACCTTCGCATCTGGCAGAGCTTTTTCGTAAAGTTCGCGCTCCATGGCGTCCCGGTCGCGGTCGGCAACGTTTGGCGGAACCTTGCCGTTAGGAGCCACGTCGACCCCTACCTCAGTATCGACTGTGTGCACATGGACTGGCTGGCCGGTGTTCGGATCCGTGTAGGTGCCCCACTCATAGCCAACCGTGCCGTGCGGGTAGACCTCCGTGGCGCTGGAGTTTTTCTGTTTTTCCAGTTGGGTCGCCACGATCGTGGCGCTCTCGGGTCGCACGGGAATGTCGCTGCCCACTTCTTCCAGCGCAAAATCCGTAAATGAAAGATCGACAGGTTGGTCTTTATTTGGGTAGACGGCCACGAGGACAACGAGGCAGCAGTGGCTAACATCCGCGGCGAATGTTTTGGAGGCTTGCTTTTTGCTTAGCAATTCAGCGCCGATACTGAACCCATCTCTTTCCAGGTGCGCCCGATACTTAGCCGCAGAAGCACGAGGCGCAGCACCTCCGAGCTTCTCCGATGTTTGATCCGCATCTTGGGCTTGCAGGAGCGGCGCGGAAAGCCAAAGTACAAGAATCGACGGGAAGAGCGCGAGAGAGTTTCGAAACATAAGGACACCTCCCAGCCGCACAAGTCCCGGGAATGATCACCAGCGGAGCAAACGTGGCTATCGTCATTATAGACGAAAAAAACGAACGGAGGAGGTACACGCGGATACGTTTGCGCGCTCATCGGGCCGTCAACAAGGATCGAACGCTTACGGTCACTATGATTCAATAAGAACGGTTTGGGCTTTGGGCTGGGATAAGTCAACTGATTAAACGCGCTAACCGGTCAACTGGAGTCCTGGTACGGCACTCATCTGGTGATCCGCCCTACTACGCACTTACGCGTGTACAGATGTGGCAAGATTGGAATAACGTCCTCCGTGATAGACTCCGCCGATGAGTACAAAGAGCAAAATAGAAGTAGTGGTTTAGGGCGCAACGAGGCGGAAAGGAATCGCCGTGAGCGACAACTTGGTGAAGTGGTCGGCAGCCATGGTTCTCCTCGCCATTCCCAGCACAGTGATTTGGTCCTACTCTGTCGGTGGAGTGGTTCTTGCCATCGGGCTGGTCACGACTTTTCTTCGCGGCGATTGGCAAAAGGCTCGAGGACTCGACAAGGTGATTCTGTTCGGGCCGCTCTTCTACGCGGCACCCATCGCGGCTTTCGGCACCGAACATTTCACGTTGACAGCGGCCATCGCCTCGATCGTACCGAACTGGATTCCCTGGCATCTGTTTTGGGCGTATTTCGTCGGCGCTTGCTTTATCGCCGCCGCGCTGAGCCTGGTGACGGGGATTCAAGTGCGACTCTCCGCGAGCCTGCTGGCCTTGACGTTTTTTCTTTTCGTGGTCCTGATGGACGCTCCGGCCTGGGCGCACCATCCGCGAAATCAGATTGGGCTGACGCTGACGCTTCGGGAATTATCTTTCAGCGGCGGGCCTCTGGCGTTGGCAGCCAGCTTCACTCCGCAGTGGCGCGAACGCGGCAAGCACGTCCTTACGACGATTGCGCGATACTTCGTTGCCATTCCCGTGCTGTTTTACAGCTTCGAGCAATTCCTGCGCGGCGATCACGTTCCCGGCGTTCCGCTGGAACCGCTGACTCCTCAGTATGTCTACGGACACGCCATATGGACGTACGTGGCGGCCGTGGTTTACGCAAGCGCGGGAATCCTGTTGCTTGTTGGCAAGAAAACCCGCGCAGCGGCGACGTGGCTGGGCTTGACCGTGCTCTTCGTGGTGTTGGTCGTCTACGTGCCGATCGCCGTCGTAGAACGCGCCAGCCTCGACAATGGCCTTAATTACTTGGGGGATACACTGATGTTTTGCGGCACTGTTCTTCTGCTAGCGGGCGCCATGCCGCGCGAAGAGTAGCGGCGGGAATCATCGATTGATCAGTAGGCCCACGAAGACGATCACCCATAAGGGTAGTAAGACTTGAGTGAACCAAGACCTCTTCTTTCTCACACATGTCCCGTTAACCCGACTAAAGGGGAAGGCTAACTTGTTTCGTAGGTCCGGCAGCGTCCCTCACCAGAGCGCCGATCGAGATGAAGCGCAGCTCACCAGTCTCGGTCCGAGGCCTCGCAAGACACGACTAAACTAATGCTCCGAATTCCAAAGTAAAGTGCCGCAAACAAGATAAGCAATCCCGCCATTCCCCAAACCATGCGAGCACGCTCTATCGCACGGACGCATTAGAACAGAATCCCATGGCCACTAAAATGATCCCAAATCCTTGCACCTGGATGCAGTGACCAAGAGCACATTAGGTTGTATCCCTGAACATGCGCTTTGCTTGCTTGAATTCGCAAGAGCTGTGGTGTCTGCGTAAGTCCTGATAATGCGGTTATCGGAAAAGTTCGTATCAGCCTGTTGACTCACAATGTAACGACCGGAAATTGTCTCAACAGTCAGCGGAAGACTGGCCGATACTGAGAGATACCAACGGCAGTAGATTCACGCAATCCTTTCTTTGCGGTCCGCAAGGAGACTCCATGCGCAAGCTCGCGGTCACACTGATGTTGCTGGGGACGCCGATCCTGTCTCGTGCCCAAACGTCCGAGAACTCGTGGGCAGCACTAAATGCTATGCATGTAGGTCAGCAAATCGAAGTTATCGAGACCAGTCTCAAGAAGCATAACGGAACGTTCTCTGCCCTCACTGACGAGGCGATACAACTACGAGAAGGCGAGAGCGACGTGGGGATCAGGAAAGAGAATGTTGTGCGTGTGACCTTACTCGATAAAAGCCACCGCCTTCGCAATGCCCTCCTCCTTGGAGGTCTAGGGGCAGGAGCGGGAGCAGGAATCGGGGCAGCGGCATCGAGATGTTCCAGCACGACAGGCTCCTTCAATTTCTGTGGGCTCGGCAGAAGCGTTGCTATTGGCATCGGAGCACTGGTCGGTTTGGCTGCAGGAGCGGGGGGCGGAGCCGCCATACCAAGTCATCCGACAATTTACCGCATTGAGCACCGCTGAGGAGGATGTGGCGCGCGTAGAAGGGTCAGAAGAGGGACGTTTTTCGGTTGCATTTGAATTTGACTTTCCGGCTCCCCACTTCTGGCCGATCAGCTTCCCGCCCGCCGATTGGTCTTCCGTCGAGGCCGCTGTTTGAAACTCTCGCGTGCGATTAGTCTTCCTAGGTTTCTGAGGACCAAATGAACGTTGCCGGACAACAGATCAAGGTTTTGGTGGCCGACGATTCAGCCGTAACCCGCAAACTCGTGGAGTTTACGCTGTGTGAAAAACAGTATTCCTTGCTTTTCGCGAAGAGCGGGCGCGAAACGCTCGACCTTTTCGCGGAGCATCATCCTGCTCTTGCGATTGTCGATTGGATGATGCCTGATCAGACTGGCCTCGATATCTGCCAGCATATTCGATCAAGACCACAGGCATCCTACACATACATCATCCTTCTGACCGGCAAGTCCGAGAAGGAGAGCGTAGTTGAGGGGTTGGCAGCGGGGGCCGAGGGACAAGGTTTCAGCTAGTTGGTTTTGGCAGCACACAAATTGAGCAAATTTAGCCATCACAGGTTGCGCCATTCTTGGCCACTCAGAAGGGTTGCTGTATTAGTTCTCCTCTTACTGACGTGCAGGGCACTGTGCGCTCAGGAATACAATTTCCGCAACTTCGGGGTCAAGGAAGGTCTCACGAACCTCGCGGTCCGGAGAATCTACCAAGACCGTTTAGGTTTCATTTGGGTAAGCACGGAAAACGGTATCTTTCGGTACGACGGGGAACGTTTCGAGGCGTTTGGACTGGAGCAGGGCATTCCATCCAATTCGGGTGCCGCGTTTGGCGACGCTCCCGATGGCTCTCTTTTGGTGGGAGGGGACTTCGGGCTCTACCAACTATCGGGCAATCACTTCAAGAACTTTTCCGTCGTTTCCCACGCGGTCAGTTGGGCACAAGGTATCCAGTCGGACGGCAAAGGGCACACCTTTCTTGGTACGGACTCCGGCCTGGTGGAGCTCTCTTCCGAACCCGGGCATGATGGGTTTGCGGTGCGAAGGTTCCCCCAAGCATCGGGAACATCCGGGCCGGGGGTCTACGGCGTGGCCATGGATGGCGATATCCTGTGGTACGGATGCGGACAGGAACTCTGCCGCATGGACCATGATAGGACAACCGTCTTCGGGCGAGACAGCGGACTTCCGGATCGTACCTGGCTAGAGATCAAGAAAGACCCCAGCGGTAATCTCTGGGTACGCGGGAGGAATGCAGGTGTGTTTGAGTTGCTGGTCGGCCAAACGAAATTCCGAAGGCCAGATGTGCCCACTCCGGGCAGCGAGATGGGACGTGTCGCAAGTGACGCCGAAGGGCGGATTCTAATTTTGTCACACGATGGGTTGTTGATTCGGGACGAGAAAGGCTGGCAGAAGATCGACCGATCCGTCGGCCTGCGGGGTGTCATCTACTCCGCTTTCGAGGATCGACAACATTCGCTGTGGATTGGGTTAGCGGGCCGGGGCCTGGTCGAGTGGCGAGGGTACCAGGAATGGGACAGTTACTCATCCGCGAGCGGCCTTGCAAGCGATGTCGTGTATGAGATTCTGCCGTGGGCCGATGGGTCACTCTGGGTCGCCACCGAGGGTGGGCTGTTTCGCGGGATGCGCAAGGCCTCTGGCTTCTCGTGGAAGGGAGTTGCGGGGATGGTTGGTTTCCCGGTGCATAGTCTTCAGATGGCTCCCGGCGGGGACCTATGGATCGGGACGGAGACACATGGCGTAGCCCGCATGGATCCACGAAGCGGTAACGCGCAGTGGATTAGTCAGAAGCAAGGTCTTTCGGGCTCGGCAGCGTATACCTTGCGCTTCGATCGCGAGCAAAAGCTCTGGGCCGGCACGGAAGCGGGACTATTTGCAGCCACAGCTCCCTACCAGAAGTTTTCGCGAATCACTGAATTGCCTTCCACACGCATCTGGGCCATTGCTCAGGGAACCGATGGCACAATCTGGGCTGGGGGTGCCGCCGGACTTTTCGGTTTCTTAGGCGGGCGATGGAGAAATTGGACGCACGCCGATGGCTTTAGCAATCAGGAGGTACTTGCGCTGGGTGCAGGTCCGGGTGGCACCATGTGGATCGGTTATCGCCACGGAGGCGGCATCGATCGTATCCATCCGCAGCCTGGCGGCATAGCGATCGAGAGAGGCGTCCAGAGACCTGGCACCGAAGGACTCGTATATTTCCTGGATTTTGATGCTTCGGGGCGACTGTGGGTGGGAACCGAACGGGGCGTGGACGCCTGGGATGGTTCCCGTTGGAGCCACTACGATTCTAGGGACGGATTGGTATGGGACGACTGTGACCTGAATGCGTTCGCCGCGGAGGGGGACGGCACCGTCTGGATCGGAACCAGCGGCGGACTCTCTCGCTTTAAGCCGCACCCCGACCGTGCGTCCGATGCACCGCCCGAAGTCCTTTTCACCAAGTTGCTCATGGGGGAAACAGATGTTTTCGGGCAGCGCAACCCTTCGTTCAGCATAAATTCAAACTCACTCTTCGCGAGATACTCCGCGCCAAATGCTTCGCGTGAAAACGCCGTTGTTTTTCGCTACCGCTTGGAGGGTGCGAGTTCAACTTGGACCGAGACAGCTCAAAGAGAAATACGCTTTGCACAGCTTGCGCCAGGAGCCTATCGTCTGGAAATAGAAGCCCGAGAAAGCGATGGAGCGTGGGGCAGTCGCAGGACCGAGTTTCCATTTAAGATTTTGACTCCGTGGTATCGCACCTGGTGGTTTGTCGGCCTCTGCGGATTGATTCCTGTGTCGGTGGTCCTGATTGTCCTTCGATTGCGGATCCGGGAGGCGCAAAGACGTGAGCAGGAGCTCCAGCGCATCGTGGAAGCGAAAACAGCCGACCTGCGGCGAGTCAACGAGGAACTGCTGCGGCTATCGTCTGTCGATTCTCTGACCGGCCTCGCGAATCGCCGCGTATTTGACCATACACTCCGCCTGGAATGCTCTCGTCTGAAGAGATCGGATGCCTCCGTCTCCCTTCTGATGATCGATATCGATCACTTTAAACCGCTTAACGATTCCGAAGGACACCAACGCGGCGATGAGTACCTTAAGTTGGTGGGAGCAGAACTAAAACGGATTGCCAAGCGGCCCACTGATTTGGCTGCACGCTATGGCGGTGAGGAGTTCGCCGTGATTCTTCCGGAAACGAGCGCCTCCGGCGCCGCGCAATTTGCAGACATGGTGCTGTCGGCGATCGCCGGTCTTAAGTTGCCGCATCCTGCGTCGGAGGTTGCGCCATTCTTGACGGTCAGCGTGGGCGTCGCGATGGCAACGCCGGAATGGCGTACTTCTCCTGAAGAATTGCTAGCCGCTGCGGACCAGGCGCTCTACGCTGCGAAAAGGAGTGGACGCAACCGAGTGAAGGTGGCGCAGGAGGCGGTTCGGTTCCCGACACCCTAGTGGATGTTGACGTACCCCATTCTGAAAAGTAACCGCAACCTGACCCTGTGGTTTGAACTCAAAGCACTTGTGAGGACCAAATAAACGTTGCCAGACAACAGATCAAGGTTTTGGTGGCTGACGACTCAGCCGTATCCCGCAAGCTCGTTGAGTACACGCTCTCTGAAAAACAATTTTCCTTACTTTTCGCTAAGAGTGGGCGCGAAACCATTGTCGCACACAGACTTGGCCATATGGCCGGCTTTCAACGCCAAGCACGACCTAGCCTTTAGCCCGGTATCCCTTCGAACACCAGTTGCGGCTCCAAACCGTGACACCACAACCGCCGGAGACTAGAGTGAAAGACCCAAGCCCAGGAGTCGGCCCGTGAACACCATTTGTCAACGCATTCTGGTCCTGGCTGTGGCACTCGCGTTTCTCAGCCCCGCCCTTCGATCCGAGCAGCCACAAAAAGCCTCGCACCTGACGCAGGAAGACCGCATCAAGAGACTCGAAGAGCGCGCCGATGCCGCCGAAAAAGCCGCGAGCACCGCCGCGACGGAGAGGGAGTTCATCGCGCGCACGCAAAAGGTCTACGAGTCTTTCTACGACAAAGCTTTCAACACGCAGCTGTGGACACTGACAATCGCCGGCCTGCTCCTGACCGCGGTGTTCGGCTTCGTTGCCAGATTCGGGCTGAACGTGTTCGAGCAACGCACAAAACTCGCCACGGCCGATGCCACGGCTCAAATGCGCAATGAATTCGCCCGGATCTTAGCGAAAGAGGTCCAGAAACTATTGGATTCCAACGCTGCTGACACCAGGAAACTGAAAGAAGCACTGACCGGACAGATCGAGGAGCTCGAACAGAAACTCAAAGATCGGTCGGATTTCCAAATACAGTTTGTGCAAGGACTAGCAGCGCGGACCGAGGAGTGCCATGACGACTCGGTGGTCACCTTCCGCCAGGCGCTCAGGGCCCACAAAGCAGGCAAGCCGCGAAATGTCATGGAAACAGAGGTTGGTGCCACAACGGTGAAGTTTCTCTTCGAGTCACTTCGAAAAACGCATGGCGACAAATGTGTCGAGAAAGCACGCAAGGAGCTGACAGACCCGCTCTACAACGGCCTTGACGAAGAGCTTGCTTTAGCCGCACTGCACATCGCTTGGCTCACGCCGCTTATCAAGGAACGAAGCCCAGCCACTCCCGAACCTCCAGCGCCTGAACCAGCCGCCATGCCGCGCCCTGCAGCGTCGGCCCCGCCGGTACAATCTGCGGAGGCAGACTGGTCAAGCGACGAGGAGTCCGACTCCTGCCGCCTGCTCACCAGCTAACTCCACTGGCGACAAAACAATCGTGATGCGCCCCTGCAAGTGGACTTCGGCCCAGTGTTGCGTCGATCCATTGAGACAGCCCGTCTAATCATGTGCTTTCTAAAAAGGTCGGGCATGTCGCTTCGCGACACCCGCAAAAGCGGGGGGCTGCGATTTTGACTCGGTAAGCAGGTTTCTACAGGAATCTATGGAACGCAGACTTTAGGTCCCGGTTAGTGGCAAAATCGGAAAAGTTCCTCATAGTACCCAGCGATACCGACAGTATCGTTCTTCCTGTTCGTCCCGCTGCCGTTTCCGCGGGGTAAGTGTTGACTCCATGGCTGAATTGCTCGAGTAGCAAGAATTCTGCGGCCGCCCATCGTTGATGAGGGCTCCGCATTGACATACCCTGCGGTCGTGGCTACGCTTTTCATGCCTCAAGTTGGAGTCATCATGAAGGCCTCAAACTTCGCACTTCTCGCTTTCATCTGCACTCTGTCGCTTGTACCAGATTTGCTCTCCGGTCAGGAGCCGCAGCACCATCACGACGCCGATGAAAAACTCGGCACCGTCTCCTTCTCTACCTCCTGCGCTCCCGAAGTCCAATCCCAATTTGAGCGCGGCGTCGCCCTTCTGCATTCCTTTGAGTACGAAGTAGCCGACGCGCAATTCGAGGAAGTCGCCAAAAAAGATCCGCGCTGCGCAATGGCTTACTGGGGACAAGCAATGACCCTCTACCACGAACTCTGGAATCGCCCCAGCAAAGCCGACCTCGCCCGAGGCTCCGAACTCCTCGCCAAAGCTCGTTTCCTCAAGCCGCCGACCGCCCGCGAACGCGACTACGTCCTGGCGCTCTCCGACTTTTACTCTGAAACGGATAAACTCGACCACAATCAGCGCGCCGAAGCTTACGCCGAAGCCATGCAAGGCGTCCAGGAACGCAATCCCAACGACCACGAAGCCGCCATCTTTTATGCGCTCTCACTTCTCGCATCAGGTCCCGACCGCGACCCCAATCTCACCAACGTCAAAGCCGCAGTTGCCATCCTCAACAAGCTCTACGACGAGCAACCAAATCATCCGGGCATCGCGCACTACATCATCCACAGTTGCGACAATCCGGCGATGGCCAGTCTCGCTCTTCCCGCCGCGCGCAAATACGCCACGATCGCACCGTCTTCCCCTCACGCCGTGCACATGCCTTCGCACATTTTCGCGCGCCTCGGACTTTGGCAGGAGGACATTAACTCCAACCTCGCGGCCATTCGCGTCGCCGATAGCATGGCTGCGCATCATCACGTGATGCATCACAGAGTGCATTCCATGGACTTCCTCGAATACGCGTATATGCAAATTGGCGACGACGCCAGCGCCAAGGCGACCATCGAGCAGATCGCAGCGATTCGCCCCGAACAAATGGATCCCGAATTTGAGAATTATTTGCTGATGCGTCAGGCGGAAGGGCCCGCCAAGTACGCTCTCGAGCGCCGCCAGTGGAAAGAAGCGCTAGGCCTGCAACCCAGCGCTGGCGCGCCACCTGACGTTCAGTTGGTCACCTACTGGGGGCGCGCCGTTGCCGCTGGTCACCTTCACGACGCAGTCGCCGCGCAAGACGCGTTGAAGCATTACGACGAACTGCTCGAAGCCACGCGCAAAGGTCCTCGGCCCTACATCGTCGACGGCCTGAAGGACGAGCACCAACTGGTGCAAGCCTGGGCGGCCTACGCCGCGGGCAACTCCGACGACGCGGTCCGCCTGCTGAGCGCCGTTGCCGACAATCAGGACAAAGTCGGCAAAGCCGAAACCGAACTGCCCGCCCGTGAAATGCTTGCAGACATGTTACTCGACCTGCAGCGTCCGCAAGAAGCGCTGACCGAATACGAAATTTCCCTGCGCACCGACCCCAATCGTTTCAGCGGCCTCTACGGCGCAGCGCAGGCCGCCACACAGGTCCAGAAAAAAGAGAAAGCGGGCGCCTACTACACCCAGTTGCTGAAGAATTGCGAGGGCATCCGGTCCGATCGACCCGAGCTAGCCCAAGCGAAAACCCTTCTCGTCTCTGCGGGCGGTATCTAGGCGCGGGGCTTTCAGCTCCGATATGAGGCCCGTATAATCCATCTTAAGTGTCGAAGAGGAAATGGCGGCATTGCCGAAGAACTGAAGAACTGAAGAACTGAAGAACTACAGGTCTACGCCTCCGGGCATCATCAATTTCTGGTTAGGGTGGGCCGGAGAAGGCATGTCGGACCTCTACGATAAAATCCGGCATGACGTGACGTTTCGCAAAGAGGTTGCGGAAAAAGCTGGCCTGGGCTTCGAGCTTCCGCGTAAAAAACCCCGTGTTGGACCGAAAATCGAACTCGAAAACGAAGTTGTTTTGGAAATGGCTGCAAGTGTTTGATTGAAGACAGTAAAGTGGCGCGCCTGGGGGAGATTCGACCCTTTGCTTGGTGCCCGAGGATCACGGTGAAGAGCCATTCTTCTTGCTCTTTTCGTCAATGAGATGGCGCGCCCGGAGAGACTCGAACTCCCGACCCTCTGGTTCGAAGCCAGATGCTCTATCCAACTGAGCTACGGGCGCACTCGTATATTGTTTACTATCAATAGCTTACCGCTATTTCTTCTCCAATTTCAACCTCGTGTGGCTCCGTCTTCGCATCCCATTAATTCAAAATGGCTTACCAAAAACTATCTTCCGTTCGAGCATCTAGCGCCGTGGCCAGATGCTCTATCAAACTGGGCTAGGGGCGCGCGGAGCAGCCAGTATAACATTCAAGCGCGTACAGCCAACCGAACATCTGGTGTTTCGGTCCATTCGGTCCAACATCCACCTTTTGGGGCGGAAGTTTGAAACCTAGACCCGCTTTTTCAGCGACTTCTTTGCGGACTCCACGTGTGGTTGGCGAATTGTTATTTCGCGTGCCAGAAAGAGGGCATGTAGCACTGTTACGCGGGTGCTGCGGGAGCTGTGATGAGCCGGAAGAGGTTTTCGGTAGGGACAATTGCCAAGGTAGCCATGGGCGCCGGATGGCGATTAAGTTGTATTGGATGTGGCGAAATGGCTGCGAGTATTCGCTGTCCGTTAAATGCGGTTCGTACGCGGGACAGCTCGGAATCGGACTTACGAGGAGCTAGCGGCTCCAAGTTGCTGTCTGGGCCAAAAGCCTGGTGAAATTGCCGGAGCCAATTGCGTACCTGTTTTCCTGACTTCTTTGCACGACCTCGGTGAGCAAGGTTGGACAGGCTCGGGAATCCGTCCAGTCTGTTCCCGGTCCAGCCTGCCCAACCGTTAGCGATCCAAGGTGCGTTATGGATGCGTGTAGTAGCGAACGTAGTCGATAATCATGGGCTGCGGATTCGTCAAGCCGCTGGTCGATCCTCCAAGCGTTCCACCCACGGCCACGTTCAGGAGTGTGAAGATGTTCTGATTGAACGGCCACATATCTCCCGAAGGAAGGTTGCTTGGGGTCACCGTGAAGAATGGTGAAGAAGCGTTGTCCACGAAGAACTGCATTTCATTTTGCGTCCACACGACCCCGTAGGTATGGAAGGCAGTGTTGGCTGCTTGTCCGCTCGGGAAAGTGTAACGCGCTCCAATTCCGCTCCCTCCAGTCTTAGCCGTGTGGATCGTGGAGTTGTTGCCCGAGGGGCCTGCTCCGTTGTCTACCTGTGGAGACCAATTCTCCATGATGTCGGCTTCGCCGCATGTGGGCCATCCCGCGGTCGAGATGTTGCTGCCCAGGCTCCAGAACGCAGGCCACAGGCCCTGGTTTGTCGTGTCGGGGAGCTGGATGCTGGCTTCGAGAATCCCGTATTGGAAGTTCTGTTTGCCCTCGGTATTCATGCGGCCGGATATCCAGGTTCCGTTGACGTTTCTGGGCTGGATCACCAGGTGCCCGTTCCCATCAATGTAGACAGGGGCGGTAGAGGTACTGAACGTCGTCGGGCACTGAGACGGATTGTTCGGATAACCCGGAGGTCCGCAGTACACTTCGACTTCGCCGTTGCCCCAGCCGTTATTGTTTCCGAGGTCGAAATTCCACACGGACGTGTCGGGAGAACCCGCGCTGGCGTTGAATTCCTGGCACCACTGCGGCGTATAAGTTGTTCCGTTGACTGTGATGGAGGAGACGCCTGCACAGGATCCGGTCCCGCCGCCGCTACCGGCTGTGAATGTCATGTAGTTGACATTCCAGCCGCCGGAATCCTGGTCCAGAGTTAGCACCTGCTGACCTGCCGGCAATGTTACCGTAGCTGACACGTTGGTCCAGTTCTGCCATCCTCCCGTCGCTGGTACGCTGACTGGCCCGCTGAGGTTCGTTCCCGATGAGTTGGAGACATGAAGAGCATGCGATACCGCACTGGGCGCCGCCACGCGGAAGCCTACGGTGTAAGTTCCCGCTGAAGCGACGTTCACTGTGTACTTGAACCACTGCCCGATTGCGGTCCAACCTAGGTCATCGCCGCCGCCAGTGTCCGTGGTCACCTCCAGATCGACACCATCCGAACGGTAGCTGTTAGCCGAGCCGTTGACGGAAGACACGTTGTAGCCCACTCCTTGGCCGCCCAAGTCGTAGTTCTCCGCTTGCACCGTGCCAGGAACAGGCCAAGGTGTTCCACCTAAGGGACCTTGGTTGGCGGAAACGCTGAAGTAATTGATGTTCCAGCCCGGGTGGTCCTGATCAAAAGTGAGGATTTGCTGGCCGGCCGGCAGGGTGAAAGTAGCCGTTACATTGGTCCAGCTCTGCCATGCCCCTGTTGCGGGCACACTGATGTTCCCCGTTAAATTCGCGCCGGACGAGTTGGAAATGTGGAATGCATCGGTCACGGCATTGATTGCGGCCACGCGGAACGTCACCGCGTAGGTTCCTGCACTCGTCACATTGACGGTGTACTTGAACCACTGGCCTGCGGCGGTCCAGCCCAGATTATGACCGCCGCCCGTGTCGGTGGTCACTTCCAGGTCGACGCCATCAGGGCGGTAATTGTTGGCAGTCCCATTCACAGAAGTTACGTTGTAGGCCACTCCCTGCCCGCCGGTATCATAGTTCTCCGCTTGCTCTGTGCCGGGAATCGGGGCTGGAGTTCCACCGTAAGGTCCTTCGGCGGCAAAGGCGAGATTGGTAACGCATAACATCAGCCCCGCGCACATTGCGAAGAGGCTCAAACAAGTCCTTGTTCTCATGGTGATTCCTCGCTCGATTCTTTGGGCTGTTGTGAAGTAATCTGCGCCTTTGTTGCAACCAAGTCAATTACTATAAGAACTCTACTAGGCTTGGTCAGTGGCGGCGATGGAGGCCGTGAATGGCCCAACGCAGTTTAATCTGAGTCACCGCAGAATCAGACAACTCCACGCCTACTTGGCACAAGGTTCTGATTAACGCGGTGAAATCGTACAAGTGGATTGACTTCGCCAGTTACGCGACTTAACTGGGAGTTGAACGTTTGGTGCCAACGTACGGCAGCTTCGTGGCCTCGCTAATGCACGGGGCCAAGGTAGTGATCAAGCCAATCCAAACTTTCTTTCACAACTGGCTTGCCGGGCGGGACATGGCCAGAGTCGAAGAGGACATGGCGTTTCCGCGAATTGGGTACGCCCAGTAAACGAAAAAGTGGGAGCTGGGAAGAATCCACTGGGAACATAAAATCGTCGCGGCCATTCAGCATGAGCGTTGGCACCTTTACGCGTAGCAAAATTCAGCGGCTCGATCTCCGAAGGCAGTTTTTCAAAGGGAAGCCCTCCGGCAAGCAGCACGCTAGCCTTGAAGCGTGGCTCAACTGCCGTCATGACCGGTCCCCAAACGGCACCCAAGCTGAGTCCATAGTAGGCCAGGCGATGGGCATCGTTCGAATCTCAACTACAAATTCGTGGTCCGCAGGAAGCTTCGTAAGGAAGGGTGACAGCACGCAGTGAGCGGCGTTGCCGATACGCATTTTCACATTGCAATCGGATATTATTTAAGCCTATTATCCACGCACTGTTGTCCCCCAGTTTAGAGGCGGGAACTCGGTCACGAGTAGCGATGTCAGCTTCTTAAAACCTGTCGCCTGCAACGATTCCTGCCCGTAAAGTCCTGCGTGCTTCATTCCGCCATCTCTGGCAAGGCCGCAGGCGATGGTGGCGCATGATGCAGCGATCCGTTTCCCATTCAAGGAGGTTCACCTCGCGAGTCCGGACGCTGGAAGGCGTGTGGGTCGATTGGCGCTGTGCTGGGGGTGAAGACTTTGCACGAGTTCGGAATTTGAGCCTGGGTGGTCTGTTTGTTGAGACACCAACGTCAAGGAGCGCGGGTTCGACTGTCAAGCTGGAGTTTCTTGTTCAGGAGGGACAGATCAGGGCCGACGCGGTTGTGCAGCGTACCGAGCCTGGCGGTGGATTGGCAATGAAGTTCACGGCAGTGAGTGATGAAGACCGCCCGCGTCTAGAAGCATTGATAAGCAGGCATCGCTCTTTGTCCTGATTTCTTCATTTGGAAAACGGTTGGGTTGCAAGTCGGCTCGACTTTCGGACGCTGTGATTCCACGGCTCGGAGAGCCTGCACTCACATCGTTTGCATAGCAATTAGAGTACTTCACCAGAAGCCAAGGTTCCCAGATGGCTGGTTCGGCTCCCGTTTCCACTAAGTGTTCCGTTATCTCGGGCCGAAAGAAGCTAAGCCTCAAGTGCCCGGTGAGCTGAGCCGCAACAGTCAGAACCTCAGAAGCTTACAGCTTGCGAAGCGGGGCCGGAAGCAGGCTGGCCAGAGAATATTTGCCTGGGCCTGCGAATAACAGTCCGGCGGCGAGAAGGAATTCGGTCAGCGCGTATTCCAGTCCACCCTGGCCGATGTCGTAGCCGTGGGGCAGATGGACGAGAAAAATCGCGCCCACCATGACGATCATCACGCAGACGGTTCCGACGCGGAGCAGCGCGCCGAGCAGGATCGCCAGGCCCCCGGCAAATTGCGCCAGCCCGACGAAGTAACCGACTGGTGCCGAGGCGTGCATATAGGCCGCGAACCCTTTGGGGCCTGGACCGCCGAAGGCTCCAAACAGGATAGCGCTCCCGTGAAAGATAAAGGGCAGCGCGCAAGCAAAGCGCATAATGAGAAGCTCAAAACTGAGTTCCCGCGTGACCCCGGATGTGAAAGTGCCTGGTGTGCTCATAATGACCTCCTGCTTCGAGCCGGAAACTATGTAACAAAAACAGCCCGAAAAAGCCAAGGCTTTCTGGAGGTTGCGAGGTGCCGAATCGCCCCGACCGGGGCGAGTGCAGTCCAAGTCTCCATCGAGTTTAATTTCGTAAAGCCATTCGGGTCCGTCGATCAGCTTTGGGACGGGAGCACAATCCATTGGTTCGATGAAGTCGGCTTTTCTTTTTGGAACGTAAGCGAGTTTTCTGACTCCGGTTCTCGGCATCTCTGGGCTGTCTAAAATTGGTCCTTAAGATCACTTGCTTGGGAGCGGATAATAACTAGTATCGCCTTGGGGCGGAGTTTGAGCGACGCTCTGTACGTTGTGTCGTTTCAGCAAGTCGCGCACCCAAGATGCCGGAACTGCCAGCATGATTCCCGAACTCTGCGCAAATGGGGCTCCTTGAACAGGGGTGAAAAGTGGCGCTGGCTCAGTTTGGACAATGACACCGATCACGTCGCCGGTGTCTAGGTCAACTACGGGAGAACCGCTGTTACCCATGTTTCCCGACGCGCCGATCTGTAACAACTCACGTTGACCGGCAGGAACTCTTCCCGCGTTTGGATTAGTGGTTGTAGTCGCAGCTAGAGTTCCAAATTGAATGGCGGGACTCCAAGAACCGAGGGGGAAACCAGCAATGGCAATAAACCCACCAGTGAAGGGTTGAGCGCTTGATATCCGTAGAGATGCTATCGGCATTTCTGTGCCGGGGTTGCCCTTCTGCGCGTTAAACTTTAATGGAATCGTGGTCTTGCATAAAGCCAAGTCGTGGGCGTCGTCTTTTTCGATCAAATCAAACCACGTCCCACTGCCGTCCCCACTTCTCTGCCGCAATCCAGCGGTCGCGCCGTTTGCGCTCCAACATCATAGGTATATTGGGTTGGATCTGGCGGGAGAGCGATAGAAAGGAAATCTTGGTTGCAAAACCAACCAAGTTGTTCCGATAACCCCCCGTGCCAACATCTCTTGGACAGTTTTAGTACCCTTAATTAATGAACAGTAGGGCGAGAAAGAAGCAGGCAGAGATGCATCGTAATTCTCTTGGTGTTGTTCTTTCTTCTGGGGGTTTGGCTGCCGC
>Ga0307474_10000966_pt1 | contig 20799 bp, 15 predicted proteins | sample atmos_gasesECM1C_2_FD_203312 | JGI IMG/M metagenome (GOLD analysis project Ga0307474, IMG submission 203312) | Hardwood forest soil microbial communities from Morgan-Monroe State Forest, Indiana, United States - atmos_gasesECM1C_05 | ecosystem: Environmental > Terrestrial > Soil > Temperate... | reverse complement strand
GCCAACCGCCCAGTTCTATCACATCGCTGCCGACAACGAATTTCCGTTCCGCCTCTATGGCGACCAGCAGGACAATTCCAGTATTTCCATCGCGACCGCCGGGCGCTCAGGCGGAGTCGGCATCGAGGATTGGAACCCGGTCGGCGGCGGCGAGAGCGGCTTCATCATTCCCGATCCCACCGACGCCAATATCGTGTATGGCGGCGGCTACGACGCCGAGATCACCCGCCATGACCGGCGCACCGGCCAAAACATCGAGATCACGCCGTGGCCGCGCAATACCATGGGCTGGGCTGCGGAGAATCTGAAGTATCGATTCCAATGGACGGCGCCGATCATGATCTCGAAATTTGAGCCGCACGCCCTCTACTTTGCAGCACAGGTGCTATTCCGCTCACTCGACCAAGGCCGGAGCTGGACCGTGATCTCGCCCGATCTGACCCGCAACGACAAATCCAAGCAGCGTTCTTCGGGCGGACCGCTGACCAAGGACAATACCAGCGTCGAGACTTATGACACCATCTTCGCCATCGCCGAGTCGCCTAAAGACAAGGATTTGATCTGGGTCGGCAGCGATGATGGGCTGGTGCATCTGACCCGGGATGGCGGAGCCCACTGGAGCAATGTCACGCCCAAGAGCATGCCCGATTTCGCCACCGTCGAAATGATCGAGCCGGATCCTAACAATCCCGCTGTCGCCTATGTCGCCGCCGACCGTCATCGACTCGATGATTTCAAGCCTTATGCATTCCGCACCGAGGACTATGGCAAGAGCTGGACTCCCATTACCGAGGGGCTGGCGCCAGATGCGTATCTGCATGTCATCCGGCGTGATCCGGCCCGGTCGGGTCTGCTTTATGCCGGCACGGAGAGCGGCATCATGATGTCTTATGACGACGGCGCCCACTGGCAGAGCCTGCAATTGAACTTACCTGTGGTGCCCGTGCATGACCTCGTCGTGCATGGCGATGCCCTGGCCGTCGCCACACACGGCCGCGCTTTCTGGATCATCGACGATTTATCACCCGTGCGACAGTGGGCCCCCACGATTCCGACCGAGACGGCACATCTGTTCAAGCCGGCCGTCGCGAACCACACCGTCTTCCGCGGCGGGCAACTGCGCTATTTCGGCGGTGCGAACCCGCCGGCCGGCGCGGTGATCAGCTACACCTTGTCGTCGCAGATCGGCAAACCGCGACCGCCCAAGGATGCCGACAAGAACGACAAGGATAAAGAGAAAGATAAGAAGGATAAGGTTGACCCGCTCGACCAGCGCATCAGCCTCGATATTCTCGATGCGAGTGGCAAGCTGATCCGTCACTTCCCGGAATCCGAAGATGCCAAGAGTCCCGGTGAGGACGATGCCAAGGCTGAGCCGGAAGAGGAGGAAGACGAGGGACCTGCGTCCAAACCAATCAAGCCGCCGCATTTCGCTGGCTTCAACACCTTCGCTTGGGATTTGCGCACGGACAAGGCGCGCGCGATCAAGAACGCGCCCTTGTGGGCGGGCAGCGTGGCGGGTCCGAAGGTGCCGCCGGGCCACTACCAGGTCAAGCTGACCGTCGATGGTACGAGCCAGACTCAGCCGCTCGAGATCGTACCGGATCCGCGCGGCACGGCGACTCTCGACGATCTGACCAAGCAGTTCGCTCTGCACAGTGCGATCAACGCCCTGCTGACCGAGGTGCATGACACGGTACTCGACATCCGCGCCACCCGCGTCAAGATCATGGCGGCAAAGAAGGCGGCCGCTGGAGCGCAAGCTGCCAAGGTCACGGCCGCGGGCGATGCCCTCGACCGCAAACTGACGGAGATTGAGGAGATCTTGATTCAGCCACGCTCGCACGCCTCGGAAGACGCGCTGAACTATCCGGTTCGTCTAAACAACATGCTGGCAGCGCTGGGGTCGCTGGTGGGTTCCGGCGATGCGGCGCCGACTGCGCAGAACGAGGCCATGTTCGCCGATCTGAAGAGCGAGGCCGCCTCGGCCTTGGCTCGATGGCGCGACCTCAAGACCGGAGAGGTTGCTGCGTTCGAGAAGCTCAGTATGTGAGATCGAGACCGCAGAAACGCCGGCGAACGTCGCGGTCGGCTTACTCGTGCCAGGGTCATCCGAGACAAACCGCGGCATTTTCACACAAGAAATTCGCAACCGTGCCGCGCAGACTGGCCCCTGTTGCGAAGGATTTCTCATCGGCCCCTTCAGCAAATACCCGTTTGGGCACTCGCTCCGACTTCTACATCCCCCAGCCGACCGAGGGCGTTGCGCATATCGAGGGAAGGGGCCGATTTTTTCGCCTAACTTGACGTCATCCCCGCGAGTTTTAACAAGAGCAAACCAGGGACCGCGCTTTTCCATGAGAAGGGTATAAAGGCGGCGTACGGCACGGGAGGGGTTACGTGGATGAGGACATGCTTGACCGATGGAGGCGCAGGTTCGAGCGCACCGCCTCCCTGCTCTCAGGGCGACTGGATGATCCGCCGTCACTGGCGGAGCTCGCCTCCGCCGCCGCGGTCTCCCCATTTCACTTCCATCGGATCTGGCGAGCGCTGACGCGCGAGACCGTCGGCCAGACGATATTGCGTCTGCGGATGGAAGCGTCTCAGGAGTTGCTTCGGGTTGAAGGCGCCAGCGTGACGGAAACGGCTACGGCGATTGGTTTCGGCACGCCACAGAGCTTCGCTCGAGCATTTCGGCGTCATACCGGGCTCACGCCCAGCGAGCACCGAGACTCTCGGTCATTCGTGGCAAAAAAGGACGCCGCAGACATGAAGGTAGCGGTTGATCAGCGGGGCGAGATCATGGTTGTTGTGCTCCGACGCGAGGGTAAATCGTACACCGATTTGAACGCGACTTTTGGCCAGGTTTGGTCCTGGGCTGAAGCAACAGACACGCTGCAACACTTGCAAGGTATTTACGGAATCCCGCTGGACGATCCCGCGAGCGTGCCTGTCGACCAACTTCGTTACGATGCCGGTTTGGCCCTTGGCGTCACGAATGCGCCGGAGCCTTTCCGAGTCCTTCGGCTGCCCGCAGGGGAGTTTGCGTGCCTACGGTACTTCGGATCGTATGAAGGCCTGGAATCAGCCACTCAGTATGTTGTGGGCGAATGGCTTCTGAGTTCGGGTCGGGAACCGGCAGACTTCCCCGTATTCCATGATTTCATCAACGATCCGGATCAGACGCCGGTCGACGAACTGATAACCGATATCCTTCTGCCGCTCAAAGAGAGGACCTCGTGATGTCAATTCCCGCGTTGTTTCTAACCGTCTCGATGTCGATGTCGATGTCGATGACGAGTGCCCCAGGCGCCGTTATTGACAAGCTCTTCGACGCCTTCAACCGGCATGATGTCGCTGCGTTGCAGGCGCTGTACGCCCCGAATGCTCGCCTCACGTCCTCGGACTTTTGCAATCCGCGTACCGGCGCCGACGTAGCTCGGACGTACGGAGCATTGTTTCGCGCTTTTCCCGATATTCGGGACGACGTGGATGCGATTGTCATTGAAGGCGATCGCGCCGCAGTACGCTTCGTCAGTTCAATCCGCACACCGGGAGGCGGATTCCCGTTCAAGTTGACGACCTTCTTCCGGTTTAGCGGCGGCCGGATCATCGAGGACGATACGATTTTCGATACCGGTGGTCGCGCTTGCGAGGAATAGGTGTCAGTGGGCGTTAAGCGGCGAATGCGCGTCCAGTACCGATCAGGGTACTAGGTTTTCGATGGCAGCACGTCCCAGACAGCTTCGGCCGAAGCAGGCAGATAGCGCCTAAGCGCCGGCATTGCACGGCGGAGATATCGTTCTGCGCTCTTGGGAACAGCCGACAAGGCGTCCTCTATCGCGCCGGGGAATCGTTCGACGACCGCTTCGAGGAGTGTGGCGGCCTGTCGCAAATCCTTCGCGGCTTTGCTGCTGACTGTTCCCCGCAGCTGAGACACCATCAGTTTATGGATTGCATAGCGTTCAGCGACCGGCACTCGCACCATAACCACCCCATGCGGACTTAGGATCGGGGCTTCTTGGGAGTTCGACAGAACATACTTAAGATACGGTAGCCCCTGCGCGTATGCGTTGAGTTCGGGAACCTTGATCGTCGGATAAGTTTCATCGGGCGAGGGCGCCAACAGATCAACCTTTAACCGCGAGCCACCGGGCTCCGCATATGACGTCGGATGTCCCTTGCGATTCAACGAGGGCACGTCGAAAAATTCGATCCCTGTTTCTCGGAGCATTTCTAGAAATGGGGGTATACCCGGAAGGGCCAGTTGCTCGCGACGCGCAATATCTACGTCTTCCGTCGCATAAGGCACGGATTTCACACCGAGCACATTCAGAAGCACGCCAAAAGCATGAGAGCCAATCAAAAGGGCACCCGCCCGGAATAGGCCGTGGTTGTGCAAGCTGGCAAGGGTCGAATATGTTTTCCGGTCGGCGGTGGCGAATCCGGCGCGCGCCAAGATCCTGATTCTGGCAAGTGTCGCGTTCGCTGCTTCGATCCTGCCACGAAGGTCACGTACACGAGCGATGACCGCCTCATTGTCTGCGGTTCCTAGATAGTCCTCACGGCGCCGACCAACTCCGTCCGAAAAGCGGTGAACCCAGAACCGCGTGCCGTTCTCATTCGCACGCTCCGTGAGGGCCCCCGGCGTTCCCAGAAACGCGTCGCGCTGCTCAGCCGCTGTGCTTTCCAATTCGGCAAAAAGCAGCATCAATGCCTTTTCGTGAGGTCTAGTGAGTTCCGTACCCATATCCCACAAGATTAGAAAATGTGGGATATAGATTAACACTGGGGCATATATCCCACAAGACGAGATTTGGTGGGATACGACTCGATGAGTCGCCCGTGCTTGGACCGCGTCAGTAGTTGCGGGCCACTGGAGGCGGAGTCGGTAGGTGGGTGGGCGGGCGGACATCTCGCCAGCGTGGATGTTAAGAATCAATTACTTGCGATCTTTACACCGCCTTAAACTTCCAGCGGAAGGCGCGGCGCGGCATGCCGCCGTACGAAGCGAAAGTTTTTGTTGAGGGATTGGCGGGCTCGATTGTCTCACTGTTGATCTAGTATTCCCTTGCGTCTTCGCGGGACAATCAGAATGATTGATGAAGCAATACTCAAGAATTGGTTCTTTACCGAGATATTTCCTCTCGACGCAGCATTGACTCGCTTTATCCGTCGCAACTGGCGCAACGAAGCCGACGTGGCGGACCTGCGTCAGGATATTTATGCACGTGTCTATGCCAGTGCCAGCGAACGCCTGCCCCTGCAGGCCAAGCCGTTCTTATATATCACCGCCCGTAATCATCTTATAAATTGCGCCAAACGAGCCAAGATTGTCTCGTTTGAACACATCGCCGATTTGGATTCGCTGGGGTTTCCCCACGACGCCATTACGCCAGATCGCCAACTTACTGCGCGAGAAGAGCTGTACCGAGCACAGGAGGGATTGGACCGTCTGCCACCTCGATGCCGCGAGGTCGTGATGCTGAGGAAAATCGAAGGTCTCTCAACGCGTGAAACCTCTGAGCGGCTGGGCGTGGGTATCGACACGATTGAACAGCAACTGGTACACGGCATGCGGGCACTGGTTGATTTCATGTTGGGCGGCAGTGGAAAGATCCGCCGCAAAGCCGCGAAACCGCGGGTCTCCATCAAGAGAAACCTATGAAATCTGCTCTTAGTCGGGAACACACCGCCACCGCCTGGTTGCTTCGTCGCGAGGAGGAGGGCTGGTCCGCTGGGGACCATGCGCTGCTCGAAGCGTGGCTCAATGCCGATCCGCGCAACCGAGTGGCGTTTTACAGGATGCAGTTCGGATGGCAGAAGGCCGATCGGCTCGCTGCGCTGCGTGAGCCCGTTGTGCCAGTGCGGGCGGACAGCGCGCGGACGTGGTGGCGTCGGCGCGGTTTCGGTCCGGCATTCGCGATCGCCGCCTCTCTGGCGCTTGGGGCGGTCATCGTTTGGCATCTCGGCGTGTTCGAACGGCACACGTACACCACCTCGGTTGGCGGGCGCTCTGAGGTGCCGCTATCGGACGGAACGAAGATCGAATTGAACACGGACACGCGACTGCGAGCCGAAGTAAACGCGAACAGTCGTACCGTATGGCTCGAGAACGGAGAGGCGTATTTCGACGTCGCGCATGATGCGACCCGTCCATTTGTCGTTCACGGCGGTACACGCAATATTACCGTTCTTGGCACCAAATTCTCGGTTCGTCGAGATGGCGATCGGGTCGACGTCGTGGTCCTGGAAGGGCGGGTCAGGGTCGATGATCTCAGCCCCTCACCACAGCCCACGGTTGTCATCACTCGAGGCGATATTGCGGTCTCACAGGGCGCCGCACTGAAAATAACCCATTCAGAGGAGCATGCCGTTGATGAATTGAGCTGGCGGCAGGGGATGCTGACATTCAATGAAATGACGCTTGTTGATGCTGCGGCGGAATTCAACCGGTACAACCACAAGCAACTGGTCGTTGTGGATCCGCGTGCCGCAGCCGTGCACATTGGCGGCAGTTTTGACGCCACCAACGTCGAGGCGTTCGTGCGACTTCTTAAGCAGGGCTTTGGATTGACGGTCGAGGATGAAGGCAACGTTATAAGAATTTCCCGCTAAAGCTGTTACGGAATGTAGACGGTCTGGTGTCTTAGCTTCAAACGGCAGAGATAATGCCGTAACTTGGGAGACTTCATGACCAAAGCCAACGGGCTCGCGGCTCTTATCTTCGGCGGCCTATGCATTCTGTTGATCAGCGGACCCGTCTTGGCGGACACGCGCAATTTCGATATTCCGGCCGGCGATCTAAAGGCAGCACTCGATACTTATATTCGCCAGTCCGGCACCCAATTGATTTATCGAGTCGATGACGTGCGCGGCAAAAAAACGCACGGCGTGCATGGTGTTCTTGACTCCGAGGAGGCACTCAATCAACTTTTGTCTGAATCCGGTTTCAAGGTGGTGCGTGATGTTCAAGGCGGCATGGTCATCACGCCGGTACCGCCCGCCAAACCCGGCGCATTGGAACAGCCGAATAACGAGACCGCGCTCCAGGAAATCATTGTCACTGCCGCCAAGATTGGTTTGCCGGCGCGCGAAATTGCGGGATCAGTCACCCAAGTTACCGGAAAAGAACTCGAGGAAGTGGGGGCCCAGAGTTTCGCGGACTATCTGACAAGAATTCCCGGTGTTGTCCTCAACGCGGGAGTGCCGGGCCTCTCGACGGCGACCATTCGCGGAATTTCGACAACGACCGCGCTCGATCAGGGTCAGGGAACGACCGGCTATTTTCTGACCGACGTGCCGCTGACCGAACCGAATTTTGCGCTCGGCATTGCGGACATTGATACTTTCGACGTCAACAACATTGCGGTCCTTCGGGGTCCCCAGGGGACGCTGTTCGGCTCCGCGTCATTAGGGGGCGCGATCAACTATGAGGCCGAGCGCCCTAATTTGCGTGAATTTCAGGCCCGAGTTCAGACAACCATCGCAACCGCGAGCGTGGGGGCGGCCAGTGAATCGGGCAAACTGATGGTGAATGTGCCAATCGTGACCGATCAACTCGCGGTTCGTGGCGTATTCGTCTATCGAGATGACGGCGGATACATCAGCAATATCGGTACCGGAGTGCGCAACTCCAACGACACCACGATCGAAGGCGGTCGTATCGAGGTCACCTGGAATCCCACCGACCAGACCCGTTTCAATTATCTTTACCTGAAGCAAGAGGAAGATACCCGGGACAACGGATACCAGGAGCCCATTCTCGCCGGTCCCCTCGAGAAAAAAACCTTGATTCCCGAACCGGCTGATTTCACGACGGTCATCAACAATTTGCGGCTCGATCAAGATTTGCACTTCGCCACGCTCACGGCAACGGCGACCACGCATCGAAAGACGCAATTCAGCGATGAAGATATCACAGCAACGTTTGGTCCGTTGTTCGCCAATCAATTATCGCCGGTCAGTGCGCCGCAAGAAGCCTATTCAACGGGCACCACCTTTGAGGTGCGACTGGCCTCGCCCATTGGGCAGCGCTTCGAATATGTCGTCGGCGCCTTTCACGACACGACCCACGAGTTCTTTTTGGATTTGTTCAGAGCGCCGGGCGCGGAACAGTACGCGACGAACACCTATGACCCCATCTTCGGCGCAGGTTTTGGCGCAAAGGCGGCGCCCAACGATATTTTATACAACGCCACGCTCGGCGCTGTCGGCTATGAGAGCGCGCTGTTCGGCGAGGGAACTTTTCACTTCAACGATGCATGGAAGATCACCTTAGGCGGACGCGAGTACTACGAGAAGGTTGTCGGAACGACATCCGCCGCCGGGCTGCTTGAATACCTATTGACGGCTCCAAACGTTCTGTCGTTTGGATATTCCAGCGATCAAAGCGCCCACGGATTCACTCCAAAAGCCTCCGTTACTTGGACTCCGAGCCCGGACATCATGGGGTACGCGCTGGCTTCGAAAGGATTTCGGTTTGGCGGTCCCAACGTCAACCCGCCGTCCGCACAATTTCCGTTCCCGCCCACCTACGGACCGGATAGCCTCTGGAATTATGAGGTGGGTACGCGTACCGATTGGTTCGATCAGCGACTGCAGGTGGACGCGACCGTGTTTTACGTCGACTGGAGCGATATCCAGGTGCGTCTCGGAACGGCCTCCGGCCTCGCCTATGCAACGAATCTGGGCAAGGCGAAAAGCTATGGTTTTGAGACTACGGACTCGTGGCACGCGACGTCCGCGTTGACCTTGCAGACGAATCTCACCTATACCGATGCCCATTTGGTCGACGGGTTTACATCGGGCACCACCATCGGGCTCCCGGGGGCAACCTTGCCAGGCGCGGCAAAATGGAACGCATCGGCCAGCCTGCGCTACGACTGGGCCAATCTGCCGCTGAGACCTTCGCTTGTCATCTCAGATCGGATCATTTCCAGCGCACCCGGCAACTTCGGTCAGCTCGTGCCGCTCACGATATTTGACTACAACCTGCTCGACGCGCGCCTTGCAATGCGCGTTAAGACCTTGGATGTGACTTTGTTCGTCAACAACGTCGCCGACAAACGCGGTGTATCCACCGCCAGCTACTTCCCCGGTAGTCCATTCGAGCAGTATCTCGTACGTCCACGAACGGTCGGTATCACGCTCGATTACAGGCTGTAACTAAGGAATCCCCCATGCACTTTCGCCGCGAACTGCTTTGTTTGATTTCAGTCGTCTGCATTGCGACTGCCACAGCGAGAGCTGCGGAGCGCGATGATCTGCTGTGGTTGGAGGCGCCCAAAAGCGAGCGCGCCCTCGTTTGGGCACGCGAGCAATCGCGTGAAACCAAAGATCGCTTGAGCGCATTGCGGATCTACGGCGGTATCGCCAAGGAACTCGACACGGTCCTGAAGCAAAGCACCCCAAGCCCGGAGATTACGCTGCTGGGCGCCAAGGCGGTCCGTCTCCTGCGCGATGCCGCGCGACCTCATGGTGTTCTGCAAGTGGCCCGCCGCGGCGCGGATGGGGCGATCGGTCCGTGGAAAGACGTGCTCGATGTGGGTGCGCTGCGTGAGCGCGAGGGCAAGCCATATGAGCTTCAGTGGTACGACGCGCGAAATCTTTGTCTGCCACCGGCATTCGATCGCTGCCTGCTTCGACTCTCGCCCGGCGGCGCGGACGATGCGGAACTGAGGGAGCTTGACCTCTCGACCGGCGCTTTCGTCGCAGATGGATTTAAGGTTCCGGCATCGCGCGAGTTCGCCGTTTGGCTGGATAACGACCATCTACTCATTGCGCATTCTCTGTTTGGGTCGGCCAAAACGGCCGCGGGATGGCCGGCGATTGTTCGCCTTTGGCACCGGGGTGAGCCGCTGGAAGCGGCCCGGTCGATTTTCGAAGCAGCGCCCACGGATGCGATAATGCAAATATCGTCGCTCGGAAGCGGCAACACGCGCCGCGGGATTTTGATACGCGCGTTGGACTATTCGACGTTTGAGATTTCATTGGTAAACGCGGCGGGCAAGGTGAGCGCGGTGGACCTGCCCAAGGCGCTGAAGCCGTTTGGTGTTCTCGCGGTCACCGACCGAGATCTGATCGTCCAACTCTCCGCGCCGGCATCCGTCGACGGGACGATGTTGCCGGCGGAGACCTTGCTTGCGTATGACGCGAATCCCCCGCGCGGCTCGAAGCCGCGGGCAGAAGTGGTGTATCTGCCGCGGGAAGGGGAATTTCTCGACGCCGCCTTTAGTGGGCTGGTCGCAACCCGCACGGGCCTGAGCTTTGTCGTCAACCAGCATTTGACGCAGCGTTTGATTTCCGCGACGCCCACGGCGACCGGCTGGCGCGTTCGCGACGGGCTGCATGCACTTCCTGGAACAGCGCTGCGCGTCGCCGGGGGTGATCCCGTGGGTGAGGATTTTGTGTTGCAGACCACGGGTTTTCTCATACCGACCAAGCTTGAGCTCATGCGCCCCAACACTGAGCCTCGGTTAATCGAGTCTGAGTCGCCGGCTTTTGACGCATCGCGCTTCATCGTTGAGGTCAAATCGGCCGCGGCAAAAGACGGAACGCTGATCGATTACTATCTGCTTAGACCGCGCAACACTGTGGCGGGTCAACCCGTTCCGACTTTGATGACCGGCTATGGCGCGTTCGGCGTCAGCCTGCCCCCGGGATATTTGGACTTTGTCGTCGGTGGGCGCGCGTTCAAGCTCTGGCTGGATCGAGGCGGTGCACTTGTCATGCCCGCGATCCGCGGAGGGGGCGAGCGAGGCGATGCGTGGCACAAAGCAGCGATGCGTGAGAAGCGCCAAGTATCCTACGATGATTTCATTGCAGTTACCGAATCATTGATCAAGAGTGGATTCACGTCCCCGGCAAAGCTGGGAGTATTCGGTAGTTCCAATGGCGGCCTCTTGGCGGCGACCCTGGGTACCGAGCGGCCGGACCTGTTCGGCGCTGTGGTGAGCGATGTTCCGCTGACCGACATGCTGCGATACCCTGAGATGGGCATGGGCGCGGCGTGGATGGACGAGTATGGGGATCCAAAGGATCCGAAGTATCAGCCTGTCCTGCGCAGTTACTCACCCTTCCACAACGTAAAGGACGGCGTGAAATATCCGCCTTTTTTCATCACAGTGTCTTCTCAAGATAACCGAGTGGGTCCGGGCCACGCCCGCAAACTTGCGGGCCGCCTCGAACAAGTGGGTGCGCCCGTTTATTTCTTCGAGGACAGTGAAGGCGGCCATGGAGTCAGTGATGCGCTCGAGCGTCCCGATCTGATGGCATTGCGCATGACTTTTCTCATAACAACCTTGATGGCCACGCATTAGGTTTTCCGGTCCTATCGTCGAAGGACAGTAAGGGCCGGAAAAACCGGCGAGGCCGAGCCCAAGCCCAAGCCCGCCAATCCTTACCAGCATACTTCGAACAACTGCGCTGCGGGGAATGCGACCGCCGATCTATATCACGGCGCGTCTGAATCATCCCTTAACAGAATTACATGATATGCGCCGACTCCCTTGGCGAGTACCGTCAATGCCAGTCGATTGAGATCGACGCTCGAATCTTGAAGATCTCAATGAAGTTGTATTCGGCAAACTCGATGAAGGAGGAACCAGCGATGAAGGGCAAGAACAAGTTGATCGGCGTTGGCATTTCGGTAGCGCTCGCTGCCTTGGCTACTGGCGCCGCGATTTCGGCCGAGGACAAGTACAGCCTCAAAGTGCCCAATGGGCTCGCGTTCTCCGAATTCAGGGGTTACGAAGGCTGGCAGGTTGTCTCTGTCAGTTATAACGGAGGGCGCATGGCGGTGATCCTTGGGAACCCCGAGATGATCGACGCGTTCAAAGCTGGTATTCCCGGAAACGGCAAGCCCTTCCCGAATGGCGCCAAGCTGGCGAAGATCCATTGGGAGCCGATAAATAAGGTGTCCTTCCCCGGTTCGCCGCTGGTGCCCAACACCCTCCACGACGTTGATTTCATGGTGAAGGATAGCAAGAAGTTTGCAGACAGCGGCGGCTGGGGATATGCGGTATTTGAGTACGACGTTACGACCGCCGCTTACAGACCCGGCAATTCGGAAGATCATCCCCCACAGGAGAACAACGCCAAGTGCGGAGCCGCCTGCCACACGATAGCGGCAAAGCAGGACTACGTTTTCACGGCCTACGCCAAGCGGTAACGCCGCCGCGGGCCAGTGAGAAACGGAGTGGTTCATGAATGACTTTGGGCTCAGAAGCCACCGACTCTGGAGGTGGCCGATGACTTATAGAACGGCGGCGCGGCCTCGTATGCCAGGCGCGGCAATCCTGTTGATCGGACTTGTCTTGGCGTGCAACCCGAAATCGGTTGAGGGTCAGCCGTCGCAGGTCCTGCGTGGCGAATATCTCGCACGCGCGGGCGATTGCGTTTCGTGTCACACGGCAAGCGGCGGGCAAGCCCTTGCCGGTGGCGGCCGGTTGAATACGCCGTTTGGGTATATGTTGACGCCGAACATAACGCCGGACGCGGCGACCGGTATCGGATTGTGGACGTCGAATGATTTCTACCGCGCGCTGCACGCTGGCGTAAATCGCGCCGGACAGGACATGTATCCGACGATGCCGTATGACTTCTACACGAGGGTCACGCGCGAAGACAGCGATGCGATCTACGCCTATTTGCGCACCCTGAAACCGGTGAGTAGCCTCATCGATGTCAATCACTTGCATTTCCCATTCGACGAACGCTGGACGATGGCAGGGTGGCGGGAGCTTTATTTCACGGAAGAAGCGTTCACACCGAGCCCCAATAAGCCTTCGGCGTGGAATCGGGGTGCCTATCTTGTCGAGGGCTTGGGCCATTGCAGCGCCTGTCATTCGCCGCGCAATTTGTTGGGCGCCATCGAAAAAAGCAAGCAATTCGCGGGTGCGGTCATCGACGGTTGGTTTGCGCTCGATCTGTCAGAAGATATCACCACTGGGTTGGGTAGTTGGAGTATCGATGACATTGCGACGTATCTAAAGACCGGCGCGCATAAGGGCAAGACTACAGCCATTGGCCCGATGGCTGAAGTGGTGCATAACAGTCTGCAATACTTAACGGATACCGATTTGCGGGCCGTTGCCGAATACCTCAAGGCGATTCCAGCCGACTCCCCCTTGCGGACCGGGCGCCACCGGCCCGACGCCACGCGGGTACAAGGCGCGAACCTCTACATTGATCATTGCGTCGGTTGCCATCAGTCGATGGGCCGCGGCATACCCGGTGTGTTTCCGCCTCTTGCGGGCAATGGCGTGGTGCTTGCCTCCGACCCGGCTGACATACTCAAGATCATTGTCCTTGGCGTTCCTCCGCAAAGCGGCCTCATCGCAATGCCGTCTTTTGCCGGGAGCATGAGCGACCAACAGATCGCCTCGCTCGCGAACTATGTGCGAACGAGTTGGGGCAATACGGCCGCGCCTGATGCAACCAGCTCAATGGTATCTACGCTGCGCGTCCCGAAATAGGGCAGCGCAACTCAGCAAAGACAGCAACTTCTTGCGGCTCGCGCGGATCGGGCGGCTTCGCCCTGACGCTGCGGGCCAACTCACGATACTTTTGGACCGTCTGACAGGCCCAATCTTCTAAGCAACGCCCGCACTTTCGCCTTTAAATTGTTCCGTCCCGTCGTTGCATTGCTATAGATCATGCCCCCGGGGACGAGGAGCTCAACGCGAGTACCCGCCGCGGAGCTTTCGATCTTGAGATCGCCAGCGATGCGCGCGGCTCGCTCGCGCATTCCCCGTAAACCGAAGTGTCCTTCTCTGCCGCGCGCGGCAAGCTCTGCGTCCATGCCGACTCCATTATCGCGGATGCGTACAGTCAAGTCCGTTGAGTACGTCAGATCAACCCACAATTGGCTGGCATGGGAGTGAACACAGGCGTTGCGAATTGCTTCGTATCCGATGCGGTAGACCTCATCGCGGACGATGGGGTGCATCTCTTGAGGCTCCCCGACTACTGAAAAGGAGGCCTCCATGGGATTCTGGAGTCGACATTCTTCGATCGCCCGCCGGAACGCTGCCGCTAGATCGTTTCTCTCGAGAGTCGACATGCGCAAAGAGTTCAATGCCGCTCGGCCCTCTTCGGTGGCTCGCCCCAGCCAGGCGGATAATTGTTCCACGGCGCGACGCATACGGACAGGATCCGTGGAAGGATCCAGTGCGTCGTCGGCAACCAATTTGCTGCCTTGGATGGTCTGCAAAAATGTGTCGTGAAGATCGCGCGCGATGCGAGTGCGCTCGGCCAGCCGTTCATCAAAGCGCGAATTCATCGCTCTCGCGATCTGGCGCACGCGCAGACGAAAAATCGCCCAGACGGCAAGCAGCAGGACGGCCACGCACAGGACGCGGAACCAGGTCGTTTGGTACCAGGCAGGTGTGATGACGAAATTCAGGCTTGCGCCTTCTTCGTTCCAGACACCGTCGTTGTTGCAGGCGATGACACGGAAGCGGTACTTTCCCGGCCGAAGATCGGTGTAGAAGGCCTGACGGCGGGTTCCGGGTTCTTGCCAATCTCTATCTCGCCCTTCCAGTTGGTAGCGAAACAGGACCTTTTGCGGCACAGCGAGACTGAGTGCCGTATATTGAATTTGCAGGTCTCGCGTCAGAGGGGGGAGTCGCAATCCTTCCAGGGGTGGGTAGGTCTTGCGATCTGCAATCACTTCTTCCACGTGCACAGGAGGGGGTATCGCATTGCCGCTGAGATTATCGGGATCGATCACTTGCAGTACACTGCCGCGGCCGAACCATAGGCGCCCATCCGGAGATTTTCCCGCGGCGGAGAAGGGTCCGGCGGGACCCGCTCTGGCGCCATCCAGCGCGTCAAAAGTCCGCACCTTTATCGTCGCGTCGGAGCGCTGCCACCACTTCCGCATTTCGGTCTCGGCGATCTCCACCATGCCGCACGGTGTCTCCAGCCAAAGATTATTTTGATCGTCCGTCTGGAATGCATTGACCGCGTCGCAGGGAAGTCCGTTGCGCGTCGTGAGCACCTGTTGCTTTCCATTCCATATTCCTGTGAGTCCGTATGTGGCTGCTCCTAATACCATACCCTCCGGTCTCACCGAAATCTGAGATAGGCTGGCATTGGGGCCGTGCTCGAAGTGAAATGTCTCCGCACGGCCATGTTTCATCCTCGCCAGATCGCCGTTTGTGAGGCCCAACCAGAGGCCGCCTTCCGGGTCGGCCGCCAGTCGGCGGGCCGCAGGTATTTGCGATGTCTGAAATTCCTCCACGACTTGAGAGTCGCGAATGCGAATGAGCTTCCTGTGCTCGTGGTTCAGGATGACTTCAGCCCAAATGTCGTTATTGATATCTTCGGTGATTCCGACGACCCACCCGATCTGATTCTCCCCGGCGTTACTGATGTCCTTGAAAATTCCGTTTTCGTATATCGAAAGCGTCTGATCCACGCCAACCCACAGTCGCGCCGCATGGTCCTCGAACAGAGTTGTCACTTGAGACCCGGGATGGATTTTTCCACCTCGAATCACAGCATGTTCATCCCCATGAAGCGCCTCTAGCGCACTGTCGCTTCCAATCCAGACATTTCCGTCGCGGGCGGCGAGAACTCCGTCCACCTCTCCAACGTCCAGTCCTTGATTGGGGGAAAGCGTCGCGACGCGGACGTCCCGGAATAAGTCGAGTCCCGCGGTCGTCGCCACCCAGAGGTTGCCTTCCCGATCCTCGTAGAAGTTTTGCACGAAGTCGGCCGACAAGCCGTCGGTGCTGGTGAAGTGCTCCACCTTGCCGTCGCGGACCCGGTAAATACCCTGCGAAAAGACCCCTATCCAAAGCGTCCCCTGCTTGTCGAGCAGGAGGGCGGTTATTTGCAGCGTGCTTGCGAATGCGAGTGTTTGAAACGGTTTCCACGCTCCGCCTGTTAATTGCTGAAGACGGACACCCTTGTCAGAAAACGACATGCCTACCCATAGTGAGCCATCGGAGTCGGACGCCAGGGCCGTCACGCCCGGCTGGCCTTCGTTTGATCTGAGTCCGTCTGTTGTGTAGACATCGTGCGATTCCGGGCTCCAACGGACAACTTCGGAGCCTCCGCCGATCCAAAGATTTTGCTGCGCGTCTTCGGCCAGCCCATGCGGATAGGTTGGAATTCCATCGGCGTGTTGATAGCAGCGGAATCCGGAATCGATGATTTGGCAGATTTGCCCTGTGGTCGCCGCATTCTGATTGGCGAACCAGATCGTGCCGTTTCGACTCTGTAATATGCCATTCGTCATAACCGACGGGCCAATATTGACGAGACGTCCGTTTACCCAACGGCTGAGACCCGCGCTCGTTCCAATCCACAAGCTTCCGTCGCGCGATCCAAGCAGTCCCCTCACATCGGTGGCGGGCAGGTGTTCATCAGCCTGGAGTGGCAACGGAACGAATCGAACGCCATCGAAGCGTCGCAGGCCATTTTTTGTCCCTACCCACAAATAGCCGTCGACAGTCTGCGCGATGGCCAATACCTCTGAGGGCAGGAACCCATCCTGGACTCTCCATGCCGTGTGCCCGTATTGCGAGATATGAAGATTCGGATTGACCGCCCGGGCGGCGGGTGAGGCCAACAGAATCAGCAAACAAGCCAAACCCGATCGCATCTGCGACGGGAAATGCCTGAGGCGGCAAATTGCGCCGCTTGCCAAGCGCGGAACTACCGCGCCTGGGCCGCCCTTTTCCGGACAACTTGAACGAAGAAACTTCACAAGATCTCCGGATCCCTTCCATATGCGGGCACGCAACAACAGGGCTCACACGGTATCGCGCAACCTTACGCGCCGCAGGGCTCGGCGAATTCATTAGAATCTCCAGCGACTGCCCTGTAGTTTTCTATAGGGGGCGCAATCAGATTTGCAGCAGCCCACGCCGGAGTGCGATGGTTACCGCATGTGTACGGTCGTTGGCGCCCAGCTTGTCCACGAGATTTTTGATATGAAAATTGACCGTGGTTTCCGCGATCGTCAATTGCTCGGCAATTTGCTTGTTGCGATAGCCGTCTCGAATCAGTCGGAGCACGTCCAGTTCTCGGCTGGTCAGGTCATCATCGCCTAGGTGCTCGGCGAGGCGCGCGGCGATCTCCGGTGGAACGTGCCGTTTGCCGGCGTGCACCGACCGGATCACGGTCAGCAACTCATCCTTGGGCATGCTTTTCAGCAAATACGCCGAGGCCCCCGCACGCATGGCCCGCTGTATCTCTCCGTCACCGTCCGAGCTTGTCAGCATAATGATGCGAGCGTGGGGAAACTCTCCACGGATCGCGATCAGAACATCGGTGCCATCGGATCCAGGAAGGCGCAGATCCATCAAGGTGATATCCGGGCGGTGGCGGCGAAACTCAGCCACCGCTTCCACAGCGTTCCCTGCATAGGCGATGAGCACCAAATCCCGCTGCGATGCGAGGATGGTGCTCAATCCTTCCCGGAAAACCGGGTGATCCTCGACGCACAGAATACGGATCTGCTCGGACATTTGCGGAAGTGCCTCTCACGCCGATTGTAAGGGCGCGCTGCGATTCCGTCCAAGGAGACCTCAGAAGAAGAGCCCGGGTCAATTCCGCAGAACTACGAAAAGAAATGACAAGAACCGGCATGCGCCTGACGGTCACGATCGCCGGGCGAGTAAAAGCGCCATGACCGCGACACGCCGGGACCGCTGACCAGAGTGGCAGCCGCAGCCTGTTTCCTCATGGTTTTCGACCACGGCGTGTCGGTGGCACGACACCAAAAAGAGCTCGGCCGGCCAGCATGCGCGCGTGTTGAGAGCAGCGTGGGCTGACGGGATGCGCTGAAGGGCGAATAGCAGACTGAATTCGACATGGCGTTCTCCTTGTCCGGGCCAGGTCGAAATGTTCCATTGATGCCGCATCGCTCTCTTGCATTTAACAAGCGTGCATTGCTCATAGCCGCCCTTTGCAGATTGGGAAATCTAAGAGAAAGACATGATGGGCAGTGATGGCGTTCGGGAATATGGTCGCCCAAGTGATCCTGAGCGTGGAGCAAGATGACAATGACGAAACCCGATAAGGTCCTATTTACCGCCAAAGTTCACACCACGGGTGGCAGAGAGGGTGCATCCCGCAGCTCCGACGGCCGTCTAGATATCAAGCTTTCATCTCCCGGCAGCGCAGCCAGCGGCACCAATCCCGAAGAGCTGTTCGCCGCGGGTTGGTCGGCCTGCTTCGAGGGCGCCATGGAGTTGGCGGCCCGCAGAATGAAGGTCGCTCTCCCGGCCGACACGGCCATCGATGCCGAGATAGACCTGTGTCTGACTGACGGCGCTTTTTTCTTGCGGGCGCGCCTTAACGTGAGTGTTCCAGGCATCGCGCGCGACTTGGCCCAGGCCATCGTGGATGCCGCGCATCAGACCTGCCCGTATTCCAAAGCAACGCGCGGCAACGTCGACGTCGTAATCAACCTCGTATGAACAAACACGATGATATGAAAGCCAACCTGACCCCATGAGCTAACCGAAGGAGATTTTCCGATGACTACGATTGCAATTGACGAACCTTTCGATCAGCCGCGGCGCCGCTTCTTGGGCACCGCGGCCATGACGCTGGCTGCCGCGCAATTCGGCATGATGGGCGCCGCGAGCACACTACCCAGCACTGCAAGGGCGGCAAGCATGCCGCCGATCAAACCCGGCACGAATACTTCATTCGGTCCGATAAAGCAGATGGATGCCGGCCTGTTGAATGTTGGATATGCAGAAGCGGGTCCCGCCGATGGCTCTCCTGTCATTCTTCTTCATGGGTGGCCCTATGATATCTACAGTTTCGTCGATGTGGCTCCGTTGCTCGCTTCCGCGGGCTACCGGGTGATCGTGCCGTATCTTCGCGGCTACGGCACGACGCGATTTCTTTCCAGCGATACGTTTCGCAACGGCCAGCAATCCGTGGTCGCGCTCGATATTATCGCGCTGATGGATGCGCTCAAAATCCACAAGGCGATCATCGCCGGCTTTGATTGGGGCGCGCGAACGGCTGACATCATGGCAGTGCTTTGGCCGGAGCGCTGCAAGGGGCTCGTGCCCGTGGGCGGTTATCTGATCGGAAGTCCGGCGGCCAACGAGATGCCGTTGCCGCCGAAGGCTGAATTCTTGTGGTGGTACCAGTATTACTTCGCCACGCAGAATGGCCTGGCCGGCTACGGGAAATACACGCATGATTTCGCAAAGCTCATCTGGCAACAGGCTTCGCCGAAGTGGAGCTTCGACGATGCCACATTCGATCGTTCCGCAGCGGCGTTTGACAACCCGGACCACGTCGCCATCTCCATCCATAATTATCGATGGCGGATCGGCATCGCCAAAGGTGAATCCAAGTACGACGACCTGGAAAAGCGTCTCGCGAAAGGGGCCGCCATTTCCGTGCCGACGATCACCCTTGAGGGTGATGCGAACGGGGCACCACACGCGCCCCCAGCGGCATATCGCGCGAAGTTTTCGGGCAAATATGAGCACCGGGATCTAACCGGTGGCGTCGGTCACAATTTGCCACGGGAAGCCCCGCAGGCCTTTGCCCAAGCGATAGTCGACGTCGACGCCTTTTCATAGGCTCAGCGTGTGCCCTGCGGACCGACACCGGTGCGCAGGGGACTGCGCGCAAGGATGATCGAGCGGGGCTGCTGCCGCGCCTCATTCTCAAAGAAGGCAGCGCCGTCGCCCTTCTCCAGTCCTTTGAAAATGCCGCGCACTTGATTGGGTAAAATGCCCATCTGATTTCTCCTCGAAGCTATTAAATTGCAAGTGGCGAGAGAATCAGGAGGTCAGATGTCTTTCGTGTCCGCGAAACGCGCCGGGTGGCATACCCACAATCTCATGGAAGCGTCGCGAGAAGTGACTCTGATCGGAGAATCCGGTGGTTAGGGCAATCTCCGTCAGGGGCAGGTCGGTGGTGGCGAGCAGTTCACGCGCGCGCATGACCCTGTTTTGGATTACATACCGATGCGGCGTCACGCCAGCCGACTTGTGGAATGATCGACTGAAGTGGGATGAAGACATTTGCACAACGGCGGCGAGTTCCTCGATACCCAAGGCCGAGTCAAGGTGAGCCTCGACATATTCCTCGATACGCTGCAGCGCGCCCTGCGATAGCCCGCGCTTCGCCCGACCTGTCGATGGTAAGCAGGACAAGCGAGTGAGTGAATCCAAGCGCGGCCGAGTGTGCAGCAACACACGTGCATCGCAATGCGACTCCAGGGCACCCGGGTCCGGCGGGGTAATGAGAGCGATCCATGGCTTGCCGTCGCCCGACGCAAATAGCGCGGTCGAGACATCACCGTAGCCTCGCCGCCGGAGCAATGTGGGATTGGGGCGAAAAAGCACGGAGAGGCCTTCTGCCACCCGTTGGCCTCTCTGCTCCAGCAATTGGCGAGCCTGTCGATTCGCTCCCACGATTCGTTGATTGCGATCGACCGCGAGAATTATACAAGCATCCGGAGTGTTGCGCGGCATGGCTACCAGCACCCAATGACAGCGGTGAACCAGACGGAACCAGCGTTCGGTGATGGCGCGCGCGGCGGATTGAGCCAACGCGAGGAGTAATTGCTTTGAGGAATCCAAGCCGGGCGCATCACCGCGGACGATGTCGAGCGATGCAAGCACACCCCCGTCTGAATCGAAAATCGGGGTGGACAATGACGAATCGCCGGAGACGGTGGCGAATTGCCCGGCAGCGAAATTGCTGCCGTCGCCGTGGACCAACTTTGTGACCGGGTAGGGCGGCAAGATCGTCCCATCGCAGCCGCGCATGACCGCGATACACCGCTGAGTGCGCAAGATTTCA
>Ga0307474_10000965_pt1 | contig 20806 bp, 18 predicted proteins | sample atmos_gasesECM1C_2_FD_203312 | JGI IMG/M metagenome (GOLD analysis project Ga0307474, IMG submission 203312) | Hardwood forest soil microbial communities from Morgan-Monroe State Forest, Indiana, United States - atmos_gasesECM1C_05 | ecosystem: Environmental > Terrestrial > Soil > Temperate... | reverse complement strand
AATCACGTTCTCAACCGCTTCGATCTGATCGTCCACTCGGGAATGTGAAAGGTCGACCACATGGATCAGCAAGTCGGCTTCGTTCACCTCTTCGAGCGTCGCCTTAAAAGATTCGATCAGGGTGTGGGGAAGTTTTCGTAAAAAGCCGACCGTGTCGGTGAGCAGGACCCGCTGTTTGTTTGGCAAAACGAAACTGCGCGTTGTCGGATCGAGCGTGGCGAAAAGCTTGTTCTCGGTAACGACGTCCGCGCCGGTCAGAAGATTCAAAAGCGTTGATTTCCCCGCATTGGTGTAACCAACTACTGCGGCGACCGGCCATTGATGACGTTTCCGGCCCTGACGCTGCACCGCGCGCGTTTTTCGGACCGATTCCAACTCGCGCTCGAGTCGCGCGATTCGTTCCTGAACCCGCCGCCGGTCCACTTCCAACTGCGTTTCACCCGGTCCACGCGTGCCGATTCCACCAGTTTGCCGCGACAAGTGATGCCACATCCGGGTTAATCGCGGCAGCAAGTAATACAGCTGCGCGAGCTCGATCTGCAACCGACCTTCCCGACTGCGCGCGCGTTGAGCGAAAATGTCGAGAATGAGTTGGGTGCGGTCGAGAACTTTGCGGGAAAGAAGATTTTCCAGATTGCGCCCCTGCGCCGGCGAAAGTTCGTCATCGAAAATGATCGAAGTCACTTGTCGGGCCTGAAGCGCTGGCTTAAGCGATTCGGCTTTTCCTTTTCCGATGTAGTACGGCGCGGTCGGCTTCTCAAGTTTCTGGGTAACGGTATCTACGACTTCGGCGCCGGCGGAGTTCGCCAGTTCAGCCAATTCCTCGAGTGAATCCTGTAAATCCCATTTCGAGACGCCGCGTTTCTCGAGACCGATTAATAGGGCGCGTTCGTGCGTTTTCTTCGGGCGTGTTTCAATCATTCCCTTGCGCGAAAGCCAGACGAGCTTTCTGCGAAATCCATTTTACTGCTTCGTTCGTACTCAGAAGCGACAAATTCAGCGGTTGAAAATTAGTTTGCCGCCGAAACCAGGTCAACTGCCTTTTGGCGTAACGGCGGGTTGCTTGTTGGATCGCGGCAACACATTGCGACATCGACGTCGTCCCCTCGAGCAGCGCGCGAATCTCGCGAAGACCGATCATTTTCGACGCAGTTTCGCTCATCGCGCCGGCCGCGTTCACTTGTTCGATAACGCCGGCATCGAACATCGCCTCCACGCGACGATTGATCCGTTGGTAGAGATCGTCGCGATCCCGACAAGCGAAGACGCCTGTAGTCTCTTCGCTATGCGACGCGCCACCACGATTCTTCGAATCACCCCAAGAATCCGCGTCCCTCAAAGGCCCGGTTGCAGTCCAGGCTGTGCGCTGTTCCGACGCCGCTCTTCCACTGAGCAGGCAGATTTCAATCGCACGCACGACGCGCCGTCGATTTTTGAGATCGACCGCCGTTTGGGGATCGAGGCTAAGCAGTTTCTCCTGTAAGTCAGCCAGACTCAGTTCGTTCATCTGCACGCGTAAATCCGGGTCCGCGGAAGGCACGACCGACAAGCCATGGGTCAGCGCTTTGATGTAAAGCCCGCTCCCCCCGACCACCAGTGCAAATTTCTTTCGAGAGTGAATCTCACTGATCGCTTGCAGAGCGAGCTTGCGAAATTTTTCCGCGCTCATTTCGTCGAGGACAGACGTCGTCCCGATGAGATGATGCGGCACTTTCGCGAGAGTCGCCGAGTCGGGCTTAGCGGTCAGCAAATCGAGCCCGCGATAAATCTGAAACGCGTCGGCATTGACAATTTCAGCATCAAGTTTGCGCGCGACGATGGCCGCGAGGTCCGATTTGCCGATGGCGGTCGGACCGACGATGAAGAAAATGTTCTTCACGGATGACGAAGCACGAATTTCAAATGCTAAAAGGATGCCCAAGCTCGAATGACGAGAGATTCTCCGACTTGGCTCTTCGGATTTGTTTCGATATTCGTCATTCGGATTTCGTCATTGCGCGGTGGTGAAAGCAAGACGGGAGACACCCGATCTCCGAGCATCTCCCGCTGACAGATTCCGAACTTGGCGATGTTATTCGCGCGAGTGTTCGCTCGATTTGGCGCCGCTGACTACGAGCTTGCGCCCGAGGAATTCCTTATCGTGCAATTCCTCAACCGCGCGCCTGGCTTCATCGATCGTCTGCATTTGGACGAAAGCGAAACCCTTGGAGCGCTGATTGTGGCGATAGCTCACCACCTCGGCGTTCTGGACATGGCCGACTCCGTTAAAGAGCTCGAATAGGTCGCTCTCCGTCGCATCGAACGACAAATTGCCGACGTAGAGACGCGGCGACGTCACTTCGACCGATTCGGGTTTACGCTGCGGCCGGGGCTGTTGGTGCTGCGGCGGCAGCGGCTGCTGCCCGTTTCGCGATTGGATAGCGGGTTTTCTTTGGCTGCCACCGTTTCCCCCGAAAAATGCGACGATGCGTTGCCAAAATGTTTTCTGCTTCGGAGCTTGCGCGCGTTGCTCTTGGAAACGCTCGCGCCCGCCCCGTCGTCGAGATCGACCGCGCCCAGGGCGCTGGCGTCTCCCGTATGAATGTGAGTTCATGTTGATCCTCAGTTTCTAAGTTGTTCAATGGACGGAGCGCATCCAACGATGCACGGTCCGCGGCTCGCGAATCCCGAAAGGTCCACAAATTGCAATCAGTCTGCGACGCCGCTGGAAACTCCGCCTCGTCACGCTGGAAAGAGAATCGTCTCAGGGTGCAGCCCGTTTTGCTCAGCCAATCAGATCGCGAAGATGACGAACCTCGCTTCATACTCTTAGCCTCTATAGAACGGATGCGAGATCGAATCAGATTCCCAGCATCTACCGGCCGATTATCGCCCGCAGACACTCCGTTTGCAAGGGGCAATCGGAATGACGAATAACGAATGCCAAATGACGAAGAAATGAGCGCCGAGATCGAGTCTCTTGCCTAATCCTTCGACCTTCGTCATTCGTGCTTCGTCATCGAGTCGCGCATAGAATAAAGACGCGACTTCAGATATTCACGAACGCGCTCCTGACGAACTGGCTTTAGAAAGTAGCTTGGTTTGCGCGACTTAAGCCGCGGTTCGTATCCAAACTCTGACATCAAGTCGCGGCAATGCCATTCCACCCAGCCGACCTCGTCCTCTGACAGTTCCTTTTCCCAACGCGATGCCGGTTCGTCGCTCACTTGCGAAAACGCGATCTGCGCTGCTGAATTTCCGCCCCACGGCTCGCCGATTTTGGTCGGGCTCACAACAACCTCGGGATCGAATTGGATCTCTAGATAATTGCAGACCTCTTTCATCACAGTCGTTGGTTCGCTCACCAGCCGCTCGAACCGGACGAACAGGCCCGGCACTTTCCTGGCCCGAACCCAGTTCGCGAGTTTCGCCGCCACGCACCAATGCGCGATGACGTAATAAACCGAGAAGCGTTTGGTCTGCCGCGTCTTTTCCAGCGCGATCTGGGTCGCCAGGATTGCGCGAGGATCCCGTAACGTCACAAGTAGTTTTGCATTTGGAAATCGCCTGAATATCTCGTCGATATGATTCCGGTTAGCCGGGGTTTTCTCGATCCACCGTTTGATGCGATCGAGCGGCATTCCCATTGTCTCGGCGTAGGCTCCGGCCATGAGCGCGAGCAAATCGCGTTGCGCATTTGCCGGATCGAACGCAACCCGTTCGAACGTTCCGAGGAACTGTTGCTGCGGAAAATTTTTGTACTCGTGCTCGCGCCATTTGGGTTGACCGCCAAACAGGACGCGCGAGAACGATTGCTTGGTCAGATAATCAAACTGGGCGCGACGGCCGCAGCCGCTATATTTTCTGAGAACCGTCGGGAAATACGCGGTTTCCTGGGGCAAAACTAACAGCTCAGGATGATTATCGAGCAGCGCGGCAACAAGCGTAGTTCCCGATTTCGCCTGCCCGGCGATGAAACAAGCGCGCTGATCGAATGGGAGAGATTGCATGGACACAGTGATTTTGGGACTCGGACCTCTGTTATTCAATCACGCTCGCGTTGTTTCGCGTTGTGGGGCAGGCGCTCCGCCTGCCAACTTCCCCACCGGCCAGCGATGCGCTTGCCCTACAACTTCTTAGCGTGACCAACGAAGTTTATGCGAGGTCCCTCGCTTCCGCTCCGGAAGACAATCATTTGGCCCGCGATTCTAAAAACCAATCCACGAATCGCGGCAGACCGTCTCCAAATTTCGTTTTCGGATTGTAGCCAAGCAGTTTGCGCGCCTTGGAAATATCAGCGCAAGTCAACGGCATGTCGCCCGGTTGTTCGGACAATCGATTGATCTTCGCTTTCTTCCCCAGGGCGTTTTCGATCGCCGCGATCAAATCCTTCAACTGGATCGTGTCGTTCTCGCCGAGATTAAAAACGTCGAACCTTGGCCCGTCATAATTCAGCGCGGCCACCGTCCCTTGAATAATATCGTCGATGTAGGTGTAATCGCGGCGCGTTGTGCCATCGCCGAATTGATCGATTGGCTCGCCGGAATGAATTTTTCGAGTGAACTGATGAATCGCGAGGTCCGGGCGTTGCCGCGCGCCGTAAACCGTGAAATACCGCAAGGCGACGGCCCTCATTTCGTAGAGGTGCGAATAAGTCGAACAAAGAAACTCTCCGGCAATCTTCGACGCCGCATACGGACTCAATGTTTGGGTGAGATTTTCGTCTTCGGAGAACGGCACTTTCTTTGCCGCGCCGTAAACGGACGAGCTTGATGCGAAGATGAATCTGTCGACTCCAGCCGACCGCGCCGCTTCGAGCAAATGCAAAGTGCCCGATACGTTCGCGTCATAATAAAGCTGCGGTTGTTGAATCGATGGCCGAACGCCGGCCCGGGCAGCGAGGTGAAAAACTGCGTCGAACTTTTCGTTCTGAAAAACGTTTGCGACTTTTTCGGCGTTCCGAAGATCGACATCGTGGAGTCGAATTTCTTTCGCCACCGCAGCAATGTTCGCGCGCTTGATCTTCGGGTCGTAGAAGTCATTGAAATCGTCGAGGATCGCGGCGTCGTGCCCGTCTCGGAGTAGTCTTTCGACCAGATGGGAGCCGATGAACCCCGCGCCGCCGGTGACGAGAACTTTCATTGGCCTGTAAGATTAGCCACAGACGAACACAGATCGACACCGATTTCAGAATTACTCTTATCTGTGTTTCATCCGTGCTAATCTGTGGCCCGAATGAGATTCGCGGTTTCGATCGTACTCGCGTTTGTCATTTCATTTGTTGCGACATTGGCATGGAAGCTTTGGCCGGAGCTCACGCGGCCGAGGTCTGTCGATCCGGCATTTCGACTTCCTTCGCCGCTAGAGCTCGAATCAATTCCGACGGCGAGCCATTTTGATTTCCCGTTGGGCAACGAAAACGGCGCCATGGCTTACAACGCGCAGCATTTTACCGAGAACAAACATCTCGGTGACGATTTGAACGGCATCGGCGGCGAAAACAGTGATCTTGGCGATCCGATCTACGCGATCGCCGATGGTCGCGTTCTACTGGCACGCGAAGGAGGTCCCGGTTGGGGGAACGTCGTTATCGTGCTGCACGCGTATCTTGATAATGCCGAACGCAAGTATGTGCAGTCCTACTACGGACACGTTCAGGATATGCTGGTGCCTCCGGGTGAAACGGTGAAACGCGGTCAGCAAATTGCCACTGTCGGCACCGCCAACGGCCGCTACTTCGCCCATCTGCATTTTGAAATGCGTGAATTCATCACGCCATTCATCGGTGCCGGTTACCGTCAGGACACGCGCGGCTAGATTAATCCGACCAAGTTTATTGAGGCGCATCGTTAAGCGTTCCACCACGAAGGACACGAAGCGCACGAGAAAAATTGTTAACTTTGTGTTAGCGCCTTCGTGTTCTTCGTGATCTTCGTGGGGAATGAACGTTGATGGCTGCAGCGCTTTGATCACCGGCGCTTCGGCCGGAATCGGTCGGGAGTTTGCGCGACAACTGGCGAATCGAGCGCGAACTCTTGTGCTGGTCGCTCGCCGTGAACAGCGTTTGAACGAACTGCGCGACGAACTTCGGAATTGCAACGCACGATTGAATGTTCACGCCCGCATTGTCGATCTTTGCGATAGGACGCACATCGACGAACTCATGCGATGGCTCGAGCAAAACAAGATCGACATCGATTTCCTGATCAACAATGCCGGGCTCGGTGATTACGGTTCGGTGGCAACGAGCGATCTGGAGCGAGCCGACCGCATCATTCAAGTAAACGTCACGGCGCTTACCTTGCTCACTCGCCGTCTGCTCCCGCAGATGATCGCAAAAGGACACGGTTCAGTCTTGAACGTGAGCTCGTCCGCTGGCTTTCTGCCAATCCCCGGCATGGCCGTTTACGCAGCAACGAAAGCATACGTAAACAGTTTCGCGGAAGCGCTCCGCGCGGAATTGCGCGGCAGTGGCGTGACCGTGACTGCGCTTTGTCCAGGCCCAGTCCATACCGAATTCGGAGACGTCGCAAAACGTCCCGGTGGTGAACCCGAACACGGCCCTGAGTTTGTTTACGTTTCGGCGGAGAAAACAGCGCGCGATGCGCTCGCTGCGGTCGAAGCCGATCGTCCACTCGTCATTCCCGGTCTGTTCATGAAACTCGGAATGTTCCTCGTTCGCGTTACGCCGATGCCGATCTTAAGGCTCGCGTGGCGATTAGCCGCGAGACGAGGCTAACGAGGACTGTCCTGCCGTTGTTTGGCCTGCGCTTCGTTCCAATTCTTGAACGCCTCGTCGCTCCGAGACTGCAAAACAAAAGCGGCCGGTCACTTCGACCGCCGCTTTAAAATCTGAAGGTGGCTCGTGCTCTCCGAGCACGATCCAAACGGGGTCCGAGCCGGACTGGCGGTAGGGACAACGTTCCACGTGACGACGATTCACATTCAACCGAGCAGCCCTACGGGTTGGCCGCAGGCTTCAATCAGGAGGAAGACTGCGCAAGCTGACCAAGCTTGCGGAGAACAAGAGACCGAATGAGGCGTCGGGCCTGCGCCAGATTGACGAGTGAATCCACCGAAAAGCTCGGGCATTCGATTCAATTCGAAATAGGTGCTGGCATCGAGAAGAGCGTGAAAGATGGCTGCCGCTTCCTTTTCCAGGCCGTAACGCGCGAAACCAGCTGCAATTATCGCGTTGTCGTGCGGCCAGATCGAACCATTGTGATATGACATCGGATCGTAACGCGATTCCGTTGTTGCAATTGTGCGAATCCCCCAACCTGAAAATGATTCTTCGCTTGTCAGCGTCGCCGCGACGCGAGCGGCTCGATCTGCGCTTGCAATTCCGGCGAACAGACAATGGCCGGCGTTTGAACTGCGTACGCGGCAAAGCTGCTCATTACCATCGAGAGCAATCGCGTAAGTCGACAGCTCTTCGCACCAGAAAGTTTGTTCGAATCGACGACGCAATTTTTCTGCCTGATCCTTTAGTTTTTCAGCGAGCGCATCGTTTTTGAGAACCTGCGCCAGATTTGCGGCTGCACGTTTTGCCGCGAAAACGTAGGCTTGCACTTCGCAAACCGCGATTGGTCCCTCGGGAAAAGTTCCGTCGCTGTGAAAAATTGCGTCGTCGGAATCTTTCCAGCCTTGGTTGCGCAGTCCGCCGCGCGCAGATGGCGCATACTCGATGAAACCGTCACCATCGGAATCGCCAAAGTTGTCGATCCAGTCCAGCGCGTGCTCGATGTTCGGCCAGATCGATCGGATAAGCTGGGCATCGGCTGTGCGGTCGTAATACTTACCCGCGAGCATGACGAACAACGGCGTCGCATCGATCGAGCCGTAGTAACGATCGAACGGAATTTCGCCGTATGCCGCCATTTCCCCAGCGCGCGTCTCGTGCAAAATTTTCCCAGGCTGCGCGTCCCGATCTGGATTTTCTTTAGTCGCTTGGGTGGCGGCGAGAAAGGTGAGAACGCCCCGCGCGATGCCCGGATTGAATGACAAGCATTCGAGCGCGGTAATAATACCATCGCGGCCAAACGCCGTGCTGTACCAAGGAAGCCCTGCATATGGATAAACTCCATACGGCGTCTCGGTGAGCATCATGCGCAGATCGGCAAGCGATCGACCGAGCCAGATATTGAACTGCTCGTTCCCGGTCATGATTTCCTGCCTAACTTCGGTCGCAGGTGAAGACACGGAGCGAACTCGCCGCATCGCGTCATCGAAATCGACGGTAAATATAGATCTTCGATCATCCGATTCGCAGCAAACCGAAATGTCGAGAACAGTCTGCACTCTCGGTTTGAGCCGATGGCACATTCGCGACACAGTTGATTCGTCTGGCCACGGATCGAACCGAATCGTCGTCTGCCGATGCCGTCGATCCAATCCTTCGTAAGAAAACTGAATTGTATTTCCGCAAACTCGCGGCGGGTCCATGCGGCCCCGACCCGCGCGTTGGAAGCCGCGGACTTCAAACAAGTCCACAAAGTCGGCCTCGAATTGGATCGACAATTCGACCGTCGACTCGCTGTCGTTCTCCATTTCGAGGCGCTGGTAAAGGGTGGCGTCCCACAAGAATCTTGTGCTGCGAATTAGGACGCCGCGATACGCAAGATCAACAGTGACAACCACGCTGTCGTCACTGGTCGCCGAACTTACCAGCGCCGGACGTTCGTTATCGATCCTCAGCGCGAGCCGAGAAAGAAATCGTGTGTCCTGATGATAGAGGCCGCATTCGGGCAGGGAATCGATGCCGCCAAAAACATCAAACAGGGCGAAGGTATCGCCATGTTTGATCGCGTGGGTCTGATTTTCCATCAGTTATTGCCTCCATTTCATCCGAGCAGCCGTACGGTGTAGTGTGGGCATCCGAGACGAATCTAGCGACAAGCAGCTTATCCATCCGGATTGTTCAAAGGTTTGGCATGTCAATCGTCGCTAGCAAATCGCCAGAAAAAAAAGCGGCGGTCGAATGACCGCCGCTCTGAGATTGATTGCAGGCGACACGCCTGCCTCCACAAAATAAGTTAGGAAGATTTGTATTTAACCGAGCAGCCGTACGGCCTGGTCTGCGTGTTGGAAACCGGTTTGCCGGCGAGCGCTTCGTCGAGCGCGGCTTTTACGTAATTGGTCGAGCTCGGAATGTCGGCCGGATTCGGCGTCGCCTTGCTGTCGATCGCGCCTTCGTAAACAATTTTACCGTCCGGACCGATGATCACCATGTTCGGCGTGTTCTTCGCACCGTAAAGTTTGGCGACTTTGCTTTCCGGATCGAGCAACAGCGCGGTTTGCTTCGTTTTCCAAGAATCCATGATTTTCTTTGCCTGATCGGCGCTGATGCTGCCTTCAGTGCCGGGCGCGTTGGAGTCGATGGTCAGCCAGACAACGCCCTTGCCGGTGTATTCAGCCTGCAGCTTTTGCATATTGTCGCTGCCGTAGTGTTTCTTCACGAACGGGCACTCGGGATTGAACCATTCGAGCACGACGTATTTGCCCTTGTATTCCGCGAGGGATTGCGTTTTGCCGTTGGCGTCCGGCGCGGAGAAGTCCGGCGCGGCGCTGCCAACCGGTGGAACGTCGGACGCGTAAAGCGCGCCGGCTGCGAGTGAGGTCAGTGCGGTGAGGATTAGTTTTGTTTTCATAAATTATCGTGAAGCGACAGTGATGGTTTCGAGTTTATCGAGTAGAACATTCTTAGTGAGCAATTCCGGAAAGACAATCGGCTCCTGCGATTTCCCCGGATAAAGTACGTATAATGGGACACCCGGACGGCCAAATTGTTGAAGCAATTTCGTGATAACCGAGTCGCCGTTGGTCCAATCGGCCTTCATTTTCACTACGCCATGACGCTGAAACGCGTCGCGGACCTCGGAATTCTCGAGCACGGTCTTCTCATTGAACTTGCAGGTGAGACACCACGCGGCGGTGAAATCGACAAATACCGCGTGACCTTGCTCCCTTTCGCTTTGCAACCGCTCAGGCGTAAACGGCTGCCAGTCGCCGCCCGACGTGTTCTGAGCAACGTCGATCTTGGATGACTGAAATTTGTTGCCGATAAAATACAGACCGCCCGCGACCAGGAGCACGAGCATGAGACCGCAGGCAATCGCGCGTTTCAATCCGGACGCGGTGGGAACGATGAACGCGCCTTTCATCCAGCAGGCGAGAGCGATGATCAGCAGAAAGCAGCTCGCCCAAATCGCGCCATCGAGTCCGCGTTGAGCGCCGAGCACATACAAAAGAAAGAGGAGCGTCGCGAGCAGCAGGAAACCCATGAATTGTTTCACGTGCACCATCCAAGGCCCGGGCTGCGGCAGAAACCGCATCCAAGCGGGTTGCGCGCTGAGCAGAAAATAAGGGGCGCTCATGCCGGCAGCGACCGCGACAAACATCGACAAAATGACCAGCGGCGATTGAGTAAAGGCGAATCCGAGCGCGGTACCAAGAAATGGCGCCGTGCATGGGGTCGCGAGAACGGTGGCGAACACACCCTGAAAAAATGAGCCGAGATGGTCTTTGCGTTCCGCAGTTGAAAGCATTCCGCGACTCAGACTTGGCGGCAGCGAAATTTCGAAGACGCCAAAAAGATTGAGCGCGAACACGAGAACGATCACACTTAGCGTGAGAACGAAATAAGCGTTGGTGAATTGAAAGCCCCCCCACGTCACGTCGCGACCGGCGGATTTCAGCGCGATCAGCAACAATGCGAGTGCGATGAACCAGGCAAAAATCCCGGCAGTGAACGCCAGCCCGCTATGGAAAATCTTCGCCCGACTTTCGCCGGATTGTTTGATGAAGCCGAAGATCTTGAGCGAGATGACCGGGAGCACGCACGGCATCAGATTTAAAATGAATCCGCCGATGAATCCGAAAAACAGAAACGTAGCGAGTCCGCGCGACGGTTGCGCGATTAATGGTGCTGCCGTCACTTGAGTCGGGCCAATTTCCAACGCCGTGCGATCGTTGCCGTTTTCATGCTCCGCGAAGACAATCAGGCCCGGCATCGAGGACAAACTCCTATCCGTCGATTCGATTGGAATTTTGAAGGAGATTTCATTGGCCGTGCGCGATTCGATGCTGGGGTGACCGGCAACCGTGTTGCCTTCGGGCAGCGGGAAGAAGTCGATCGCCCGGTAATTCGCGATCTGTTCGCTACTAATCTTAAAATCAAGATCGTTGCCAGCGTGACTCCAAGTTGTGCTCGCCGTCTTCGCGTCGGGAAATTTTTGAGGAAGCAACCGGCGATAACGCGCGAACAGGTCGGTGTTTTTGGGCTCGGCCAATGTTGAAGTTGGTAGTTCGAGCACGAGGTTTGCGTTGCCGGGGATGCAAATCTTTTCGCAGACGAGCCAATCGGTCTGAGCGGAAAGTTTCATCGAGGATTCGGCGATCTTCGCGGGGGGCGTGACTTCCTGAATGAGAAGAACTTCGTCCTGATAGCCGTAAGTAAGGATATCACCAGGATCGATCGTCTTTAGTGGGATCGGCCACTGGATCTCGCCCACTTTCCACCCGGGCGGCAGGTTCCATTTGATCTCAGTCGGCAGGCCGGCGTCGCCGGAATACTTCCAATAAGTGTGCCAGCCGGGCGCCATCCGAAGAAGAAGGCCAACGGTGAATGGTTTACCGGGAACGACTGCCGACGTATCCGCGAGCAGCGAAGCTTTGACCAACTCCCTGCCCTGGTAGGTTTGGCCGGCCGCCGTATGGGCCAACAAAACCGCGCAGGCTGCGATCGATAGCTGACGCAATGAAGGCATCCTCAAAATTATCATCGTCCTAACCGCACCGCAAAGAAGGCTGGCTCGCATCGTGCTGCGAAATATGACATGCGCGGTTTGCTAACGTTCATTGCAATAGCCGGAATCGCTGGGGGGTTATTCCTCTGGCAGAAGCATAATGAATTGAAAACGGCAGCTGCAGGGGAAGAGATCTCGGCGAAATCAACGCCGTCGCCACGCCAAACCTACGAGCATGATTGGGCTAAGCATTCGCTCGACACCACACATTCGGTCATCGACCAGATCCAACGGCAACGAAAAGACGACGACCTGAAAGACGCGGTCGGACGCCGTTAATATGTCCTAAACACCCGGTAGGCATTTGTTCTTGAGTGCGCCGCGAATTACCTGGCTTGGTGATCGGGTGAATCGCCGAGCTGTTTGTGAATAGCCGATTTCAGATCGTCGGCTGAAATCGCCTGGGTGACGTCAGCCGCCGCAGCGGCTTCTTCATTGTGGCCAAGCTGTGTCAGGTCACGAACCAGCTCGCCATCGCCGTTAAAGACAACATCGCGACCCGTTTGATCATCATGCTGAACGTGGAACCGGCCATGACTAATGCCGACAAGCGGAACGAACTGGTCGTCATTGTGTTCGACAAAAAGAATCTCGCGATCACCGATTTTAAACTTGGGCGTATCGGTCACTTCCATGGTTTCGTCTCCAACAGTGCCGCCAAGCATTCGAATCGTATACGAAGAGCCGGGCTGACCCTTAACGCTGTCTTCGACGTTAAAAGTCACGTAGGTTTCGATGTGGCGCTGGCCGCCTTCACCTTCCCAAACTGAGCGAGCGTCAGTCACAGTTCCCTGAAAAATCAGTTCAGCCTGCTGAACAAGTTGCTCAAAAGTCGGCGGAATTACCGTCGTCGCGGGAACGCGCGTTAAAGCAAGATTGATGAGGATGAGTGGGAGAAGACGCTTGATTTTCATGTAAGAAAAAAGGTTCGTTATCTATTTCGTCAGGGAGACTGACGCGCTGTAAGGTTTCGATAGGAAATATCCGGAACTTGCAATGAGCGTCATTGTTACTGTCTTGGGACGCTTTGGGGCGCTCAACTCAGTTAATGTGACCGTTGCCGAGTTCGAGCCCGCCTGAATCGTGACATGGCCCGGTGTTCCGCTAAGCGAGTAGTTGGAGCCGGGCAGGGCACCGCTGCTTATTCTATAGCCCACCGTAATGGTGTTCGCCGCCGACGTTGATGTTGAGATTGTGAATACTGCCGCACCGCCGGACTGGACACTGCTAGGGGAAGCCGAGATCGACACGAAGACCTTGGAAGGAGTCGGCGTGGGAGTACTGGAGGGTGTCGGCGTTGGTGTGGGGCTAAGCGTCGGCGTGGCACTCGGAGTCGGCGTTGGCGTGGCGCTTGGCGTCGGCGTAGGCGTGGCGCTTGGCGTCGGCGTAGGAGTTGGTGAACCACTCGGTGCCCCATACAGCGATTGAATGCCGGCAATATCGTCGGGTTGAAGCGTGTACGAATTGTTAATGAAAGCATTCATGATCGCCGTCGAAACGGTGGAATGCGCCATACCAAGGAGATGCCCGCTTTCGTGAAGCGCGACCCGCTGAATATCGTATGCGGACCGCAAATTGCCACGATACGAATCCCAGGGCTGAGCGGTGTTAAACACGATATCCGCTTCGGTCATTGTTGATCCGGAATAGCCGTAATAGGTAACGGCGAGCGTACCCGATCCAAAGCTGTGACCAAAAAAAGTACTGCCAAAGGACATCGAGTTCAGGTGATCGCCCGAGACAATCGGCGCTGTCGAATTCATCACTCGCCCAAGCTGAATGCCGCCCATCACTTGGTTCCACATGTCCAGAGCAGGCGAGACCGCCGAATTCCAGGAGGTATTGCCATCGCTCAGCGTGTGATTCGCAGAACCGAGCTCCAATTGGATCGTTGGATTGGACCCATTCGGCCATTTAGGGCCTTCAAGGGCGTAAGCCTGCACCACCTTGGGGAAAGCTGAGACGAGAAACATTGTTCCGAACAACGACATCGCTGTCTTTAGGTGAAAGATGGATCGACGAGCCAGCAGAGGGGTCATATTTTTTATGCATTCTATAAAAGCAATATCCGTGCGCGCACCCGCCAGACAGCTTGGGAAAAACTATGGAACGACAAAAATCTTCTGCGTTTCCGGATCTTTCACTTTGCTTCCCGGCGCGTAGCCGCTCACGTCGATATATCCCCCATTAGCTTTGAAAGGATTGAAAACTAAACCGGGTTTGCCCGGAACAGGTTTCGCCACCGGAAACTGAGATGCGACGGCAGACGGAGTTGTTTTGCTCGCAACCGGCTTTGGCGTCGCATTCGATGATCGCTGGCTCGATTTCCGTGAGGCCACCCGTGGTGTTGGCGATGGAACCGGCAATGGTTTTCCCGGATGGGTAACATCAGTGTTCGGAGGCGGCGTCGGTTCCGGTGAACTAAAAACGTAGCGAACCGGCGCGGTAATTGCGCGGCCGACTCCACAGCCAGTCAGGCCGATTGCGATTGACGCGGCCAACACAATCGCCAGCGACCTCCAATTCATCGCGTTCTTATAAGTCGACTTTTCTGTAACGCAACAAATCGGTGACGAGTTGATCAATATCCGCCCCAGTGGTCGCCCACGAACACATCAATCGATAAACATCAGGCTCGACGAATTTGTAAAAATGCCATCCGCGCGCGCGCAGACTGCGCACCAGCGAATCGGGGAGACGGACGAAAATGGCGTTCGCTTCAACCGGAAACGCAACGTTGATCTTTGCGTCGTTCTGTAGTCGTCCGGCGAGTCTTTGCGCCATCGTGTTCGCGTGATTCGCGTTCTTCAACCAAACGCCGTCATTCAACAGACCAAGCCACGGTGCGGCGAAGAAGCGCATCTTCGAAGCCAACTGCCCCGCCTGCTTCATTCGGTAATCGAATTCTCGCGCAAGGTCCTTCCTGAAAAAAACCACCAGCTCACCGGCGGCCAGGCCGTTCTTTGTTCCGCCGAAACAGAGAACATCGACGCCGCATTGCCAGGTAATTTCCTTTGGCGAGCACTTCAATGTTGCAACCGCATTTGCGAATCGTGCGCCATCCATCTGCAAGAGCATTTCGTGTCTTTGGGCCAGCGCAGCGACCGCGTGGATTTCCGCGAGAGTGTAAATCGCGCCGAGCTCTGTCGCTTGGGTAATGCTAATTGCACGCGGCTTGTGGGCATGAAGCTCGGGTTGGCGCACAATGACCGATTCGACTTCGTCGGTATCGATCTTTCCGACGGCGCCGCCAACCAATAGCAGCTTCGAACCGCGCGTAAAAAATTCCGGCGCTCCACATTCGTCAGTTTGAATGTGCGCCTGCTGGTGACAAACAACACTGTGAAACGACTGGCAAATCTGGGCCAGCGCGAGCGCATTGGCGGCAGTGCCGTTGAAGACCACGTAGGTGTCACAATCGGTCTCAAAAACGTCTCGGACCAAATCACGAACACGGCGCATCCATTCGTCGTCGCCATAGGATTCCGCGGCCCCGTTATTGGCTTCTTCAAGCGCAGCCAATGCTTCGGGACAGATTCCGATCGTATTGTCGCTCGCGAATTGGTGGTGCTCGCGCAGTTTCTCCATCGCGATTCTCTGCTAATCGACTTCGGAGCGGGCGGCAAATGACAATCCAACGAAAAGAAGATTGCCTGACGGGCCCGAGCCCAGGGCCTACAGGGCCCGCCAGACAAATCACTCTAACTGCTCCCTGAATCTGAGCCGCACTGAGGCGGCTTTAATCTCAATATTCGGAATTCATCCGCAAAGTGACCGTATCCCGGCGCAATTTTTCTGCGGCCCTGAAATTCCTCGCCTTTACCTGGGATTGCCGCGCGATTAGCTTTTGGCCATGGGCGCGCTCCAAGCCGAAATCGAACGACGCGGGGAACGCATTTTTGAGCTCGTCGACGAGCACCCTGAACCCCTTTTCAGCAAGGCCGGTTTTTATCAACGAATGATGGCGCTCTCAATGCAGGACGAGGATTTCAAAGTGCAACTGTTTCGCTTCGTCGATGTCCTTGCGTCGCTTCACCGCGGGACGGACATCGTTCAGCATCTTGACGAATACTTTGCGGACATGCGGAACGGTTATCGGCCATTGATCCGGACCGGCGTGCGCGCGGCGTGGGTCGTGCCGTGGATAAGCGGACAGCTCTTGCGCTGGAACGTGTCCGGAATGGCCCGGCAGTTCATTGCCGGAAAAAATCCGCAGGACGTTTTGAAGACGCTGCGTAAACGGCGCGCCAGGGGAATCGGATTCACCGTCGATCTGCTGGGCGAAGCGGTGGTCAGCGAAAAGGAAGCCGCCGAATACACCACGCGCTGTCTCGAGCTGCTCGAATATCTTGGCCGGCAAACCCAGGGTTGGACCGATCCGCTGGGCAAGAATTCTGAATTGTTTCCGGTCGTCAATCTCTCGGTAAAAATCTCGGCGCTGTATTCGCAGATGAATCCGGCCGCCCCAGCGGACGCAATCGCGCACCTTGCACCGAAACTGCGGCCCATCTTGCGGCGGGCGCGAGAACTCGGCGCGTTCGTAAACTTCGACATGGAAAGCTTCGCGCATAAAAACGCGACCTTGGATTTGTTCAAAATGCTTTTCAACGAAGCCGAATTTCGCGATTGGCCTCATGCCGGCATTGTTGTCCAGGCGTACTTGGATGATGCGGAAGAGGACTTGGGGAACCTTCTAGATTGGGGTCGCAAACGCGGTACGCGGTTCGCCGTTCGATTAGTGAAAGGCGCGTATTGGGATTTTGAAAAAATAAAATCGCGTCAGAACGGCTGGCCCTGTCCGGTCTTTCTCCAAAAACCGGAGAGCGATCTCAATTTCGAGGTGCTTACCCGAATTTTGCTCGAAAACGAATCGATCGTCACAGCCGCATTCGGTTCGCATAACGTCCGCAGCATTGCTCACGCGCAGGCAATGGCGGACCAGCTCGGCATCGATCGGAGCCGTTTCGAGTTCCAACTGCTTTACGGCATGGCCGGCCCGATCAAAAGGGCGCTGGTAGAAATGGGTTATCGGGTCCGGGAATATTGCCCGGTCGGAGAGCTGCTGCCCGGAATGTCGTATCTTGTGCGTCGCCTTCTGGAGAACACTTCAAACGAAGGGTTCCTCCGGGCGAAATTTTCCGAGAACGTGTCCGAAGACCAATTGTTGCGCGATCCGGCCGACCTGATTGGGCAAAGCCCTAACGGAGCGCGCCGCGTCGAAGTAAACGGCGATGGCGCTTCGCTCGATGCACCTCCTGGTGATACTTATGAGAACGCGCCGCTCGTGAATTTCGCTTACGAACAAAATCAGGAACGCATGCGCGCAGCAATCGAGCACGCGCGTACTCAACTCGGCCAGAAATATCCGATCGTCATCAACGGCGAAAAAATTTGGACCGACAAAACCATCGCGTCGATCAACCCAAGCGACCCCGACCAGGTCGTCGGCCACGTCGCCGAAGCCAGGATTCCGGAAGCAGAACGCGCGGTCAAGGTTGCTCGCGACGCGTTCGACAAATGGAGCCGCACTTCGTTTGAAACGCGTTGCCGATTGCTGGAACGCGCCGCGGATATCATGCAGCGCCGCCGCTACGAACTCTCGGCCTTGGAGGTTTTTGAAGTCGGCAAAGCGTGGGCCGAAGCGGACGGCGACATTCGCGAGGCGATGGATTTCTGCATGTTTTACGCGCAACAAATGCGCTTGATCGGACGGCCGCGGCTTACTCAGCACGTCCTCGGCGAAGAAAGTTACCAACATTATTGGCCGAGAGGCGTCGCTTTTGTCGTCGCGCCCTGGAATTTTCCTCTGGCGATTTTGACGGGAATGGCGACGGCTGCCCTGGTCACCGGCAATACTGTCATTGTTAAACCCGCCGAACAGTCGGCCGTGATCGGCTCGATGTTGATGGAAATCTTCGAAGAAGCCGGAGTTCCACGCGGCGTTCTTAATTACCTGCCCGGCAAGGGCTCGGTGATCGGCCAGCATCTCGTCGATCACAAAGACGTCGATCTGATCGCGTTCACCGGCTCGCGCGAAGTGGGTCTACGGATTTGGGAAAGCGCCGGAAAAACGAAAGATGGCCAGCGCGAGCTCAAACGCGTGATCTGCGAGATGGGTGGGAAGAATGCCGTCATTATCGATTCCGACGCGGACCTCGATGAAGCAATCCTGGATACGATATACTCCGCTTTCGGTTATCAGGGACAAAAATGTTCGGCCTGTTCACGTCTGATCATACTCGAAGATATCTATCCGCGGGCGATCGATCGCCTGCTTAACGCCGCCGCAAGTTTGACCGTTGGAAATCCCGAAGATCCGAGTGTGACAGTTGGTCCAGTGATCGATGGCGCGGCCCATCAACGAATTCTGGAATACATCGAGTGCGGCAAACGAGAAGCCCGTCTCGCCTTTCAACGCGGGGACGTGCCGGCGAAAGGCTTTTTCATCCCGCCGACGATCTTCACCAACGTCAGTCCACGGACCAGGATTGCATGCGAGGAGATTTTCGGACCCGTGCTCAGCGTGATCAAGGTGCACGATCTCACCGAAGCGTTTGAGGTCGCAAACAGTACCGAATTCGCGCTGACTGCCGGATTCTTCTCGCGCAGCCCGGCTAATATCGAACGCGCCAAGGCTGAGATTGTTGCGGGCAACGTTTACATCAATCGCTCGTGCACTGGCGCCGTTGTCGGCCGTCATCCATTCGGCGGATTCAAAATGAGCGGCGGCGGAACGAAAGCCGGCGGTGCGGATTATCTCTTGCAGTTTGTTGTCCCGCGGGTCGTCACGGAAAACATAACACGTCACGGATTCGCGCCCGAAACAACTCCGCAATACCGCGACGAATTTCTCTGGCCGCCACGCCGCTGACCCAATCGTCAGTTTTTGCGGTACAGCTGCACGATCGTCACGATCATGTAGATCACTGGCCACGCCGCCGTGGCGAGAATAATTGCGAACACCGCCATCTCGGTGGCGCGCTCACGCGCTGATTCGATCAAATATTCGCGACCAAGATTGTGTCGACGGAATTGCCCGTCGTCATTGGACCAGGAACCTCCCCATCCCTTGAATCCGGCATGGAAGAAGTAGTCGGTTCTTGGAAATCGCCCGCCTTCAATCTCCGGTTTCGGCTTCACTCTCTCCGCTCCACAGCTTGGATCGTTCCAAGTTACATCAACGATTCATCCAATCGATGATTTTGTCACGTCCGTGATTGAGCACGGTTACGTGGTCGGCACTTTCCACGGCGAAAAATTCCGTGGACGAAAATTTGCGGGCGAGCTCGCGCCCCATCCGGACCGGAATCACTTCGTCATTGGTACCGTGAAAAATTGCGACACGCACATTTGGATTGCGCCCCATCGTTTCCGCGAGATTTTCGCGATTGTCGTACCTTTCGATCAACAACCGCGAGGTAATTGATTTCTTCTCCGTCCGCCGGTAACGCGTAGGCGTAACTGTCGTCGTACGGCCGCGGATGATAAACGAGCGAGTGCTGTCGAAAATAAAGGATCGCCAGCGCAATAAACAGGAGCAGAACAAAGCCGACGACAGACTCGGATTATTCTCCGTGCGAACGACCGGTTACGCATCGCACCGCAAGAACGTGCTCGTTGCGGCGCGATGCAAGCCGATTTTGCCTAACAGACGTTTACCGCCAGTGACCAGGAACCCAAACCCAACCACGCGCGCGATGCATCCAATGTCCACGAACCCAAACTGCGGCGACGCGCGGCGGTCTGGCCCAAGAACCCGAAATCCAAACGTAACCGGCTCCGGACCAGCGCCAGTAACCTGGCGTCCAAACGTAACCAGGTCCAGGCGCAACCGTTTCAGTTTCAACGCGTACCGCCGGCGGTGCTTGCGTCACATAGACATCACTCCCCACCGGTTCGGTGACGACAGGACCTGTCGTAGTAACTTCGCGAGTCACGGTCGTCTGTGTTGTCACCGGCGGTTCGTTCGCGCACCCAATCAATGCGAGTGGCGCCAGGGACAATATCCAAATGCGTGTTTTCATAATGCTCCCTTCTGTATAATTTCGTTTCTCGTTAGACGGGTTGGCCTTATTCAAATTCATCGACAATGCTGTACGTCGTCGCTACGCCGATCGGAAATCTCAGCGACATCACACTGCGCGCGCTCGAAGTCTTGAAAGATGTCGATCTCGTCGCGGCCGAGGATACGCGGCACTCCGGCATTCTGCTGAAGCATTACCAAATCGATAAGCCACTCGTGAGCTGTCATCAGCACAACGAAGCGATGCGCACCGCTCAATTGGTTGAGCGACTCGCGGCCGGCGAAAAAATTGCGCTTATCACGGACGCTGGAACTCCGGGAATCTCCGACCCCGGCGCGCGATTGATTCGCGAATGCGTCAAACGCGGGCTCGATTTCACGGTGATTCCCGGACCATCATCAATTTTGACCGCTCTCGTCGGCTCGGGATTTTCGGCGGACAAATTCTTCTTCGGCGGATTTCTACCAATCAAGAGCGGTCGGCGCCAACGCGAGCTCAGCGCGGCCGGGGCACGCGAAGAAACATCGATCTATTTTGAATCGCCGTACCGACTCGCCAAAACGCTCAAAGCTTCGATGGAAATCCTCCAGGATCGACAACTCTGCGTCGCGCGCGAGCTGACCAAGAAATTCGAGGAATTTCAGCGCGGCACTGCGGCCGAACTCCTCGTCCACTACGAAGCGCGCCCTCCAAAAGGCGAGATTGTGTTATTAGTTGGCGCAACGCGTTGAGTCGCGTTCATCGCGCTCGGAGAGGGCGATAAACCTTTCCGCTTGTCAACGCGCTCCTTCTGTGACACCTTGCGCGGCTTTTTCTCCCTAGAAGCGCTGATTTTATGACATACGCAATCATCAAGACCGGTGGCCGGCAATATCGCGTCGCGGAAGGCGAGACCGTAGATGTCGATCTTTTGGACGTAGAGCCTGGCAAATCGGCCACGTTTGAGGTGTTGATGCACGTCGATGGCGGAAAGATAACTGATGGCGGCAAGGTCAC
>Ga0307474_10000964_pt1 | contig 20810 bp, 44 predicted proteins | sample atmos_gasesECM1C_2_FD_203312 | JGI IMG/M metagenome (GOLD analysis project Ga0307474, IMG submission 203312) | Hardwood forest soil microbial communities from Morgan-Monroe State Forest, Indiana, United States - atmos_gasesECM1C_05 | ecosystem: Environmental > Terrestrial > Soil > Temperate... | reverse complement strand
TTTCTGCCCCGTCGGATTAACCTGTGATGTTGCATAAAAGCCACTACCGAATCAGTTACACCATCTGCGTAAAGTCAAATCCAATGTGATGGAGATGAAAAATGCGCAAGATGAAGATGCTTCTGCTCACCACGGCGCTGGTTGCCCTTGCGGCGCCGGCTGCTCACGCGGCGGATATGGGCGTAGCCCCGCTGTATAAGGCCCCGGCGCTTCCAGCCTCGACCTGTACCGTAACAAGCTGCAACGGCTTCTATCTCGGCCTCAACATCCAGGAGCAGGGAGGGCAGTTCAACCTCCTGAGCAACGGGCTCGGCGGCATCGCTCAGAACGATTTCGCCATGGGCATCCAGGCCGGCGCCGAGCTCTACAATGGCCAGTGGCGGCTGGGCTTCGAGGTCGGGGGTGACTACGGCCTCCAGCAGGTCGGTACTCTACCAGGTAACGGCAACCAAAAACTCTGGTCCGCGGATCAATTGGCGTGCATCGGCTACACGCTCGCCCCGCTGTTCGGCGGCACCGTCACGCCTGCCACGACCTCAACAGGGACGCCAGTCACTCCGGCGGCGTTCCCGATGGCCCTGGCGAACGCTCTGATGTCGCCTTGCCTGTTGGTCGGCGCGTGGGAGCGTCCGTGGGGCGTCGGCTTTGCGGCCGGCGCTCGTGCATCCGCCCTGATCGCGAAGGGCTGGACGTTCGACATGGACGCCATTCACGTCAACTACAACAACGCGAATGTCAATCCGATCGTGAGCGAGCAGATGGAGAATATCGTTCGCGCCGGCATCAACTATCACTTTTGATTTGTAATGCGTCGGGGGAGGGCATTCGCGTCCTCCCTCATACCTCCGTACTGGTTCGCATGGATGAGTAAGGCGAGACTTCTGTCATGGTACTTTCGGCGAGTCGAAAGTCACTTTGGGATGCAGGATGCCCCAACATCGGTCATATGAAGATCGCCTCGCCGAGCTCGAAAAGTTTCAGAAAGAGGCCAAGCCAATCATCGACGCCTATAGAGCCGGACAGATAGTCGTGAAATTGGTGTGGCTGGTCGGCGGCCTGATCGTTGGCGTTGGCGCCGTGCTGAAATCGTGGACATGGATCACGAGCCATTTCAAATGAACTGCCTGCTCAAATGGCTTTACCGTTTGTCCACGGCAAGCTGGATTGTTGTTATTGCCACGACTGTATATTGGGAGTTTTTTGACGATCCTATTCCTGTTATTGTCCGCACGGTATCGCTCCTTCCCAGTCAACCGCATCGCTCCGGCGACACAATCACCCTGCACGTCGATGTCTGCCAGAACGTACCAGGCGTGCCCGGCACAGGCATTCGCATGATCGTCGGCCCCATTCTCGATGGCGGCGATCCGCAGCGGACCGGCGGTTTCACGCATTTCCTGTCGGGCAATTACATCGATCCGTCGATCGAGTGCACCCAGCACGAGCGCCCCATCGAATTGCCGCGCGACCTGCCGCCAGGCAAATACAAGTATGTGTTCCAGGGCGTCTATCAGATCAACCCGATCAAGACGCGCGTTTTTACTCAGCCTCCGGTTTTGTTCGAGATTGTGCAATAATGGCCGGCGAGCCCTCTAACGGTTATATCTCCCGTGGCAACATGACAGTGATCCTGTCCGCTGCAGGACTTGTCATGATCGCTTTCGGCGGCTTCATCACGTTCCAGAACACGGCCACCAACCAGCGCATCGAGGACGTGCGCGATCAGGTCCACGATATTCAGAAAACCTTTCTGCGCAAAGACGAACACGAAGAATTCAAGGCCGGGTTGCGCCGAGAGATTGAGGAAATAAAAAGCGAAGTCGTGCCGCGCCCGGAGAACGAAACGCGTTGGGTGGCCGCAGAGAAAAATTCACAGCTTTTATCGGATAGGCTCAACGAGCTTCGCAACGCCACCACATCTACGTATACAGTACGCGATGAAATGATTCGGCTGCAGGCTGAGATGGCAGAGCTACGGAAGTCTGTCTCGGATAACAGGAAGCAATAGGAGGGGAATCATGACCGATGTTGGCAATGCCTATCACCGCTATGTCACCGAGCTTGAGGAACAGAACGAACGGTTCCGAGCCATGATCCAGTCCCGCGATATCGCGTTCAATTCGGTCAATGCCGAGAATGAGAATCTGCGGCAGCGCCTGGATAGGGCCTGCCGCATTGCCGATGAAACCTCCCGCGAGCTCGATCTTTACCGCGGCCTGTGGCGCACAATCGGGGCCGCCGCCACCGAGGCCCAGCAGGCGATCAAAGGGCCTGTCAGTGCGCCCCAGAAGCCGATTGTAAGCCGTCTTGATCTGCACGAAGTGCAGGCGGCCGGCGGTCGTTAAGATTCGGCGGCTACGTCCGCCAACGAGAAGCCGCCCGCTGGTTTGCCGTCGGGCGGTGACTGCGCCTTGTCTGGGCGTACCCTCCCCACCACAAACTTGCCGGCTCGCGTGAATGCGGGCCGGCATTTTTCACTGGTCAGTGCGGCGCGTTTTCATATCCGCGATCTTGGGTACTGGCCCCTTTCCATGTCCGCTGGTCCCTTTTGAATTTGTAGGATGGTCCCTTTCGCAATGCGCGACTGAATAAATGACAGAGCGTGGCTTTCGCTTTGGAACACTGCAGGCAATGTGTTGCCGCCGCGCTCGCGGATTACGATGACGGCTTTGCGTTTACCGGATTGGTTTTCAGCAAAGCGCCGGTCAATACGATCCTTGCGATAGTTTGCCGGCCGAACGTGTCCGCCAAAATATCCCGCGTCAATTTCCGCCTCTTTCCCCTCGCCGCCGATTATGCGGCCCTTCAATTCCGAACCCATCGCCTCGCGCATTTTGTGGCAAAGCATGAACGTACATTTGTAGGACGTGCCTAGGTCGCGCGACAGCGCGAGCATGGACTTGCCTTTGACCTCATTCATGAAGATGGCAATTGCCAGCAGATAGCTGCGGAGCGGCAGCTTGTGGCTGGCGAACAGCGTGCCGGATGTAATCGAGAAATCTTTTTTGCAGGCGCGGCAACGGAAACGAGGCGCGCCATTGGGGCGCCGGCAGTCATAAGCATCTGTGCCGCCGCAATGGCAGCAAATCGGCTGGCCATTTGTTTCGGGCCAGCGGACTTCCCGAAACATCTTTTCGGCTTCCACATCGCTCATTCTCACAACCTGAGCGAGCGTGAGGGTTTTAGATGCGCGGGAAAGTAAAAAGTGCTGGGACATGACGACCTCAACCAATTTAGCTGACCTAATCCGTATAGGCTGATTTAGCCTATGTCAACTAAAAAGGCTGACCTTGACACGAAAAGTTGTTATGGCCTAATTAGGGCCATGTCGCCCGAACAATGCCGCGCAGCCAGAGGCTGGCTTTATTGGTCTCAGAAGGACTTGGCTGGGCGCGCGAGCGTCGGGCTAAGCACCGTAAAGGACTTTGAAAACGGCACTCGAAAGCCGATAGCCAACAACCTGAACGCCCTAAGAGCCGCCTTAGAGATTGAGGGGATTCGCTTTGACAGCGATCCCAAGGATGACCGCCCGATAGGCATCAGGTTCGAGGGCAAACCCCGCTAAGGCCTAGGAAAAACCCGCTAAATCAGTTGAACGGCGGGGCCGAATATGATTCAATAGCACCGTGGGTTACCCGCATGCGCTGGTTTTGGGCGGAGCGGGTGGGATTTGAACCCACGCGGGGGTGATGTCCCCGTCGGTTTTTAAGACCGTTGCAATCGACCTGACTCTGCCACCGCTCCGGTGGTTTAAGCCGTCCGGCGAAAGTCGGGCGGCTTTCATTTACGATACATATTTTAATCAGGCGTTCCAGCGAAATATCATGGGGCGTTCGATATTGTTGTGTGCTATTCAGTGCTGACTTAAATTGTTCTGGACTACATCAACCAAATTGGCTAATGTAAACCTCATGCCCACGCCCAAGGAAATTATGGAAGCGGAGCGCAAGCGAGCGCTGGAACAGGCCGAGCAGGTCGCGCAGGACATGCGCGATCTGGAAAGAATTGTCAGTAAATATAGGCTTTTAGTGGTTTCCCCCGAGGATTCCTATGCGTCCCCGTCTAATGAGAACATGCCGCGATCACTGTTCGCTCGTGCCCAGGAAGAGGGCGAAGCCGTAATTCGTACGGCTGGCCACCCTCTCCCTATCAGTGAGCTATTTCAAACCCTCATAGACAGGGGTCTAGAGTTTGGGGGGCAAACTCCCGTCAGTTCTTTGAGTACCTGTCTCGTAAAAAATGCGCGTCTGAGATACATCCCCCAAGTGGGATGGTGGCTTCGAGGCGTTTCTTGGCCCCCCAAGCCGGAGGAAGTCGGCCAAATACTCAATCCGATTGAGACTTCCGCTGAACGCGGCCCCAGACGCCGACGGCGGACGCCTGAAAAAGAGAGGCTTTATCAGGAGCTTAGGGTCTTTCTCGAAGGCAAAACAGATCCTACGCCATTTCAAGCGATCTTCGACCATATCAAGGAGTTGGGCATTCCAATTGGAGGTGCCGGCACTAAGCAAAACCTTTCGGCGTTTATGACCAGCATCCATGAGTTCAGGACACATGGCGCCGAAGGCCGGGGCGGCTGGACGTTCGTGCCTGACACCGATTGGTCGGTTGTGGAGGGCTACAAGGGAAACCGCCGCGATCTGCCGAAATGGCTGCGAACCCCCATGAAACAGAAGCTTTTTGAGAGTATTCGGGAAATTTTGAAGGACAGGAACGAGCCCCTCGAAGGGCAGAAAATCTTCGCTCGATTGAAAGAGCTTGCTGTCCCCATTGCGGGGCCAGGGGCCGATGAGGCTCAGTATTTCCGAAGCTATATGGCGACAGTGCCCTGTTTTGAGGGCAATCGGAGCGGCTACCGCTATGTTCCTGAACTCGATGAAGCCGGTTAGGCAGTCTCACTTAATGAGTGCGTAGGAATCTGCGCTTGCCTTTGGACGTTTTGCCGTTAACCTGAGGATGGCACAAGCGCGGGACCGAATCGGTGGCTGCCGATTGGTCCCGCTAGGTGCTTGCCCATCCCTTCCATAAGGATCGGGCCAGTCGCTGCGTGCGATCCCCGGTCCACACGGGGCCTTCCTTCAGTGCTCACCCGCGAGGGTGAGGCAGGTCTCGTAAAGAGACCCTTTGGGGCCGTCTTCCTTTACCGGGGGGCGGCCCCCTTGCGTTGGCGACTCAATGAAGCCGCCGACATTCAACGTAACACACCTCTACCTATCTGAAAACATTCATCTTTTATCGGCTCCGCACTTATATTTCGTAAGTGGCGTTAGGGCCATAATACCGTAATTTAAACGCCGCGATGACCTCTTCCGTAGAAGGGTTATAGCCAGCCAAAGCATAGACAAGTTGTTTGATTCCGGCCTTCGCTGACGCGCCCACAATGATGTGGGCTTGTTTCGCGATATGCTCCTGACGCTTGAGGAGCTTGCCGTCGCTTTCAGCCTTAATGATGGACTTGCAAACATCGATCAGAATCGCGGCGTCGTAGCCGTACACAGGCCGCGGGGGCGGGCTGTTCGGCCCCATGGACAGCCCTTGAAAAACAATGGGATTTTCCAGCTTATCGCTGAGTTCGCCGCCAAGGTAAGGGGCAATTCTCTCGCCCCTTAAGAACCGCGGTAGCGCATCGCCACCGGCGCTTTTGAACCCTAGCGCCTCACCCATCCCGCGTTGACTGATAACGGCGGTCTTTTGTTCGTCGTCAAGGACGTAACAATCAACGTGCCCCGTTTGAAGAACGCGTGCTCGAAAAGCGGAGTAAGACTCATAATCCAGGGAGTCTCCCTGCGATCTCTCAGCTTCAATTTCCGTCGCCTGTGTTACGCCCCACTCCAGTGCTTCGGGAGAAACCTGATTTGGGAAAAGATGGAAAGCAGTTGTATAGGTGAGAATGTCCCCAAATTCTGCAAGTTCCCAAGCGCGATTGTGGCTAAAATCGCTAATCGTCTTTGCCGTATTTTGACGGCAAACAAAATCCAGCACCTCGTCCAGTAGCCTTAGTTCATCGGAGTTTAGCCGATTCGGTTCTGGTTCGCGCCGTGCCAAATACTCTTTTTTGAAGTAGCCAAAATAATCCACTTCGCGAACTTCTATACCTCGCTCGCGAACCAATTCAGCAAGAGTAGGCAAAAGCTGATCGCAGGTCGGCCCAAATGGGCGTTTGCGATACGTTGCGCCCGTAACTGGCGCACCGACATGCGCGTAGTGGATCATATCCGTGTAATAAAGGACTTTGTGCAGTTTGACGGCGCCGAGTTCCGAAGGCTGGCAACTCCCACACGCGTACAAAATGACCGCCTTTAGCTTTGCTCGGTCGAATTGCATTTTCTAACGCTCCAAGCCCCCAGGGTAACCCTATTGTACCCTAAATGTTTCCTTTTACACAAGCCCTAAGTTATTGATTTAACAAGAATAATTGGATTCAATTTCAATGGGTTAGAGATTTTCGTCCACCGTTGGCCGAACCTGGTGCAGCACGCTACCGACGATTGCGAATCAATCGTCCCAGAATCCAGATTTAGTTGTTGGGTACGGCATCTATAATTTCGTGTCAACCCCGGGATTTGGCCCCGAAGAAAATGACCGCTTCGCGCAATATAACGCAAAACAGGTCGATTTTCCAGAACGCGGGCCGCTATCCCCAAATGTCGGATTTGGCCCGCCATGAATATCCTCTCTCCCGAAAAGCGAACTGAAATCATCGGCATGTTGTGCGAAGGCGTCGGCCAACGTGCCGTCTCTCGCCTCACCGAAACCGACCGCAAGACGGTTGCCCGGTTGGCACTGGCGATCGGCACCGGGTGCGCCGAGCTCCACGACCGCATGATGGTCGGGCTGCACGTTCACCGGATCGAGTGCGATGAATTGTGGGCCTATGTCGGCCACAAGCGTAATCCGCAGAAAAGCAAACCGCGCCGTTCGCCCGTATTTGGCGACCAGTACACCTATGTCGCGCTGGCCTCTGCTACCCGCGCCATCATCGGTTATCGCACTGGCAAGCGCGACAGCGCGACCACGGATGATTTTATCCAGGACTTGCGCCAGCGCGTGATTGGCGCGCCAGAGATTTCGACCGACGGTCTGCACTACTACCGGCCGGCGATCCGCGACGCTTTCGGCAAGCGGGCCTCGCACGGCGTCATTAACAAGACCTATAGCGTAACCCACCTAAACGTGAACGAGGCATCGCGCCGCTATTCGCCCGCACAGGTAATCGCGGTAGAGCGCGTGGCGGTAGAGGGCGAGCCCGAGCATATTTCGACCAGCTATGTGGAGCGGTCGAATCTGACGCTACGCATGGCCTCAAAGCGGTTCGCCCGATTGTCGAACGGCTTTAGCAAAAAGATCGACTGCCATCTGGCGGCGGTCGGCCTCTACGTCGCGTTCTACAATCTCTGCCGGACGCATGAGGCGTTGCGGATGACGCCGGCAATAGCCCTCGGGATCACCGATCACGTGTGGTCGGTTGCCGAGTTGATCGAGGCGGCCCTTAAAGCGGTCCCGACTAAGCCGACCCCGACCCCGGCGCAACGCCGTCGCTCGTTCCGGGTAATTCAAGGGGACTTGTTCGAATGAGAAAGGACTCGCGGGAATCGCAAAAAAGCACAGGACTCGCGATGGTCGGTTGTAAGACCGCCCATCGCGAGTCAAACTGTTTAACGTAATCAGGCGATGAGCCGGGGTGCCAGCCTCGCTCATCAGGAGCCGATGTGCAGCGCGAATCACGTCGCTAGATCACTCTAGCCGACGCGAGAATCTATGCGCAAGCATCAAGCTAAAACCAACGGCTATCCGGTTGTGCTCGTCGAATGGGAGGACAGTCAGCGCCCTCTCTCGCCCTGGCAATGGGTCGATGAATATACGCTTCCTGATGCCGTACATTGCCACTCTGTAGGCTTCCTGATCTCCCAAACAAAAAGCGCGCTCGCTTTGGCGCCCAATCTTGGGGACGTCCACTGTGAGCGCGCTCAGGCTTGCGGTATCATCCGTATTCCGCGAAGCGCGGTGCGGAAAATTACCAAGTTGTGACCGCGCTACTTTTTCGGCTTTTCGCGCGGTTCGATATGGCGTTCGACCGAACCAGCAAGTTCACGCTCGGTCTTATTGCCCTGACGAAGTTCCTTGCCGGCGGTGTGCTTAACCTGCGGCGAGGTCTTCGGCGGGGGGCTTTCGGTTCTCTTTGTCATTGCGGTGTCCTCGTTTTTTAGGGGGAAGTACCCCAGAGGCCATCAAAGACTGAGTCGGCCCGAACCGGGAATCCCCGTGATGGCGCTGGATGGTCGGTTATCCACATCAAAAATGAGTGGTCCCTTTTCAGATCTTTGCCTGGTCCCTTTTGGGCCTAAAGGGGCCAGCACCGCATTTTTCACATCGCCATCCGTCCCCTTCGCGCTCAGTCATCGTCAATGCCCATTCCCCGGTTCTATAGCTCCCAGCCGTCCATATGCGGCTATTGCGCCTCTGCCGCGCGCCTCTGCTTCGTCGAGCGCTTCGGCTATTTGAACCGCAAGGAATGGCAGCGCGTCTTTGTGCTCACTGAGAAACAAGTGCCATTCATCGGCGTTTGAGCCTACCGGGCGATGGTTGCCGTCGTATGTTGGCGCTCCGCTGGCGAAAACGTCGTTCCACGTCCTTTTCCCTGGGCAGTCGGCGCGGTCGCATTTCGGCATGGTATTGCCCATCGCAACTTCCATGCAATCAGGAAATCGTTGGCAGTGGACTCCGCTCATTTTAAAGTCTCCCGCAGTTGTGTGATGTCACCGCGACTTGATCTCTTCAAGACGATCATTCCATGCTTTATGGGTAAAGGCGGCGTCGAATCGTTTTCCAGGGAGAGCAGGATCGACGACCATCTTGACCCTGCGTAGATCGCCGCGCGCCACGCTAGCCGGCAATCGCTTTGTGAGTTCATCCCACATCTTTTGTGAGACGACAAACCCAACAACGATGCGACCGCCGCGCTCAATCATGTCCGTCATCTCTGACAGAGAAAACGGTCGCTCGGGCGAGCCTATAGTATTAGTCTGCGTCATGGGCATTGCCTACTGATCAATACGGATCATTAAGCCGCCACAGCCGCATATTTGTTCACCAGCATCGGTGCCAATGTCAATTTCTTCGACCTCGCCGCAATCTTCACACTCAAACATAGCCCACTCTTCTTTGGCGGAAGCAAACCCGGTCGTATCATCCATTGTATGTTTCATGGGTGCCCTCACTTTCGACACGTCAGAGCGCGAATAGCGGCGGCATGCTGTTTGCTACCTTGGACCGTTCGATGATGGGGAACAAGCTTGCCGCCGGTGACTGGCGGGCACCGTCGCTCCATTGTTGTCTCTTGAAGGTCGGACTCCACGATTTGGGCAGCCTCCTCCAAAGCGGCATTCCATCCCGCATTAAATCCAGCCTTAGCCATGTTATCCATCCGCTCTTTCATGACGAAAATGCCTGCGCTTCCTTGGCGGCTGTTTCTGCTATTTTTCGCAGCAAATCCCGAGATAAAACATTTCCCAGCGTTTCGCCCGCAAATGCCGATACATAGCCTGGATTTGACGCCGGTATTTCCCTAATACGAACTTCAATCCTATCGGCCAGAGACAATGACATGGGTTCTGACTCCTGTTCAGTGCGGCCAAAAATGCTACAAGGCAACCGCGAGGATAGCTGTCTGAGCGAACGCATTTCCGACCAAACAGGCCATGACCACACGGCGTTCTAATTTTAGGTCATCCATTGTCATTCTTCCTGTTCAGTGCGACTATTCTTCCGAGCTACCCAATCTAATCGCCAAAGCGATGTCATGACAAACTTGGGCGTAAGTATCGGCCATGTGCTCGGCTTTGCGTTCGGCAATTTTTGCGCAACGTTCGCGTTCCAGCAAAATCTGCCGTTCCATCTCTCTCAATGCCGCATTATCGAGCATGGCTCTGTCTCCCCAAAAATGCGCCTTAACCGATCGGTTCTTTAGCGTGTTTCGGCGCAAGAAACTTCTTGAGTTCCGATATGTCTGTTTGGCGCTCATTGATTGGAATGAACCATCGCTCCCAAAATAGTGCCTCCCCTTTTCCTTTCCTATAGTAGAAGTCCGGATTGTGAAGTTCACAAAATTGCAAATAGCGCTCTCCATGCCCGCTTCTTGCGCTCGATCCGCGCCTTCGCTGGGTCGTAGGTGCGTTTGAAGTAGGCTTTTTTCTTTGCCTTGATAGTTGTCAGATTTTTGCGCCGATATTCTTGGTCGTAGATTCACTTTTCGGCCACCCGTTGTCGCTTCGGCTTGTGCTTGCGCCGCGCTAGGCCAGCACGCGCCGACCGCAGAAAATGCGCAACCCATCGGCGTGGGCGCGGTTGACGGCCCCTGCTGGCTTGTCTATCCATTTCCGGCACTGTGGGCATTTGAACCTCATGGCCGCACTTGTTCATCAAGAGTGCTTATTTCATAGCGTCGCGCAAAAAGATTACTCGCTGAGCTTCGCTGACATAAAGCAGCCAGTGAGGCACCTTGAATCCCGGAGCGACCTCGACCCCATAGTCAGGATTGTCTCTGTTCTGCTTGGCGAGCGCTATCGCCACTTTGTGAATTTCATCTGAAATATCTACCATTTGTTCCTCGCACTTGCCCTTCAAGAATGCGCGGCAGCGCCGCGCAAAGCAGACACGACTTCGGCTTGAGTGCGCAATGGGCTGTCAACCCAATTCACAACACTTTCTTCGCCTATGAAATCAAGTAGCGCAGTTCGCTCAGGTCCCCAACCATCTTGGCCGAGCAGTTCTAGACGCGCTAGCTCTATCGCGCGAAGTCCGCAAATGGGACCTTCATCGCCCCCAAAACTAAACTGTTTCAGGCCGCGCGTTTCGATAATCTCAGCGGCGCGCAAAAGCACGCGATATGTTGACGCAGCCTTAGCTTCCCATTTTGGGTCGAACAACATGTTGGCCTCCTATTTTCTCACTTGCCTTTTATGACTGCTCGTCGAGTTCAACGTGACCGATGCCAAAAGCAAGGATCAATGCGTCCAAAGTTTTTTCTTCCCACATGCCGGAAAGGAGATCGATATTTTTCCAGGCCGCAGAGATCTGCGCGACGACGGCTTTGCGTTTGGCTTCCTTGCGCTCAGCAATTACTTTTGATGCCATCACACCCCTCCCCTGCTTGCCACGCGACCATCTGGCATAGGAGAGAACGCATCGGGAGTCTGTTTCATTTCCTCAGCACACTGTCGAATTGAAGCCACGAGCGCCGTAAAGATGAGCGCCTTGAGTTCATCGGAGCCTTCGATGATCCGAACAGCGGCAATTTGGACGGCCTTATCGACCAGCGAGCCATTGTCCGCAACGATCTTGTCTATCGCTGCGCGAATTGAGTTTTTCCACGCCTCTCGCGCCAATTCGTCATAGTCGGCCATTACACTGCACTCCTTGAAGCCACGCGCAGGCGCATGACCTCGGCAATCTCGTCCGCGTCGCCGCGGCTATAGCGGCTGGTCGTGGACAGGGCCGAATGTGTGGCGCTCTTGCGCACGGCTTCGGGATTGGCACCGGACATGAACGCTTCGGTAATAGCACCCGATCGACTGTCCATATTGAACGTATCGTCGGGCACCCCTGCAGCGCGCGCCACGAGGCGCCACAGCCGACGAAACTCATGGCCGCTGTAGGGTAATCCGGTCTCTTCGGAAACGATCACAGGGCCTCCCGCGCGAATACGCGGGGCGCTCGCTGGGATCAGGAACTCGAACCGGAGCTCCGCCATCACCATTGGCGCCAGGTTAAGGTTGATCTCGACTTCCTTGTTCCGCTTGCTGGTGACGTGCCGCAGGATCAGCTTATCGTCGATCTCGGACCAGCGCAGCCCGCGCAGCCATTTGAAGCCGTTATCGTGAACGTCAGATTCGCCCGGCTCGCATTCCGGTATCCACTCGCCGATCACGTCGCGCTGGCGCAAGGTGCCTTCGAATTGGAACGCTTGGGCGAGCGCAATCGAGTAGCGTTCCTGCCGGCGCGCCTCGGCGCGGATCGCAACCACCTGTTCGTATGTCAGCCGGGACTTGCGCGGCTTCGCCATCGGGAAGCGCATGGCGCTCATTTTGGTGGACAGGTTCACGCAATCGTTGTCCTCCATGAGCACCATGCCGAAGCTGCACAGCGTTCGCAGCATGGAAACGAGCGCGTGGGCCATGGCGACGCCGCGTAGCGACCACGTTTGATGGATCAGCTTGAGGTCGCGGGTGCGGATTTCGGTTACGTCGCGCTCGCCTAGGTCGGCGTCGATGACGCGGAGCAGCGAGTCGTAGTGCTGACGGGTCCTATACCGCAAAGCGTGGTAGCTCGACGCTGGGTCGGCGCGGTAGGAGGCGATGAGGTCAGCGATTTTCATGGACGCTCTCTACATCTTTGACTGTGATCTTGCCGGCGTCCAGCAACCGAAGCACGATGACTGCCGTTCCTTCCACGCCTTCAACCGCCCAACGACGCGCAGTGCGCTCGCCGATTTGGAGCAGTCTGGCCGCCCCGGCCTGTGTGAGGCCGAGGCGATCGAGCATGGCGCGGTATTTGCTGGCGGTCATTAGCGAAAGCATCCGTCGATATGACGTTGCTTGAACTCTGGCGTCGGCTCCCCGCCTCTGTATTGGCCGATCAGTCCGTCGGGCGCTGACATTTCGATCCAGTGCCCCGGCATACGCTCCGAGAGCGCAACCGCAAAAATGCGGGCGTGCCATTGCTCCGAAAACCGGGCTATGTGATTGCCGGGGCAGTGAACGATGTATTTGGTGCGCTTTGCCACGGCTCAGCCCTCCCCACTCATGAGAGCCAAACCAGCGCGTTCGGAAGTCTCAGCGGCTTTTTGGGCGTCGCGGTCTTGTTCCGCATGCCCCTTCCCGGTCAGCACCTTGTCGCGAAGGCGCATGAGCAGGCCGTGTTCGTGGAACAGCACCATATTTGGCGCCTTGCGGTCGCAAGAGGCCGCATAGTCAGCCGCCATGCGCTGCAATTCGCGATTAAGCGCATCGCAGATCGAATGACGATCTTTTCGGGAAAGGTCGAGGATCATTTGGTCTCTCCATCCGGGCACCTATTGCCCTTGACGCATCCTACATAGGCCAGTCTGGCAGGGGTGTCAATATGGCCGTGTGGATTATTTTTCGAGGCCAAAAAACCCAGCAAATGCGGGCACTAACGCTCCTTTAGTGCGAAGCTCGGCGCTCATGTTCGTGCCCGCAAGGCTGAGCGATAACTACGCAATGCTCGCCTTCGTTCACATCCATTGCCCAATCCGGTCCAGGCTTGTCGATCTGTTTTTCGTCATAGCCCGTGAAACCGAAAAGCCCAGCAATCATGAAAACGGCTGCGGGATTCGGATACTTTTGGCTCGGCACCGAAACAGACAAGTGACGCCAAACAATCCCCTTAGAATGCGTGAAGGTAAAAACGACGCGATATGTGCCTAGCTTTGCAACAAATCGGGGATCATCGCCCGGCGACTGTACGGTCTTATTGGGCCAATAATGGTGCTCTGTGGCGTGGTCGAGCACGCGCTGCGCTTGCGCGCGGGCATCGGCATCTATGACGAGCGGCCTCATCGCTTATTCCAGGGTTTGAAGTCTTTCAGGGCCTCAATAGTCGGCCACGTGCCGTCGAACGTAAGCGCGCGGTCGTCAAGCGTCACCATCGCGCTCGGCTTTTCAGTAGCAAACCGGACATCCTCCAGGCCAGGACCGGCCGGCGACTCGTACCACGCCGCGCCCGCATGTTTGCGCAACCACGCTTGCATGGCCTTGAGTCCGCCGCGCTGATTGGAACGCGAACTGAAAATCACCACGTCGAAATGATTTAACGCCTCAAGCATAAAGCCGATGGCGCCCTCGACGGGAGGGTCGGGGATATAATCCGCGCCCTGCCAGCCGCTCGAATAGCTGTGAATTACGCCATCGAAGTCGAGACACAAAATCGGCCGGCGACTCCTAGCGACGATCTTTTCCCGCGCCTGCTTTTCCGCAGCCTCACGCGCCGCGACTTCCTCTGGCGTCATATCGCGCACCGTGCCGTCCGGTTCGATGGTGATATTATCTCCCGCATTGATGCGTCTTTCGATCTCATCAATCTTGCTCATCTTGATTCCCCTCTCCGCACTGAGCGGTCTTGACTGCTGCTGTATCTGGATATCGCTCACCACAAAATGGGCAACACGTTGCGAGCAAGATCGGCGGCTTACCGCGTTTCGATCGGTCTATCTTTTCGAGCACAATCATGGGCGGGGCGAGGTCCATTCCGCCACTTCCGAAACTAAAGCCGAAGGCTATTCGCGCGTTGCTCATTTCAAGACGCTGGTTCACGGCTTCGCGACAATCGCACATGGCTACCCACCTCCCCTGCATCGTTCTGCGGTCCAGTCGTGCACCCGTTGCGCCCATCGCGGCTCCCACGGCAGGGCAAGCCACGGATGGATCAGCGCGTTGTGCACGAACTTCCAGAAGTACCAGGACTGGCCCCGGTCGAGAGATTTGAACTCTCTGTTCGGCCTCTCCGGCCCGCCCATCGCGCATGCGCGGCTTGGATCAAACGGCTCTGCATCCAGCACCGGGTTTTTCATAATAACTTCGGGCGGCTCCCGAAATTGGTCTAAGAGTGCCCTGTCACGCGGCAACTTACGGAATTGAGCCATCTGTCTTTTCCTCACACTGAGCAGAAGAAACTACCTGCTTTGCCCACTCGCGCAACTTAGCCGCCGCTCGCTGTCCTTCCCCGCGATCTTCCTCGGTGTCGTCCGTAAGCGGTTCCTCCATGGCCTTAGCCAAGTTCTCTAACTTCTCGGCCTCGGTAAGATAGCGGCCACGTCGGATGGTGCTGCCCGCGCAGGCTAGCGCGCATCGCGCCCACATTTGGTCTCTCCATGGGGCTTGGTCTATGAGGCCTTCGACCAACTTGGCGTATCGTTCCTGATCATCCATGGCACTTTGTCCTAGCAAGTGTTTCGAACATATCGAGCGTGTTGGCGCATCGTACCGGCTTGTTCGGATCAGTCGTGAACGCTGTGCAGCATGGTTTGCCATCGCGACCGTAGACCCATTCTTTTGGGTATTGCGGATGGCTAACATCGAAAGCAAATGTATCGGCGATAATCTGACAAGCAATAGAGGGATCAGCATCCGGGCCACCGTCTCGATATGCCTTATCCCGCTCGCAATGAGCACACCAACTATCGTCGAAGGCCGCTCCTTCGGTCCCTGAGTATGGGCGATAGGGTTTACCCGCCATTTCGGATCGAGGCTCTGTTGCGGCTGATACTTTGTCGACGTGCCAAGCCGCGATGATTTCTTCGGCGCTCACGGGCAGTCTCCCCCGGGAAGTGCGGACTTTTCCACGATCATCGGAGCGGGCGCTTTGAGGCTTTCGTACTCAACGAGCGTCAAAGTCATCGCTTCCATCTGCTTGCGCAGAGGTAGGATTTCAAGATGAGCCCGCTCTAGCTCGTAATCTTCATCGGCCCGCGCCCGATCTCGAATGCGCTGTATCTTTTCGTGGCATTCGTGCCGGCGTTCGTCAATCTGCCGTCTCAGATCGGCAATAAACGCCTTTGCTTCGTCAACGGAGCCGGTTGGAATGATGCTATCGGTCATCGCATTTTGCCTTGGTTAGTGCGTGACGTTCGCGGCGCGGTGGGCATCCGCGATCTTTTGCAAGCATGCAAACATAGGCGGGACTTACCTTGTACCGCCGAGCTATCGAACTCACCGATAGTCCACTTCTATAACCATTTTCGATTTCATTGCGCTCTTTTGCGGTGAGCTTAGACTGACGCCTAGGCAACCCAGCCGCGCATGCGATCCGCGAAACCGTCGAATCGTCACAGTCAAACTCCGCAGCAATGGACGAAAGCTTCTCTCCTGCCTTATATGCCTCTACGATTGCAAATCGCTCCCAGTCCATAAGTTTATGACCGTCACCTCGCCGCCGTTTTCTGCCAGAAGTCTTTCGCAGGCCATGCCTCAAAAGAACATTCGATACATTGCCGGATCGGGAGCCAACAGCCTTCGCTATCTGCCCGGTTGACCAGTCGGCGTGCTCCTTTTTCAGGGCAAGAATTTTAGCGGCCATTCCTTTTCTTCGGGTCATATTGGTATTCTGTATTCCACGCGGTGATCAATCAAGACTGCCCGCGCCGCACTGTGGCCCGTCCAATTTCACAATACTGCGACACCGATTCCCGTTCGGCAATCGCCGTGAAGATCACCGCGCGCATAGCCACAAGATCGTCACGCTGCGCATAGAGTCGTTCACATACTAGCAGTGGGCTAATTCCGATCAACTGAAAGAATGCGAGCTCGCCGATCTTGTGGATGGAATCCGGGTCGTTCTGATGGCAGGCGCGGTCGAACGGAAGCGCCCAACGATCGGCCGGAAGCTTGCGCATGCCGCCGTGCTTGTTGTGAGCGCCCGACGATTGCCGAATGTGAGCTGCTTCGCCGCACGGGTCCATGCCGCATTTGAGACAGGGACACTGACGCACGAATTGGAGATAGGCCTGGTCGCGTTCGGAATCCGGTTCCTGCGGGCGATGGATGGGACCGTAGCCGCGCTTGAGCAGCGATCCGGGTGCGGCTCGTAGCGCGATGGTTTGCGGTCGGTCGCGGTCGGTCATGTCAGGCTCGTTTTGCTTCGTCGCTCGGGTGACGGGTCGATACGATTTCTTCCGCTGGTCGATTGGCGATGTTGACGTAGAGGTCGCGCCAGGATTTTGCTGTTGCGGTTAGGCCGTAGTGGTCGGCGGATGCAATTCGGATGGCGATCATGTCTAGGGCGTTTTGTTTGTCTTGCTCGGTCATTTTAGAAGTTGTTGGGTCACGAGAGTTTGTTAGTTTGCACCACCGGACTCGGTCACCGCACTTTTCGACGGCTCGACTTTCGCAAAGTGAATGGCTGGCGCCGGCACCTTGTCAAGTTCTTTTAGCTTGCGGAAAAGCTCAAGTGCATCGCGGGCGTCGCCGCCGGCCGAATGCGCGTCATGTTGTGCGAGACCAAAATGTGACATCGCCTCGGCGAGCTTCGGAAACTTGTAGCCCTTCCCGTTGGCCTTCGGAATCTGGCAGATATCGGTGAGGGCGCGCATGACACAGATGTTCGGTGTCCGCTCAAAACGATCGTCAATGTTGGCGCGCCGCAGTTCGCCGCGCATAACTTTCAAATCGAATTGGGCATTGTGCGCAACGATGATGCGGCCAGCGTCCACGACTTCGGTGTAGGCGGCAAGCGCGTCGGCGATCGGCAAGCCTTTCTCCAGCAACAGTTCGTGCGGCAAGTGATTGATGGCGGCGGCCTCGGGCGGCATGATCCAGCCATCGGGGCGCACGAGCAGGTCGATGACGCTTTCCTCTTTCAGGTCGGCGTCAACGAGGATCATCGCCAGATGGGCAAGCCGCGGCTGGCCTTCGGCGTCGGCTGGTTTGCTGAAATCGAATAGCCCGCTCGTTTCTGTGTCGATTATCGCATACATGATTTGCTTCCTCGGTTATCTGTGGCGCCACGCTATGTGTCTTCACACCGCAGAGCGCGGCGCCGGGAGAGTACGGCGAGATTGCCGCGCTCTAGCCGGCCGTATCCTCCTGGCCGATTGTTACATCGTAGGCTTCCGAAAGCATTCTGTTCGCCTCGGTGATCCCATCCGTGCTGATCACAACTTGTCGGCTCGTGATCAGTGCGTTCAATTGGGAGCACATCCACATCCGTTTTGCGTCGCGCGGATCAGTCGATTTGTAGTAGCCGCCGCCGTTGCCGTTCTGCGGCTGGCGCTGTGGTTCGTGGCGTGGTGGCTCGATTGGCTCGGAGCGTTGCGCTGGCGCTGGCCGAACTTGTGAGGCTTGGGCGCGCGGTGGCGCAACGGGAGCCTGGCGCTGCGGCTGTTGCGCCGCTGGCCGCACGGCTTTCACGTCGCGATAGATCACGCCAGCTTTATTGGTCTCGACGCAGCCAAAGTCGTAAGTGTGGCCTTCGTAGACGTGCTGCAGCTTGTCGGGGAAGGCAGAGAGAATTTTGCCATCGTCGAGCTTGATCTTGCCCGATCGATTGGCGGCGGGTGCGGGAGTGATCCCGATAACGGTGCCGATGACTTGCACAAGCGGCGGCCGTTCCATCGTGGTCGTATTCATCAAATGCTCCTGTCAAAGTCGGCGTGAGTGCCGGCGGGAAGTTCGCCGTGTGCTTCGCGAAACGCCTTGGCGGATTGCTGAATTGCGGTCGCGATAGCCTCAGTAACGCCCATGGCCTCGATTGCCGCGAAAGCGTCGTCAATGACAATGATCGGTCGGCGCCGCGGTGCCAGCGCTTTGCCGCCGAGCGTTGAGGCGACGCGGACATGGGTGGCCTTTTCGGCGCGGTTGGCGGTTCGATCCAGTACATTGGCGTCATGCATCGCCATCTTGGCGTCAATCACTGCCGTACCAACATCGGCACACTCGCCGACCTCGGCGCCGGCAATGGCGTCGTTGGCGCGGTCGATCAGTTCTTGCGCAACGCGGGCGGCTTCCTCGGCCTCAAGGCGTGCGGCCTCGGCAACAGCTTCGCGACGCCTGCGCTCGGCTGCTTCGCCAGCGTTCCATCGGGCAACGAGGATGCTGAGCAGTCCGGGGCTTTGTTTGGTGCCTTCGATTTCTTCGCGGACCTCGCGATACGGATCGTTGATGATCTTGGCGGCAGCGTTGAGCGGCGCGACCTTTGGCTTTCTCTCATCGTCCATCGCGCCGAGTGTCTTGCGGGCAGCTTCGATCCATGCACCGGCTTTCTGCAGGTCTTCGGCGTTCTGGAATACAGGATTGTCGGCGATGTAGGCTTTGAGCAGCGGCAGGGCTTCCTTCGCGGACTCCAGCGCCGGGTTTTTGACCATCCTCGCGGTAGCGTAGGCCGTCACGGCGGCTTCGTTGGCGATCGGCTCTGGCGGCGCATTGTCGGTGCGCTCGACCTGGCGATCGGTTGCTGGGATGTACTTGTCGGCGATCTCGGCGGCGGCACGCTTCGCGGCGAGAAGATTGTGGTCGGTTCGGTCCAACATGATGATCCTCAATCGATTGGAATAGCGCGGTCACAGTTGTCGCCAGTGAGTTGCGTCACGACGTAGGAGCCTTTGCCTCCGCAAACATCGCAGCGTGACGGTGCGCAGCAAAGCTCCGGGTCTTCATCGGCGCCGCATGAGCAGCTATCCTCGAAACATCCCGCGATCAGGCCGCAGCCGTCGCAGTTCCAGCATTCGACACTCCAGCGCTGCGTCATGACAAGCTCCAGATGATCGCGACGACGTTAATCGCGATGCTGATGCAAAGCACGATGGCGAGTTGCCTCAGACGTTCGGTCAGCAGTTCGCGTTCGGAGCGTTCGATTTCGTAGCCGAGGGCGATGGCTTGTTGGTCGATGCGGTCGGTGGTGGTCATGGTGTTTTCCCGCGCAGGCGGCGAATGAGACAACCCCTTATCCTGATCTTGTTTGCTCATCACATCACCTATATTCGGACCAAAGAGCCAATCCAATGCCAATTGCAACACCGATCAGAAAGAGGCACACGAGCGTCACCATGTCGTCCAACCATGAGTATTGTAGCGCGGCTTAATCTTCGACCTCGGCGTCACCTTCGGCAAGCCCTTAAGCTCTTTCTGCCGGTTGATGATCCGTATCTGTGTCTCGCTGTCGTGCTTGCCGTAGGCCAAGGTGAATTGCTCTGCCAACCAATCGTTGTCGGTGGTGATCGCGATCTGTAAGGAAAGGGTAGGGTTATGGGTCACGATGGGGCCTTCGGGTTGATGGACCGGACTCGGTCACCGTCACGCTGCGACTTCAAGCAAGCCGCGATCCTCGTATTTGATCTTGAGCCGCCGCGTCGCCACGTCGATATCGGCCGTGGTAGCAAACACCAGCGGGCCAGCCTGACGCACAACCTCTTCGACCACTTCACGGCGCACGATCGCGGTCGGCGGGTAGCGGTAGCGAAGCACTTTGCTCGCGACGGTCATGAGGGTTTGGGTGGCGGCGTTCATGGTGGGCTCCTACGCGGCGATTTCGATATTGTGGCGCCGGCAATACTGGCGGCATGAAACCTTCGTCTTGCCGCTATAGACGATGCCTTTTCCGTCGATCATGACGTGCCAGCGGGCGCCGTAAGCGTTGAGTTTGAGGATCGTCGCGGTGGCGGTCATGTCGCGTTCCCTTCGTCTTGATTTGGAGAATAGGGGAAGTCCTATCATCGGTCAATAGGAAAAGTCCGATTTAGGCTAAGTAACGCGTTTGTGATTGAAATACTCACGAAACTGTGAAAATAGGGATTTTGCGCTTGCGCAATAGGAATAGTCCTATATTATGCGCCCGCATGAGCCAATCCGCCCTGATCGAACAAATCGACGATTTTTTGAGCGAAAGCGGTATGACAGCAACGGCTTTCGGCAAGGAAACGGTCGGTGACCCTAATTTCGTCCACGATTTGCGCCGCGGGCGCGAGCCTCGGTCGCGCACGGTGCGCCAGGTTGAGGCCTATATCGCCGCGAATCGGCCTTCCATTGCCCCTGCGGACGCCGCCGATGAGCCGGAACGGGCGCCATCATGATCTTTTGGACCGCCGAGCGCATTGAAACCCTGCGGCTTTTGTGGCCCATCAAAAGCGCCTCTGATATTGGGGTCTTTTTGGGCTGCACGCGCAATATGGTTATCGGCAAAGCGTGGCGCCTGAAATTAAAGGCCGTTGGAAAGCGCAGTTTTTGGACCTCCGCGCGCGTCACCCAGCTAAGGAGCCTCCGGCACACAAAGACTTGCGCCGAAATCGCCGAAATTATGGGCCG
>Ga0307474_10000963_pt1 | contig 20813 bp, 17 predicted proteins | sample atmos_gasesECM1C_2_FD_203312 | JGI IMG/M metagenome (GOLD analysis project Ga0307474, IMG submission 203312) | Hardwood forest soil microbial communities from Morgan-Monroe State Forest, Indiana, United States - atmos_gasesECM1C_05 | ecosystem: Environmental > Terrestrial > Soil > Temperate... | reverse complement strand
GCGATCACCGGGATCTGCGACTTGCGGGCGATCTCCGGCAGCGCCTCGGCGTCGTCCTGAGACGGGACGGCGACCCGGACGATCTGGCAGCCGGCCGCCGTGAGCTCGGCGATCTGCTGCAGGGTGCCGTTCACGTCCGCGGTGACCGTCGTGGTCATCGACTGGACCGAGACCGGCGCCCCGCCGCCGACCGGGACGGCGTGGCTGCCCTTGCCCACCATGAGCTGCCGGGACGCCCGCCGCGCGGCGAGCGGCTCGGGGGGAACGGAAGGCAAACCAAGATCAACATTCATAACGGGAGTCGCCTCACTGAACGTCGCCTCACTGAACCAGGTGAACTGGGTTGAAGATGTCCGCCGCCATTAGTAGCACGCCAAGCCCGATCAGCAGCGCGAACACCCCCACGCTAACCGGTATCAGCCGTTGCAGGTCGACCAGGCCCGGGTCGGGCCTGCCCCGCAGCCGGGCCAGCCAGGCCCGGACCCGCTCGTAGAAGATGACCGCCAGGTGCCCGCCGTCCAGCGGGAGCAGCGGGAGCAGGTTCAGCGCGCCCCAGAAGATGTTGAGCGAGATGACGATCAGCAGCAGATCCGAGACCGTGTACTGCCATCCGCCGGCCGACTGGACCGCCTGGCCCGCAACGTTGGCCGCGCCGACCAGGCTGCCCACGTTGCCCGCCGGCGTCTTGGCCCGGTCCTTGGCGAACAGGTCGGGCAGCGCCTCGGGCAGCTTCGCGACCGCCGAGGCCGACCCGGTCAGCACCTGGCCGAACGCCGAGCCCGCGAACGCCCCGGCGCTGATCGGGTTCGATCGCTGGAAGATGATGGCGTCGCCGATGCCCAGGTAAGAGCCCTGACGGCCGGGGACGGTGGCCGGTTTGACGTAGAGGGTCAGCCGGTGGCCGTCTCTCAGCACCGTGGCCGGCACCCGGACGCCCGCCGGCTGGTCGCGGATGGCCGTGCCCAGCTGCGTCCAGTTGTGCACCGGCTTACCAGCCAACGCGACGATCTTGTCGCCCGCCTTGATCCCGGCCGCCCGGGCCGGGGCGGGACCCAGATTGTTCTTGCAGGAGCCTTGGTTAAAGGCCGACTTGCTGGCCGGCACGCACGGGCTGACCGAGCCGATCGTCGTGGTGTTGTTGTTCGCCAGCCCGATTCCTACCGCGAGGATCAGCAGCAGGACGAACGCCAGCGCGAAGTGCATGAACGAGCCCGCCACCATCACTATCGCGCGCTGCCAGGCCGGCTTGTTGCGCATCGAGCGCGGCTCGTCCACCGGATCGACCTCGTCGAGGTTGGTCATCCCGGTGATCCGGACGAACGCCCCGAACGGCAGGATCTTGAGCCCGTACTCGGTCTCGCCCACCCTGGTCGACCAGATGGTCGGCCCGAAGCCAACGAAGAACTGGGTGGCCTTCATGCCGAACTTCTTCGCCGTCAGGAAGTGCCCGAGTTCGTGCAGGATCACGGAGATGAGAATGGCCACGATGAAGATGACCACCCCGAGCAGGAAGCTCATCCTGCCGCGTCTCCCTCCCGCGAAACGGCCTCAGGCTAGCGACGATCTCCGGTGCCGGTGAGCTCGCGCGCCCGGCCCCGCGCCCAGCCGTCAGCGGCGAGTACCTCTTCCAGAGTTACGACGGCCTGGCCCGAACCGTCATGCTCAGAGACTACCCGGGCCACGGTATCGATGATCCCGGGAAAACGGAGCCGCCCGGCCAGGAAGGCGGCCACGCACACCTCGTTGGCCGCGTTGTAGACCGCAGGGGCCGTGCCGCCCGCGGTCCCCACCTCGCGGGCCAGCGTCACGGCCGGAAAGGCGTCCTCGTCGAGCGGCTCGAACGTCCAGGTGTGGGGCTTCGTCCAGTCCACCGGGCTGGCCGCGTCGGGAACGCGGTCCGGCCAGGCCAGGGCCAGTGCGATCGGGATCCGCATGTCCGGCGGGCTGGCCTGCGCGATCGTCGAGCCGTCGGCGAATTCGACCATTGAGTGGATCACCGACTGCCGGTGCACCACCACCTCAATGGCCTCGAAGCCGATGCCGAACAGCAGGTGCGCCTCGATCAGCTCCAGGCCCTTGTTCACCAGCGTCGCGGAATTCACCGTGATGACCGGGCCCATGCTCCAGGTCGGGTGGGCGAGCGCCTGCTCCGGCGTGACGTCTTTGAGTTCATCCGGGCTACGGTGCAGGAACGGGCCGCCGCTCGCGGTCACCACCAGTCGCCGCACCTCCTGCGCGCGGCCGCCGCGCAGGCACTGGGCCAGCGCGGAGTGCTCGGAGTCCACCGGGACGATCTGCCCCGGCGCGGCCCGGCCCGCTACCAGCGGGCCGCCCATGATCAGCGACTCCTTGTTGGCCAGGGCGAGCACGCGCCCGGCGTCGATGGCGGCCAGCGTGGCCGCCAGTCCGACCGCGCCGGTCACCCCGTTGAGCACGACGTCGCAGGGCCAGGCGGCCACCTCGGCGATCGCCTCGGGCCCGGCCAGGATCTTCGGCAGCTGCGCGGCCCGGCCCGGGCCCGCGGCGCGCGCCGCCTCGGCCTGGATGGCGCGGCGCAGTTCGTCGACGCGCGCCTCATTGGCCACCGCGACGACCTCCGACCCGAACTCCACCGCCTGACTGGCCAGCAGCGCGGCGTTGCCGCCGCCCGCGGCCAGGCCAGCGACCCGGAACCGGCCCGGGTTGCGGCGGATAATGTCGGCCGCCTGGGTCCCGATCGATCCGGTCGACCCGAGCACGACCACGTCCCTTGGCTTCTCGCGGGGGGGCTCGCGCGTGAACTCCATGCCAGCATTGTTCCCCACGCGGCTCCCGCTCTCCCCGCCGAGGCACTCAAGCTCATCCGCCCCAGCCCCGGCCAGCATGACCCAACCAGCCGCCCTAACCGCCGAATCCGGCATAAGGCGCATAACTGGCATCCGCCGGACCAGCGCGGCTAAGCCCGCCGCCGGGGCGGCGAGAGCCGGCGGGGCGGGGATGGGCGGGTGCGGGCGGCGCGTAGCGTGTGAGTGTGATCAGCTCCCCCACTCCCCCGATGACCGCGACCGCCGAACCCATGACCGGCATGGACGGCTGGCGTGACCGGCCCGCGGCCCAGCAACCGGACTGGCCGGACCCCGGCCAGCTCCGGGCGGTGACCGGGGAGCTGGCCGGTCTGCCCCCGCTGGTCTTCGCCGGAGAATGCGACGTGCTCAGGGAGCGGCTCGCGGCGGTGGCCCGCGGGGAGGCGTTCGTGCTGCAGGGTGGCGACTGCGCGGAGACGTTCGCGGGGGCGACCGCCGACGCCGTCCGGGCCAAGCTGCAGACGCTGCTGCAGATGGCCGTGGTGCTCACCTACGGGGCCAGCGTGCCGATCATCAAGATCGGGCGGATGGCGGGCCAGTTCGCCAAGCCGCGTTCGCGCTCAACCGAGACCCGCGACGGCGTCGAGCTGCCGGCCTACCGGGGCGACGCGATCAACGGGATCGAGTTCACCGCGCAGGCGCGCACCCCGGACCCGGCCCGGTTGCTGCGCGCCTACCACTGCTCGGCCGTGACACTGAACCTGTGCCGGGCGTTCGCCACCGGGGGTTACGCGGACCTGCACCAGGTGCACGCGTGGAACCAGGATTTCGTCAGGGAGAGCCCGTCCGGGCAGCGCTACGAGCGGCTGGCCGGGGAGATCGACCGGGCGCTGGCGTTCATGCGGGCCTGCGGGGCCGACCCCGAGGAACTGCACGCCGTCGAGTTCTACTCCAGCCACGAGGCCCTGCTGCTCGACTACGATCACGCGCTGACCCGGCAGGATGCCCGGACGGGCCAGCCGTATGACACATCGGCGCACCTGGTGTGGATCGGCGAGCGGACCAGGGACATCGACGGCGCGCACGTCGAGTTCGCCAGCGGCATCGCCAACCCGGTCGCGGTCAAAATCGGCCCGGACGCCGCGCCCGCCGACGTGCTCGGGCTCATCGCGAAGCTGAACCCGGATCGCACGCCCGGCCGGCTGACCCTGATCACCCGGATGGGCGCGGGCCGGGTCCGTGACGCGCTGCCGCCGCTGATCCAGGCGGTCCGGGCGGAGGGCATCGAGGTTGCGTGGGTGTGCGACCCGATGCACGGCAACACGTTCGAGGCGCCGAGCGGGCACAAGACCCGCCGGTTCGACGACGTGCTGGACGAGGTGCAGGGCTTCTTCGAGGTGCATCGCCGGCTCGGCACCCATCCCGGCGGCATCCACATCGAGTTCACCGGCGACAACGTCACCGAGTGCGTGGGCGGCAGCCACGAGATCGTGGCCGACGACCTGTACCGGCGGTACGAGACCGCCTGCGATCCACGGCTCAACCGCGGCCAGGCGCTCGACCTGGCCTTCATGGTCGCCGAGAGCTACCGGACCCGCCCGGACGTGTGATCGGCGCGATCAGGCGATGTCGAACTCGTTGCCTTCGGGATCCCTCATCGCGACCCCGTAGTGGTCGAGGCCCTCCGAGTCAACCGGGCCGACGATCGTGGCGCCCAGCGCGGCCAGCCGCTCCGCCTCGGCATTGACGCGCTGCTTGCGGGTCTGCATCGGGACGTCGCGCCCGGTGAGGTCGCGTCCGCCGCTGACGATGATGTCCAGATGCAGCCGGTTCTTAATCGCCTTGCGCTCGGGCACCACCTGGAACCAGATGCCGGGCCCCCGGCCGTCCGGGTCGATGATCCGGTCCTCGCCCAGGCCCAGCGAGCGGCGCTCGCCCTCGCCGGTCAGCAGGCCGTCGCCGATCAGCCGCCCGCGACTGCCTCACCCGTCACATTCGCCCCAGCAAAAACGTCAGCCGTGACTTACCACTGGTTCGGTGGCACAAACGGGTATATAACACCCGCCAAAATGCACCGAACCGATGAAAAGTCGCTCCCGAAGCCGGTCCCTGGTCAGTTCTTGGCTGGCCGGGCGGGAGCGAAAAAGTCGATGAGCAGTTGCGTGACGCGCTCCTGCCCGTCGTGGTGTACCCAGTGCGAGGCGTCGGGCAGGCGCTCGACGCGGTCGAGGTTGGGCACGTCAGCGTGGTCGGGCTCGGCTAGCTCCGGGCCGAGGTAGCGATCGCGTTCGCCCCAGATGACCAGGGTGGGCGCCGAGATCGGGCGAAGCTGCGCTTCGGCGAGCTTGGGCGAGGTCCGCACCGAGGACCGGTAGTAGTTGATCATCCCGGTTGCTGCGCCTGGCTGCGACCACGCCTCGACGTAGCGATCGATCTCTTCCGGGGTGTAGGCCGGGTGCGCGTCGCGCAGGAAGTGCCGGAAGAAATGCCAGCGCCCCGCATGCACCACGGTTTCGGGCACTTCCGGGAGGTCAAAGAAGAAGAAGTACCAGGACTTGCGGAGCTGGCCCGGGTGGTGCAGTCCCTGCGAGAGCTTCCGCGGATGGGCCGCGTTGAGGATGACCAGCCGGTCCACGACCTCGGGATGGTTCATCGCGGTGGCCCAGGCAACGCTTCCGCCCCAGTCGTGACCGGCCAGCAGCGCCGACTGGGCACCGCGTTCGCGGACGAGACCGCGGATGTCAGCGGTCAGCTGGCCGGTGTCGTAGGCCGCGACACCGTCCGGCTTCGATGACAGGTTGTAGCCGCGCATGTCGGGCGCGACGACCCGGAATCCCGCCGCCGCGAGCGGCGCGATCTGCATCCGCCAGCCATACCAGAACTCGGGGAAGCCGTGCAGCAAGACGATAAGCGGCCCGTCGCCGGCCTCGACATAATGCAATCGCTGGTCGCCGATGTCGGCGTAGCCGTCGCGAAGCTCGCCGGTTGCGCGGTCCCCGGTTGTGCTCATTGCCGCCTCCGTGAGGTTATGTCAGGGATGGCGCTTCGCGGACGCCGCGAACGACGCAGCTGCCACCCGCGCAGGCCGACGTCGGTGCCGGATCGTACCCATCGTGCGGGTACTCAATCGGCATGTGCGTTATGGTGCTTGCCCTCCCCGGGGGCGCCCTGTCGGCCCCGGGACGTAGCGTTCTGAATCCAGGCGGCTAGAAGGGAGTGGCCATGAGCACACCGGGACCGGTGACGGGCGAGCGCGCCGACCTGCTACAGGCGCTGGACAACCAGCGCGGCCTGCTGCGGCGCACGACGCGGGGCCTCACCGATGAGCAGGCGGCGCGACGCACGACCGTGAGTGAGCTGTGCCTGGGCGGGCTGATCAAGCACGTGGCATTGGTCGAACGGCGGTGGGCCGATTTCATTCTCGAGGGACCTTCGGCCATGGGCCCCGGGAACGAGGCGGACATGTCCGCGTGGATGAACGCCTTCCGCATGCTGGACGGAGAGACGCTGGACGGGCTGCTGGAGGAGTACAGCGCGGTGGCGAGCCGGACCGACGAGCTCGTGGCCACGCTGCCGGACCTCGACGCGGAGCAGTCGCTGCCCGAGGCGCCCTGGTACGAGCCGGGGGCGCGCCGGTCGGCGCGCCGGGTCCTGATGCACGTGATCGCCGAGACGGCCCAGCATGCCGGGCACGCCGACATCATCAGGGAGTCCCTGGACGGGGCCAAGTCGATGGGCTGACCGCCCGGGGCGTCTAGCGGACCGGGGCGGCGGCCGGCTCCCAGTCGGGCCGCAGCGGCATGCCCGACCGGCCGTTCTCGCCGAGCTTGACGCCGAGCACCTGGTGCAGCTGGATCTGGTTGCGCTCGAAGCCGAGCCGCGACCCGGCCATGTACAGCCGCCAGACCCGGGCCGTGCCCTCGCCGACCTCGGCCACCGCCTCGTCCCAGTGCTCGTCCAGGTTGGCGCACCAGCCGGCCAGCGTCTTGGCGTAGTGCTCGCGCAGGTTCTCCTCGTGCCGCACCTCGAAGCCCGCATCGTGCATCAGCGATACCAGGTAGCCGGGCGACTCGAGCTCGCCGTCGGGGAACACGTACCGGTAGATGAACCCGTCCGGCCGGCGCGCGGGCTCGGTGTCGTCGACGCGGGTGATGCAGTGGTTCAGCATCCGCCCCTCCGGCTTCAGCTTGCCGTAAAGGAACGCGAAGTAGCCGGGGAGCTGGGCCTTGCCGATGTGCTCGGTCAGGCCGATCGAGCTGACCGCGTCGAACCCGGTCTCGGGCACGTCCCGGTAGTCCAGGTGACGCACCTCGGCCAGGTCCGACAGGCCCCGCTCCTTGATCGCCCGCTGCGCCCACAGCGCCTGCTGCTCGGACAGGGTGACGCCGAGCGCCTTGACCCCGTACTCACGCGCCGCGTGCATCACCATGCCGCCCCAGCCGCAGCCCACGTCGAGCAGCCGCATCCCGGGGCTCAGGCCGATCTTGCGGGCGACCAGGTCGTGCTTGTAGAACTGCGCCTCCTCGAGCGTGGCGCCCTCGGTGGCGTAGCAGGCGCAGGTGTAGGCCATGGACGGCCCGAGCACCCATTCGTAGAACGTGTTGGAGACGTCGTAGTGGTGCGAGATCGCGGTCGCGTCGCGGCCCCTCGAATGCCGCCGGCCCGCGAGCGACCTCCGGCGGACCCGCACCTCCTGCGGAGGCGGCGGTATCCGCGGGACGAGCACCTTCGGCCCGCCCAGTTCGCGCAGCAGCCGCAGCCGTTCGGACCAGCCCACATGCGCCATCTGGGCCTTGGCCATCCTGGCCAGCGCCGAGTACATGTCGCCGACCACGTCGAGGTGGCCGGATACGTACGCCCGGGCCAGCCCCAGCGCTCCCGGCGCCTGGGCCAGATAGGACACCGCGACCGGCGAGCGCACCGTGATCTTCACCGGAGCATCTGACGCCCCGGCCTTGCTCCCGTCATAGGCCTCGAACTCCACCGGGGCGTCCGGTCCGGCCACCGCCTGGAATACGTCCGCCAGCGCCATAACACGTCTCCTTCGTCACTTTCCGCGAACGCACTTCTCGTACAGCCCGGCAAGCCGGCCTTCTGGGTCATAATCGCGCTTAAGCGCTGCATATTCCGTTCCGTTATAGAGCGCCCAGAACGCCGGCTCGGTGTAGAACGACGTTGAGTACAGGCCCTTGCGCCCGCCCAGCGCGGTCACCTGGTCCTCGATCTGCCGGTTGTAGTGGCCGTCGGCGGCGCCGGGCGGCAGCGCCACCGTGCCCCAGAAGCCGAAGTTCAGGTAGGCCTGGCCGGGCCGCAGCGGGTACAGCGGCCAGGTCCGCTCCCCGCGCAGCCGCAGCGGGCACATCCAGACCGGGCTCATGCCCACCCGGTCGGCGAAGAAGCGCAGGAACTCGGCGCCGCGCTCGACCGGGATCTCGACGTCCTGGATGACGTCCTCGTGCGCCGGGCGGCCGCGGCGGGCGTTCACGGCGGCGGACAGGTGGTGCCTGCGGTCCAGCGCGACCAGCTTGCGGTAGGTGTCCGAGCGCCGGTACCGGCGCGGCCAGGCGCGGCGGATCACCGGGTTCTGCACGCCGAACGGCCGGGAGCACCAGAACCAGTCGGTGTCCCAGCGCCACAGGTAGTCGCGGATGGTGAGGAAGTCCTCCTTCGGGCCGCGGATCGACTGGTAGTAGATCCGCTCCCGGGTGTAGTCGCTGAGCCAGGGCGCCACGTCGCTGAACGCCCCGACGGTCAGGTACATCTCGTCGAGGCCGAACGCGGTACCGTCCACGAAGTCGGCCCGGTGCCCGCCGAGGCTGCCGTCCCGCGCGATCTGCGCGACCGCGTCCATGCACGCCTCGGGCGTGTCAAAACGGAAATGACGCAGGTGCACAAACGGCGAGACCGGCTCGAGTTCGATGGTGAGCGCCAGCGCGTAGCCGAGCGTGCCGTAGGAGTTCGGGAAGCCCCGGTAGAGCGCGGCGTGCTCGTTGGTGTCGCTGGCCCGCACGACCCGCCCGTCGCCGGTGAGGATCTCGATCTCGGTGACCGACTCGTGCGGCATGCCGCTGCGCAGCGAGCTGGACTCGATGCCGAGGCCGGTCACCGCGCCGCCGAGCGTGATCGTCTTCAGCTGGGGCACGACCAGTGGCATCAGGCCATGCCGCAGGGTGGCGTCGGCCAGGTGCTCGTAGGTCGTCATGCCCCCGACAAGCGCCGTGCGCGACCCGGGGTCGACGCACAGCACGCGGTCGAAGGCGGACACGTCGAGCTGGCCCGGCGGTGTTGCGGCGGCCGTCCCCCGGGACCAGAGCCGGGGTGAGGGGCCCGCGTCACGGAACCGGAACAGGTTCGACGTTCGCTTGGCCAGGCGGACCGGGCTGCCGGGCGGGATCGCGGCGTAGGCGCGCTGCAGCGCGGCCACGGCCGCGAGGTAATCCGCGGGCCGGGTGGCCGGAGCCGGGGGCCCGGGCCGCGTCCCATGTGCATCCGGTTCCGTCATGCCTGTGACGTCGGTCACCCAGCCTCCTGTGCGCTCGCCTGGCCCGGACCGGGCCTCACCGCGAGAATGCACGGCGGACGCCGGATGAGCAAGTTCTCGGCCGGCGGCGGCCCGGATGGACGGGCACCTCGCCGCCGGGCGGGCCGGGCGGCGGCTTAGAGTGGCCGGCATGCGGATCGCGCTGATCAACTCCGGCCTCGGGCTGCTCGCGGCGGCCGCCGAACTGCACCGCCTCCGCCCCGACGCGGACCTGGTGCTCGCCATGGACCCGGACGGAATGCCCTGGGGGCCGCGCACGCCCGCCGACATTGCCGCCCGGTCGCTCGCCGCCGCCCGGGCGGCCGCGGCGCTGCGGCCCGACGTGCTGGTGTTCGCGTGCAACACCGGCACCGTGCACGCCATCGGGGCGCTGCGCGCCGAGTTCGAGCCGGCCATACCGGTGATCGGCACCGTGCCCGCGATCAAGCCCGCCGCCGCGCAGAACGACCGGGTCGCCATCTGGGCCACCGTCGCCACCACGGCCAGCGACTATCAGCGGCGGCTCATCAGCGACTTCGCCGGCTCGGCCCAGGTGACCGCCGTCGCCTGCCCCGGCCTGGCCGACGCGGTCGACGCCGGGGACGAGGCCGGGACCGGGGCCGCCGTGGCACTGGCCGCCTCGCGCACGCCGGACGACTGCCAGGCCGTCGTGCTCGGCTGCACCGAGTACGAGCTCGCCGCCGGCCTGATCGGCGCGGCGCTGCCGGGCGTGACCCTGTTCCGCTCGGCCGCGGCCGTGGCCGCGCAGGCCCTGCGCCGGGCCAACTCGACGAGCGAGCCAAACGGCGCGGAGGCGAGCGAGAGACGAAGGGCGGGCGCCGTGCGGGTGCTGCTCAGCGGCCGGCCGGCGGACCTGCCCGCCGCGGCGCTGCGCTATCCGGAGGGCCGCCTGCTGGCCGCCCTGGTCGCCGATCGCGAGCCCGAGCCGGCGTAGAGCTCGCTCAGCATGGCGACGGCCGCGTGCGTCGAGGGATGCGGGTCGTGCCGGCGCCAGATCACGCGCACGGTGATCGGCGGGGCGTCGCGCAGCGGCCGGAAGACCACGCCGTCGCGCCGGTACTGGGTCGTGGTGCCCTCGGGGGTGATCCCGACGCCGCTGCCACCCGCGATGAGCGACAGCCAGTCGTCGATGTCGCGCGTGTCGCGGACCTCGGGCTGAGCCCCCGGTGGCCACAGGTCCGGGGTGGTGGTCCCGGTGCGCCGGTCGACCAGCAGGGTCCGCCGCGGTATCTCGCCCAGCCCGATGGAACGCCGGGCCGCCCACGGGTCGTCGGCCGCGAGCGCGCAGTAGCGGCGTTCCCGGCCCACGACGGCGCCGTCGAAGCGCTTGCCGTCCACGGCGGTACGCATCACCGCGATGTCACACAGGCCCTCGGCCAGGCCTCCGGTGGCCGAGTTGGTGCGGATCAGCTGCAGCTCGACCTCCGGGTAGCGGCCGGCCCAGCGACGCTGGAACTCGCGGGTGTGCCGCCCCATGGCCGCCCACGCGTGCCCGATGCGCAGCCTGGTGTGCCCGGTGGTGGCCTCGGCGATCAGGTTGTCGGCCGCCGCCAGCACCTGCCTGGCCTGGGCCAGCGCGTGCACCCCGGCCGTGGTCGGGGCGATGCTCCGGCTGGTGCGGTGCAGCAACTGGACCCCGAGGACCTGTTCCAGGGCGATCAGGTTCCGGGAGACCGCCGCCTGCGAGACGCCGAGCTCGATCGCGGCATCGGTGAAGCTGCCCGAGTCCACGATGGCCACCAGGCACCGCAGGTGCCGCAGCTCCAGATCCATAACCAAAGCGTATAGCTACGGCGATCCATGCATTTTGCGTATGGGTCGTGCCGGTCCATGCTCGGGCCATGACCACCACCTCGACGTGCGGGCGGCAGGCCGGGTCGCGGCCGCCCGCGGGCGGTCCGGCTAGCTCCGGTCAGCCCGGTCAGCTCACCGGGATCGCGCTGATGACCGGCAGCGCCCTGTCCAATCAGCTCGGCGCGGCCACCGCCGCGCTGGCCTTCCCGGCGCTCGGGCCGCCCGGGGTGGTCGCCATCCGCCAGTGGGTGGCCGGCGCCGTGCTGCTGAGCGCGGTGCGGCCGCGGTTCCGGGCGTTCACGCGTCGGCAATGGGGCCCCGTGGTGGCGCTCGCCCTGATCTTCGCCACCATGAACCTGTCGCTGTACACGGCGGTTGACCGGGTCGGGCTCGGGCTGGCCGTGACCCTGGAATTCCTCGGCCCGCTGTCGGTGGCGCTGCTGGCCGCACGCCGGGCGGTCGACCTCGGGTGCGCGCTGATCGCGGGCGCGGCCGTGGTCGTGCTGGCCCGGCCCCAGCCCAGCACCGACTACGCCGGCATCGCGCTCGCTCTGCTGGCCGCCGCCTGCTGGGCGGCCTACATCCTGGTCAGCCGGGTGGTGGGCGCCCGCCTGCCGGGCTCCCAGGGCCCGGCGGCGGCCGCCACGCTGTCATCGGTGCTGTACGTTCCCGTCGGCATCTGGGCGCTGGTCAGCCACCCGGTGACGGCGACGGCGCTGGGCCGGGCGGCCACGGCCGGCCTGCTGTGCTCGGCGGTGCCGATGGTCGCCGACCTGCTCGCGCTGCGCCGGGTCCCGGCCCGGCTCTACGGCGTGTTCATGAGCGTCAACCCGGTCTTCGCCGGGCTGACCGGCCTGGTCGTGCTGGGCCAGGAGCTGCGGCCGGCCGACTGGCTCGCGATCGCCGCCATCGTGGCCGCCAACGCGGTCAGCGTCGCCGCGGGCGGCGCCGTCCGGCGGCCGGGCCGGCGCCGGGCGTCAGCCGCCGTAGCTCGCCTCGACCTCTTCCGGGGTCATCGGGAGGCGCGCGGCGGACGGCGGCAGGCCCGCGTCGAGCGCCTGCCCGAGCAGGCGGGCCATGGAATACCCGGGGTCGGCGGCCAGGGCCCGGGCGATCGCGATGTTGGCCAGCGCGCCCTCGCCGGCCTGCCAGGCGGTGAACGCCAGCAGGGAGGCGGGCGCGGGCACGTAGCGCTGGCACGCGTGCCGGACCAGGTCGGTCCACAGTAACTGGTGCTGCGTCCGGAACCCCGGCTCCATCCGGGCCCAGGCGTCGTCGCGCACCTGCAGGTCGGGCAGCGTCACCGTGAGCCAGGCCAGGTAGTCGTGGTCGGTGATCCGGCCGCCGTCGCGGTACGTGCCGATCGCCTCCTGTATCGCGGCCCGGCCGGCGTCGACGACCAGGCGCCGGCCCTCGCGGGCGCTGCCGGACGCGGCCAGGTCCTCGGCCCGGCGCAGCGCGCGCTCCGTGGCCCGCGCCATCGACTCGGCCACCGGGCCGTCCAGCGGCGCCAGCGAGGCAGCCAGCGACGCCCGGTCGGCGCGGGCCGTCATCCCGGCGGCGTCCAGCGCGGTGGCGGCCGGGTGCCCGGCTCCGTCGAACGGGACCCCCTCGGCCGGGCAGCAGCGCGGGTCCTGGCACACGTAGGACCAGTACCGGCCGTCCTCGACCCGTAGCAGGTCGCGCAGCCCGATCCTGGCGCCGGCCAGGGCCGAGCGGACCGACTCAGCGACCGGCGTGACCAGGCGGCCCGGGCCGTACCCGGCCGCGATGGCCGTCTTGATCCGCCGCTTGGCCAGCACCGCGGCCGCGTGTTCGGCGATGTCGTTCGATCCCGCGGCCTCAGGCGGGTCGGGCAGGTCGTAGCGGAACGCGAGCACGACCCGGCCGCGGCGTGCGTCCAGGCCGACGATCACCATGCTGCGGTCCGGATGGAACCCCAGCAGGTGCGGGACGATGGCCAGGAAGCCGGCCACGGAGCCGACCCTGATCCTGGATTCCGCCGCGGCTGACCTGGCGGACCTGGCCCGGACGGACCGCGCGGTCTCGGACTGCGCCTTCGCTGGCTGCGCCTTCGCTGGCTGAGCATTGCTGCGCGGGGACTTGTCACCCGCTGGCTGGTTGGCTGTCATGCCCGCAGGCTGCGATCCAGGGCCCGGATCGGGCGACCGGATATAGCCCGGGACTGTGCGTAACAAAATCCGGCCCACAGCCCGGGGAAATCCGGTTGACACGTGCGCTCAGGGCGCGGCGACCGCCGTAGTGCGGGAAGTCAGCGCTCAGCCGCCCGGCTTGAGGCCGATGCGCCGGTACAGCCCGCCCGCGTTCCCGGCGGAAAGGATCTCGGTGAAGTGGCCCTGGAAGTAGGCGCGAAGCTGCGGCGTCCAGGCGACGCGGTGGTTGCTCAGCCCGGACAGCCACACGTATTGGGCGTGGTCGAAGGCGTAGGTCCACACCGCGTTCACCCGCGCGTACCTGGCCGCTCCGGTCTCCGGGTCGCGGCCGCGGGAGTAGGCGTAGTTCGTGCCGGTGGCGTCAAGGAGCAGGGAGCAGCCGGGCACGTCCGAGACCAGGCGGTTGGCCATGACCGCGAACGAGACCTCGTCGGCCAGCAGGCAGGATCCGGGCGGGATCAGCCGCTGCGCGTGGGTGACCACCGACAGCTTCAGGTGCGGGGCGTTGTGCGTCTCCCAGCCGAACTGGATCACGGCCATGCACAGGATGGCCAGCCCGGCCAGGGCGGTAGCGCCCCAGAGCAGGACCGGTGGCGGGCCGGCGCCAGCCGCCGCGTCCCGGTCCCCGCCGAAGACCAGCCGCATGTCGCGTACCAGGGCCGACAGCGGCAGCCCTATCGCCATGGCCAGGAACGGGGCCAGGAACGCGGCGAAGTGGTAGTGGAACTGGTCGGACCAGAAGAACGCCAGGACGACCAGGCCGGCCGTGCCGAGGGCGAACAGGTCGAGCACGGGCGGCAGCCGCCAGGTGAGCAGGAAGCCCAGAGCGACGCTGCCCCCCACGACGGCCAAGATCAGCAGCACGCCGCCCAGGATGAGCAGATGCGTCGGGTGTTTCACGTCGGCCAGCCCGGACATGTCGGCCAGCCGGACCCAGAGGTTGGCCCGGGTGGCGTTGGGCCGGTCGCCGATCTGGGCCACGATCGTGGCGTCGTAGAACTGGCTCGGCGCGAGGGCCGCGAACGGGATGACCGGGACCAGGAACCCCGCCGCCACGCCGCCGGCGTAGGCGAGCAGCCGCCGCGGCCGGCGCAGGGCCAGCACCGCGACGACGAGCACGGGGAAAATGGCCCACGGCTCGATCGCGCCGCCGAAGCCGAACGCGACGCCGCCCCAGATCAGGCGGCGCCTGCTGGTCGTGAACCCGTCGCCGTCGAACACCGCCAGCGCCCCGATCAGGCAGAACAGGACCAGCCAGGGCTCGACGAGCACGGTCTTCGCGGCCTGGATGCTGTCCGGGTAGACCGCCATGACCCCGCACACGATGATCGTGGCCAGCACGCCGCGGTGGCGCACCAGCAGGCCGGCCAGGGCCACGGCCACCGCACCGGCCAGCGCGGTCAGGATCCGGCCGATGGCCATGCCAGACGCGGTGCCGGTCGCCTTGCTGATCAGCGCCACGGGGACCATCAGCAGCGTGATCCCCGGCGGCTGCACGATCAGGAAGTCCCGGTAGGGCAGGGCTCCGTTCACCAGGCGCACGGCGCTGCCGAAGTACGGACCGTCGTCGTACTCGTTGACGCTGAGCAAGAACCCAGGGCGGCTCAGCTGGTACAGGCGCAGGGCCAGGGCCAGCAGCGCGGTGACCACGATGATCAAGGTCACCGGCGTGGTCAGGGCGGCCCGGCGCAGCGGCGACGCGATCGCGGAAGCGCCCTGCGGCTCACCGGAGCCCGGGCTGGCGATCGTTCCGCTTGGCGTCGTTCCGCTCACAGGTGGCTACCTTCTGCAGGGCCGCTCGGGACCACCAGATGCTACCCCGTGGCCGGTTCGCGGGCTGGCCAGGCGGGGATGTTGGACCGCGCGGGCCTCACAGGCGGACGCCGAGGAGGGCATCGACCGTGTCCCGGACCAGCCCCGCCGCCTGCCCGGCCCCGCCCGGCCCGCCGGCCAGCACCGCGTCGGCCCAGGCGTCGACAACGGCCAGCGCGCCGGGTGCGTCCAGATCACTGGCGAGCCGCTCCCTGACCCCGCCGAGCACGCCGTCGCCGGGCGAGTCCGCCTCGAGCACGTCCGAGCCGGCGCCGGCCGCGACGTCCGGCCCGGCCGCGGCGAGGGCCGCGCGCCACCGGTCCAGCCGTTCCCGGGCCGCCGCGAGCCCGGCGTCGGTCCAGTCCCAGTCCTCGTGGTAGTGGTGGGCCAGGATGGCCAGCCGGATCGCCATCGGGTCGGTGCCGGTCTCCAGCAGCCGGGAGATGAACACCAGGTTGCCCTGGGACTTGGACATCTTCTCCCCGTCCAGCCGGACCATTCCCGCGTGCGCGTAGTGCCGGGCGAACACCGGCTCGCCCGGCTCGGCCAGCTCGCCCAGCGCCAGCCGGGCGTGCGAGGCGCTCATCTCGTGGTGCGGGAACACCAGGTCGGTGCCCCCCGCCTGGACGTCGAACGTGACCCCCAGGTACTCGGTGGCGATCGCCGCGCATTCCACGTGCCAGCCCGGCCGGCCCGGGCCGAACCCCGACGGCCACGACGGCTCGTCCGGCCGCGCGGCCAGCCAGACCAGGGGATCCAGCGGGTCCTTCTTCCCCGGGCGGCCCGGGTCGCCGCCGCGTTCGGCGAACAACTCGGTCATGGTCGCGGCGTCGAGCCCGGACACCGCGCCGAACGACGGGTCAGCCGACCGGGTCAGGTACATGTCCCCGTCCAGCTCGTACAGGTCCCCATGGTCGCCCAGCCGCCGGCTCAGCCGCTCGATGACCGGCAGCGCCTCGACCGCGCCGATGTAGTGCGCGGGCGCAAGCGCCCGCAGCGCCTCCATATCGCGCCGGAACAGCGCGATCTCGCGGTCGGCCAGCTCCCGCCAGTCCTCGCCGTCCCGGGCCGCCCGCTCCAGCAGCGGGTCGTCCACGTCGGTGACGTTCTGCACGTAGCGGACCTCGTGCCCGGCGTCCCGCCAGGCCCGGACCAGCAGGTCCCAGGCCAGGAACGTCGCCGCGTGCCCGATGTGCGTGGCGTCATACGGCGTGATCCCGCACGCGTACATCGTCGCCGTGTGCCCGGCCGCCGCCACCACAAGCTCGCCGCCGACGTCGGCGACCTTCGTCTCGGGGCCCCTTCCGGGCAGTTCGGGAACGCGCGCACCGCGCCAGGAGTCCATAGGCGTCAGGCTATCGCTGCCCCGTTGGCGGCAGATCGCTCAGGTTGCGACGATCACGCGACGGCCGCGCGACGGCCGCGCGACGGTCAGACTGGGCCTGTGGCCTGCTCGAACGCGAACGCGAGAGCGATCAGCCGCGGCTCGCTCCAGGCCGCCCCGGACAGCAGCAGCCCGACCGGCAGGCCGCCGACGCGGCCGGCCGGGACCGTTATCGACGGGTACCCGGTCACCGCGGCCGGCCCGGAGGTGGAGAACTCGTGCTGGTCGCCCAGCAGGTGGTCGGTGAGCCGGGCCGGCCCGCCGGTCAGCGAGACCACCGCGTCCAGCCGGTGCTCGTTCAGCGCCCCGTCCAGGGCGGCCCGCGCCCCCCGCCGCGCGTCGCCGCGCGCGGCCAGGTAGCCGGGATCGGCCAGATCGCCGCTGGTGGCCTCGGCCCGCTCGAACAGATCCTGCCCGAAGTGGGCCAGCACCCGGTCGGCGTGCGCGTTGTTGTAGTCGATGAGCTCGGCCAGGGTCATCGGGTGCTCGCCGGGCAGCGCGGCCAGGTAGGCGTTCAGGTCGTGCTTGAACTCGTGCAGCAGCGCGACGAGCTCGGGCTCCCCCGCCTCGTCCGCCCCAGGCAGCGGGACCGGGTCGATCACCTCGGCGCCGCCCGCCCGCAGCCGGTCCACCGCCGCGTCGAGCACGGCGGCCGTGGCCGGGCCGGCCGCCTTGGAGCCGTCGCGCCAGATCCCGAGCCGGGCGCCGGCCAGCGCGCCCGCGTCCAGGAACCCCAGGTAGTCGGCGGCCCGGCCCGCGCTGGCGGCGGTCGCCTCGTCGCCGGGATCGGCGCCGGCCAGCGCGCCGAGCAGCGCCGCGGCGTCGGCCACGCACCGGGTCATCGGGCCCGCGGTGTCCTGGACCGCCGATATCGGGACGATGCCGCCCCGGCTGACCAGGCCGACCGTCGGCTTCAGGCCGACCACGCCGCATGCGCTGGCCGGGGAGACGATCGAGCCGTTGGTCTCGGTGCCGACCGCGAGCGGCGCCATGCCCGCCGCGACCGCCGCCGCCGAGCCGGAACTCGAGCCGGACGGGTTGCGCCCGCTGCCGTTCGGGTTCACCGTCTGACCGCCGAGCGTGCTCCAGCCGCTGCTGGACTGGGTGGAGCGGATATTGGCCCACTCCGACAGGTTGGCCTTGCCCGCGATCACCGCGCCCGCCGCGCGCAGCCGCGCGACCAGGAAGGCGTCGCCCGACTCGGCTTTCGCCAGGGCGGGCGAGCCCGCCGTGGCCGGCAGCCTGGCCGCCGCGATGTTGTCCTTGATCAGGACCGGGATGCCCTCGAGCGGGCCGCGGGCCGCGCCGCGGGCGCGGGCGGCGTCGCTCGCGGCGGCCTGGTCCAGCGCGTCCGGGCTGACCGTGATCACCGCGTGCAGGCCCGGGTTGAGCCGTTCGATCCGGCCGGTGTAGAACGTGGTGAGGGCGGCGGACGTCAGCGCCCCGGACTCCAGGGCCTGTCGCAGGTCCGCGACCGTGGCGCCGCCCGCTTCGATGCCCGAGTCGCCGATTCGCTCGCTCAGCGATTCGGCCAGCGCCTGCAGCGATCCATTTCCCGACACGTGCTGAACGATACGGCCCACGGTGGTCTCCGCGGAATCCCGGGCGGCCCGGTGAGTATCTACACTCGCGGGTGTGAGCTTGAGCATCGGCCGCCTGGACGCGGCACCGGCCCTGGACCGGCCCGACCTGCTGGCGCCCGCCGTCGCCGAGGCGCTGGCCGCCCTGAACGGCAAGCTGCCCGCCGAGGCGGTGGGCGTGGCGGAGATCGATCCCGAGCTGGCCGACACGGCCGCGTTCTGCGAGCGGTACGGCGTGGCGATGGACGCGTCGGCCAACTGCGTGGTGGTGGCGGGCCGGCGCGACGGCGAGACCAGGTTCGCCGCGTGCGTGGTCCTGGCCACGACCAGGGCCGACGTGAACGGGCTGGTGCGCCGGCAGCTCGACGTGCGCAAGGCCTCGTTCGCCGCCACCGACGTCGCGGTCAGCGAGACCGGCATGGAGTACGGCGGGATCACGCCGATCGGCCTGCCCGCGCACTGGCCGGTGTTCATCGACGCCGCGGTCGCCGCCAGCCCGCTGGTGGTGATCGGCAGCGGCGTGCGCCGGTCCAAGCTGACCCTGCCCGGCGAGGCCCTCGGCCGGCTACCCGGCGCGGCGGTGCTGGAGGGGCTCGGCCGCTAGGGAATCCAGGACACGCGGCCGTGCAGCGCCGCGTAGCCGACGAACGTGACCGTGTCGATCAGCGTGTGCGCGATGATCAGCGGGGTGACCCGGCCCCAGCGCCGGTACAGGTAGCCGAAGATCAGGCCCATGACCGCGTTCCCGATGAACGCGCCGAAGCCCTGGTACAGGTGGTAGGAGCCGCGCAGCACCGCGCTGCACACGATCGCCTTCCACGGATTCCAGCCGAGCTGGTCCAGCCTGCGCAGCAGGTAGCCGATGACCAGGATCTCTTCCAGGATGCCGTCATGGGCGGCGGACAGGACCAGGACCGGTATCCGCCACCAGACGGCCGGCAGCGACTCGGGTACCACGGTCAGGCTGAGCCCGAGATGGAACGCGGTCAGGTACAGGCCCAGCCCGGCCCCGCCGATGACCGCGGCCAGCACCGCGCCCCGCGCCGTATCGAGGCCCGGCTGCGTGGCGTCCAGGCCCATGTCCCTCGGCCCCTCGCCGCTGCGGGCCAGCAGGTAGAACACCAGCACGACCGGGGCGAGCGCCTCGGCGATGCTGGCCAGCTGCAGGGCCAGGTCGAGCCAGCTGTTGGTGGCCAGCGGGCCGACGAGCTGGGCCTGCTGGCTGCTCAGGGACTGACGGGCCAGCAGCGAGCCGACGAGGCTGAGCAGGGCGTTCAGCGCGCTCGCGCCGAGCGAGACCGCGAATACACAGAACAATTCCCAGCGGATCATGCGATCCGTGGGCAAGCGTAGGCTGGTACCCTCCCCGAGTGCCACGAGAGGACTCTAATCGCTGCAGCGGGGTCCTGATTTCGGCGTCAGCCCGGCCGCCGGGCCGCGACCTGCCGGGACGGGCCGCGGCGGGCACCTGTTGATTCTGGGGAACTGTGGACACGAGCGAGCCGAGGGACTGGCCGGGCCGGCGACCGGACTCGGCCGCGGGCGGGCAGGCGGGACCGGGCACCCGGCCCGCCCCTGATCCGGGCTCCGCGCCGGCCGAGGCCACCCCGGAGCCCGCGCCGCGCTCCGTGACCTCCCGCCCGGTGGTCCGGCATCTGGCGCTGCTGGCCGCTTACCTGGCCGCCGGTGCCGCGCTCACCTGGCCCGACGCGACCTACCTAGCCGGGCGCCAGCTGCCCGCCGTGCGGGACGTGTCGGGTTACGTGTGGGATCTGTGGTGGACCGCGCACCAGGTCGTGCACCTGGGCAACCCCTGGTTCACCAGCCACATGGCCGCGCCGGTCGGCATCCAGCTCGGCTTCGACACCACCATGCCGCTGGCCGGGCTGATCATGACCCCGATCACCCTGGCCTTCGGCCCCAGCGCCTCGTACACGTTGCTGACGATCGTGTTGCCCGGGCTGTTGTGCTACGTGATGTACCGCGCCGCCCGGCTGTGGCTGCAGCCGCCCGGCGCGATCGCCGCCGGCGCCCTGTACGGCCTGTCGTCCATGCTGGCCTGGCAGGACTGGTACCACCTCAACATCGCGCTCGGGTCGCTGTTCTTGCCGATGACCCTGGAGGCCGCGATCCGGCTGCGCCGCCGCCCGGGGCTGCGCCAGGGCGTGATCCTGGGCGCGGTGCTGGGCGCCAGCGTGCTGATCAACCAGGAATCGGCGGTCATGGCCGTGCTGCTGGCCGCCGCCGCGCTGGCGCCCTGGCTGGCCGGCCGCCGCGCCGGCGCCCGGCTGCCCGCGCTGCGCGCCCTGGCCGCCGGCGCCGTCGCCGCCGTGATCGTGGCCAGCCCCCAGCTCATCGCCATGATCCAGCAGGCCGCCGGCGGCGGGGCGTCGGTCGGCCCGCACGTGCTGGCGCACACCGGCAAGAGCTACGGCGTCGGGCTGATCGACCTGTTCGCGCCCACGCAACAGGTGGCGCACTACGGGCTGCACGGCCTGGCCGCCGCCGCGGCCCAGGTCGACGGGCGCATCGGCGAGGGCATGCCCATCTTCGGCGCCGTGCTGACCGCGCTCGCGCTGTTTGGCCTGGCCGTGTCCTGGCGGCGGCGCAGCGCCTGGATGCTCGCCGCGTTCTGGGTCGCCTGCGCCTCGCTCGCCCTCGGCGCGGTGCTCTGGGTCGCCCACAAGCCGCGCGTGCCGTGGGAGAGCCACTGGCGCGGCGAACGGGTCTCGCTGATCATGCCCT
>Ga0307474_10000962_pt1 | contig 20814 bp, 21 predicted proteins | sample atmos_gasesECM1C_2_FD_203312 | JGI IMG/M metagenome (GOLD analysis project Ga0307474, IMG submission 203312) | Hardwood forest soil microbial communities from Morgan-Monroe State Forest, Indiana, United States - atmos_gasesECM1C_05 | ecosystem: Environmental > Terrestrial > Soil > Temperate... | reverse complement strand
CGATGGACAATTAACGGTTCGCTGCATTTCCGCGGCATCGGGCTTGGGGAAACGGGTCGGTGAACGATTCAGATGCCTTTACTTTCGTAATCCCCGTCTCCGCGCCACCCCTCCAATCCGAATGAAGTTCGCTTATAATTTTCCTTGTAAACAATCCTTTATCCTCGTAGCAACTGTATTGCTGCTATGCCTGCCATAGAAATTTTGGGACTGGAAAAAACCTACAGCGCGGGCTTCTGGCGCAAGCGACCAAAGCGCGCTCTGTATCCGCTTCAACTCACCGTTGAAGACGGTGAGATCTTCGGCTTCCTCGGCCCCAATGGCGCAGGCAAAACTACCACGCTGAAACTTCTCATGGGATTGGTATTTCCGACGTCCGGGTCCGCCCGCATCCTGGGCCGTGACTGGACCCACCCTTCCGTAAAAGCTCAGATCGGGTTTCTCCCCGAGCAGCCTTATTTCTACGATTACCTGACGGCTCACGAGCTGCTGGAATATTACGGCCAACTCTCCGGTGTACCCGCCAAACATCGCAAGCAGCGGCTGGAACAGGTTCTCCAGCAAGTCGGATTGCGCGATGTAGGCGGCGTGCAATTGCGCAAGTTTTCCAAAGGCATGCTGCAGCGCGTCGGAATCGGCCAGGCGATCCTGCACGATCCCAAGCTTGTGTTCTTCGATGAACCCATGTCTGGGCTCGATCCCATGGGCCGACGCGAAGTCCGTGACCTCATGGAGCAACTCAAGCACGAAGGCAAGACAGTATTTTTCTCGACTCACATCCTGTCTGACGCCGAGGCGCTGTGCGATCGTGTGGCCATTATTCACAAAGGCGAACTTCGCGGCGTCGGCGCAGTCGAGGACCTGACCTCAAGCGTGCAAGGCAAGGTGGAGGTTATTTGGCAAGGCCCTCAGATCCCGGCAGCGATCAAAGCGTTGGGAGCCGAGTGCCATGTAAGCGCCGACCGCATCCGCGCTGTGATCGACGAGAATCAGCAAGACGGAGTGATCGAAATACTCCGCCGCGAACGCTTGCGTTTGATCGCGGTCACGCCCGTGCGTACTTCGCTCGAAGCGTACTTCGTGGAGAAACTTCGGCGCTCCGAGACTACGGCTGGTACAACCGCATGAATACTCGCATCGCCTACATCGCCTCCAACACTTTTCGCGAAGCGGTTCGCGACCGCGTGCTCTACAACCTGATTGCCTTCGCTCTGCTGCTCTCCGGCGCGGCTATCCTCGTTGGCCAGATCTCTATCGAGATCGAAAAGCTCGTCGTGATTAATCTTGGACTCACCGCAGTTTCGCTGTTCGGCGTGGTCATCGCAATTTTTATTGGCATCGGCCTCGTCTCCAAAGAGATCGACAAGCGAACGCTCTACACCGTTTTGTCTCGGCCCGTACGCCGCTGGGAATTTATCATCGGCAAATTCTGCGGACTCGCCGGTACGTTAGTCGTAAACGCGTTTTTTATGGCGGTCGGCGTCTTCGCCGCTTTGTTTTATGTTTCTCACAAGTTCGTTCGCGCCGACGCACTCATTCTGGTTGCGCTGTATTTCATCGTCCTCGAGTTCTTGATCGTCTGCTCGGTGGCGTTGCTGTTCTCTTCTTTTTCTTCGCCACTGCTGTCGGCGGTCTTCACCTTTTCGCTTTTTGTAATTGGCAGCTTCGCTGAAGACCTTCGCAATTTCGCCGGCATGGCTCACGGAGTCTCGCGCTGGCTGGCCACGGGCGCTGCCTACCTGGTGCCGAACTTTTCCGCGTTCAACGTGATTACCTCGATCGCGCATGAACAGCCGGTAGCGGCGCAACTGATTCTTCAAAACACGCTGTACGCATTGTTCTACGCCGCCATGGCTCTCAGCGGAGCCATTTTGATTTTCGAGCACCGCAATCTGAAATGAGAGCGTGAGTTGAAGCCGAAGTTGAAACTAGAAGTTAAAACTCAAGAGATTCGGAATGAAGCATCGCCGCAAAATCACAATCGTAGCCAGCGTCTGCTTGATCGTGTTTCTGGCGGCGAGTTCGTTCGTGCTGCACCGGACCGACCAGCTCCGCCCGCAAGGCACGCTCGATGAAGTCCTCTTCCTGAACTCCCCTAAAGTAATTCAACGCGCCAGCCTCGGTTATGACGGACTCATGGCTTGCATTTACTGGACGCGCGCAGTGCAATACTTCGGCAACCGGCATCATGACTTCGCTCCCAGCTTCAACCTGCTCGCTCCGCTGCTTGAGATCACAACCCATCTTGATCCGCATCTCATCGTCGCTTACGAGTTTGGCAGCAGTTTCCTCGCCCCCAAACCGCCCCATGGGGCAGGCCAGCCCGAGCGCGCGATTCAACTGATGGAATACGGCATTCAGAACAATCCCGACAACTGGCGGCTCTACTACGATCTGGGCTTCGTCTATTACATGGAGCTCAAGGATTACAAAGACGCCGCGCAAGCTTTCGAGCGAGGATCGCACGTTCCCAACGCTCATCCCTTCCTGAAAATCTTCGCAGCCCAAATGGCGCAGCATGCCGGCGAGTTTCAGACCGCCCGTATGCTGTGGACGGCAACCTATCAGACGACCCAGGACGAACAGATTAAACAGAATGCGGTGGATCACCTCCGCGCTCTGCGCGTCGACGAAGATGTCACCCATCTTCAGGACGCCGTCACCCGCTTCGGCGAGCGCACTGGCCGTCTACCAACAAGCATGTCGGAGCTTACCGCGGCGGAAGGTCTGACCGGAGTTCCCGTCGATCCCGACGGCCATCCCTACAAATTGACTCCGGAAGGCCGAATCGAATTGCGAACTCCGGACGATTTTCCCTTCGCCACGGTAGGATTCCCCCCTGGATACAAGCCAAAGTTTCATGCGATGCCTTAGCCAAATTGCTGAAAAAACCCTTCAGTAATCCCGCTTTGAAATGGCGTGGATTCCAGCCGCGACGTCGATCGGTCGATTCAATGCGGCCTTGGCCGCCGAGGTCGCTCTTGTGGCCTGCGGCATGGCTTATGATGGCTGAGAATGGGCGGCAGCAATCCCTCAGCATTACATCGCATCAGCCTCGCCCGCACCGCATTGCAATGGTGGAGTGATGCAGCCGCACGCAACGGCCGCGTCTCAGCAACACGACAGCTAGCCAGTTCACTCTGGGACTTCATCCGCGACTCGACTCCTCAGCGCCGCCGTCAACGCTACGGCGACGCCGAATTTGATTGGGAACATCGAGTCAACACGACAAGCGCAGCGGTAAGCTGGCGCGACCGTCTGCTCGGCGTCTTCCATTCTCCGTATCAACCCACCGAAGCAGGATTGTTTCGCGAGATGCTTGATACTCTGCATCAGCAAACACACTTGGATTTTCGTAACTTCGTCTTCGTCGATCTCGGCTCGGGCAAGGGGCGCACGCTTTTGATGGCGGCCGACTATCCTTTCCTTCGCATCATCGGAGTAGAACTCCTGCCCGCGCTCCATGATATTGCCGTGGAGAATCTTGGCAAGTATCGGAGCGACACGCAAAAATGCTTCACACTCGAGGCGATTTGCGCGGACGCAACTCAATTCGATTTTCCTCCGGCTCCCACCGTACTCTATCTCTTCAATCCATTTCCAGAAGCCGGACTGCGGCGCGTGCTTGAAGATCTGGAGCAGAGTCTGCGGGCGCATCCGCGAGTAGTTTATTTGCTCTACCACAATCCGCTCTTGGAACATGCATTGGGAGAGAGTACGGCACTCAGAAAGGTTGGCGGGACACACCAGTATTCGATCTACGAGTCGAAATGCTGATGATTCACGTCTGGGCGCCGCGGACAAGAAATCCGCAGAACAGATTCCGCCAAAATACTGCATTTTACATTTGATATCTATACGCTAGAAGCGTAGGTTTAATGAAAGAGGTTGCAGGGCAGCGATGATCCGTATGGAGTTCCTCGAGGCTCCGGTATTTACGCGTCGCCTAGACCGGTATCTGACCGATGATGGATACAGAGAGCTACAGGTCGAGATGGCAGCGAATCCGGATCTCGGCGATGTGATGCCGGCCACTGGCGGGTTTCGGAAGCTGCGCTGGCCGGACGTTAGGCGGGGTAAAGGGCGCAGAGGTGGGTTGCGCGTTATCTATTACCACTTTACGTCGGATCGTCAGATTTGGTTAATAACCCTCTACGACAAAGATGAGGCTTCGGACTTGACGGCGAAAGAGAAGAGAGCTCTAAGAGATGCGATTGAAACGGAACTCGAAATGCGCTCGCACCGCACACGAGGGGCGTGATAAGCAAGGGAGATTTCAATAATGGCAAAGCGCGACATTTTTGGTGAAATGATGGAGGGAGTCTCCGCGATGAAGAAACATCGGGAGGGCAAGCTCACCTTGCGCAGCTACAAAGTGGAAGTCTCTCCATTGCCCCGGGTTGATTCCAAGATGCTTCGAGACACTCGGAAGAAGCTGCGCTGTTCGCGAGCAGTGTTCGCTCGCAAGCTGCGGATCAATGAGAGGACGTTGGAGAAATGGGAGCAGGGGCGGACGAAACCAAATCCTCAGGCAGCCGCTCTTGTGCTGCTGGTGCGGAAGTATCCGGACACGCTGGCGCGGCTGGATGAACTGGCGGGAGGGTAGAATCAGAGCTCGCCGGAGGTTGCAATGCTAACTTCGATCCTTCCAGTCGTTGGAGTGCTTGTCGGTGCGTCCTTGCAATACTTCTTCACGCGGTATCTTGAGGCGCAACGTTACCAGCGGGATCTCAGGACAGGTGCATACATCGACTACGTAAAAGCCGTCAGCGGACTGGCCACCTTAACGATCCGCAGGGATCGCAAGAGCGTGATTTGTTGGCGATTGCAGCTGACGCCAAAGCCCGCATCTGCCTTTATGGTTCCAGGCAGGTTGTGGGGGCGTTTGCTTCATTTGAGAAGCTCGGTGCAGCTGTGATCTCCCCTAGGCAATGCGAGAGCTTTGTGGCAATGATCGTGGCCATGCGCAAAGACTCCGGAAATACTTCACGGGCAAGAATCGAAGATGTCCGGCAGCTTCTTCTGGGAAGCAAGGAATGATGGGGTGAGGCTTTCCTTCCGTTGTTCCCTTCACGATAAACTTGATCCATGACCACCACGACCCTCAACTCCCTCGCCCGAGCCTCTTCCGCCTACCTGCGCTCCGCCATGCACCAGCCCATCCAGTGGCACGAGTGGGGTGAGGAGGCCTTCGCCGCCGCGCTGAGCGACAACAAGCCCGTGCTGCTCGATGTTGGCGCGGTCTGGTGCCACTGGTGCCATGTAATGGACCGCGAATCCTACGATGATCCCGCAGTGGCCGCAATCGTGAACGAACATTTCGTCGCCGTGAAAGTTGACCGCGATGAGCGCCCCGATATTGACAGTCGCTATCAAGCCGCGGTTAGCGCCGTCAGCGGACAGGGCGGCTGGCCGCTCACAGCATTTCTCACTCCTGATGGCAAGCCGTTTTACGGCGGCACTTATTTTCCTCCGACCGATGGCTACGGACGCCCCAGCTTCAAGCGGGTCTTGTTAAGCATTGCCAACGCTTACAAAGAAAAAAACGGCGACGTCGTGGAACAGGCGAAGATGCTGGAAGGTGCAGTTGCGCAGTCCGAATCCTTTGCCGGCCGCAGCGGGCGCATCTCAGCCAGCGTCATCACAGCAATTCAACAATCCGCACTCGACATGTTCGATCCACAACACGGCGGCTTTGGCCACGCTCCGAAATTTCCCCATCCTTCGGTGCTCGACCTGTTGATCGAGCAGTATGCGCGACACCACGACGATACGCTGCGCAACGTAATCGTCGCCACGCTTGAACACATGGCAAACGGCGGCGTTTACGACCAACTGGCCGGAGGCTTTCATCGTTACTCCGTCGATGAGCGATGGGTGGTCCCCCACTTCGAGAAGATGTGCTACGACAACTCCGAACTACTGAAGAATTATGTGCACGCCTATCAAGCGACCGGCTCGGAGTTCTTTGCGAATGTTGCTAGGGACATCATTCGCTGGATGGACGAATGGCTCAGTGATCGCGAGCGCGGCGGTTTCTATGCCTCGCAGGACGCCGACATTTCCATGGACGATGACGGCGACTACTTTACCTGGACGCTGGATGAAACCCGCGCCGCTCTCACTGGAGAAGAAGCACAAGTTGCGGCGTTGCACTATGACATCAACGAGATTGGTGAGATGCACCACAATCCCGCGAAGAACGTTCTCTACGTGCGGGCTTCGATCGAGGAAATCGCCCACCGCACCAACCTTAACGCCGAGCGCATAAAAGACCTGCTCGATTCCGCGAAGAGAAAAATGTATGCAGCGCGATTGCAGCGCCCGACACCGTATATCGACAAGACTGTTTACGTGGGATGGAACAGCATGTGCATCTCGGCATACCTGGAAGCAGCGAAAGTTCTGGGGCTGCCGGATGCGCGCCATTTCGCCCTGCGTTCACTGGATCGCATTCTAGCGGATGCCTGGCGGCCGGATCTTGGCAGATCGAGCGCATCTTCCTCAGAAGCACAGGCTTGGCGTCTACTGCACGTCGTCGCCTATTCCGATCCCCACGCTCAGCATCGCGAAGTCGCCGGATTGCTGGAGGACTACGCTGCGACCGCCCTCGCTTGCCTCGATGCGTACGAAGCCACGTCAGACCTCGGTTACTTCAGGTTCGCACATGCCATTGGAAACGCGATGATCACTCGCTTCTTCGATCCGCTTTCCGGAGGATTTTTCGACGCCGAACCCTCTCCTGACGGAAAAAGTCTGGGTGTCCTCTCGACGCGCCGCAAACCGTTGCAGGATTCGCCTACCCCGGCGGGAAATCCGATGGCCGCAATCGCGCTGCTGCGTTTGCACCACTACACAGGCGACGAAGCCTATCGCGATAAGGCGGAGCAAACGTTGGAAGCCTTCGGCGGTATTGCCGGGCAGTTCGGAATCTTCGCTGCCACCTATGGAATCGCGGTGACACACTTTCTGGAGAGTGCAGTGCAGGTGGTCGTAGTCGCGGCCAACGCGTCGGAGGAAAAGGCCGATGCGCTCGCGGCCGCAGCCAACACAGCTTTCGCCTTCAACAAAAGCGTCTTGCGTCTGACTGCCAGCCAAGCGGTCGCGGAGAATCTTCCTCCGTCCCTTGCGGCAACGATTCCGAATCTGCCGCAACTGAACTCCCGTGAATCATTCGCTGTCTTGTGTTCCGGTTTCGCGTGCCAGCCACCCGTCTTCGACCCTTCGCAGTTACAGGACTCCGTGAATTCCGCCTTAAAGGTGGCACGCTAGAGTCGCCCTCCAAAAAACGAGGCTGACGGATAATGTATGAAGTCCGTCAGCCTTAACTATTGCGAGCCCAGGGTTCGGCCCAAGTAACTGCAGGTTACGTTACTGCGGGTTACTTTCGTGATCTTGCGACCACGCTTGTAATCCGGTTAAATACGGCTCATCGTTGGTTAGTGGCGGGTTTCTTGATAATCATCCCGCCGTCCAAACACGTAACGGGTTTCTTAATAATCATCCCTCCGTCCAAGGCGGCAACCTGTGGAGCGGTGGCTGACAAAAAGATACCCGCCATTCCAAACGTCAGGACTCCAATCCTGACTACCTTCTTCATGGGGGTTTTCTCCTTCTGCGATTAGAATTCCCAAAATGAGATCCTTCTCGCAGGGGGGAATTATAAGGCACGCGTCAAGCCCATCCGCACGTGGACCGATTTAATCTTCAGCCGGAGCTGCCTCAAAGGCGTTTATTACGGCGAACCCAATCCTGTAAATACAGTGAACTCTGTAGGTTGAAAGCGGTACGCGACTAAACATGACCCACGGTCAATGTACATCGATTGGCGGGACAGGAATTTACGAAATCCGGAATTGGCTCCGGGAGTCTGAACGAAACGGGAAAGTGACTTAGCCCGCCGACTTCGAAGCCGCCTTCGCGGACATCGCGGGAAATCTCAAGTTGCTTACCTGTGCGGCTGAATTATCTGGCGGTGTTCCATCATTCGTAGGCAGCGTCGAAGTTCCTTGAGTCCGCGACAATGCACGATCCACCATCCCCTCAAACATCGGGATCAAAGAGTCGGGGGGCAATGGGCGCTGAATATCCGATAAGGATTGCTCCCAGCGTTGAGGCCGCAGCAGGACCGATCCGGCATCTCTGGCAGGACTTCTTGCCAATGCATAGCCCAACCAGATGAACAAAGTGCAGTTGTAGGCAGCCATGTTGATCAAGCCCATCGCAACCTCGCCAAGATCGTAGCCGGCCCACGAAGCGATGAGAGCCAATTCCACCAGCGCGAAGCTCCCGAAGCCCAAAGCAATACCGAAGCTGTGCTGCTTTCGGCTCACTCCCAAGTAGCGGGCAAAGAACAGGAGGAACAGCACCATCCCGACCTGAATAATGCGCACACAGCGCTGAGCCGTCGTGATGGCCTGCACCCACGGCAACGTGTCGGATGAGTTGGTGGAGACAGATACTACGCCCGCCACCAGTAGCATCACCAGGCCTGCCCACTTAAACAGAACCGTACCAAGGTCTCGCAACGTGTGGAAAGGCCGGAACACGTCGAGAAAGGCCTCATGAATTACCTGAAAACCCAGAACTACGCTGATCGCCGTGCTAAACCAGGAAAGATAAAAACAGGCCGAGTGATTGTAGAGATAGGCCGGAAAGACCACAGCAAACGACAAGATTTGGGCGATGACGTAAGCGAAAAAATACTTGAAGGTGCGGTGTTGGCCGCGACGAAACATCACGACCGCTATGACCGTTTGGATAACGGGATGTGCGATCCAGAGCGCGTAGAGCAGAATTTTTGTTTTCTCGGTCATCCGAAGAATTTCTCTTAGCTCGTTAGCACTCGAAAAAAGGCTGCGGGGCCGGCCGTCTCCAACGGCGCAGTCCCGGCAGAACAGTAGGTAAGAGCAAGTTAAACCTTTTACACCGAGTGTTCAATGTACTCAGGTAATCGAAAGTAACGTTACTTTCGGGCCATATGGGGTGCCGAGCCGACCTGTAGAAACACGAAGTAGGACGTGTTCCGGAGTCTTGTGACCAGATTCCCTTGCGGCCTCGCTGTGAACACGATGTTGTATTCGCCGGTTCTGTCCTCATCAATCTCCCGCAGCACATCGCGCGCGCTCGGAGGATCGTTTTGAGACTCGATCAGCGCCATTCGGGAAAGAAACTCATGTATGTCGGAGCTGCGCCCGTGTCCTGGAATTACATAGGAGAGTTCCGCATCCTCGGAGGAAAAGTGCCACGCCAGCGATGCTGCCAGATTCACCGCACGTTCGTATTCCTGAGCCGAAACTACTCCAACCGCAGGATTGTCGAAAACGATGCATAGCTTACGTTCATCTTCGCGGGTGAACTCACGCACTTTCAATGATCCAGACTTCGCTGTTGCCTTCCAATCGACATGGCGCGCCGAATCCTCCGGCATATACTCGCGAATTCGGTGCAAATCGGAGCCGCGTCCGCGCACAAAACTCTCCCACTCCCCGCGCACCAGGGGCAGGATTTCGAAAAGCTCGTCCGGTGCAGCGACCGGTGGATATACCAGTACTTCACGCGCCAGCGCTACGTATCGCGTTTTAGTAAGAAAGGCAAAGGGAAACCTCGTGGCCAGGCCGAAGCTGGACTCGCAATAACGTCCTCGCCGATCGAATCGTAACTGCAGATCCGCACCCAGCTCGCCCTTCGCCGGTAAAAACGGGAAATAAACCATCCCCTCGAAAATTCCTGGCGCCGGCTGTGCTGCCGTCACTCGTTTCACCCTCCAGTCGCGCATTCGCACCCATTGCTTCTCGGGTGCGCGATTCAGCGGAAACGCAAATGTGGTTTTCTCCCAGCGCCATTGTTTTTGGATTTTCTTCTCTTTGATTTTCCGCGCCGGCACTACTCGAATCGAAAACGCTGGCAGGAACCGCCTCGGATTACGCAATACGATCCGTCCCGCCACTTCCCGCCCGGCGAATACATGCTCAGGCAAACGAACCTCCACCTCCAATCCGCGCAGCACCACCGCGGAAACTACCCCTGACACCAGGATCGCCGCCAGCATGGCAGCCACCACGATATACAACAGATTGTTTCCAGTATTGAGCGCCGCAATGCCAATCACCAGCGTTACCAGCACATACACCACGCCGGCTTTTGTGACTTCGTAGTGAAATGTCTGCCGAAAGCGTTCAAGAGCGGCACGCCGCGCCAGATACGGCACCGTGACCAGTCCGACAAAAGCCGCCATCAACAGCGCGATAGAGGCCAAAACCACCGATGCCCATATGTGGCCAGCCTCACCCGACGCAGTCGAAAACAGCGCCGCTCCAAATGCCAGTCCCAAACCCACCAGAGCCAGCAGGAACTTCACCCACACTTCCCCCAAGGAAGAGTGCAGCCACCCCTCTGGGGCAGCAGTTTCCATCCTGACCTTATTCACCGAATTGAGGTATCCGGAGCCCATCTTCGCAGCCTAGCATCGCAAAGAAGAACGGGCAACGAATGCTGGCTTGCAAGGGAAGCCTTCGTAACCTGACCTCCATTGGCATAAAAAGCTATTCCCATCTTCTTCCCCTCGTGTTAACCTGCCTCCGCTTACCCGGACAGCTCTCAACACAACAAATTTGCATCTCTGAACGAAGGAGATCTTATGCCCCTCAGCAAGCGCGCCCTCGCGGAATTCTTTGGAACTTTCTGGCTGGTCTTCGGCGGATGCGGTTCGGCCGTTCTCGCCGCCGGATTCCCCACACTCGGCATCAAGTTCGCCGGAGTCGCTCTCGCCTTTGGCCTCACGGTGCTGACCATGGCGTTCGCCATCGGACACGTTTCCGGCTGTCACTTGAATCCGGCTGTGAGCTTTGGGCTCTTCGTGGGCAAGCGTTTCGCCGCCTCTGATCTGCTTCCTTATGTCATCGCGCAAGTCGCAGGAGCGATCGCCGCTGCGGGCGTTCTCTTTCTTATCGCCAGTGGAAATGCCAGCTTCGACGTCCACGCTGGATTCGCATCCAATGGATTTGGCGAACACTCTCCGGGCGGCTACTCTTTGCTGGCCGGATTCGTTGCCGAAGTTGTGCTGACTGCGTTCTTCCTGATCGTAATCATGGGATCAACCGACATTCGGGCGCCGAAGGGATTCGCCCCCATCGCCATCGGAATGTGCTTAACGCTGATTCACCTGGTTTCCATTCCCGTCACCAACACGTCGGTGAATCCGGCGCGCAGCACCGGCCCCGCCCTGTTCGCAGGAGGATGGGCCTTGCAGCAATTGTGGATGTTCTGGGTAGCCCCTCTCATCGGCGCGGGGTTGGGCGGCGGCATTTATCGCGCTCTATTCTCCGAACCACAGGAACCAACGGTACGAAGCGCAATGAGAGTAGAAGGACGATAGCTTACTTTTTGGTTTTCAACCCGAAAATCTTAACTCCTTTGTAGCTTGCGACGTACACTTTGCCGTTGGCGACGACCGGAACCTGGTTGGAATCTCCCTGCACGTAGGGCCAATTGCCGGCGGCGATGCGAAGCAGTGGCTTCATGTTCGAGCCCGCTTCAGGGTTGAAGGCAAAGAGGTTCAGGATGTTTGTGGGAGACACCGGACGAGTCAGCGCCCAAATAATCGGATTCGAGTTACCGTTCGACGAAACACTGGTAAAGAATCCTGGGTTCTGTCCTGAGGGAAGCGCCGGCGACCTCGCGACTCCGGTGAGCGTCGGCCTCGGAGAGGTCTGCAATTTCCGCACTTCGACCGTATTTCCTCCACTGCTTACCACTCTCGCCATACCATCGCTGGGATCGACAAAATACGATTCGCTGCACCAGCAATTGCCGATGTTGTACTCTCCCAGAACACGGTCCTTGATCGTAGAATACCCACCCAGCTTATCTTCGTTCATCAGGAACATGGTTCCGAATTTTCCGGCTGCTACGGCAAGATGGGGCGCTGAACCGGCCTGGTCGGGGAGAATCATCACTCCGCCTGAGCCGAAGTCCGTGTCTCCCTGATCAAGAGTGGCTTGGTTGGACGGCGTGAACAAATCCAGTACGGTCGTCAGGTCCGCCGACACTTTTACGACACTTTCCTGAATATTGGTGACGCCGTCATAAGTGGTTCCGGAGTAGTCGGAATTTCCGGTGACGAATACGATATTTCCCTCGTCATCGGCGGCGACTCCATTTCCCGACATCCAAATGGACGACAGAAAGAAATTGTCTGGAGAAGTGGCCTGGGTGTCGTTGAGACGATTGGCGGAGAGCGGCGCCAAAGTAACCGCGTTCCAACCCAGCAGCCAGCCCCGCGAAAACTGCGCTCCATAGTCGCAGAAGCTTGCAAATCCCGCGTAGATATTGCCATTGGCCAACATGAGACTGGACCGTTGCCGCTGGTAGGTCGCGTTAAAGGCGTACGTGGTTCCGTCGGAGAGAGTATTCGCGGCGGTTATCAGTTGCGCAGCCACTTTGTCCGTGAGGTTGCCCAAATCCAGCGCGTGCAGCCGATATGCCGGCCCAGTGGTATCGCGCGTATAGGCGATCACGTACAGCGTGTTGCCGGCAACATCGACGACCGGGGTCGAGTCGATGCCAACATGCGGGCCATTGTTGTTGCAGCTGAGCGGCCACGTTACTGGTGTACCCAGATTCTGGCTTAGTAAGACCGTTCCGGCGTTGGCGTCGATGGCATAGACCGTATTATTCTCGGTCGCGATGTAGGCGACATCATGCTGCCCCTGGTTGTTTCCGGCGGTGATGTGTACGCCCGGGATGATCAGAGGTTGCGCATCTACCTGGTCATCAACGACAGTCGTCGCCAACAATCCGAACTGGGTTGGGTTCACGTTCGCCGGTGTCAGCACGCTCTCGCTGGCATTCCAGCCTGTACGGTAATTGTCGTTGTGTTGGGTTGTGACGGAGGTTTGCGCGCACACAGTTAACGCGCTGCCAAAAAGAACGGTCAAACCTGCAGCGCACGCAATTCTGGCAAGCACACCTGCGTGATGGTCGCGACGAAGCGGCATTTGCTCCCCCAATGTGGCGCTTGATTTTAAGGCGGAATGGAAATCGCGGTCAATCGGGCAGGAACTCTGGGAGAGAGAAGGCTCTATTACTATAGTTTGGAAGCTAGGACGGCGCTAAGCCTAGTATTCCGAAAGCTCCTTCATCGCGCGGAACAGATCATTCGCCTGCGGCAAGATGGCATCTTCGAGAATCGGTTGGTAGGCGACAAAAGTATCTGCCGCTGCCACACGGCGCACCGGCGCATCCAGTTGATCGAAAAGCTGATCCGCGACGCGAGCCGCGATCTCAGCCCCGTAGCCCCAGCTCAATGTATCTTCGTACGCGATGAGGGCGCGGTTGGTTTTTGCCACCGACGCCGCTATCGTCTCCCAATCAAACGGATTCAGGCAGCGCAGGTCGATCAGTTCGACTTTCACACCGTGCTCGCGCTCCAACTTCTGCGCAGCCTGTAGCGCTCGCGGCACCACCGCGCCGTATGTAATCACCGTCAAATCACTTCCCGGCTGAACAATTCTCGCTTTGCCGAATGGGATCATGTAATCCGGCCCGGGATAAGGCGCGCGGCCATAAGTCTCGCGGTACAGCCGCTTGTGCTCCAAAAACAACACCGGGTCGTCGCATCGCACCGCCGTTCGCAGGAGTCCCGCGGCATCGAGCGCGTTCGAGGGAAACACCACGCGCAGCCCGGGAATATGCGTGAACGTACTCTCCCCGCACTGCGAGTGATATATCGCGCCTCCGGTCAGGTATCCGCCGATCGCGACCCGAATCACGACCGGACAAGAAAACGCATTATTCGATCGCCAGCGGATCACCGAAAGCTCGTCTCGAATCTGCATCATCGCGGGCCAGATATAGTCGAAGAATTGAATCTCCACCACCGGCTTCAATCCGCGTGTGGCCATACCCGTTGCGCGCCCGACAATAGCAGCCTCCGCCAGAGGCGAGTTGAACACCCGGTCATTGCCGAACTCGACTTGCAGGCCGAACGTCAGCTTGAAAACTCCGCCCTTCCCCTTTACCAGCTTGCGCTTCAAATATTCTTCCCGGCTGCAATCGGCCACGTCCTCGCCGAAGATTACGATGCGTTCATCGCGCTTCATCTCGTCGCGCAGCGTGACGTTGATCAAATCAGCCATGGTCTTGGCTGCTGGCTTCTTGCCGTCCGCAGAGTCCGGACCCGCCACGGCTTGCGTATCGAACGCCGCCGAACTGGGGTCGAGATCGGGCGAATACACATATTGCAAGATGCTCTCGGGCGCCGGTGGCAGCGCTTCGAGCGCCTGGTCGACCGCAATTTGCAGTTCTTCCTCGACTTTCTTCTCCAGTTCGTTGATGCCCTTTTCGTCGAGAATGCCTTCGCGCAACAAAAACATTTGCGTGCGCGAAACTGGATCCCGCGCCGCATCGCGCTCCCGCTCAGTTTCCGGCCGATATAAACGTTCGTCGTCAGAGAGCGAATGTGAATACGGACGGATCACGTGCGCATGCACAAACGCCGGACCATGTCCCTCGCGGCAATATTGCGCTGCACGCTGGAAAGCGGCGAAACTCGCCACTGGATCCGTACCGTCAATCTCTTCGAAATGAAAATTGGGAAAACCCGAAACCAGCCGTGAAATGCTACCTCCGGCCGTCTGCACTTCCACTGGCACAGAGATCGCGTAGCCGTTGTCCTGCACGCAGAAAATTACCGGCAGCTTGTTGAGCGCCGCGGCATTCATCGCCTCCCAGAACTCGCCCTCGCTGCTGGTTCCATCGCCCAGCGACACATAACTGACTTCGTCGCCATGAAAAGACACTTCTTTAAATTCACGGTAGTCAGCATTGGTCTTGGGGGCCGGCGTCTCTGCGGCTTTCGGATGCTGCGAATAATAGCGTCCAGCCTCGGCGCATCCCACAGCCTGAAGAATCTGCGATCCCGTCGGCGATGACTGGGTGACTACATTCAGCCGCTTGTACCCCCAATGCGACGGCATCTGGCGCCCGCCCGAACTTGGATCGTCCGCCGCTCCTACTGCCTGCAAAAACATCTCCAGCGGCTTGGCGCCCAGCGCGAGGCACAAAGCGCGGTCGCGGTAATAAGGGTAGAACCAGTCGTAGCCGGCCTTCAGCGCCATTCCAGCCGCGGCGCCAATCGCCTCATGCCCGGCGCCCGACATTTGGAAAAAGATTTTTTGCTGCCGCTTCAGCAGGATCTCCCGATCATCAATCCGCCGGGAGGTGTACATGATGCGATAGGCTTCGATCAATTGCTCGCGCGTAAGTCCCTCATAGGCGCGGGACTTCTTGCCGTTCGCAATGGTGAGTTTGGGGTCGGTTTTTGTTGTTGCCATCCGTTTCCCTGATGAGTTCTATAAATCTATAGATGTCTGTCCGGACAATAAGGTGCCGGCTCTTAAAGCGCAGGTTGCATTGTAAATGGGAACGGCGCATTGGAAAACATGCAAGTTCTTGCTTACGCGCCTAACGGAGGAACTAGTCGTTTACCACTGCAGCGGGCGATCCCGAAGCCGTGTCCTTGGCCGTACCAGATGGAACTAGCCAGCGGAACAATAGTGTCGCCGCCAAAGCTCCGGTCAACTGGGCCGCAATAAATGCAGGCGTGTCAGTTGGGCGAATTCCGGCAAATGTATCGCTGGATGAACGGGCCAACGTTACTGCGGGATTCGCGAATGACGTCGATGCGGTAAACCAGTACGCCGCAGTGATGTAAGCCCCCACAGCATGCGCCGTCGCCGATGGCCGAAAGCGCGAGCAACCCCAGATCACAAACATCAACCCAAAGGTCGCCACAACTTCGCTCCACAACTGAGCCGCACCATGCCGCGCGTGATTCGACGCAAAGAATATTGGTAAACCAAACATCAGGTGCGCCGAAGCCACGCCCGCGAAGGCGCCGCCCATTTGCGACGCCACATAGACTGCGGCATCGCCCGGCGGCATTTGTCCTGTTACGCTCATCGCCAGCGTGACAGCAGGATTAAAATGCGCTCCCGAAATCGGGGTAAGGGTGAGAATCAAAACCACTAGAATCGCCCCAGTAGCCAGCGTGTTGGCTAACAGTGCGATTGCAATGTTGCCGCCTGACAGCCGCTCTCCCATAATTCCCGAGCCGACTACGGCCGCCAGCAGGAACGCTGTCCCGAGAAATTCCGCGATAGCGCGTGCGCGAAGATTGAAATTCATTTCCGACCGATCTCGTCGATAGCTTTCTTAAGTGCAGGCCCGTGCAACTCGTCGAAGGGCAGGCCGAGAAAAAGGCCGATTCTTCGATCCAGCGTTTCGAACGCTTCGCGGAAGGCCCGTTCCGCTTGTTCTCCATCGCGAACCACCGCCGGATCAGCGACGCCCCAATGTGCCGTCATGGGGTGGCCCGGCCATACCGGACAAACTTCGCGTGCCGCGTTGTCGCACACCGTAACAACAAGATCCACCGTCGGCGCACCTTCCCGTGAAAATTCGTCCCAGCTTTTGCTCCGCAGGCCTTCGACGGAAAACCCGACTGCCTTCAGTTGTCGTAAGGCTTCGGGTCGGACCTTGCCCGATGGCTGACTGCCTGCGCTGTGCGCAACAAAATCAGGTCGTCCTCTGTGATTCATAATCGCCTCGGCCATAATCGACCGTGCCGAATTGCCGGTGCACAAGAACAGAATGGTATGCGGTTTTGGCAAGTGTGATCCTCGGTAGCAAAATCTCAACTCAATTGCAACATTCGTAACTAGACTGGCTTGGCCGCCGGCTTTACGGCACGAATAAAGGCGCTCATGAACTTGCCATCTACCTGCGGCGCGAGTACGTCGACATCGATTCCCTGCCCCGCCAGAAATTCTTTCGCATCTTCCGTCCGGTAAATGCGCGTTGGCTCAAATTCGATTTGCTCAAAACCCGCCCCCGCAAGCTTATTGCGGTAATCGTTTTCTTCCAGAGCACCCGCGATGCATCCAACCCACGCCAGGACGCTGCGACGAATTTCCGGGAGTATCTCTCCCTTCGTGACTACATCCGATACTGCAAAGCGCCCGCCCGGCTTTAGCACGCGAAAGGCCTCCCGCAACACGCGATCCTTATCCGCCGCAAGGTTGATGACACAGTTTGAAATGATCACGTCGACCGACCCATCAGGAAGCTGAATCCTCTCTATTTCGCCTTTAAGGAATTCGGCGTTCGCGACCCCAGCTTTGTGTTTGTTTTCGTTGGCAAGATTCAGCATTTCATCGGTCATATCGAGGCCATAGGCTTTTCCCGTCGGCCCAACCCGCTTGGCAGAGAGCAGAACGTCAATGCCTCCTCCGGATCCAAGATCGAGTACGGTCTCGCCGGGACTCAGTTGTGCGAGCGCCGTCGGGTTACCGCAGCCAAAAGACGCCAGCAGCGCTTCTTCTGGAATCTCTTTGGCTTGTGACTCGTCGTACAGATCAGTGGTGATCGGATCGCACCCGCTGCCGGCAGTCGCGCCGCAGCAGGAACTGCCTCCTGCATGCACACGCAAAGCCGCCTGCCCGTACTTCTCTCTGATGACTGCCTTGATGTCGTTGGCATTGGCGTCGTTGACGATCTCCGTTGCATCGGTGCCACTCATATTTCGCTCCTATTTGCAGATTCGAACAATTTGTTCTGGCTTAACCGCTTTGTTCCGCGTGCAGCATTCGGCGTAGAGGAACTGCAACAACTCCTGGAGGGCCTCAGTGTTGGCGCTGTACCGCAGAAAAGTACCTTCCCGCCGCACGTCCACCAATCCTTCGTTTTTCAGTTTTTCCAAATGATGAGACAAGGTTGAGTTTGGAATTTCGAGCTCGCTCTGAATATCGCCTACGACAAGTCCATCGGGATGCGCCGTGAGCAATAACTGCATGATGCGCAACCTCGCCTCCGTTCCCATGGCGGAAAACATGTCCGCATACTTCGCCACCCGTTCACTGCTTTTGCCAGCAGGATTGTTTCCCATGTTTCGATAATACTAGAAATATGAATTACTAGTCAACTCACCTTTCCGGTAGGATGCACCTCCTATTGAAGAAGCACACAAGATCGAATTGAAGAAGGCCGCGACTGCGAGCAGTTTGCTTCATCATTTATTCTGAACATGCATGATCCGGACCCGCCAGGCCTTCGACCCGCGCACCATCAAGCTCGTAATCTTTGATCTCGACGGCACGCTGATTGATTCGCGCCTCGATCTGGTGCACTCCGTGAACGCGGCTCTTCGCCATATCGGACGACCCAGCTTGCCCGACGACGTGATCGCCAGTTACGTGGGCGACGGCGCACCGATTCTGATTCAGCGGGCACTGGGCGGCGAGGCCGTTGAGGACGCAATTGTGCGCCAGGGCCTGCAGTTTTTCCTCTCCTACTACCGCGAACACAAGCTTGACCACACGACCGTCTATGATGGCGTAAAACAAGCCCTCGCCGCAGTGCGGCACGGGTCGACGGGCATCCCGCGCAAGATGGCGGTACTTTCGAACAAGCCCGTCATTCCTTCTCGCGCCATCGTTGAAGCTCTCGGTCTCGCGTCCTTTTTTTCGCAGATTTATGGCGGAAACAGTTTTGCGACCAAAAAACCCGATCCCGAAGGGGCTCGCAAGCTGCTCGAAGAAAATCATGTGCATCCGGAAGAGGCTGCAATTGTCGGTGACTCCCACGTCGACGTCGAAACTGGCAAAAACGCCGGACTCTGGACGGTTGGCGTCACCTACGGCTTCGCTCCCCACACGCTGCAGGAGAATCCGCCGGACGTGCTTGTCGATACTCCTCGCGAGCTCGCGGCAATCTTCTAGTCAGGCTCTCGTGTAAACTCATCCGACGATGAGCGATCCCAACACCACTTTCACTCACTCGGAACTGCGTAAGCTGCGCAGCATGAAAGATCCCCACGGCATCCAGAAGTTCCTGGACGACGCGCCCTATCACCTTGCGGACACGGCCTGGTCTCCCAGGCGGGTGCTGGCCGAACAAACCGCTCACTGCCTGGAGGCCGCAATCTTCGCTGCCGCCGCGCTCCGCGCCAATGGCTACCCTCCCCTGTTATTCGACATGGAAGCGGAACACGATACCGACCACGTGATCGCCATTTTCCGCGAGAACGGGTGCTGGGGTGCCATCGCGAAATCGAACTACGCCGGATTGCGCTGGCGCGAGCCGGTCCATCGCACTTTGCGCGAGCTGGCATTGACCTATTTCAACAGCTACTGCAACCTGCGCCGCGAGCGTACTTTGCGCCGCTTTTCCCTTCCAGTCGATCTAAAGCAATTCGATCGCCAGAACTGGATGACCACCGACAAACCCGTGTGGTTCATCGTGTATCACCTGTTCGATGTCAAGCACTACCCGCTCATTACTCCGGCGATGGCCAAAGGACTGCATCGGCTCGACGACCGGCTCTTTCAGTCGGAATGCCTGGGCAAGGCACATAAGATGAATGGCAAGTAGATGCCGTGCATCTTGTGGGAACCCAATGCCCTCTAAGGACGTATACCCGATCATGAAAAAGCTGGGTCTCATTGCGCTCGTTCTCGCTTCCCTACTCGACTTTGGCCAGGCTGCCGGCGGGCAGACGCCCGCGGAGACCGAACAGGCAACGCCGTCCCCTACGTCCGGGACCGCTCCGATCCGTCTAAAACCGGACGCGAACGGCAAGCTTTCTCAGGAGCAGATGCAGCAGTTGTTTCGCGTTGTCGCCGACAAAGACATCGAGAACGACAAGCGCCTGCGCGACTACACGTATATCGAGCGCGATGAAGAACACCACCTCGATGGCAAGAAACAGGTGAAATCCACGGAGACGAAAACCTACGAAGTGATGGAGATTTATGGCGAACAAGTGCAGCGGCTGATTGAGAAAGACGATAAGCCACTCGCTGCAAAGGAGGCTGCCAAAGAGGAAGAGAAGATTCAAAAGGTGATCGACAAACGTAAAGACGAATCAGCGGAAGCGCGCCGGAAGCGTGAACAGAGAGAAGAGAAGGATCGCGAGGATAGCCGCAAATTCGTCCGCGAAGTGGCCGACGCCTATAATTTCCACCTCATTGGCACTGAGTCGATCGGCGGGCGCGACGCCTGGGTCATTGACGCCGAGCCCCGTCCCGGATACGAGCCGCACATAAAAGACGCAAAAATCCTGCCCAAGCTTCATGGCCGGGTCTGGGTGGACAAGGACGACGACCAACTGGCGAAAATGGATATCGAGTGCCTCGACACCGTTTCGTTCGGATTATTCCTGGCCCGAATTCATAAGGGCACGCGGGTAACGTTCGAGCAAACACGAATCAATGATGAAGTCTGGCTTCCTAAGCACGTTGCCGCGAAGGTAGATGTGCGCGTGGCTCTGCTGAAGAACTTCGATGTAGAAGAGGAACAAACTTTCCGGGATTATAAGAAATTTCGCGCCACGGCAAAAATCGTCGGCATCGGTGAAGTGCAAGAAAAATGATTTGGCGCTTTCGCATCCATTGCCGGGCTCGGGTCATGATTCCCCAGCGTTATAATAGAGAGATTCTCACTCGGCCGAATTGACGTCTGTGCGTCCCGCTTTAGGCCTGGGTCGCAGGCTCAATGCCCGAGAGCATTTCTCATGGACTTCAAACTCGTCTCCGACTACACCCCGCAAGGCGACCAGGGCCGCGCCATCGAATCGCTCCTGCGCGGCGTTTTCGACCGCGAGCAACATCAGGTTCTGCTCGGCGTCACCGGCTCAGGCAAGACCTATACGATGGCTAAGGTGATCGAGGCGGTGAACCGTCCGGCGATCGTAATGGCCCACAATAAAACGCTGGCGGCGCAGCTTTACCACGAGTTCAAGAATTTCTTCCCGCA
>Ga0307474_10000961_pt1 | contig 20816 bp, 23 predicted proteins | sample atmos_gasesECM1C_2_FD_203312 | JGI IMG/M metagenome (GOLD analysis project Ga0307474, IMG submission 203312) | Hardwood forest soil microbial communities from Morgan-Monroe State Forest, Indiana, United States - atmos_gasesECM1C_05 | ecosystem: Environmental > Terrestrial > Soil > Temperate... | reverse complement strand
CAAAACTTCGTCGCACTCTCTGTACGTCGCGAAGACGACAAGGTTGGCCTTGGGCAGCTGCAACGGTCCGCGTTCGCGGACCTGCGCGCACAGCCGATATGGGTCAGCCCGATTGGCCGGGTCCAGCAGCTGCAGCAGCAACCCTTGCGAATCGGCTTTCTCGGCGGGCTCGGCGGGCTGAGGGGGCGCAGTCGTCATCCTGACATTCTGCCTGCCGCGGCAGGAAGCGCCTTTCAAAGCGGGTGCCCCCACACACACCGGCAACTAGCAGCCCCGGCTACGCATGCGCGTGCGGTGCAGTGGTCGCCCCGGGCGGCGCCCAAGCCACGATGAATCATGAAGTCGCGCTTGTGCATTGGGATGGTTCCACCGAAACGATTCTCATGTAGCTTCCGCGACCCCGGCCCACCGCCATCATCGTCGGCACCTCGCAATACCTTGGAGCATGAGGGTATTTGGGCGGATTGTCGTTTTCACGGCCCTTCGTTCAAGCCCGCCAGCCGCGGGTGGGCCATCAGTCGATCCAGAAATGCGCGCTGTCCCTTGAGCAATTTGGAGCGTGCCTGCGCCACCGGGAACCAGCCGACCCGGTCGACCTCCGGAAACTCACGCATCTTGCCCGAACCTTTCGGCCACTCGAGTTCGAAGGTGTTGCTGCGCGCGTCGGTGACGTCGAGGTCGCCCTGCACGCCGAAGGCGGTAACCACCTTGCCGCTCGGTTGTTTGAGCGGACCGAAGTCGATGCGCGGCCCGGCCGGCACCGGCAACCCGAGCTCTTCGGAAAACTCGCGCAGCGCGACGTTCCACGGGTCCTCGCCGTCGGTGTACTCGCCTTTCGGGATCGACCAGACCCCGTCGTCCTTGCGGGCCCAAAACGGGCCACCCGGATGTGCGATCAGGACTTCGACGACGCCGTCACGGGTCCGATACAACAGCACACCCGCGCTGAGCTTTGGCATACGCGGTCAGACTCCGACGGCGCGTTCCAAGTCCTTGAGCGACGACTCCAGGTGTGCGAGTAGGCGCTGCAGGTGGGGCACGCTGCGCCGGCATCCGACCAGACCGAAATCGAGATTGCCGGCATTGCTGACCAGGGTGATGTTCAGCGCTTGCCCGTCCAGCGCGATGGACAGCGGGTAGTTGCCGTCGAGCCGGGCGCCCCCGCAGTACAGCGGCTCGTGCGGTCCCGGCACATTCGATATCACGAGATTGAAGGGCGGCGGAGTGGACGCCACCCAGCCCGGAACCGCAGCCAGCGCAAGCGAACCCATATTCATCGCCGACAGCGCCAATGCCTGGAACCGGGGCAGTTGGGAGAACACCTCCTTGTTGTTGCGCATCGATTCGCTGACGATCTGGAGCCGCTGCGCGGGATCCTCGGTGTCGGTGGCCAGGTTGCACAGGATGGTGCCGACGAGGTTGCCACCGGCGTCGGCCTCATCCTCTCGACGCAGGCTCACCGGGACCATCGCGACCAGCGGCATGTCCGGCAGCGCGTTCTGCTCGAGCAGGTAATACCGCAGCGCACCCGAGCACATCGCCAAGACGACATCGTTGAGGGTCACCCCCGCGGCCCCCTTGACGCTCTTGATGCGGTCCACCGACCAGGACTGCGCCGCGCACCGGCGAGCGCCCCCGATCTTGACGTTCAACATGGTGCGCGGGGCCGCGAACGGCAACGTGAGCTGCTGCTCAAGCAGCGCCGCGCGGGCGAGCAACACCGTCGACGGAGCAAGTGTCGCAACAGATCCCGCCGCCTGCATCAGTGAGTTCAACCGGGACGACGGGTTGGACTTGCGCTTACGCTTGGGCAAGCACCAGATCGCCCGAATCTCGGGATCGTCGGGATCGGTTGACAGTGCCCGCTGCGTCAGCCTCAGCGCCGAGACACCGTCGATCAGCGCATGGTGAAACTTGGAGTAGACCGCGAAGCGGCCATCCTTCAGTCCCTCGATCACGTGCGCTTCCCACAGCGGACGGTGTCGATCGAGCAGGCTGCTGTGCAGCAAGGAGGTCAGCTCGAGCAGGTCGCGGACCCGTCCCGGGGAAGGTAGCGCTGAGCGCCGGACGTGGTAGTCGATGTCGACGCCCTTGTCATAGGACCAGCCGAGGCCTGCGATTCCGCCCAAGAACGTCGATGGGCGCTTGAGGAAGGTGGGCTGGAAATCCTGCTGGGCGACCAGACTGTCGTAGAACTCGCCTACGAACTTCCGGCCGGCGCCGGCGGGTGGCTCATACAGCTGCAGGCCACCGACATGCATGGGGTGCTCACGGGATTCGCCCAGCAGAAATACCGCGTCTGCAGGCATCATCAGTTCCATCCACTAATTAGACCGCGAACGGCAAGCTCGGTGCGCTGGAAGTACCGCTTCGCCGGAACTACGCCTCAGAAAATCAGCGGTTGCGGTAGCTTCGCGCACAGCACGTCAGCCGCCCGCGAAGAAGGGGCGATACGCCACAGAGGGGAAGCCGCCTCCGATGGAAAAATTCACGCCGTCGATTGATTGGGGCCACGAGCTGGTCTCGTCGTCACAGTGGATTCTCGAAGCCTGGGCGATCAGCGCGGGATGTCTGCTCGTCGTCGCGGTCGCGGTCGTCCGCTTCACCCGATGGGGCGGCGAGTTCTGGCGCATCACCGGTGATTACTTCATCGGCCAACGGAGCGTCCCGGTGTGGAGTTTGTTTGGGGTGCTGCTGCTGTCGGTAATGATGGCGGTGCGGATCAACGTGCTGCTCAGCTACTACAGCAATGACCTGTTCTCGGCGCTGCAGACCGCGTTTCAGGGTGCCGGCGCGGGTAACAATGCCGTGCGCGATTCCGGCATCCACGGTTTTTGGGTGGCCATCTGGACGTTCTGCGTCATCGCGACCCTGCACGTGATACGGGTGATGGCTGATCTGTATCTGACGCAGCGGTTCGTCATCCGCTGGCGGGTGTGGCTCACCGATCGGTTGACCGTCGACTGGCTCGAGGGACGCGCGTACTACCGCGCCCGGTTCATCGACGAACCGATCGACAACCCCGACCAACGCATCCAACAGGACATCGACATCTTCACCGCGGGGATAGGCGGTGCACCCAACCATCCAAATGTCGGTACATCGAGCAAGTTGCTTTTCGGCGCAGTCCACTCCGTCGTCTCGGTCGTGTCGTTTGCCACGATTCTGTGGCGGCTATCCGGCACGCTGAGCATCCTCGGGTTTGCCATCCCGAAGGCGCTGTTCTGGGTCGTGCTTGTGCACGTTCTGACCGCCACGGTGATCGCCTTCTGGATAGGTCGCCCATTAGTCCGGCTCAGTTTCCGTAACGAGTTGTTCAACGCCGCCTTCCGATATGCGCTCGTGCGGCTGCGCGACGCGGCGGAGGCGGTCGGGTTGTATCGCGGCGAACGGGCCGAGCGCGCGCAGCTGGCGAACCGCTTCGATGCAACGATCGCCAACTACCGCCGCTACGTGCGGCGCACGATTGGCTTCCTCGGCTGGAACGTCACGGTGAGTCAGGCGATCAACCCGCTGCCATTCATCGTGCAGGCGCCGCGGCTGTTCGCCGGCAGCATCAAGCTCGGTGGCGTGACCCAGTCGGCCAGCGCCTTCGGTCATATCGAGGATTCACTCTCGTTCTTCCGCAACGCTTACGACCGGTTCGCCAGCTACCGCGCTGTGATCCTGCGCCTCAGCGGGCTGGTTGATGCCAACGCCGAGGCGCGGAAGCTACCCGAGCTGTCGACGGTAGCCAGCAGCGGCGGTTCGGTCGAGCTTGTCGGTGTCGAAGTCCGCACGCCTGCCGGCACGCAACTGATCGAACCGCTCGATGTGCGGCTGATGCCGGGCGACGCCCTAGTCGTCACCGGAAAGTCGGGCAGCGGAAAAACCACGCTGCTTCGTACCCTGGCCCTGCTGTGGCCATATGCCTCCGGCACGCTGCGCCGTCCGGACGGTCATAACCAGGTCATGTTCCTGTCTCAGTTGCCCTATGTCCCCCTGGGCAACCTGCGCGGTGTCGTGTCCTACCCGGCGACGGCGGGCGAGATCGACGACGCTGCACTGCAGCGGGCGCTCCTCAAGGTCGCACTGCCCAACCTGACCACCCGGCTCGATGAGGTTCAGGATTGGGCCAAGGTGCTCTCGCCGGGCGAGCAGCAACGCATCGCGTTCGCCCGCGTGCTGGCGAACAAACCCAAGGCAGTCTTCCTCGACGAAGCCACTTCCGCCGTCGACGAGGCACTGGAGTTCCTGCTCTACAACGTCTTACGGGCAGAACTGCCGGACCGCATTGTGGTTAGTGTCAGCCACCGCAGCACCATCGAGCAGCACCACCATCAGGAATTGGCATTGCTCGGCGACGGGCCGTGGCACCTGCGAGACATTCCCAAGCAAGTCGCGTCGACGTGACTTGCGCCGCCATCAGTCCGGCGCGACCGACCACGTCGACGTCGCGATCAGATCGCCGCGCTCCAGTCCGGCGGCGCGATGCTCATGCACCTCGGCGTACTCGTCGGTCGTCACCATGTCGATGAATGCTTGAGGCGTCGGGTACTGGACGACGAGAATCGCGTCCCACCAAGGCCGTTCGCCCTCACCGATGACGAATGCTGGTGCCCCTCCCGCGTAGAGGACACTGGCGCCGACACGCTTGAGATGCGGTGCGACCTCTCGCCCGTACTGCAGATACCGGTCCAGGCCACCCGGGGTCTTGAACTTCAGCAGGTTGACCATCACCACCGGCGCGTCTGCGGGTCGCGCGGCCAGCGCCGCGAACTGCCCGGGAGTGGGCTCCAGGCTGCTCACGTGAATCTCCTTGTCTTAGTTTGGTTCTAGAAGCATGCCAGAACGGGATCATAGGAGATCCGTGATGGTCTTCAGGCCCGCCTCGTAGAGCACGCCCGGCAGCATGCCGCCGTCGTGTTCGATGGTCGTGCCGTTGACGAAGTCCGCTTCTCCGCTCGCGAGGAAAACGCAGACGCGGCCCACCTCCGCGGGGTCGCCCCCGCGGCGCAATGGGACGGCGGCGAAGTACTTTTCGCCGGTCGGATCGTCTTTGGGCAGCACGAACGACCGGAAGTTTTCGGTCATGGTGGGGCCCAGTGCGATGCAGTTGACTCGGACCTTCGGTCCCCACTCTTGAGCCAGCGACCGCGTGAGGTGGTTGAGGCCGCTCTTGGCCGCGCCGTAGGAGACCAAGGTTGGTGATCCCGCCGGATGTCCCGCGCCGCTGGAGATGTTGATGATGCAGCCGGTGGCGTCCTGGGTGGCCATCTGCCGGTACACGCGGACGGCGAACCACAGTGGACTGATGAGGTTCATCTGCACCGCGTAGGCGTGGAACAGTGCGGTGCGCTCATAGTCGTCGTCGCTTTGCGGTGCGCCCTGAATGCGTTGGACGAGTTCGGGAATGTTCTCCGCGTGCGGCGCCGGGACGGTCCCGCCGGCGTTGTTCACCAAGATGTCGATTCGACCGTGGGTGGCCACGACCTCGGTGACGAGAGAATCGATCGAGTGGTAGTCGCCTTGATCGCAGACCTTCTGCGAGGCACGGGCCGCCCAGTCGGGTTGTGCGCCGACACCGGGGATGGTGTCCAACCGCGAGCGTGAGCAGCCGATGACCGTGGCGCCGGCACGGAGTAGTTCGTGGGCGATGCCGACACCCACACCACGACTGGTTCCGGTGACGATCGCAATCTTGCCGTCGAGGGCGCCCATCGCATCGGCCTTCCATCATTGTTGACAGTGACTGCCATACAGTCATACGGTGCCATTCAGTCGTCAGCGTGTAAAGGCCTGACGCGTACGGTCCGCCCGGGAGGTCACCGATGAATAGCCCGCCCAACCTTCGTGTCATCCAGTGGGCGACCGGGGGTGTCGGCAAGGCCGCCATCGAGTGCGTACTGAATCACCCGCAGCTCGAACTGGCCGGATGCTGGGTCCACAGCGCGGACAAGAACGGCGTCGACGTCGGCCAGATCCTCGGGACGGGCAAGCTGGGTGTCGCAGCCACCACCGATATCGACGAGGTGCTGGCCCTCGATGCTGACTGCGTCGTCTACAGCCCGCTGGTCCCCAACGACGAAGAGGTCGTGGCGATTTTGCGGTCCGGCAAGAACGTGGTCACCCCGGTCGGCTGGGTGTATCCCGACCCGGGCAACCCGCGTCACAAGGCCATCGCGGACGCGGCACTCGATGGCGGGGTGACCCTGCACGGGTCGGGAATCCATCCCGGCGGCATCACCGAACGATTCCCGCTCATGCTGTCTGGACTGTCTTCGGCGGTCACCCACGTCCGCGCCGAGGAGTTCTCCGACATTCGCACCTATAACGCACCGGACGTCGTGCGCCACATCATGGGTTTCGGCGGTACTCCCGAGGAAGCCGTGCAGGGACCGATGGCCAGCCTGTTGGAATCGGGCTTCAAGATGTCGGTGCGAATGATCGCTGACCACATGGGATTTCGGATCGATCCCAACATCAGAACCATTCAGGAGATCGCCGTGGCGACCTCCGACATCGACTACGACCCATTTCCCCTTCCCCCCGGAACGGTGGCCGCGCGCCGGTTCCGGTGGCAAGCCCTCGCCGACGGCGAGCCGGTCATCACCGCGGCGGTCAACTGGCTGATGGGTGAAGCCAACCTGGACCCGGCCTGGAACTTTGGTGGGCGCGGTGAACGGTTCGAGGTTGAGATCACCGGCGATCCCACCGTGAGCCTCACTTTCAAGGGACTGCAACCGCCGACGATCGCCGAAGGGCTGCAACGAAACCCCGGCGTCGTCGCCACGGCCAACCACTGCGTCAACGCCATTCCCGACGTCTGCGCCGCAGAGCCCGGCATCAAGACCTACCTCGAGCTGCCGCTGTTTGCCGGACGTCCGGCTCCCAATCTCGCGGCGCAGCGATGACCGGCGTCCTCGACGACGTGTCGTTCTGTCACCTCGTCATCGGCGTTACCGACATGGACCGCGCGCTGAAGTTCTACCGCGACATGCTCGGCATGGAGGTGGTCTTCGAAACCCTAATCTCCGGAGAGCCTTTCGATGCGGTGCTGCACGCCACCCGAAAGCAGGAGGGCCGGGTGGTGGGCGGCCTGCTGGGCGGGCTGATGGTCGAATTGCTCTCTCTCGGCACCAAGCCCGCCACCGACAAGCCGGCACGCCGGGGCATCACCGGCATCCACAACGTGTCGTTGTCGGTGACCAATCTCGACGACACGCACCGCCGCGTCACCGCCGCCGGCTACATCCCCGACCAGGAGCCGTTCGAAATCGGCGGAGTGCGAATGTTTTTCGTCAAGGATCCGGACGGAACTCCAGTGGAGTTCATCGAACTGCCCAGCGGTGTGCGCAGCACCTACGAGATGCACCGCGGTGTGCCGTTGCGAATGGGTCCGGCGCTGTGACCTACACCCACCGCGACTCGATGCGCGGCCACGTCGCGATCGTCACCGGCGCCGCACAGGGCGTAGGTAAGGGCATCGCCGCCGCGCTGCTCGAACGCGGTGCGGCGGTGCTGCTGGTCGACATCCACGATGAGTTGCTCGCAGCGACAACCAATGAACTCGGGGCGGCGGGTTGTGTCGAGCAGCTGGTGGCCGACCTGCGCGATCCGGACAGCGCCCAGCGGATCGTGACGGCCGCGCTCGACGCCTTCGGCACGGTGCACGGCCTGGTCAACAATGCCATAGCCACCAAAGAACCCAAGGCATTTGTCGACATCACGACCGAAGACCTGGCGCTGGGTTATGACGTCGGCCCCCGCGCGACGTTCCTGCTCATGCAGGCGGTGCACCCGGTAATGGTCGCCGCGGGCGGCGGGTCGATCGTGAACCTCGGGTCGGGGACGGGCACCGGCGGGGAACCCAAGTGGGCCGGTTATGCCGCCGCCAAGGAAGGCATCCGCGGGCTGTCGAAGGTCGCCGCGCTGGAATGGGGGCGCGACAACATCCGCGTCAACGTCATATGTCCATTCGCCGAGTCGGACGGCGTCAAACTGTGGAAGCAGTTCGCGCCCGACGATTATGCGAAGGCGGTCAGACGCGTCCCGATGCGGCGGATCGGCGATGTTCGCACGGATGTCGGCGCGCTGGTGGCATTCCTGCTCGGCACCGATGCGACGTTCATCACCGGACAGACCATTCACGTCGACGGCGGAATCGGTTGCTTCCGATGATCCGAGAATCGCTACGGGACCGGCAGCGCGCGCAGATCGGGGCCGACATCCGGCGGGCGGCGTTCCGGTTGTTCATCGAACGTGGATATGACGCGGTGACAACGGAAGAAATCGCCACTGCCGCAGGCGTTTCGCCGCGCACATTCTTCCGGCACGTGCCGACGAAGGAAGAATTGTTGCTGGCGCCGGTCCGCCATGGCGGCGCCGAAGTGGTCCTCTTGCTCGAACAACGGCCTGTCGCCGAGACTCCGGACGCAGCGCTGGCCAACGCGATCATCGCGCGTACCCGCTCGTTCGGCGAGGCCGACACCGAAGAGTGGCGGAAAGCCCTGTTAGTGGCGCCCGACCTGCTCCACAAGCTCCGGTTTCACACACCCGCCGACCGGGAGCGAGCGACAGCGATCGTCGCCGAACGCATGGGGACCAAGGCTGACATCGACATCCGTCCCGGTCTTCTGGTCCAACTCGCGTTTGCGGCAGCCGATTTCGCGTTTCAGCAATGGGTGCGCCAATCCGCCAAGCGTTGGCCGCTGGATCGCTACGTCGTCGAAGCGCTCGAAGCAGTGAAAGGTCCCTACTGGAAAAGGAAGTCGGCTCGATGAAAGACACGTACAAAGTCGCGGTCTGGGCCACCGGCGGGGTCGGCAAGTATGCGATCCGCACGGTCGTCGACCGGCCCAACCTCGACCTGGTCGGGGTGTGGGTGCACTCAAACGACAAGAACGGCAAGGACGCAGGCGAACTCGCGGGCATCCGTCCGGTTGGAGTCGCCGCTACCCAGGACGAATCGCACATCCTCTGGGAGGCGACGCGGACTGCGTTGTCTACGCCGCGCCGGCGCCGCAGCGCATGAAGGAAGCGATCGGCGACCTGTGTCGAATCTTGGCCGCCGGCAAGAACGTCGTGACGACGTCAATATCGGGCCTGGTATATCCGCGCGGTTCCATGCCGCCGAAGGTCATCGACGCGATCCGCGGTGCGGCCGAGGCCGGACGGAGCTCACTGTTCTCCTCCGGCATCGAGCCGGGATTCGGCGCCGACCTGCTACCGATCGCGCTGATGTCGATGTCGCACAAGGTCTACTCGGTGCGCGGCATCGAAATCACCAACTACTCGGAGTACGGCGCGGAATACGACATGCGTGAACTGTTCGGCTTCGGCCAGCCACTCGACTATCAAGGCGGGTTGAAAGTGCCCGGCACTCTTCGGTGGGGCTGGGGTGCCGCCGTCACGATGGTCGCCGACGCGCTGGGTGCGGAACTCGACGACATCCGTGAAACGTGCGAATTCCAAGCCACACCGCGCAACATCAACACCGCGTTCGGCCTTGTCAAGGCGGGCACCGTCGGTGCCATCCGGGCGGCCTGCATTGGCGTTGTCGACGGCGTGGACGTCGTCACCATCGAGCACGTCGACCGTCTGGCCGACGACCTTGCCCCCGATTGGCTCAAGGGTCGCTCTGGCGGAACCGACGGAATCTGGCGGGTCATCATCGACGGCGAACCGAGCATCGACGCGGAATTCGAGGTCGGGAATCGTCCCGGCGATAGCCACAACGATCACGGCTTGCTGGCGACGGGCATGCGTGCGGTCAACGCAATTCCCTGGGTCTGCGACGCCGATCCCGGAATCGTTGACGCGCTGCACATCCCGCTCACCTCGCCGGTGGGTGCGCTCCATCCGCACCGGGACGGCGTCTCTGCCTTTTGAGGGGGTGCCCCACCGCGGAGACTCCGTCCTGCACCCGGTTAGCGACTGCCCTTGATCAGCGCGGCACGCGCCAGCGTCTGCGCCGCCATCTTCACGTGCGCTGCATCAACCAGCACACCGTTGAAAGAGTTGCTCGACGCACTCGCAGACAAAGACAGCGAGCGAGCCCGCGCCATCGCCGAGCGACATGTCTTGGACGCCGGGCGCTCGCTGGCCGATTGGCTGGAGCAGCGCCGCACTGCCTGAGGCAAGCCAGCCGTCGCCCGCCACCAACAGTCAGGGCCGAAAATCAGCCCCGCCGGCGCGCGGTCAGCCGAGCGCGGGCAGGACCACGTCAGTGAGGAGCTGAACCGACTTCCACGCTTCATCGACGGGCATGCCACCCACCAGCGGATGCATCACGAGCGGTCCGTAATGGTCGGACTTACGGACTTCGGCGATCAGCTGCTCGGGGGTCAGAAACCGGTATCGTCCTGATGCCTTGATCTCGTCCAGCGTCTGGACACCCGGCAGGTGCATGAGGGAACGTTGGTCCGTTGACCATTCGCCGTAAGTGACTGCCTCCCAAAGGATGTGCTCACCGAGATCCGCCCATGCCCGTTCCGGATCCTCGTGCAGGTAGATCATGCCGCGATTGATCGGACCGGGCATGAGGATGAATGGCGTGATGCCGATGTCCGAGCACAGCTCGCGATAGTAGGCGGCGATGTCGGGCAGGTGGTCTGCCAGGCTGAGTGGTAGCCGAAAGCGTGCCGCCCGCCGCGCGGTGACACGCGCACCACCGCCGACATACAACGGTGGATGCGGCCGCGTCCACGTGCCGGTGCAGACTCGCGCGTCCGAGTCGGTGCCGGACCAAACCGAAAGCATTCGCTCGATCAGGCTGTCCATCAGGTTGCCGCGTCGGCTGAAATCCACTCCGAGCGAGTCATATTCGGCGGCTCGGTAGCCCAGACCCACCGTGGTGTGCAGCCGACCACGGCTCATGTTGTCGACCAGCGCGATGTCTTCGGCCAGCCGGACCGGATTCCACAACGGTCCAAGCGCGCAGTCCACGCTGGCAATCAGTGTCGTCGTTCGCGCCAGGAACATTGCCGCCGCCATGATCGGATTGCAGCTCCATCCGTGCCCGGTCGCATGATGCTCGTCGACGCTGACCGAGGCGACGCCGTGGGACTCGCCCCACTGCGCCAGTTCGAGTGCGGCAGACAAGAGCTTGCTCTGCGTCCTCGGGTCGCCGTGCGGCGAGGCGAAGTTGAAGCGCAGCACGGTCAGCAGCATGTCAAGCTCCGCCGGGTTGTGCGGCCATGGACTGCACGAACGCGGAGAAGTCGGGAAACAGCGCGCGGTCGACGATCTCAACACGGGTGCCGAAGGGGTCGACGTAGTAGGCAAACAGCGCGAGGTCCTGCCCCGGCACGTCGGCGGTCATCTCGAAGGTGAAGCCGTTGCTCTCCAGCAATTCCGCGGTATCAGCAAGATCGTCGGTGAAGTAGCCGAGGTGATGGACGGAGTTGCCCGGCGCCGCCGTCCACGGGCTTCCGGGAACCTCCTGCAGGAGTTCGACGTGCGGGCTCTGCACAGAGTAGACGATCGTGGAGGTCAGTTCGCGGGTCCCCGTTGCGGTGCGGAAGGGCAGCGTGTACGACAGCGGAGTGATCCACCGGTAGCCGGCCAGCGCGCTGAGGCGCGCCATAGCGGCATCGAGGTCGGGCACGATGATGCCCGTGTGATAGAGGTCTTGGGGTCGTAGCGCGAATGCCATGATGGTGTCCTTGGTTCTCAGACGCAGTCCGACGCGCCGTCGACGACGAAGACTGCGCCGCTGGTGTAGCTGCTCTGCTCGGTGCACAGATAAGCGATCGTGGGCGCAATCTCCCCGACGGACCCGAAGCGGTGCAACGGGATATGAGCCAGCTCGGAATCCACTAGTTCTGCAGCGAGGTGCATGGGCGCAGTCATCGGCGTGTCGATGGTGCCCGGGGCCACCGCATTCACCCGGATTCCGTTGGAGGCCCATTTGACGGCGAGATTGCGTGTGATACAGACGATCCCGGCCTTCGCCGCGCCGTAGCCGGGCACCAAGGGGACGGCTCGCAGCGCAGACATCGACGCCAGATTGACCACGCTGGCGCCTCCTGCGGCGGTCGATGCTCTCAGGGCACGGTATAGCCCAACCGTGAGCCTGTACGGCCCGGTGAGGTTGAGCCCCACCGATGCCTCAAACCCCTCTGGCTTCGACTCATCCAGGCCGCCTGGGAAATTCGCGCCCGCATTGTTGACCAGCACGTCGAGCCGGGTGAAGCTCTGGGTCAGAGCATCCACCGAGTCGGGGTTGGTGATCTGTAGTTGGCGATACGCCATCCGGGACAGATCGGTGTCGTAATCCGACGCGGCCGGCTTGGTCCCGGTGATGGTGACGTCGGCGCCGGCATCGCGGAACAACAGCGCGGTGGCGTGGCCGATCCCGCTGGTGCCACCGGTGATCAGCGCCGTGGTCCCTGTGAAGTCGAAGCTGGCGCGCGCCGTCATGAGTTCCTCGTTATTTGTTCTGAGAGCCAAGCTTTTTCCCAGAAGTTGGTGCTGTCGGCTAGCAGATCTTCGTGAGCTTCCCGCAGTACCGCCCGCGCTCCTGGATGATCCGACGCGACGAGCTCGGCGAGATGGATGGCGTGCAGGGGACGGCCCGCGGCAAGGTGCGCCCGCGCCCGATCCACGAGCGCGTCGGCGCCGGCCAGTTCGACCACATCGGCGGTGACGGCATCGAAGCCGACCGGGTAGAGCTCAGTGGTCGACCGGTGGTGGAACCAGCCCGAGTAGTTCTCCCAAACGGCTCGCACATCCCAGGCGACCTTTCCATAGCCTTGCCCCACTTCGTATTCCGCAGGCAACGTGATCTCACGCATCAGGGTCTGAACGTCCTTGCCGGCGTTCATTCCGGCAACGGTCCGGTCGTGGATGTACTGGACGGCATCGCGCAGCCGGGTGAGTTCGGCATTGATGAGATCGACACCCGCGATCGGTCCGAAGTGACCGGTCACCAGGAGCTCGGGCTGCAAGTCGCGTACCCGCTCGACCGACGCAATCGCGGTCAGGGCGTCGCGGTACCGGTCGCCGCGAATGGTGACCAGATTGGGAATGTGCCCGAAGAGTGGCCCGAAGGTATTGCCGCAAAGGCAAATTCGCTCTTCCGGCAACCACACCACCAGCGAGTCGTTGGTCTCGCCGCCGGGTACGGAGATCAACTCGAGCCGCCGCCCACCGACTTGGAGCGTGAGCGTGTCCGCGAAGTCGATGTCGACGGTGGGAACACTCTGGCCAGGCAGGCGCTTCGTCCCGAGGCGACGTTGAATCGCCAGTATGCCGGTCGCCAGGGTGTGTTTGAAGGCGAACGCGCTGCGGCTGGCGCGGTATGGGATGAGGCGTTCGTTGTCGTCCCGCCAGGCGGTCCAATTGGCTTGCGCGACAACCGTTGTGTCGGGGTCGCGGACGCTGTCCAAGCCGCCGACGTGGTCCACATGGCCCTGCGTGAAGATGATGTATCGCACCGGCGAGGAGTCGACAGCGTCGAAGTTGGCGCGGTGCACCGGACCCTCGAAGCCCATCCCGGTGTTGATGATCACCCGGCCCTCATCGGTGGTCAGCAAGTAGGTGTTCGACAGACCTGGGGAGCACCACAGTCCCGGGGCGATCTGCTCGGCGTGTTCGGCAGCCGCCGGGCGCATGGCGTCAGCACCGGGCCTGCTGCGATAGATCGGTTCGAACATCGCTGTTGACTCCTTCATTCGGGCCGGACGTCGAATCTATTGAAATAGAACTCGAACCGCCCGCGGAGTTCGTCGGCCGAGATGCCGAAGTGCCGTTGTAGGTCGTAGCGGATCCGGCCGTGCTTTCCACGCGGATTGCCGTCCAGGTATTGCTGCAACCGTCCGCGCACCTCGGGTGTCAATTCCACACCGCCCCGTTCGTAAAGCTCTTCGAGTAGCGGCATCTCGTTGCCGTTGAGGCGCTGGAAGCTGATGTCGATGCTGCGATCGGCGGGCACCAGGTCGCGGTCGCGTACGCACGCGCCGAGCAGCCGGTGGACGCGGTCGCTCCAGTAATCGACCAGCCAGCCCGGGTCAATGCTGGTCCGGCGCAGCCGATCTGAGTAGGCCATCATCGTGATCGCCGACTGGATCACCGCGACGGGATCGCGGTGGGTGAAGGCCACCGTCGCGTCGGGAAAGGTCGCCATCAGCGGGCCGAGCTGCTCACAGTGCTGCGGACTCTTGAGGATCCAGGTCCGCGGGCCGCGCAGGAACGTCAACGCCTGCAACACTTTCCTCATGTAGGCGTAGTGGCGCGTCTGGTCGAGCGCAAGGTAGTAATCGCGCCAATCGGGAACGCGCGCATGCCATTCCAAGACGTAGGCAGCCAGATCGAGGTCGAGGAGCTCGACTTCTTCCTCGATCGCCTCGGGGAACCGGTCGTGCATGGCAGCCACCACCGGTGCGCTGACCATGAGTGCGTCGTGTTCGGACTTGGCCCGCGCGTAACGGGGATCGACCCCACAGATGTCGGGGCCTTGACCGCGCGCGGGTATCGGATCCTGGCTTTCCCAGTACGGCAGCGCGCGGCGGCGTGGGTCGGCGGCGATGAGATTGACCAGATGGGTGGTACCGGACCGGGGCATCCCGACGACGATGAAGGGCTTCTCGATCGGGATCGCCTCGATCTCGGGATAACGCTTGATGAGTTCGGTCAACGACAACCGGTTGCGCAGCAGGCGCACCACTCGTTGCCGCAGGGATGCACGGGTGAGTTGCGTCAGGCCTTGGTCCGCTTCGATCGCGGCAACGTGCGCGCTCAGGCGGTCACCGAAGCCGTCCACGTCGTCCAGGTCGCTGACTCCCGCCTGCTCGACGGCCTCCGCGAGCATCCGGTCGGCGTCGAACTCGACCCGTTTGGCCTCGGTGAATTGCAGAATCTGGCGCTGGACATCGGTCAGCCTGGGCGATGTCAGATCGTCGAAGTCGATGTCAGCGATGTCGGGGCCCGCAGAGCCCATGCGACCGCCTCCCCGACTTGGTGTCGAATACTCGACGTATCATTCGAAATGTGATACGGACGGTAGACGCGGTGGAGTCCCCTCGTCAACCCACTTCTCCCCCGACGGAGCGAGTGGTCGCGATCATCCAGCTGCTCGGGTCACAACCCACGCGAGCGTTCTCCCTTGCCGAGATCAGCCGCGAGTTGGGCCTCAGCCGGGCCACTGGCCACGCAATCCTGACGACGCTGGCCGCCCACCACTGGGTTGTGCGCGACGCCGCGACCCCCGCTTACTCCTGGGGACCAGGCATCGCCTCGCTGGCCAAGCCGGCCGGCGACCGCATCTTTCACGGAATACTCCTGGAGCTCGCTGAATCCACAGCGACACAGGCATTCCTGGCACGCCGCGATGCCAACACCCTTGTCGTCGTAGACAGCGCGGGCGAATCTGCGTCCGGAATGCGGATCGATCGCGGATTGCGCATGCCCCTGGTCGCGCCGTTCGGCCGTGATTATGTTGCGTGGAGTGCCGCCACCGCCCGGCGAGCCTGGCTGGAGGGCATCGGCAAACCGTCTACCGCGCTATCACGACGAATCACCGCGGTGATCAACGAGATTCAAGAGCGCGGATACACCGTCGAACGGCTCAGCCGCGAATATCTGCAGGTGTACACCGCGCTCCGTGCTCTTGGGGCAGACGGAGAACCCGGCGCTATTACGGCGCGGCTGGCACGGGCGTTCGCTGACCTCACGGTGATCGACGTCTTGCGCGCGGAACTCACCGAAAACAGCACGCATAGCATCGCCACCATTTCCGCTCCGATCTTCGACGAAGACGGGGTCGTCGCGATGTCGATCAGCGCCGCGCCGTTTACCGACCTAACCGCGGCCCAGGTCGAGCATCTGGGCGAGCAGGTCCGGGCCGGCGCACAACGGATCGAAGCGCAGATCGCGAGATCTACAAGTTAGCCAGATCGTCGGGAACGTCGACTTTGTGTTCCTGTAGCGCCTCGAGGGGCACTACCTCGAGGGTGCGCTCGTGAGTGGACGCGAGCACCACCGGAGCGGCGCAACCGTCGTGATGAGCCCGAAGCCAGTTCTGCGCGGTGACGCACCAGCGGTCGCCGGGGAGGAGGCCCGGGAACCGGTACTCGGGGACCGGCGTCAACAAGTCATTGCCGATGGAACGCTGGTGCTCTAGGAATTGAGCAGTCATGACGGCGCAGATGGTGTGCCGGCCGACGTCTTCGGGCCCGGACGAGCAGCAACCGTCGCGATAGTAACCAGTTAGCGGGTCAGTGCCGCACGGCTCCAGCGGGCCGCCCAGCACATTGCGATCGGGCACACGATTAGTATTGCCCTCCCGGGCCCAAAGTTTGAAGGAACTTCGCCATACGCGCCGCGGCAAATTGCCCCCCGTCCCATGCATGCCGCCCGCCCCGCCAGTCGGTAGCTGGACCGTGGACGGCGGGACCGCGGGCGACGTCTCCCCCACCAAATGTCACAACCGATAGTAGCGATGGGACATTGTTTACGTCTATAAGAGTTTGCTGGCCGTACCGGGAGAGGTCGCGCGCGACATCGCGATGCTGCGGCTTCGAGGGACATATACAGTGGGCCGAATCGATGCCGTGAGCGAGATTTCGTGTGTATTCCCTCAACAGCAGGAGTTGACTCGACCCGATGGCGACGCCGAACCAACCCGAATACTCCTCCGGCGAGCCACCCCGGGGGTGGCAGCCGCACGGCTACGGACCGCAGCAGAATCCCCAGATCCCACCGCCTCCGGGATATCCGGCCCAACCGAGTTACCCGCCGCCGCCACCCGGCTATCCCTCGTATCCCGGTTATCCGGGTAACGCAGTCGATCCCCGGGCGCCGTTTGGGCGCGATCCCGTGACAGGGGTGCCGCTGTCGGATAAGTCACGCGCTATGGCCGGCCTCCTGCAGCTGTTCCTAGGGGTGTTCGGTATCGGCCGCTTCTATATCGACTCGACCCAGATCGCCATCGCACAGTTGTGTCTGGGTCTCTTCGGATTCGTCTTCAGCCTGTTTTGCCTTGTCGGCCTTCCGGTCCTGCTCGGTTCCATCATCTGGGCCATCGTCGATGCGATCATGATGTTCACCGGCAGCGTCAAGGACAACGACGGCCGCAAGCTGCGCTAGGCGGTGTCATCGACGGGCCCGATGCGCTGAACGTTGCCGGGTGACAACGAGATAACAATTCTCCGCTAAAGGTATCGCGACGCGCTAAGTAAATGCCGGAGACATGGCCCCGGCCAACTTATCGTCAATTCGTGTATCGCCGAACGGTCTTGAAGCTCCCGCTGCTGGTGGCAGCGGGCACTGCACTGGCCCAGACACCCCGCGCCTCCGCGGAACCTGCACCCCGCTCCTCCGGGGAGATAACCCGGTGGTCGGCCGACCGTGCCAACCGCTGGTCTCAGGCACAAGGTTGGATCGTCGGCGCGAACTACATCACCTCGAACGCGATCAATCAGCTCGAGATGTTTCAGCCCGCCACATACGATCCCCGGCGAATCGATACCGAACTGGGCTGGGCCAGGTCGGCTGGACTCAACAGCGTGCGAGTCTTCCTCCACGATCAACTCTGGGCCCAGGATGCCCGAGGCTTCCTACTGCGTCTCGCGCAGTTCGTCAACATCGCGGCGCGCCACCGCATCAAGCCGCTGTTTGTCTTCTTTGACTCGTGTTGGGATCCGCTGCCCAAGCTGGGTCCGCAGCGCGCGCCGAGGCCTGGAGTGCACAACTCGGGTTGGGTACAGAGCCCAGGCGCTGAACACCTTGGCGACCCCGGCTACGCCCGCATCCTGCAGGACTACGTCACGGGGGTATTGACCCAATTCCGCAATGACGACCGGGTTTTGGGCTGGGACCTGTGGAACGAGCCCGACAATCCCGCGAGGGTGTACAGCAAGGTCGAGAGGAAAGACAAGCTACAGCGCGTCGCAGAGCTGCTCCCCCAGGTGTTCCTGTGGGCACGTTCGGCCGAACCGAGTCAACCGTTGACGAGCGGCGTGTGGCGCGGTGACTGGGGCGAGCCGGCGGGCCGCAGCCCAATCAGTGCTATGCAACTGGACAACGCCGACGTGATCACATTCCACTCCTATGCCGAACCCGCAGCCTTCGAGTCCCGCATCGCCGAGCTTGCACCACTCGGGCGGCCGATTATCTGCACCGAATACATGGCTCGGCCCCAGGGCAGCACTGTTGAGGCAGTCCTGCCCGTGGCGAAGCGCCACAACGTTGGTGCCTTCAACTGGGGTCTGGTCGCGGGAAAGACACAGACCTACTTTCCGTGGGACTCGTGGGATCACCCCTACACAGCGCCGCCGAAGGTCTGGTTCCACGACCTTCTACTGCCCGATGGACGGCCCTATCGGGACAGCGAAATTCAAGCGATTCGGGGGCTGACCGGCGCGCAAGGCTGAGCCGCCTTCCGCACGGCCCGATGGCATCCCCATCCCGTGTTGATCATGCGGCTTCAAACCCGGACAGCTGCCTGGCGCCGGGCTCGGCCAGCTTGTCACTGGAGCCGAGGCCGGCCGTGCCCCAGGGGTGGGTTTCACCGGCGATTGCGATGCTCAACTGCCGCCGTCGTTTTAGCTCCCACGGCCAGGTGATGAGCGCCCAAACCGCGCCAACGATAACGATCTCTGCCAGCACGTAGAACGGCCAAGGTCCCAAAAAGTCCAGCGCTGAGGCGTTGAGGGGTTTCCGGTTGAGAAAGCCGTAGTCGGTTCGCGCGATTGTGTTGAAGATGAAGGTGAACGCCCCCCACGCCAGCGTCGTGACGACCGCGAAGCGGTAGCTGCGCCAACCCGGCCGCATCCCATACCCCCACGTCAGATAGATGGCCGCCCACACGACGAGCAGGTGCAGGGCAAAGAACGTAAGGAAGCTATGGCTAGGGAAGTCTGGCGCGTGGAGATCCGGCGTGATCAACGCCTGCGAGCTTAGGGGCAGACCCCAGTAATAGGCGAGTGAGAAGGCCCAACTCCGACGCGACCACAAAGCGTATGCCGCCGTGAGCTCGGCGAGATCGCATAGTTGCAGCGGCATCGAATGAGCAATGGTTGGCTGGACCAGTTTGTACAACAGAGCCACGGTGAATATCGCCATGGTCAGCGCTCCCAGAACGCGGCCGAGGAGCCGGGCATGCGATTCGGTCTGCCGACGTCCGATCCAGACCAGCGCAACGGATCCGATCGCGAAGACCGCTAGCACCGTCCAATGTGACGGGCCGTAGGCGGAGAACTGCCGCGCCGCAGAGATCGGCGCCAAATCCGACAGCGACGTCACTGTGATGGTCATGGTCGTGGCATCCTTCTGTTCGGTGGTCCGGGCCGTACATCCACCATCCGCCCACCGAAGGCCAAGTGGAGATACCGCCTCGATCCCCGGTACTGGCAGGGACAGGCTTGGGCTTAGGTGACGCCTCGTGCGGGATCACTGCACGGTCCCGATTATTGGCGGGCAGCCTTAGCTGGTCCGTCCCGAAGACGTCGGGCGGGTCAGCGTGTCAATCATCCAGTGTCGCCGTTGCCGCCACCGCGCAGGCGTTGACACCTGATATTGGTCATGACGCGGTCGCAGATGACGGTGAACAGGTCGCCGTTGTCTGCGAAATGGCCCAGCCCGCAGTGCTGAAGGAAGCCCTCGAGGCGTCGATCTAACGGCCAGTTCACATACTGGTCGCTGCCATAGGGCGAGTCCAGGAATTGGCGCGCGAGGCCATCGACATCCGTGTCAGGCACCACCAGATCGCTACCGAAACGTCCCGGATTTGACTGAAGCGCAATGACATTGGCGCGGGGCTCAACGGACAAGAGCAATTCCTCACAGCGTTTCGGGATCGCGCACCTGCAGCGCCTCGTCGAGACTCGGATAGAGAACCAGGGCCTTGTCGAGTTTCGTCAGTTCGAAGACACGAACCACTATCGGATTGGTGGCGACCAACCGGACCTTGACCCCATTGGCGAGGCCGTCATTGAAGCATCCCAACACAGCGTTCAAACCTGCGCTTCCGAAGAAATCGACATCGTGCAGGTCGATGATCAGGGGCCGGATGGGTTCATTCGAGGCCGTATTCATCCCCACCCTGAGGTGGGATGTGATGCGCGTCAACGACCGCGTGGTCTTGGAAGCCGTGCGGGGGCAAGCCGCAACCTCTGTTGCCCTGCTTCAGCAGGTTCGAGTAGTCCTCTACTCACGACTAAGTCCGGTCGTGGACAATACCGTTGCGCTGTCCGGCTTCTCGGGGGCCGTGGCAGCTTGGGGAGAGCGCATAGTGGCCGATGTCGCCGACATCGAAGACTGGACCGAGAGGAGGTGCGCGGCGACAAACCGGGAGCACACCGGGCGCCGCATACCACGACGGCGCCACACACACCTATACGACACCAGTGAACCTGTGCCAACTCTTCGATGACGCGGAACGCAATGGGCGTGCAATTCGATTCGGGATCATTTACAGCTACCAGTGGCGGCTACCCCACTAAGCTAACGGAGTTCACACTCGACAGAATCGTCGACGTTGTCATCGGTCTGCAGGTCGATGAGAATGACGGTTCTTTTCTTCTGTATCTCATTCAGCCTCAACCAGACGGATCAACCGTCCAGGTGCAAGGCTCTGCCCCAATCGATGCTTCGGGCGTGTCGATACCGATACGATTCGGTGCCTGCCGGCTACTACCAGATAGTCGTTATGACCCTTGGCGACCCCATGACCGTCGCCGGTAGTTTCACGGCAAGTTGGGAAAACATCCCCTAGTGTCATGTGATTCTGTTAGCTTTACATACAGTAGTCTGTTGGGGTGGAGTTGACCGTGGCGCAGCTCGGTGAGCTGCGTGAGCTGACCTACTGTGCGGACGTGCCGGCCACCGTGGGCGCG
>Ga0307474_10000960_pt1 | contig 20818 bp, 28 predicted proteins | sample atmos_gasesECM1C_2_FD_203312 | JGI IMG/M metagenome (GOLD analysis project Ga0307474, IMG submission 203312) | Hardwood forest soil microbial communities from Morgan-Monroe State Forest, Indiana, United States - atmos_gasesECM1C_05 | ecosystem: Environmental > Terrestrial > Soil > Temperate... | reverse complement strand
CGCCAGCGTGTGATTAACATTGGTCATGCAATTCGAGGATTGAGTGAGACACAATCCTGACGGCGCCATGGGGCAAAATAGGAAGTCGGGCCCAAAAAACGGAGTGGTGACACTTAAGGCCGTCGCTAAGCATGTTGGACTGACTCCCGGTACCGTGTCCGCAGTTCTGAACGACGCACCGTCGGCGCGTTCCATACCTCAGGAAACGAAGAACCGAATCCATGCGGCCGCCAAGGAACTGAACTACCGGCCCAACTTTTTCGCCCGTACCCTCCGCAACAAGCGTACCTACACCATCGGAGTGATCGCGGAAGAAATCGGGGACTCCTACGGTTCGGCAATCATCAGCGGCATCGAGCAGTACTTGCGAAAGCACGGCTATTTCTTTCTGACCGTGGCTCACCGACATGATCCGGAGCTGCTAAGTCAGTATTCGCGCATGCTGTCGGAGCGGGGAGTCGAGGGCATCATTACCGTCGACACAACTGTGCACGAGACGCCGTCGTTGCCGACCGTTGCGGTCGCCGGACACAAAAAGGTGAAGGGCGTAACCAACGTTATTCTCGATCACCACAGCGCTGCGGTCCTGGCGCTGACATATTTGAAGGAGCTTTCTCACGAACGGATCGCATTCATGAAGGGTAATCCCTTGAGTTCGGACTCGAAAGATCGCTGGGATGCAATCTGCGAGGTTGCCGCACAGATTGGGATGAAGATCGACTACGAGTTGGTCGTGCAGATTGAATCCCAAGAAGCTACGCCGATGCTGGGCTATCCGGTGGCCAAGCAACTCCTGGCACGGGGGAAACCTTTCACCGCGTTATTTGCGTACAATGACATCTCGGCGATCGGCGCGATCCGGGTCTTCGAGGAACAGGGACTGCGGGTTCCGGAAGATGTTTCGGTGATGGGTTTTGATGATATACCGGGAGCGGCTTTTTATACTCCGAGCTTGACCACCGTGCGGCAGCCACTGAATCGCATGGGCGAGGTGGCCGCGCAAAGCTTGCTGGAGCGAATTGAGGGGAAAAAGGAGTACCCGTCAGAGATCGCGATTGAACCCGAACTGGTCGTGCGCGAATCTACTACAAAAGCGTCGGGCACCAGTTGATGCGGAAGTGCTAATGGTCCGGAAAGCGACCGCCCGGCCTGCCTGATCCCTTCATGCCCGCTTCCGCCACACCCCGAGCCACAACGTCTGCCAAGGCTCTCACCATAGCGGCGCATGCCGCATTCGTCCCTATCGGCATCGTGACGGTCCTTCTTAGCCCTCTGCTGCCGACCTTGTCAGCCAGATGGTCGCTGAACTATTCGCAGGCTGGCGCCCTGTTTACCGCGCAATTCCTGGCCTCGACGGTCGCGGTTTTGTTGTCAGGCTTATGGATCGCTCGTTGGGGATTCCGGTTCGCCATCAAAGCCGGCCTTTTGGTCATTGCGGTAAGCGTCGCCGCCCTGCTGGCGGGCTCCCGCGTGTGGGGGATGATTTGCATTGCCGGCTATGGGGCGGGACTGGGGCTGGCGGTCCCGGCGGCGAATCTGCTGGTGTCCGAAGTCAATCCCGGGCGGCGCGGGGCGGCTCTGAATTTGCTCAACTTTTCTTGGAGTGCTGGCGCCGTCGCCTGCCCATTCCTGATAGCCGCTGCTACAAAAAGCCATCGAGTGCCGCTTTTTCTCGCTTTGGTGGCTGGATTCTGTGCGCTGGTAGGGGTCGGGATTGCAGCTATGCCCTCTTCCATCAGTGAGCCCTCCCAGACCAACGTGGCGGACGGAACGAGAGCGACGATTCCCTGGAAGCATCGTTCCTTTCCTATCCTGGCCGCACTCTTCTTTCTGTATGTCGGTGCGGAAAATAGCTTCGGAGGATGGGTTGCATCCTATGCCAACAGCTTGGGAAGCATGACTGCAGCAATGGCGGTCATGACTCCTTCGTTTTTTTATTCCACGCTGATGCTGGGAAGATGGGTCGCGCCGCTGCTGCTGCGCCGATTCGAAGAAATTCGGGTCGCTCAGGCCGGAGTGCTGCTCGCCTGTGCAGGCATGGCGGGGCTGGTAGGGTCGCACTCACTCACGAGCGTCATGGCGAGCGCGACCGTCGCCGGACTGGGACTCTCGGCGGTCTATCCCATCACGATCTCGCTATTGTCACGTGAATTTGGATACGCTGCGTCGCGAGTTGGGTCCGTGATGTTTACCTGCGCCAACCTCGGAGGAGCGGTTCTTCCGTGGCTGGTTGGTGTCTCATCTCATCAACTCGGCACCCTGAAGGCGGGGCTGGCAGTGCCCCTCATCGGTGCCGCGTTGTTGTTTTTTTTGTACTTGCGAGACTGGAAGCCTGCCATCATGGAACAAGTGGCGTAAAGCATTCGATTCTTGGCCTCACCCACATCAGGCGCGAACTGCTCTTGCAGCCAGGCGCGAGAGCCGGACCAGCCGGTAGAGCGGGAACAGCGGCCGGGGCAGTCGAACCGCTTGCCATTCACCCGGGCCGGGAGTGAATACCAGGCGGCCGAGGAACCGCAGACGATCGCCGGGTCGCTCCCGCAAGCGCATCATAAGACGGAAATAGGAAAGCGATTCGACGTCAAACGAAGCGTCGTTGGTGATGTAACTGTGGATCTCTTCGACGAGAAGCGGCGTTGCGGAGTCAGCCGGAAAACCGGCTTGCGCAGGGACGGCAGCCTCTAGCAGTTGGTTGGCGGCAAGCATCGTTACCGATACGATGCGTGTAATTCCCAGATTTCTGGCCTGTGCCCCGACCCAATCCCAGTCAAGATCGGGGAAAGCCATGAGCCGCGCGATGTCGCATAGCCAGACCAGCCGTCCCCACACGTGCTTGGCGGCGTGTGCCGATAGGACCAGCAGCAAGTCCGCCGCCGACAGCGTCTTCGTAGAATAACCAGCCACTGAGAGCGCTACCGCACGTTGGAACAAGCCGTCCATGCCAAAATCGACAGCGTAGAATCGCGGCTGAATGGCCCACTGGACTTCGAGGAGATTGCGCCCGGCGACGCTATCGAAGGCGCACTCATATCCCGACTTCAGATAGGCGCGCTCCTCATCTTCGGAAAAGGGCGCGTGCGGCGTATAGCCAAGCTCTGCCACGGCCCGGCGGACACGCGGCAAGTCCTTAGGGCTGATGATCAGGTCGATGTCGCCAGCTTGCCGTAGCGTGATGTTGCCGTAGAGAGCTTCCGCCAAGGCCAGCCCCTTGTAGGGAATGACAGCAATTTCGAGTGCCGAGAGGTGCTCGAGAATTCGCGTTAGTTCACGCGACAGCAACAGGTTCTTGTAAACGTTCGTCCGGTAACTCTGCTTCAGCCAATTCATTTCCTCCGCAGGAACGGCATCTTCCAGGCCGAGAAGAGACTGATAGAGAAGAGGCTGAGTGCCGTGCCGGTGGGCCAGACCGAACAAGGACTTCCAGCGGACCGGTTGCCGCAGCAGAGATTGGAGACGCGATCGCTTTTCCTCGGGGGCCGTGGCGGAACATGCGGCCAGTAGGATGGACCACTCAGAGTCGAGCGTGGCGCGAGTCCCGGGCATGATTTCGGATTGAATCAGCGGGAGCGAACGGCTCAAGCCGTAGCGCCAGCTAGAGCCGCAAGCCGCTGAGCTGGTACCGGCTGATCTCGGAGACGACCTCGCCATTGGCGCGCTCGATTAGGAGCACATCTCCCGGCGACACCGTGGGCAACATGTTCCCACCCCTGACTCGCAGACGCAAGGTTCCCGAGGAGGCCAATACCTCGCCCGCCAATTCGCATTTGACGGTGTGCCCACCGCCCAGCACCTCTTCCAAATGAGTTCATGACGCCTTGAGGGTGGTGCTGGTGCAATTCACCTGGGTGATACTGATCTTTCCGCACGAAAGAGCCGTTGTCACAAACACCTGCTCGCAGCGGAAGGCCGGTTTTTCGTAAGGCTTCTTAGTAGCGGGAGCACTCGGATTATCAGAGGACAAATCGTTCATCGCCATAGGGGAACCCTGTTTAGTATCTACCTTGAGTCTATTGTAATGCCGATTGCGATGCCTCTACGGCGCAACCGCCGGTTCCGGACGTTCCACAGGTCTGGTTGCCTTGGGTTGAAAAGTAAACCTGAGAGGCGCCAGCCATCGTGCCCGTCCCGACTGTGTTATCGATGATAATTCCGCTCGTGGCGCCGCTGGCGGCCAAGATGGAGGTGCCCACAGATCCAAGATTGAGCAGGCAGCCAAGTATTGTGAACCACAACCTGACGGCCCTGATTCAGCCAGCGCACGGCGTTGTCCGCCGTGGTGGCGCCGACAACAAGGCTCCAAGGCGGAGTGGTGGCTCTCGGCGTTCCCCCAACCCTAACCGTTTGAATCTGGAAGAGAGTATCTAATACCTGCTGGCCGGGGCTCGTTCGCCAGGAGCCTGGCTTGTTCCGCCCTCGCCGGCTGGCGGAAGATGACATGCCGTTGAGTCCAGTCCACGGGCAGCCCTTTGAGAAGGGGCTTGCCCTGCGGGCTCGCCAGAACCCATCCCACGGTGACCAGACAGAGGAGTCCTGCACCAAACCACCCGAATTGTGCGGCAATTCCTTTCATCTCGGCTACTCCATGGCTTGATCGAAACAGCAGGTTGCAGAATATGCAATCGCCATCAATCGTCGCGTCCATTTTGGGCGCGGCCTGAGCGGCGGCTCGCGCCTTTCTCAAGGACGAATGTGGCACGAAAGAGCATTCTCGAAACCACCGAATCGCAGGCTGGACGCTCGTATGGCGACTGGTGAGGCTGGAATGCACGAATTCTACTCCTACTAAAGGGAAGCGCGTAATGAGTGATGCCGGAGATCGATGCCGGAGAAGGGGCCGGTCTCTTATCCCGATTCATAAAGCCGGTGCTATCAACAGTTCCTGGATGCTCCCATAAAATAAATTGATCGTGAATTGCCGCAGCCGTGCGCACAAGAATGCAGGATTTATGACATCATCAAAGTAGCGATTTCGAAATTGTCACAAAGTGGAGGCTTTCAACCAACTTGGAGCGATACGACAAGGCGGCGACAAGGGAGCAGGATGTGAGTACGCTCGACGCAAGTAATGTCTTAACCCTGGAAGAGATCAAAAATCTCACCAAGGGCGGAGAGCCCGCGGAGACACTGATGAATGTCGTGGCCTTGATTGCCAAAAGGTTCCGGACGGACGTGTGCTCGGCGTACTTGCTCGAGCCCGATCGCGGCAATCTGGTTCTGGCCGCGACCGTTGGACTTCGCCGCGAATGCATCGGCAGTCTGCGGATGGCCGTCAATGAAGGGCTCACCGGGTTAGTGGCCGAACAGGTGCGACCCATTTCCGTCAGCCAGGCGAAAAGCCATCCCCGGTTCAAGTATTTCAAGGAGGCAGGCGAGGAAGCCTACCAGTCGTTTCTGGGAGTCCCCCTGATCGACCGGGGCGTTCTCCAGGGCGTTCTGGTCGTGCAAACCATCGAGGCGCGCGTTTTCAGCGAGGATGAAGTTCGCATGCTGACCGAGGCGGCCACTCAGGTCGCTCCGGTAGTGAGTGAAGCCCGGACCTTGGATCGTTTCATCGCTCCCCTGCAGGAACGGCTCTGGGCCCTGGCGCGCAATATGTGGTGGAGCTGGGATCACAATTCCTCCAGCGTATTTCTCGATCTCGATCCGACAAGTTGGAATGATCTCAACCACAACCCGGTGTCCTTGCTGGGAGAGTTTCCCCTGTCGAGGCTGGAGGCTCGGGCCGCCGAGATTATGCTGCATAGCCGGGTGAACTATGCGTACCGGCGTCTGCTCGAGTATTTGGAAGCCGATCGAACCTGGGGCGCTAGGCATGCCGGAGTGCTGCGGCCTCATCCGGTCGCCTATTTCTCGGCCGAGTTTGGTCTGCACGAATCGCTACCGGTCTACTCCGGCGGCCTCGGTGTGCTGGCGGGAGATCACATTAAGAGCGCGTCTGACCTTGATATCCCCCTGGTGGGCATCGGATTGTTTTACCCCCAAGGCTACTTTCGGCAGCGCCTCGATCGCAACGGATGGCAGAGGGAAGAATACCTCGAAACCGATGTCAATCACCTGCCGATGGAAGTGGCGATTGGCAAGGACGGCGCCCCGGTCGTGGTGGAAATCGAGACTCGCAGCGGACGCATTCGCGCGAAAGTCTGGCGCGTGAAAGTCGGCCGGCGGGACTTGCTTCTTCTGGACTCAGACGTAGAGGGAAATGCGCCGGAAGATCGCGAACTCACGTCGCGATTGTATGGTGGAGATCTGCGAATTCGAATTCGTCAGGAAGTACTGCTGGGAGTTGGCGGCCTGCGCGCGCTGAAGGCGCTGGGAATTTCTCCGGGCGTGCTCCACCTCAATGAAGGCCATAGCGCCTTTGCCGTACTGGAAGCGGTTCGCATGCGGATGGAGGAGGAAGGAATCGGTTTCGAAGCCGCCGTTCCGCGAGTTTCCCGGGAGGTTGTATTCACCACCCACACTCCGGTGCCGGCGGGACATGACCGCTTCGACGCCGGCCTGGTGGAAGAGCACATCGGACCGCTTCGCGAAGCGATTGGCCTTTCTCAGGAAAGTCTGCTCGGCCTCGGCCGCGAGAGTCCGAGCAATCACGAAGAACTGTTTTGCATGACCGTCTTAGCTCTCCGGCTTTCCCGCCGCGCCAACGCTGTCTCTGCGCTTCATGCCGAAGTGTCGCGAGCGATGTGGACCGGACTGTTCCGAGGCAAGCCGGAAGACGATGTACCGATCGGACACATCACCAACGGTGTGCACGTTCCCACCTGGCTGGCACCGCAGATGTTTCGCCTTTACGATCGCCACCTCGGCACAGGCTGGCAGCAGCACAGCAGCGAAGCCAAGATTTGGGAAGGCATCGAGAACGTTGACGATGGCGAACTGTGGGAAACGCATCTCAACCTGAAGTCGCAGTTGCTGGAATTCGTCCGCCGCAGAGCCGTCGCTCAAGCCGAACGCCGGGCTGAGTCCGGCGATGAATTGCAGCGCCTGGAGCGCGTTCTCAGCCCCGACGCGCTCACCATCGGATTCGCGCGCCGCTTCGCCACCTACAAGCGCGCCAACCTGATCCTGAAGGATATCGAGAAGCTGGCCTCCATGGTGAACGATCCGAAGCGCCCGGTGCAGTTTGTCTTCGCAGGCAAGGCGCATCCCCTCGATGAGCCCGGCAAGCGCGTGCTACAGCAGATCGCCGACTTGATGCGTGACCCCAGTTTCCGCGACAAGTTCGTCTTTGTCGAGGATTACGACATCAACGTCGGGCGTCACTTCGTACAAGGCGTCGATGTGTGGCTGAATAATCCCCGACGGCCCCAGGAAGCTTCCGGCACCAGCGGCCAGAAAACCGTGCTCAATGGCGGCCTCAATCTTTCCGTCCTCGATGGCTGGTGGGCCGAGGCCTATGACGGTATGAACGGCTTTGCCATCGGGATCGGCAGAACCCATTCGAATATCAGCGTCCACGACGCCCGCGACGGAGAGGACCTGTTGCGCACGCTGCGCGATGAGGTAGTTGAGCTTTACTACCAGCGGGACCGCGATGGCCTGCCCAGGGAATGGATCAAACGGATGAAGCGGGCAATCCGTACCCTTGGGTGGCGATTTAGCGCCGATCGCATGGTCATGGACTACTCCCTCAAATGCTACGTGCCCGCCGCGGGCGGAACCTCGAGTGAAATGCGATCGACCTGGTAAGGGCACCGCTGGGTAACGCATTCCGGGTCATCAAGGGAGTCATATCCTCCTTAATCAGGGCAGGTTAAGCTGTCCCAGTATGCCGTGCGGACGCTGGGGCGGTGCGTAGCTTTGTTGAAAAGCCGGAACTTTATTTGTGTTTTCATGATTGCGATCCTGCCGGCCTCAGTGGCCGCGGATGATACCGCCGTAGCTATTTTGCAGGGCAACGATGGCGTCCTTTTGAACGGGCGTCGGGCGCCACCGTCGGCGGCCTTATTCACTCGCGACACGGTTGAAACTCAGCCCAAGATTGTTGCCCGCATCGAACTCACTGGCTCGGCGGTCGATATCAACCCAGAAACGCTCATCGACTTCGAGGGCGATGAAATTATTCTTGAGCATGGCAGGGTATCGGTAAATACCTCTCGCGCTTTCAAAGTACGCGTGGGCTGCCTCATCGTCACACCCGTGAATCCGATATGGACCCGTTATGACGTCACCGACGTAGACGGCAAGGTCACAGTGGCGGCGCTCAAGAGCGACGTGAATATCAATTCCCGGTCAGGCAATGCCCAGGAGGCCAAGCGATCCGCCGACGCGGGACGGTTCTCGGTACACGAGGGTGAAACCAAATCGAGAGAAGAAAAGTGCGGCGCCGCAAACGTGAAGTCGGCCAGCACGGCCGCGCAAGATGGCATCATGAATTCGCCCTACGCTGTGGGCGCCGCTCTCGGAGTGGCTGGCGGGCTCACCTGCTGGGCCCTCTGCCGCGACGATGATCCCATCAGCCCGTCGACCCCTAAACGCTAAATTACAGTCTGGACGCTGCGCGAACCTTGCCATCCCGTCCTCCTGACCCGCCAACTATGGCCGAACTACGACGGACCTCAGTTGAAAGAATCGTTTCCGCAAAACCCTACGCCTAGCCGCAGAGAGCGCATCAGCGTACCGGAACCCGTCGTTCGCGTCGACCAGATGGTGCTTGCCGCTGGTCCCCAACTGCGCCAGACAGGAAGTTGCGGCAACCTCCTTTAACTTACCCGACTCTCGTGGCCTCCCCTCTTTGCGAAGCCGCTTCTGCAGGCCCCAACACTGGTAAATGATGGAGGCGGTGATGAGTCTCTGCCTCAGGGAGTCGGGGAGATGACGATAAACCCCCGTGCCCGATGGGCCAGGTGTAACGCGTGCTCGATAAACAGCACAGCAGTTTCTTCTTCAGGAAGACTGATGCCTCCTAGCGTTAGCTCCCTCCTTAACCAGTCAAGCCACTCTGAGACTTCTACAACGTGCAATGTAGGAGTAGAGGCAAGGTTCCCTGCTTCCATGGGAAGGACGTCCTACAAAGTGAAATACCCCGGCGGAACTCTCCGGCGAAAGTTCCAGACCGGGGCCTCGCATTTCTAGCCGACGCTCGCCCGGGGGAGTATGAGTTATGAGAGCGGAACCGGATCGGCCCTACTGTGCTTCGGCCAAGAGTACTGCCCACATTAAGTCCCGTGGGGCCTTCCCGTCTGTGACGATGAACATCTTTCACCTTTCGGGCTTTGCAAAATACGAGAATCGAGGCGCTGGCTCTTGGGAAACTGCTTGGCATAGCGGCCACCGCCGTCGTTGACGAAGATCGGCACGGCGTCACTCTCGGTCGCGTCCGCTGGAGTCTTTGACAAAGCCCGCGCCGTCCGGTTAAATGGGCACTTACAGAAACACTCTCAGAGTAAACGGTTACCACTGCTGCGTAAACGTTAACGGTTTTTTGTCTCCTGTCCTATGCTGCTGAAGTCACTGCGCGAACAGGTGCTGGAAGCGAACCTGGAGTTGGTTCGCCGTGGGCTTGTCGTCTATACCTTCGGCAATCTGAGCGGGATTGACCGCGGCCAGGGGTTGGTGGCCATCAAACCCAGTGGCGTGCCTTATGAAGAGCTGACGCCGGCGCAGATTGTAATCATGGATCTCGCCGGCAAGATCGTCGATGGGAACTTGCGTCCATCATCAGACTGGCCCACTCACCTCGAGTTGTATAAGCATTTCCCCAACATTGGCGGAGTTGCGCACACGCATTCCGAATTCGCCACGGCATGGGCACAGGCGGAGAAGCCCATCCCTTGCTTCGGGACCACGCACGCAGATTATTTTCACGGTCCGGTTCCAGTAACGGACCGGCTCAGTGCATCTCAGATAAAGGGCGAATATGAACTGGAAACCGGCGTGGCGATTTGCCAGACGTTCGCCAAACTCGATCCCGATGTGATCCCTGCGGTGCTGGTCGCCGGGCATGCTCCGTTTTGCTGGGGACGTGCTGTCGCCGATGCTGCTCACAACGCGGTGATTCTGGAATACGTGGCGCGCATAGCGTGCCATACTCTTTCGATCAATGCTGAATCCCGGCCGCTGGCACGCGAACTGCACGACAAACATTTTCTGCGCAAACACGGCCGCAACGCCTATTACGGACAGGTCAAGACCCAATGAATCCTGCTCTGCTCGTTTGGAGTTCCTCCACCCTGGTGCATCTGTCGCCAGTCGATCTGATCATCATCATCTTCTACTTCGCCCTGGTGCTAGCGATCGGCTTGTACTTGAAAGAGCAGGCCAACACCGGGGAAGACTTCTTCATGGCCGGACGCGAAATGACGGCCTGGGTGGCGGGCCTTGCGTTCTTGTCGGCCAACTTGGGATCGCTCGAATTGATGGGGTGGGCGGGCAATTCCTATAAATACGGAATCCTTGCTGCACACTGGTACTGGATCGGCGCCATCCCCGCCATGCTGTTTCTGGCGCTGGTGATGATGCCTTTCTACCACATCTGCAAAACGCACTCCGTTCCCGGATATCTCAATCTGCGCTTCGGTCAGGGTGCCCAGACGCTGTCTTCTATTTCGTTCGCCTTCATGACCGTGCTGATGAGCGGCATCAACATGTATGCCATGGCCGTCGTGATGCGCGTTGTCCTGGGCTGGAACATTACCTTCAGCATCCTGGTGTCATCGATCACGGTGATGATTTACGTGGCTCTGGGCGGTTTGCGCTCGGCGATCTTCAATGAGGTTCTCCAGTTCTTCTTGATCTGGGCGGGAGCACTCCTGATACCGATTTTGGGGCTGGTGGAGGCGGGCGGCTGGACCGGACTCAAGGCTAAGATCCTCCAGAATCTTACCGAACAACACGTCGCGAACCCCGGCGCGTACACACATCTGTGGTCAACCCTGGGCGACTTTGGCAACAATCCGATGGGGATCAACTGGGTCGGTATCGTCTTCGGACTGGGCGCGGTCATCTCGATGGGCTATTGGACCACAGATTTTCTGGTCGTCCAGCGGGTGCTCTCAGCGAAGGATCTGCGCTCGGCCGAGCTCGCTCCCATCATAGGCGCAGCTTTCAAAATGCTGGTTCCGATCATCGTCATCCTCCCCGGCCTGCTGGGTCTGGCGTTGTTGCGCGATCCACACACGGGTGGTCTGCTGCGCCTGGTGCCCGCGGACCTTGCCTGGTCAAAAGCTGGACAAGCTGAGGGGCTGCACGGTTATGACGAAGTCCTACCGCTGATGTTGGCACGCTACTGTGGACCGGGCCTGCTCGGTCTCGGCATTACTGCCCTTATCGCAGGCTTCATGTCTGGAATGGCGGGCAACGTGAGCGCATTCACCACCGTCTGGACTTATGACATTTATGCGACGCTGATCAACAAGAATGCTTCCGATGAGACGAAGGTCAAGATGGGCCGCTGGGTCACGGTGATCGGAGTAATCGTCAGCATCGGAACAGCGTTTCTGGTGATGCAAGCGCAAAGCATCATGGACTATGTCCAGGCGCTGTTCAGCTTCTTCATCGCTCCTTTGTTTGGCACTGTGATCCTCGGAATGCTGTGGAAACGGGCGACTCCTGCGGGTGGCTTCTGGGGTCTGTTAGCCGGGACTCTTTCCTCGGTTGGCATGTACACCTGGGTGAAAATCGATCCCGAAGCGGTGAGATATGTCGCTTTGTCGATGCAGGCGCAAGATCAGGCGCAGAACATGTTCCGCGCCCTGTGGTGCTGTTTGATCTGCGTTGTGGTCACGGTAGGGGTCAGTCTGGTAACCAAGCCCAAGCCAGACTCGGAGCTGGCCGACCTGGTTTACGGCCTGACGCCGCTTCCTCCCCAGGAAAAGGTGTCGATGTTCCACCGCCCAGTCTTCTGGGGAGTGGTCGTGGCCGTGGTGTTCATTATCTTACAAATTATGTTCTGGTAAGGAGAGAGACGAATGAAATCTGGAGGATCGTTGTCGATTTGGTTCTTTATCGGCGTGTCGCTGGCGGTGAACGGCGCGGTGATCTTGGTCCGAGGGATTTACGAAACCATGTCTCCACCTGCGCCGGAGCTTCGGGTTGTCCTCTACGACTTGCACGCCAACGTTTGGTGGGGCGGCATATTGCTGATTCTTGGCGTATTTTTCAGTTTTCGCTTTTCGCCTGCGCGGGAACGCGCGCGAATGGCCGGTAAGTCCTAGCGACCTTCTGAATCATAGAAGAGAGGCATTCTTATGGCTGAAAAGAAGATGACGATGGGTGTCATCATCGGCAATCGCGGCTTTTTTCCCGACCAGTTGGCCAAAGTCGGGCGCGAAGAAATGATCCAAGCGCTGGCGAGGGCTGGCATGGATTCGGTCGTACTCACCCCGGAGGAAAGCAAGCACGGTGCGGTCGAGACCCACGAGGAAGCCAAGCGTTGCGCGGCTCTGTTTCAGAAGAACCGGGAATGGATCGACGGCGTCATCGTGTCGTTGCCGAACTTCGGCGACGAACGCGCCATCGCCGACACGATGCGGTTGGCTCGGCTGGATGTTCCGGTCCTGGTGCAGGCCACTCCGGATGACGCCAAGATGATGACGATCGCCTTCCGGCGCGACAGTTTCTGCGGAAAGATGTCGGCCTGCAATAACCTCAGGCAGTACGGAGTTCCTTACTCTCTGACGCGGCTGCACACGGTTAGCCCCGACTCGGAGGAGTTCCAAAAAGATCTCGCCTGGTTCGCAGCGGTATGCCGGGTGGTTAATGGGATGCGCAACCTGCGCGTCGGCAGCATTGGAGCGCGCCCGGCGGCGTTCAACACCGTGCGTTACAGTGAGAAGCTCCTCGAGGCCAACGGGATCACAACCGAGACCGTCGATCTGTCAGAGATTCTTGGCCGCATCGCTCGCCTGAAAGACGACCACTCCGGCGTCCAAGGCAAACTGGCGGAGATTCGCAAGTATGTCACGACAAGCGGCGTCCCTGAACCCGCACTGATCAAGATGTCGAAACTCGGCTTCGTGATCGATGACTGGATGAAGCAGACAGATGTGAAGGTTAGTGCCGTGCAGTGCTGGACCGCAATGGAGGAGTATTTCGGGGTGGTCCCCTGCACGATCATGAGCATGATGAGCAACAACTTGTTGCCCGCGGCATGCGAGGTCGATGTGTGCGGCACGCTGAGCATGCACGCGTTAGCGCTGGCATCGGAAACGCCGAGCGCCCTGCTCGACTGGAACAACAATTACGGCGAGGACCCCGACAAGGCCGTCTGCTTCCACTGCAGCAATCTGCCCAAGCACTTCTTCCAGGACGTGCGCATGGATTTTCAGGAGATCATCGCTGGCACTGTGGGCAAGGACAATACGTTTGGCACAGTTGTCGGCCGGGTGAAGCCGGGGGCGATGAGCTTCGCCCGCTTTTCGACCGACGACACCTCTGGCGTAATGCGCGGATATGTCGGTGAAGGCGCTTTTACCAACGACTCGCTCAATACGTTTGGCGGCGTGGGCGTGGTGCAGATTGGGGAGTTACAGAAACTGTTGCACTACATCTGCGAGAACGGATTTGAACATCACGTGGCCGCGAATTTTTCGACCACCGCCCGCGCGGTTCACGAAGCCACGGTGCGATATTTGGGATGGCCGATGTACTGGCACGGAAACTAGAGCGTATGCACCGCCCGTGGTTTCCGCAATGAAATGTGACCAAAACGAGAGCCCGCCCAGGGGGACTGCGAAGCGTCCTTCAGCCAAGATGAAGGAGACTCCCCAGTTCGCCTATTGTCGCCGTCGTCCGCAAGGAGTGGTACGACAAATTTGAGGGCGGCAATTTCCTTCCGGATCCGCTCGATCGCGACCTCTTTCTGTCGAAGAATTTCGTCAACATCCTTCATAATGCACCTCAACACGATGTAATCCTACCGTGCCGCTCGGTTCAGGTCCTAGCACTTTTTGTAATAGCAAAGACTCGTAAGTTCAAGATGGCGAAAATGCCCTGAAGCGGGCTGTAACTGCTTAGAGGACTGCAACGAGGCCAACCACATCGACCGGCGCGATCCGGATTTCACCGGTTCATCGCTGACCTCTTTCACTGAAATTGCTATCAGTGTAGATATCACCGACTCGTAAGTTCTGGCGGAGGGAGAGGGATTCGAACCCCTGGTACGGTTTCCCGTACAGGTTTTCAAGATGTACCTTTCTCGCCACCGTCACTCGTTTTCTGGCTCTTACGCTCGGACCCGACGCTTCCCGGTTGGACTCAGGGGCTCTCATTCGGTAGTTATTGTGCTCCGTTCCAGATTTGTCCCCGAGAAATCGCTAAGCGCCAATCTGCCCTCGGCCGCGCGGCTGTGAGCGACTCCTGCCAGCTCGTCGTAGGGAGTCTCTTCCCTACGTTTGTTTCCTTCATGGCTTCCGCCACTTCCCGCAGACTGGGGGCAAACACCGTAACCGTCTATAAGGAGAACGCTGAAGAGAATCGTTATTTTAAGGCGAGCCTCCACGCGCTGCGTCCATGTGTAGCGGCGTAAATCACGCGTTTGGACTGATCGATGGCCAGACTGGACACCTCGACCATTGGCATACCTCCGGCAGCAGTGTGCCAATGGCCGGTTCTAGCGCCTCGGCGGAGGACCGTGAAGTCGGTGGCCACGTACAGATCGCCGCTCGTATCGTTCCTTACCATCGCATTGATCGCCAGGTCTCCCAGCGAACCTTCGCCGGTCATTGCGATATCGGTGCGGTCGGAGCCGACATTGGCTTGGTTCATGCTGAAGAAAACTTCCGTGAACGCGCCTCCGTTATCGCTTGCCCAGCTACGCTGGATCCCCACGTCTGCACCTGCCGCATAAATGATAGAAGGGGCATCGGGATCGAATTGAATCTTGTCTACGCCCCAGGACGTCAGGCAGGCGCCGCCAAACGGGGCGCACGACGCGCGGTTCATGCGATCTTATCCGGTGAGCACGCGGATCAATCAGGCCGTGAACGATGATGCTCATTGTGCGGAGCCGGTTGAGATCCAAGCCCCTCCACAGGTCCAGTTATTTGGGTGAGCGTGATGCCGAATCGCGCGAAAAAAGGTGGAGCGCCAAAGGCCGAGCCGCAGGGCTGACCGGCTGGCAGCAGATCGTAGCGTTCCCTGGCCATCCCGGCGCGGTCGTCCAGCGTTGGGCCTCGGAGGGAACCGTGCATGCTGCCACTGAGGACACCGATTTTGCCGCAGAGTTGAAGCGAGGTCTTGCACTCCCGCGTCGCGAGAAAGAACCGAATGCAGCCAAGAAACAGATAGCGCATCCGAAGAAGGCAAGACGTCGATGAAGAGGCCAACTCTGCGCCAACGAGGTAACGGCGGGACGGTCATGCGTGCCTTCACCGCGAACCTTTCGCCCGACTCCGCGGCATCCCTACTCCGGTGATGTCGCTATCAGCAGTTGGAGCTTCAGCGTGTAGCAGTCCTCATGAACGGCGCGCCCGGCTTCATCCGTCTTACTCGTTTCGAGCTGCACGTGCTTGTCGCAGATGCTGCAAAGAGGATTCTGGATTTGAGGGGCAGGGTCACGTTGCATATCGGACTCCGAGAAGACCGACGCCCCAGAAACAGGGTCCGAGGTTGTATGAGGAAACTGTGCAGAGTCTAACAGCGGGTGGAGAAACTACAAACGCTAGTAGGGCAGCCCTAGAATTTTGGTGCGGACAAGTGCAGAGGCTAGACTCACAGGGCTCAGATTGTTCTTGACTGCTGCCATGGCTGGAAACAATGATGGGCAGTACACCCCTGACGAGGTCGTGAACTTGACTGAGTCTCGTAGCTTGCGCGGCATTTCCAAACGACTCCTTGGCGTTCGCACTCCAGCGAATCCAAACGATTAGGCCACTTTTTGGCTCTCACTCTCGCCCACCTCGTCCGCTGCGCTGCGACGATCCGCCTGCGGCCTGCCGCCGAGATTGTGCGCTTCGGCGTGGCTGTTCTCTGCTTCGCCCATTTCGTTTTCTGCGCCAGGCTGATTCTGCGACGAGCCGATGCGGACATAGTGCGTGACGTGCCGTTGGAGCTGACACTTCGGAGTGCCGCCAGTGCTGCGTCTATACGCTGGACTTCCCCCCTGTGCTCGTTCGCGTTCTTTCGGTAACTGATGGACTACTGCGGACAGTCCGCGATCGACAGCGGATTTTGCGGGCTACGACTACCTGCAGCTCGATCCCATGCTGACCTCGTTTCGCCAATCGCCCGAATACTCCGCCGCGCTCGCTCAAGCCAAACAATGCCTTGACCTTTTCCTGGGCGAGCGCGACCAACCCGCGCACTAACCTTGCTCCAGTCGCGGCTCACCCAGTTTTGATGTTGACATTCGACACCAGCCGCGTTACTTATTGGTGTAGAGGGACGACACCAATGGCCAAACCGTCTCGCCTCGATCTTTTGCAGGGTACGCTGGACTTGCTCATTCTCCGCACACTGCAGCCCGGCGATGCTATGCATGGGTGGGCGATTTCCGAGAGGATTCGCCGGCTATCGGATAACGTCCTTCAGGCGAACCAAGGTTCACTGTACCCGGCGCTTCACCGCCTCGAACACCAGGGCTGGATCAAAGCGGAGTGGGGAGTTTCTGAGTTGGGGCGTCGAGCCCGCTTTTACCGGTTGACGGCTTCGGGGCGAAAGCAACTGCAGCAGGAAGCAGACAACTGGACGCGTGTGGCAGGCGCCATCGGTAAAGTGCTGGAACTGGCCTGAGGGGAAATGCCATGACCGTGAGCGATGTCCTTTTGCGTCTGCGCGCACTGTTGTTCCGTGCGCGCGTTGAAGAGGAACTCGAGGACGAGGTGGAGTTCCACCTGGCGATGGCGCGCCGCAAGCACCTCGACGCCGGGCGCAGCGAGGACGAAGCCGGCCGCTTGGCGCGTCTCGATTTCGGCCGAGTCGGAGCGGTGAAAGAAGATTGCAGAGGCGTGCGTGGGATCGAGTCCTTCGAAACCACGCTGCAGGACATTCGATATGCACTAAGGAGTTTCCGGCGCAGCCCGGGCTTCGTACTCACGGTCTCAGGAACGATCGCCCTGGGCCTCGGACTCAACCTGGCGCTATTCACTCTCTTCAACGCATATGTGCTGCGCCCGATCTCGATCCACGATCCTTACAGCCTCTACAGCTTCACCTGGGCGGACCGTCAAGGCCGCGGACATGCGTTCTTCTGGGATGAATATCAGCAATTTGAAAAAGACAGCCCCGCATTCTCCGAGGTCGCCGCCGTTCAGTATGTCTATACCCGCGTAGACGGCCATGTTTTCCAGGGCCAACTGGTCACCGGAAACTACTTTCAGATGCTTGGTGTCGGCTCGGAGCTGGGGCGTCCGCTGCTCCCTGAAGATGCCAGCGCGCCCGGGCGCGAAGCCGTCGTTGTTCTGAGTTACCAGGCGTGGCAAAACATGTTCAGAGGCCGGCCGGACATCGTCGGGACAAAGATTATGGTCCGCGGTTTCCCGATGGAAGTGGTGGGCGTGGCGCGGAAGGGATTTCAAGATATCAGCGAAGTGCCGCGCGATTTCTGGGCTCCCCTGACCATGGCTGGCCGGCTGCAAGATGGCTCCGATCTTTTCGGTGCCGACCATCCCGAGCGCCTCGACATCGTCGGCCGCCTCCGCCGTGGCCAGAGTGTGTCCGGTGCAGAAGCAATTCTGACCGCATGGTCCCAGCGGATGACGTTGCAGTTGCCCGACGAGGGCAAAGCCGTTGGCGTTCTGCTGCATTCGAAGGCGACCTCGATTCCGCTGACGCCCGAACTGCTGATCACGTTTAGCCCGCTGGCAGTCGTTTTCGGCCTCGTCCTAGTATTGGCGTGCACAAACGTCGCCAGCATGATGCTCGCTCGTGCCACCGCACGGCAACGCGAGATCGGCATCCGCCTCTCTCTCGGCGCCCTCCGCCGACGCCTGATCCGCCAACTTCTCACCGAGAGCATTCTCCTCTCGATACCGGCGGCCATCCTGGGATTCATCATCTCGCGCGTCACGATCGATGCATCCATCCGGGTGATGTTTGCCACCGTTCCGAAGGACATGCTCGAACTGATCCATGATGTGCCGCGCCCGGTCGACTGGCGGGTGATCGCTTTCATGGTCTTCGCTGCCCTCGCCTCAGCGTTGCTCTTCGGTCTCGCTCCCGCGCTCCAGGCCACTCGCGCCAATGTTATGTCGTCAGTGCGGGGCGAGGTGGCTTCAGACCTCAGACCTGTACGGGTTCGGAATGCACTGGTGATCGCGCAGATCACAGTCTGCACACTCTTGTTGGTCGCATGTGGCGCACTGGTTCGAACGACCATGGCGATGAGCGCTTTCGATATCGGTTTCCGAACCAACAACGTGATCGCGATGGAGATTGTCGAGAACAGCCGGGGTCGCGTGATGGACGCTCTGGCTTCTGATCCCGCGGTCGACACGATTGCGACCGCTTCCTCTGTTCCACTCAACGGTGCAGTGCCGAGCGTGACCACGCGCGCGGAGAATGGTCCAACCATTAGCACCGCATTCAACGATGTGTCGCCGGAGTATTTCGAAATCCTGGGAATCCCGATTGTACGGGGCCGCAATTTCACCAAGCAAGAATCGGCCTCGGAGACGCGGGTCGCGATTCTGAGTGCTATGGCTGCTCAGCGCCTCTTCGCGCACCGCAACGCTCTTGGACAGATTCTTCATGTCTCGGGAGAGCCCGCCCGCGAGGTCCGCGTGATTGGCCTCGCGGCCTACATTGTTACATGCTGCATTCCATGGGGCAAGGATCCCGTTCTGCTATACCTGCCTGCGACTCCCGCCACGAGTGCCAATGTGCTGGTGCACGTTCGCGGAGAAGTCGAATCCGAGCGCCACTGGCTCGACACTCGGCTGGCGGCGCTGGCCCCCGGAGCCGTCGGTGATATCCATTCCCTCGATCAATACCGGGCAGTGGGCCTGTATGGCTTCCGGGCCGCATCGATGATCGGGGCCACCCTCGGCGGACTCGCGCTGTTGCTGACTCTCACGGGTATTTACGGCGTCGTCTCCTATTTCGTGACGCAACGGACCAAGGAGATCGGGATCCGCGTCGCCCTCGGTGCGACGACGCACACCGTCGTCGGCATGGTCTTGAAGCACTCGCTGCGCTTGACAGCGATCGGAACTGTCATAGGCACCGGTCTGGCTATCGGCATGTCTCGGCTGCTGGCCTCTAGGCTGGTCTTCATGCGCGTGTTCGATTCCGCCGCCTTCGCTGCCGGCGTATTGCTGGTAGCCTCCACTGCGCTCGCCGCCGGATACATCCCGTCCCGCAGGGCAGCTCAAATCGATCCAATCCAGACGCTTCGTTACGACTGAGAAAGGCCGCTTTGATCGGTCACGATGATGCCGGCTGTCGAACCGAAGACAGGTTGGGACGACAAATCTTAGATTCAAGCCCACAAAACGAACGCTGGTGCCATCGAATTGCGTGCTGGTTCAGAGAAACTGATGGGAAGGCGCCACTGTATCTGGTGCAATCCGAGATGAGAACACTTGCGCACCATTGTCACCGTAGCACCGAAATGCGGATGGTGACGATAGTGGATCGCGCCGCGGGTGCAGTGGCGGACATGGTGTCCCGCGCGCTCGACAAAACCGCCGCGGAGCACGTAAGTGAAGAAGGGTGCTGCATGGCCGTGCTCCGGCAGCCGCGACCGTGGATCGTACGCGGCCTCGGAAGCGTGCAGACCGGGCTGGAAGAGAACCCGTCGAATGCGCCGGGCTGCTGGGCGGCGGGAGCTTCATTGGATGGGCTGCCCATAATGCTCTCCGGTTTTAGGTTTTCCATAGGTCTTGTCGGATGTCAACCCGTGCCGCTGACCTCTCCTATGCGCATCCCAATGGAACCTGAGTGTACTCCGTTGCGGAACGTGCGTGTTTTTGCACCTGTACCGAGGGTTCGAATCCTTCCCTCTCCGCCAGAGCAAAACCAAGGGCTTAGGTGTACATAGACGGCGTCGATATACGATTGAGGGCGCGACTTTCTTCCAATCGCGCGGCGGGTGAAGGGGCGTCTTACTCCTTGAGCTTGGCCCCGGACTTGTTGACCATCCCAGACAGCTGCTTCCGGTAGCCCAGCATCTTCTCGTAGACCATCTTGTCGAAGACGTCCCTCAGCTTCTGCAGGTCCTTGCGGAATCCCTTCCGCGTCATGTTGTTCTTCTTGCTCGTCGCCGTGTAGAACCTCATCTCGATTCCCTCCAGGCAGGTCCTTTTGTTTGTCAAAGATTGGATGAAATGTGTTCACTGTTTTCCCTCCGGGTGCTTACCTGGACCTAATCCTTGCCGTTGACCAACACCATGCGAAAACGCACCTTTCGATCCATCATGCGAGCGAAAGCCTCGGGTGCCTTCTCAAGCAGAAGCGTTTCGATCATCGGCCGCACATCCTGCACGCGGGGAATGCCAAACGCAGCGCAGGTCCTACAAGACATATCGCATTGTGGGTTGAGAACATACACGTCAATCGTCAGCGCTCAGGAATGGCATGTTGCTCCTCGAAGCAGGACTCTAGATTCTTGAGGTCTACCGGAGCCCGCCCTTGCGAGCCTTCCGGCGCAGTTCTCGAATATTGCACAGGCCACGAAATTGGCTGCCCTAGCTCACGCGCTGCCCGCAATGGCCAGTAGGGGTCTCGTAAGAATTCTCGCGCGACGACGACTGCGTCCGCCTGTCCGGTAACCATGATGTGCTCGGCCTGAACAGGTGATGTGATCATCCCTAATGCGCCGGTTAGGATGCCGGCTTCCCTGCGGATCTGCTCCGCAAACTGCGTTTGATAACCCGGCCCTACCGGAATCTTTGCGTGCGCTACATTGCCGCCAGAGGAGCAATCGATCAGGTCCGCTCCA
>Ga0307474_10000959_pt1 | contig 20830 bp, 17 predicted proteins | sample atmos_gasesECM1C_2_FD_203312 | JGI IMG/M metagenome (GOLD analysis project Ga0307474, IMG submission 203312) | Hardwood forest soil microbial communities from Morgan-Monroe State Forest, Indiana, United States - atmos_gasesECM1C_05 | ecosystem: Environmental > Terrestrial > Soil > Temperate... | reverse complement strand
CCGCTTCCCGATGGGCCCATCAGGAGGAGCACTTCACCCTTATAAACATCGAGGTCCACTCCCTCAAGGGCTGCGACTCGGGTCGCACCCTCCGCATAGGTTTTTGCGACGCCGCGAACTCGAATGGCCGTTTCCATGTGCATCTTCCTCTAGAGTGAGTGTCGTTAGTTGCGAAAGACCATGGCAGGATCAAGGTGTGTCACTTTGTTGATGGAAACCGCCGCTGCTATGCCGCACATCAAGAGAGTGAGGCCGAAGATCAGAGCGGCCATCTGCCAGGGCAGCAGAATCGCAGCGCCGCCGTGCTCGGCACCGCGCACGACAAACAGGCTGACCGTGATACCAAGTGTGTAGCCCATGACGGCGCTCATCCCGGCCTGCTGCAGGATGACGCGATAGACGTAGCTGTTGGGTGCTCCAATCGCCTTCAAGGTACCGTACTCACGCAGGTGATCCATCGTGGTGGCGTAGATGGTCTGCGTTACGACTACGACGCCGACCACCAGGCCGAGGAGCGCCGCCAGCAACACGGCCACCCCGGCGCCGGTAGTGAACATCCAGTAAGAGCGAGTCATGCCGCTGAACTGGCTGGTGGTGAGTACATCCACATCGCGAAGGCGATTCTGAAGATCATGCTGAAGCTGTTGCACATTCACTCCCGGCAGGGCGCGCACCAGGATGAAGACCGTCTGGTCTTCATTCAAATTGGTGAAGTCCTGCGCGTTCTTGAAGGTGGTGAATATGTACGGCGAGGTAGTGAAAGACCGGATGCCATGCGTCGTGCCCACAACACGCGCCCGATAACCGTTGATTTCGAATACCTCGCCGACATGGGTGACGCCGAGCTTCTTCCAGTAGAGATCGTCTACCAGAACCGCATCCGGCGCATTGAGGTCCGCGACGCTGCCCGAGGCCAGGTTCCACGGACCACCCATCGCCTCTTTGGGGTCCGCGATATCGGCAAAGTTAAAGCCCACCACCTGCACACTCTCATGCCCGCCATCGGGGCGCTTCCACCCGGCAAATCGCGCGATGTATTTTTCCGCGGAGGCCACGCCGGGTGTGGCGCGAACCTGGTAGAGCTTGCGTTCGGAGAACGGGGCGCCCTGCTCGATGTAAGGGACGCGATGGGAGGCAATCCAGAAATCCGCTCCCGAACGATCGATCAGGCTCGAGGTGGTTGTGGAGAATCCGAGAAACAGACCCAACTCAACCACGACCAGCACGACCGCAAAGGTGATGCCGGTCAACGTAACCGCGAGGCGGATTTTGTCGTGAAACAGATTGCGCCGTGCTAGCGGTGGCATGGCCTACTCCTGCTTGAGCGATTCTGGGTTAGCGAGTCCGCGCAGTATGCCGTCGACCATCGTTTCCGCACGCTCGCGGAAGGGCGCCCAGCCAACCCAGGTCTCGCATCCCTGGGCAATTTCAAGAGAAACTACCCCGTGAACCGCGGCCCACAGTGTCTGGGAGAGCAGTTGCGCGTCCTTGTATTCAGGCCGGAAGACCCCGGCTTCAATCGCCGAGACCACGACCTGGAAAAAGAAGGCGTAGGCGTCTTCGTTGGGGTTGCCCCGTTTCGTGAGCTCCTCCTCGGAAGGACCGAGAGGGTGGATCGCCATGAACATCAGGCGGTAGTGGTTGGGGTGCTCGATCGCGAATTGCGTGTAGACCCGGGCGCACGCACGGATCCGCTCGATGGGATCCTGGATGAGCGCAACACTCTGGAAGCTCTCCGCCAGACGCAGGAAATCCGTGCTGCACAGCTCACGGAAGAGAGCATCCTTATCGGCGAAGTAGAGGTAGATTGTCGTAGGCGAGTACTCAATCCGCTCGGCGACCTTTCTCATCGTGACCCCCTCGTAGCCGCACTCCACAAAAAGCTCCCGGGCACCGTCGAGAATCTTCTCGCGCACTTCGTCCCGTTCCCGTTGACGGCGTTCCTCAATTCCCATCGCTTGCCCCTGCTGATCGAGCAAATCTTAACGACATACCATTAACTTAACATCGTTATTTTTATTGTCAACGGTCATCTCTGATTTTTTGTTATCCCAACTCCCGACTAAGGCCGCGCCGGCTCGCAACATCTAGGTAGAAATTGGTTTAACTCGGATCGCTACCGAGCGATAAGCATGAAGAACTCCCTGAGCGCGGCCGGCATTTGTGGTGCGAATTCGCGAAACAGGTTCCCGGCCGCCATCATTCCAAGCTGAAATTCGGCGCGTTGGCCGGCATGGGTGGCGTCGGTGAATCCGTTGGGAAGGTAAGCGTTCCCGACAAAACCGCCTGCAGCGGCGCCGGCAAAGTTCGACAGCGCCGGGATGCGCCGCCCTGATTGAGATCGATCGACGAAGGTGAAGGCGATCGCATGTGAAGTGCGCGCGAAGAAGTGATGGCTGCGCGAGGGCATATAGCGCAGGTCTTCGCGTGTCAAAGTGCCTACGATAAATTGCGCTGTATGGCTGCTGATCCGCGTCGCGAAGGCGTCTCCGTAGTTTCGCCCGAAGCCTTCGGCCCCTTGTCTCCATTCGTCGGGGTAACGCGTAGGGCCACTCCCAGGGGGGTGCGCCATACGAAGCGACGCTCTGAATGCCGGCGCGGTGAAGAGGCCTGGGTTCAGATAGGTTTCCGTCAGGTAGTAGCTGAAGTTGCTGCTGCCGGTGCCGCCAGGTATTGCACTCGTCCGTGCGGAAGGTGTGTCCGCCGAACCGCTGGTCGAGGTGTGTTCGTCTCCTGCTGTGGGCTGCAGCTTTGCGAACGGAGAATCCGAACCCTGCCGCTGGTTTGACGAACCGTCAAGACCAGGCTGGTCGATGACAGGCCCCTGAGCTCCGCAACTCAGGGTCGAGATCATGGCCAGGATGCCGATCGAAAGTAGGTTTCTCATCTTCTCTCCTCCTCACCGGAGCTGTGTTGAGGCTCAGTGTCCCGCTGGCGGGCGGGGTACAACCATCAAATTCGAGTAGGCGCGAAGCGGCGCCATTCAGCGCGGGCGTTGGGAGATGAGCGAGTTCAGCACCCACCTGAGACTGTCGACGATGCGCTGAGAATTTCTCGGAAGGGCGGATTATGGAGGGATTTACGCCGGCAGTTTACCGCGCGCAAAAGGAAATCCGCGCTCAACCCCCGAATCTTCGCGTTCGCCTGGTTTTCCGCTCGAAATCGGCGCCCGGCGGTATTCTTGACGCAAGGCCGAATCCCCAATGGCCGCGCCGCCTATGTTCTTCGGACAGAACCCAAACAGTGTGTATCTCACTGCGAGTTTGATTGGCTTCTCGGCCGGGACGACGATCAGCCTTCTGCTTCTCGTCCTGACCATGCAAACGGCCAGGCTGCCCGGCAGGCGCGTGGCCAATCTCCTCTTCCCAGTTTGCTCACTGGTATGGAACCTGGGCGGGTTGGCGCATGCCGCTGCGATCACATCCGGTGCGCCCGAGCAGGGAAGACTGGCGTTGACCTTTCTGGCCCTCCAGTTCAGTGCAGCCGCTTGCTGGCCGATTACTGTCTTCGCTCTATGGAGTCCGCTGGCTACGCAGGCCTGGCAGCGCACTGGATTCCGGGTGCTTCAGGCGCTTGCCACCCTGACGTGTGCGGCAATTTCGATTCCGCTTTGGCTCGGCGTCTTTGCCAAGGTGGAGTACAAGACTCTCGTCGTCCTGAAGGAGTCCACCGCATATAACGGCTCGATTTTGCTCATCCTGGGGATTGCCGTGTTTCGCGAACGCCTCGTATCGCGAAGCATGAGGATTCCTTCCCTGGCAATCCTGGTCGGCGTCTTTGGCGCGACTCTGGCCGATGTCATCCAGCAAGTGCTTCCGTTCGACCCGGTGGTTTGTAACGTGCTCCGCGTCGTAAGCGAGCAACTCACACTCTTTATTGTTCTCGGCGCCTTCTTCCTTTTTGCTCGCTTCCGCTTCTCCGATCTCTTCATCCGCTACAGCCTGCGGGTGATGTTGGCGACAATCACGGCGGTGGCCTTCCTGATGCTCGATCGCGGTGTTTCCTTCCTCGGGCTCGAGGGATACGGGGGGACTGCGGGAACGGCGCGGCTGTTCGTCGAAATAGCGGCAGCTGTCGCGATGTTGTTCCTCTTCGCATTTGTGGATCGGCATCTGGGAGATTGCGCGGAACGATGGATCTTTCACGCGCCTGACTATCGCGCTCTGGTGCGGGAGTTGTCCGAGACTCTGGCAAAGCTTCGCGACGATGTAACGCTTGCGAAAGCCGTGGAGACCGCGGCGCGTGCAGCATTGGACCTGAAGGCTGTCCGCCTTATTGCAACTGAGAAGTTGCCACGATCAAACTGGTGGGATGCGGTCAGCGCCGGTGAACTGGTGGAACTCGATTGCCGCGATCCTCTGCTCGCACATCCCGAAATGGCCGAGGTCGAGCTGTTGGTTCCGGTCAGTGCCGAGGGTCGAGTGAGCCATGTGTGGGCGGTTGCGCCGGGGAACGCTCGGCGCGGTCTGGTTACGCACGAGGTAAACTTCCTGCGCAGCGTGGCGGCGCAGTTTGGGCACCGCCTCGACGCGTTGCGGATGGAGGAGAGGAGGGTCGAGGCCAAGAGCCGAGAAGTGGTGCTTCAGCAGCAGATAACCGAGGCCGAACTTCGCGCTCTGCGCGCGCAAATTAATCCGCACTTTCTGTTCAATTCACTCAACAGCATCGCCAACCTTGTGGTAACCAATCCAGGAAAAGCAGAAACCATGACCCTGCGGTTGGCGCGAATCTTCCGGCATGTGCTTGCCAACTCCGCTCGGCCCCTGGTTGCCCTGCACGAAGAGATTGAGTTCCTGCGAACCTACTTGCAGATTGAAGAAGCCCGCTTCGGCAGCCGGCTCCATGTGGAGATCGCGGTCGATCCGGCAATCGCCATGCAGCCGATTCCCTCGCTGATCCTTCAGCCCATCGTTGAAAACGCGCTTAAGCACGGCCTCGGGCCGAAGGCCGGACCTGGCAATCTGTGGATTACTGCCGAGGCTACAGGAAACCAGGTTTGCCTGCGGGTGGAAGATGATGGTGTCGGGCCCGGAAACTCCTCATTGAAGCGGAATGGCAAAAATGGACACTCGCACGGAGTGGGTCTCGAAAATGTGGCGCTGCGCCTCAACGCCCTCTATCAAAGCCAATCGGGCATGACCCTGGAAACGCGGGCGGCCGGCGGAACATGCGTCATCATCTTGCTGCCTCGGGAGAGCGGAGCCACCGCATAATGCGGAGCTTGATTGTCGACGATGAAGCCGACGCGCGCGCGCGGTTGATCCGATTGCTCCAGGTTCACGATGAAGTTGCCGTCATCGGCGAGGCCCACGATGGCCTGGAGGCAGTGGAGAAGATCGAGGAGTTGGCGCCTGATCTTCTTTTCCTCGATATCGAGATGCCTGGACTCAAGGGTTTCGAGGTACTGCGGTCGGTTCCGTTTGGCACTCCGATGCCGCTTGTGATCTTCACAACAGGATACGACAAGCACGCGCTCGCGGCCTTCCAAGCCAATGCGCTCGCGTACCTGCTCAAGCCCATCGAAGCTGAGCGTCTCTCGGTTGCTGTGGATCGGGCCTTCAGGCTGTGCGGCCGGCCCGAGGAAAAGGAAAGCGAGCGGGAGAGAATTGCACGAGCAACAAACGAGGCGCCCCGGCCGCTCCGTCAGATCGTGTGCCGAAAGCATGGGCGCGCCCTGCTGGTGCCGTCCGAGGACGTCCTATGGTTTCAGGTGCAGGATGGAATTGTGCGGGCGAATACGGCCACAGACTCTTTCTGGGTCAACTATCAGCTTGCCGAACTTGAAGCTGCGTTGCCATCGGACGTCTTCTTCCGCGCGCGCCGCGAAGTCTTGGTAAACATGGCGCGGATCCGAGAGATAAAGCCTTACTTTAAGAGCAGCTTTCTGCTGGTCATGTCTGACCCTGCATCGACGGAAATCGCCGTGAGTGAACGGCAAGCCCGGCCGTTTCGACTGCGCCTGCCGGGTCTGTGACACTTCGTTCTCAGCGCGTGGATGGCGTCCGCGGCAATAACTTCGCGCACCAACGATCAAATCCGCACTCGCGCCGTTACCTTTCGCGACATCACCCAACCCCCGTTATGGTGAAAAAATCCGGGATTCCGGATGAGGTGATGGTATGGAGAAAACCGATGTCCCGGTTCTCAATCGGAGAGCGATGCTCGGCTTGGCCGCTGCAGGGCTGGCGGGCTCGCTGGCGTCGTGCGCAGCGGAGACCAAGACTTCAGGCGCTGCAGCGAGTTCCGCGCCGACGCGGCGAAGATTTGACGCCAAAGTGGTTCTTATTACAGGCGCGACCTCCGGAATTGGACGTGCGGCCGCACTGCAGTTTGCTGCCGAAGGCGCCAAGGTAAGTTTCTGCGGGCGAAGAGAAAAACTGGGTTCCGAACTGGAGAGCGCGATCAAAGCAGGCGGCGGTCAAGCGCAATATGTACGCGCCGACGTACGCAATGAGGCCGATATTAAAAACTTCGTGGATCGAACTGTCGAGAAGTTCGGGAGACTCGATGTGGCATTCAATAATGCCGGCATTACCTTGGAAAAGAGGCTCCACGAATACGGTTCTCAGGAATGGGACGACGTGATCAACACTAACCTGCGCGGCGTTTTTCTCGCCATGAAGTACGAAATCCCTTACATGCTGCGCACCGGCGGCGGCAACATCGTTGTGACATCCTCGTCGAATGCCTTGGCTACTACGGAGCACCGCTCTGCATATTCGGCGAGCAAGCGTGGACTCATTGGGTTAGTTCAGTCCGCAGCGTTTGACTACGCGCAGCATGGGATTCGCGTGAATGCGTTGATCCCTGGAACCACCGACACCGAACTTGTGCGTCGAGCTGCAGGCATGGAGCACGCCCCCGACGCGGTCTGGGAAGAGATGGCAAGAATCTGGGCAAAGTCTCATGTTCCTGGCCTGCAGCGAATGGCCACGCCCGAAGAGATCGCCGCGTTTGCGCTTACACTTGCTTCCGACGACCTCCCATTCATTACTGCCGCTCAGATGGTCATCGATGGTGGAAAAACTGCGCATGCGGGATGATTCCTAGCACGTTCTCAGCGCCGGAACTCAACCAGTTCATTCTAAAATAAATTACGGGTCTATCTTTGTTGTGCGCGCACCGCAACCCTGGACGCGGCCGCGGGCGGGGATGGAGAATGGCATCGAGCCCGAGGCCGTCTTAAGTTTCAATCCAGAAGGGAAAGCAAGTTGGGACAACGGGGATTTGCCGTACTGCTGGCCGGACTCCTTGCCGCTGTCGCTGTGGCCGGCCAGGAACCCGTGACCGGGGACCAGGCCGCGCCCCAGCGGCAGACGTCCCAGCAGAGCATGCCGTCGGATCGGGCACAGACCACGCGCACCTTTCTCGGCCTGGGAGCGGAACCGGACAAGGCGGCGGCCGCACGCGGGGAGCCCCTCTTCCAACAGAACTGCGCCTTCTGCCATGGCCCAAAGGCACGCGGCGCCACAGGGCCCGGCCTCATCACGTCAGACGAGGTATTGGGAGACGACCACGGCGAACACTTGGTGGCGTTCCTCAAAAAGGGCCGTCCGCAGAAAGGCATGCCCGGGTTCCCGGCCATGTCCGACGCGCAGCTCAAAGACATCGCCGAGTTCATGCACCTGCAAGTGGAACTGGTGGCCAACCGCGGAGGCTACCATGTCCTTAACATCGTGGTGGGGAGCGCGCCACGAGGCAAAGCCTACGTGGCGGCTCACTGCATGTCCTGCCACTCCGCAGAGACATTCGCCCATTTAGGGAGCAAATTCCGGTCGCCGGAACAGTTGCAAAAGGGCTGGATATGGCCATCGCGGTCACAGAACCCGGCGCTGGTCATTACAGCAACCGTGACCACGTCGGATGGGGCCACTGTTACTGGACGCGTAACCCAGGTGAGCGACTTCCGCATCACTCTGGTGAACGAGGCGGGAGAAGCGCACGCCGTCGAACTGGGCAATGGAGGGAAAGACAAGGGGACGACGGTGGAGATGAAGGATCCGCTGTCCGCCCACCAGGAGATGATCATGACGCTGAGTAACCGCGATATGCACGACGTGACCGCATATCTCGAGACCCTGAAATGAAACTGGTGATCGGCGCGGCCATCGCCGCGGCAATGCTGGCAGGCGCGGCAACGCCGCCGACGCCGCACGTCTTCCTCGATCCGGAGACGATCGGGAAGGCGCCGACGACGAGCTGGGCGACATTCAATGGCGACTACACGGGAACTCGCTACAGCACGCTCACGCAGATCGAGCCCGGCAATCTAAATCGCCTGGCCCAGCAGTGGGTCTTCAAAACCGCGGTCGGCGCGCAGCGTGGCGCACCGACTCCCGTGATCAAGTGCACGCCGCTGCTGGTGGAGGGCGTACTGTACATCACGATTCCGGACCATGTGTGGGCACTGGACGCCCGGACCGGTACGGAGATTTGGCACTATGACTGGGTCGACCACGGCGGGCATCTGGTGGGGCAGCGCGGCGTGGGCATCTGGAAGTCAAAGGTCTTCTTCCTGGCTCCTGACAACTGGCTGATTGCTCTCGATGCGAATACCGGCAAGGAGTTGTGGAAGAAGAACTACGCGGACGCACGGAAGCAGTACTTCTCTACCTCGGCGCCGCTGATTGTGAAGAACCATGTGATCGTGGGCGTAGGCGGCGACGCGATGGACATGCCTGGCTTCCTTGATTCGTACGACCCGGTCAGCGGCGAGCGGCAGTGGCGATGGTGGTCGACGCCGCGCAAGGGAGACCCGGCGCTGAAGACGTGGCCCAACGAGACGGCCTCCGACCACGGCGGAGGCATGACGTGGATGCCTGGCACCTATGATCCCGAGCTTAACCTGCTCTATTGGCCCACTGGCAACACCAACCCGGTGTTTGCCGGACGCGGTCGGCCCGGAGCCAATCTGTGGACCGAGGCGATTGTCGCTCTCGACGCGGATACGGGAAAGCTGAAGTGGTACTTCCAGGTCTCGCCCCACGACACGCACGACTTCGACAACACGACGGCTCCGATTCTCTTCGAAGCTATGGTCGATGGGCAGCCTCGCAAGCTGCTGGCGCAGGCGGCGCGCAACGGCTTCTTCGTGACGCTCGACAGGGTGACCGGCAAGTATCTCGTGGTGAAGCCGTATGTGCCGCTGGACTATTATTCCGGCCTGTCGCGAAACGGAGAGCCGATCCCGATTCCCGACAAGGACCCCAGCGTGGGCGGTTCAATCAATATCGTCAACGCCACCAACTGGCAGGCGCCGGCATTCAATCCGCACACCGGACTGCTGTATGTGAACGCGGTGGAAGGCAAGGCCATCTATTACCTGACCGATGACAGCGAGCAGCCGTCGGGCTACGGGGGAACCGGCGTCGGCATCGGTCCGGAGCAGCGCGTGCTGCATGCGATCGATCCGCTGACGGGGAAGGCGGCGTGGGTGCACACGTATCCGAATCTGGAAAACGCACCAGTAACCCTGGGGCCGAGCATTCTCACGACGGCCACCAACTTGCTGATCACGGGCGATGACCAGAGGAACCTGATCATCTACAGCGCCGACAAAGGCGAGGTGTTGTGGCATCACGAGCTTGGCGCGAGTGAGTCGGGCGGGGTGATCAGCTACGAGCTCGACGGAAGACAATTTATTGTGTTCGGAGCGGGCGACACCCTTTATGCGTGGGCATTGCCGCAGTAGTTGCTGCGATGGGAGGAGAGGCGAGCGTGAAGATTGATTTGTCGGGCCGCACGGCGGTGATTACCGGCGCGAGCCGCGGTCTGGGTGAGGCCATGGCAAAGGCACTCGCGGAATCAGGCGCGCGAATCGCGCTGGTGGCGCGCGACACAAAAAAGCTGGAGAGCGTGCGTGACGCCATCGCGAAAAGCGGTGGCGCTGCCGAGTTCTTCGCATGCGACGTGACGCGCGAGGAAGATGTGACGCGGCTGATGAACGAGGTGAAGCAGCGGTTTGGAGCGCCGCAGATCCTGGTCAACAATGCGGGGATCAACATTCGCAAGAACCTGGTGGACTTCACGCTCGAGGAGTTTCGAAGCATCATCGACGCGAGCCTGACCTCGACCTTCCTGATGTGCCGCGGCTTTGTGCCGGGGATGAAGGGCTCCGGCTACGGTCGCGTTCTGAATCTGTCGTCGATTATGGGACACGTATCGCTGCCGGGCCGCTCCGCGTATTCGGCGGCGAAGTCCGCGCTGCTGGGATTGACTCGAGCACTGGCGCTGGAGCTGGCCGGGGACGCCATCACGGTGAACTGCATCAGCCCGGGGCCGTTTGCTACGGAGATGAACACCGTGCTAATCAACAATCCCGAGGCCAACGCGCAGTTCCTCGCCGGGGTTCCGTTGGGGCGTTGGGGCGATGCGGGCGAGATTGGTTCGCTCGCGTGCTATTTGTGCTCGGAGGCCGCGGGTTTCATTACCGGGACTGACATTTTGATCGATGGCGGGTGGACGGCTAGGTAGGCCTTACGTGGGTTCGAGGTATCCCAGGTCTTCTAAACCAGGAGACCTGGGGCACCCAAATTTTGTGTTTAACGGAGACTGGCTACGGGTTCGTCCGCGTTGGTGGCGGCTTGGGTTGGACGTAGTCGACCAGCGTGCCAACGGGCTCGCGGGCAGCCCACGCGATGCCGCGTAGAAGCATCTGCTGAATTTGATAGTTCGCGAAGTTGGCGAACTCGTGGCCCTGCATCCAGACGAAGGCGCGCGCCGGCCGGCCGCCGGGCAGTGTGTGCTCGTAGCTCCAGATCTGCGGGACGACCTCTCCCTTGTGCGTTCCAGCGCTGGGCGTTCCGGGGATGACCGCCGTGGCGAGGATATGGATGCCAGTCGCCCACGTCATGTTGTAGAAGGCTTCGTCGTAGATCGTAATGTTCGACATGCTTTGCATGATGGGGTCGGCGGGGTCGGCGATAGTGTAGGGAATAGGCGCGCCGAGCGTATAGTTGACTTCGCCATGCTTCTTGGCGCCGCCGAGCAGCGAGGAGAGATATGCGGGATCAGGGCCGCACAGCGAATCGTGAAGGCTGACGAGGCCGCCGCCCCGCCTGACGAAGGCCTCGAGCGCGGACCTCTCTTCGTCGGTCAAATAGCCCGCATCGCCTTTGTAAATGACCACGACTTCCGTGTGTTCGAGGTCGGCGGCGCGCGGCGCGTGCAGGGCGCCATCGACGACCGCGCCGTGCTCCGTGAGAAGCTTGCTCCAGTCGGCCAAGAATTGCGGATAGTCGTGCTGGCCGGGTTGGTGCGACTTGAGACCGGCCCAGAGATAGATGCGCATGCCGTTGGGATTCTGGCCCCACGGTCGGGGCGCCTCTGGTGCGGCCTGGGCGTTCGCGTGGTTCATCGGCTGCGATATTACCGCAAGAAGACCAAGGGTTAGCAGAATCGATCGCATGGAGCAGTTCGAGGTGCGGGTCATGTCGAAGGGCAATGCTCTTCGATTCCAATTCTAGTTGTCAATGTGGAAGGCGACGGGGAGACCATGGACTGCTTATAATCGGCGCGATGCGCCGTTTTTTTGGGCGACCTGAATCATGGCTCGCCAGTCGCCGGAGGCGCGATGGATAAGCGGGAGTTTCTGAAGGTTTCGGGAGGATTTGTGACAGCAAGCATGTTGCCCGGCGCATGGGGACAGCAGCCGGTGGAGGCGGGCACAAACTGGGCGGGCAACTACACCTTCAGCACCGATCATGTGCACACGCCGGGGAGTGTGGACGAGGTGCGGCTGGTGGTGAAGAGCTGCGACAAGCTTCGCGCGCTGGGCACGCGGCACTCGTTCAACGCGATTGCCGACAGCCGGAAGAACCAGATTTCGCTCAAGCGGCTTGATTCCATCGCCCTGGACGACAAGGCGCGCACGGTGACTGTGGGCGCCGGGATTCGCTACGGTGATGTGGCGTCGGTGATTGACGCGCGCGGATATGCCCTGCACAACCTGGCGTCGCTACCGCACATTTCCGTTGCTGGCGCCATCGCGACAGCCACGCATGGCTCGGGACTGCACAACGGCAACCTGGCCACGGCTGTTGCTGGGCTGGAACTGGTGACCGCAGATGGCGAGCTGGTGCGGTTATCGCGCGAGAAGGACGGAGATGCATTTCTGGGCGCGGTGGTGGGGCTCGGCGCGGTGGGCATTGTCACCAGGGTGACGCTCGATGTGCAGCCGACTTACCAGGTCGCGCAGTCAGTGTATCAGGATCTTTCCTTCGATCAACTGCAGCACAATCTGGAGTCGATCTTCGCAAGCGGCTACAGCGTGAGCCTGTTTACCGACTGGCAGAAGCACCGCGCCACGCAGGTGTGGATCAAGAAGCGGCTTGCGGCCGGCAACGCGATTCAGTGGCCACAGGAGTTTTATGGCGCGAAGCTGGCGACGAAGAAGCTGCATCCGCTGACAGAACATCCCGCGGAGAACTGCACGGAGCAGCAAGGCATTCCGGGGCCGTGGTTCGAGCGCCTACCGCACTTCCGCATGAACTTTACTCCGTCGAGCGGGCAGGAGCTGCAGAGCGAGTATTTGGTTCCGTTCGAGCACGGTTACGAGGCCATCCTCGCGGTGGAGAGGCTGAGGGACCAGATCACACCGCATCTCTTCATCACCGAGCTGCGTACCATTGCGGCGGACACGCTGTGGATGAGCACGGCGTACGGGCGGCTGTCGCTGGCGATTCACTTTACGTGGAAGCCGGAGTGGCCCGCAGTGCGGCAGGTACTGCCGCACATCGAAGCGGCGCTGGAGCCGTTTGCCGCGCGGCCGCACTGGGGCAAGCTCTTCACGCTGGCGCCGGATCGGCTACAGAGCCGCTTCACGCGGCTGGGGGACTTCAAAGCGATGATCGCGAAGGACGATGCGACGGGGAAGTTCCGCAACGAATTTGTGAATACGAATTTGTATTCGAGCTGAGCTGCGGCGGCCGGTCGCGCTTCAGCCGGAAATCGATCGAGATGCCGCCGCACCGGCGCGGATGTTCGTCTTCCATTCCATCGATTTCTCGGCGTCGTGATCGTGAAGCAAGAGCTTCTCCACGAGTAATTCGCCTTCAACGACGTTCACGTGGATGGTCTGCGCGTCGAGTTCGATCGTTCCGAACGCGCCGGCGGTTGAGAAAAAGCTGTGGAAGGGGCGCGCGCTCAGTCGCGGACCGAACCACAGTGTCTTTTCGACGGCGGAGTAGCGAAAGCCCGAAAGCGCGCCGAGCAGCGCGTAACTGGCCATGGCGCGGGCGTAGTAATTGCCGCACTCATATTCATTCCAGGGGTTGCGCGTCTTGCCATCGTAGCGGCTGCGCAGGGCTTTCACGATCGTGAGACCTTCGGTGACGAAGCCTTCCAGGATGAGGTGCGAGGCGACCTGGTACTCGATGCCGGTCCAGACTTCGTCGGAGTAAACGAAGGGCAGGGTGGGCTTGTTGCCACGCGGCCAGCTGCACAGGAGCAGGCCGGGCTCGCGGCCCATGGCGTAGCCGGGACGCTGCGCGTTCGCGTGGTCGCTGAGGTCGGTCTTGAAGTTTTGGCGGAAGATTGCCTGCAGCATGGAGCGCACGTTGTTGCGCGCAAGGGGCGTCTCAATGCCGTAGATGCGCGCCATCCATGCGCCGATGACGCCGTCGGAGAGGCAGCCGCTGCCGTACTGGTACTTGGGGCCCTCGCGCTTGAGTAGTTGCTGCATCTCGCTGCTGTTCGAGTCGACGTGCGCAACGGTGGCGGCGAAGGATGTGTCGTGGAGATCGAGGTACTGGACCTTTTGCTGGTAATACTCGCCGTTGAAGAGCTGTTCATCGATGAAGGCGGCGCAGCGGTGGGCGAGGTCGCTGTAGGTCGAGGCGTCCTCGGCATGGCCGGTGGCTGCGGCCATCTGCGACATGGCACTGAGGGCTCCGAGGTAGATGCTGCTACACATGGGCTCGGCTCCCCAGAACTCGATGTCGTAGGTGTTGTGGTGGGGCTCGAAGAGAGCGCCACGCTGGTCGGGGTCCCAGGTGCGGATGCAGTAGTCGATGCTGTGCTTGGCGAGAGGGTACATGTGCTCGAGCCATGCCGTGTCGCCGCAGATTTGCCAGTCGCGATACAGCTTCATGATGCCGCCGAGCTGGCCGTCGGAGGCGGCGTGCCATCCGTGGTCGACGGGGCCGTCGGGGATGGCGCCGCGAAAGGTGATGTGGCCGCGGTCATCCATGGAGCGGACGAGTTCCAAATCACGGAGCGTGCGCTCGAGCTGCGGATATAAGTTGGGGAAGGCCTGCGCATAATTCCACACGTGTGTGCAGGAGCCGTGGCAGCAGCCGTTGTCGGGGAAGCAACCTTCCCACCCCCACATATTGCCGTTCTCCTCGCGCAGGACCGTGGGCGATTTGAGAATGGTGAGGTTGGCGGTAACGGCGTCAAGCACGTAAGTCGGCAGGGTTGAAGTGAAGAGGGCTTCTTTGAAGGCGAGGGTGCGGGCGCGCAGGGAGTCATAGTTGGCGTCAACGTACGCGGCGACTTCGCGGGCGTCCTTCCAGTGGTTCACGTAGTAGGGCCGCCATAACGGCGGCTGGCCACCGGTCCGATTGCGGCAGCCCGGAGCGCCTTCGATGCCGGCGGGCAGAGTCTTGGCGCCATCGTGAATGTAGCAGTTGGGGAAGTGCCATGTGATGAGAATAGGGTAGGTGCGGGATTCGCCGGGAGCAAGGCTGCCGACGAGGAGGATGGAGGCGCCGTTGCGTCCAGCCTTATCGATATCGTTAGAGCCGTCGTTGACAGTGAACGCGCCCGTGGAGACTTCGCGCCAGAGAGCGGAGAGCGAGTCGAACTCCCACCCCGGGCTGCGCAGCCACATCCCCTTGATGCGGGGCTGGGTTCCGATGACGGTGAGCGCGGCGCTGCCGAAGGATTCCGCGTTCGCGTCTTCGGTGTTGTAAAGGAATACCCCTTTGCCGGCGATGACGGTATTGGCGGTGGAGGCCTGCTCAGGCTTGCATCCGGGAGCAAGGTGGGAAAGGTGGTAGGAGAATTCGTACTCGACGGGGTGCGGCGAAGGATTGTGGAGCGTGTACTCGAGCAGAACGCAGGGAATGCCGGAGTTCGTGTCGTCGACAGGGATGAAGGGGCTCCAACCGGTGAGGGTGACGCCTAGAGGGATGGCGTTATCAGTGAAACGAGCAGTGCCGATGGGGTACTCGCCCTGGAAGACGCACTTGCTGAAGCGAGGGAAGCCTTCGAAGCCGCCGCGGCGCAGGCCCTGCCCCTGGAGACCCTGATCGAAGATCTTGAAGGCCGGGAAGGGGCCCTCGATGAGCTTGGTGGCCCCATCCTTAATATGGAGGATCGCGAAGGCGGCTTCCGCGGAGTTCGAGGAGAAGCCTGCGGGCATGGCTGTGGTTTCGGGGCGAGTGCGAATGGAGAAGTCCTGCAGGCCGCCGTAGCCGTTCAGGCAAATGGACCCGGCGCCGATGCCGCCGAGGGGCATGGCCACCTGCGTCGCAAATTCGCCGCTGAAGGTGCGCTGGGGGCCGTGCGCCAGTAACTCCGCAGGTGCATATGGAGTCGCCGCCTCGTTCGATGGATCAGGGACAGTGGAGGCGTCAGGCTGCGCATTCACCGCGCCGGCGGCCGCGGCCAGCGCCGCAGAAGAAGCCGCCGCCAGGAATTCGCGACGCGTGGGCTCTTTGGAAGACGACATGCAGCCTCCATGGACTCAAGGACCTCCATGAGTCTATCGCGCGCCAATCGCGTGTCGAAAATCGCCGCGCAATCACTTGTCACGCAATTGTCAAGCTGGCAGCGTTGGTACTGGTGAGCACGTTTTTGTGACCAGTTACATCTTCTCGGTGGCGAAGCGACCCCAATGCGCGTTGTGACGTCTGCTGACGTGATTTGCCGAACCCAGGCCACCCAATACCGCTGCTAACCTGCCTGTAGTCGCAGAGTCTCTGCACCAACCGGCGCCAATCTATCAATCATTGGTTGCCGGTAACTTGACACAAGCTGGGATTGCGAGGCAGGACATGCTAACCATGCGAGATCACTCAGGGCCAACCTTCACAGCCATGCTCCTTGTGTCTGCCTTCTTGGCCGTCAGCCATCGTTCGGCGGTCGCTGTGGGTCCCATCTCCGATATTCCTCAAACCTCCGATGTCGAAGATAGAGGTCATGTTAGTAAAGAATCCGCGCTCGGAGAAGCCTATCTCACCGGCAAAGGTGTTACGCGAGATCTAAAGCAAGCGGCATATTGGTATGAGAAAGCGGCTGGACTGGGTGATCCCGTTGCGCAAAACCAGATTGGATATCTTTACCAGATCGGCCTGGGAGTGCCGGCCGACCCAGTACGCGCGGTTCACTGGTTTCAATTAGCTGCAGCCAATGGGCTTACAAACGCAAAGGTGAATCTTGCGGTCGCGTATATCTGGGGAGTCGGTGCCCAACTCGACCTCAAAATGGGCGAGCGGCTGCTGCTTGAGGCTGCCGCAAAAGGCAACTCAGTTGCCGCCACTTATCTTGGCGACCTGCATTTCCACGGCGTCGGAGTGCCCAAGGACGAGGCTGCCGGCGAAAAGTGGTATGAAAAAGCGGTTAAGATGCACAGCTATCTGGCCGCCTTCCGCATGGGCCTGCTTCTCTCCGAACCAGTTAACCATGCCCACGACGACAAGCGAGCTTTATTGCTCTTTCGCGAGTCCGCTGCGGCTGGATTTGTTCCGGCGATGCATGCGCTCGGCCGCCTGCTCGTGAACCACCCCGAACTGTGCACGTCACACCAGGAAGCATTGACCCTCCTTAATGAGGCCGCCGATGCAGGCACCTGGCAGTCGTCGCTCGTGCTTGGCACGCTCGCTCGAGATGGCAAGTGGGTGGCACAGGATCCGCGCCAGGCATACTTCCGCTTCCGCGCCGGAGCAATTCAGGGCGGAGATACTGCCAAGGCACTTGTCGCCAACGATGTGCAAGCCCTGTCTACTAAGCTCAGTGCCGAGGAGCGGGCGCAGCTCGACGAACAGGCGGCCACTTGGGCGCACGAACATGGCCACCTGATCTCAATGCTGTATCGGGGACAAAAGGCTGGCTCCGCAGCCGGAGTTCTTGCGCTTGCTGCGCCCACTCCCGGAGCGCACGCCGGCACGCTAATTCCCATGACCCTCTTCTAAGTCACAAGTCAGGCAAGAAGCGCAATACTATCTCCACGCGCTTCCATTACCAGGTAACTAAATTCCCGTCACGCCATAATTCAAGCCAAGCTTCATGCCCTTTGGCGTCTGCGAGTCTCGCTCGCGCAGGAATCGCTGCCCGCACCGCCCAGCAATCGGGAGAGCCGGCTCAACGAAGCGCTCCAAAGCGCGACATGCCATGAGTAATCATCATCTGACGTAAAACCGGAGTGTCTCAGGCGGAGGACGCTCCGCTCGAAATCCCCAGTTAGCCGGATATCGGCAAAGCTGGTCGATGCCCCGCGCAATCCAGATAGAGCCCACGTAAAGACAATTTTACGTCTCTGGCACATGGTGTAGATACCAGTGACACTTACAGTGGGACGGCTATCGCAGAGATGATCAAACACGAAGCCACCCGACAAGCGAGAGGCCCTGCTGTAACAATCGGAATGACAGCCAGGTATCGACAGCCACAGTTCCATATACTCCGGAACGGTCAACGCCTCGAAGATCCGTCGCGTGTCCGCGGCCAGGCTAAATTCCATCCTGATTGTTCTCGAATCTACAAGATCGGCCAGCGACTCTCTCGTACCGGCCCGGTCAGCAGTGGTTCGCAATAAGTGCTGTGGAGTCAGTGTGCTATTCATGGCGACCATAACTATGCAAACACCCCGCCACTCGCGGGTGCTGAGGAGTCTTTGTGACGAGTTGCGCGTTTGCGATTCGCACGGCCATGCGGATAAGACCGGTTGCTACTCTCGCTTCGGCGCTCTCATCGATGTACGCATCTTCGGACACACTTTTTGGAATTAGGACTTCGCCATCCATCCAATTCCTGGAGAGTGGGACCATTGTGGGCTTCGAGGTGACAAATGGCTGTGGCACGATGGTGATTGGCATAACTGAAACGGGACCAGCCCAAATCATGTAATACTTACCTTCCAAATACTGGATCTGTTATCGATGAAGAGTCTCAAGTATCCGCGACCGATAGCCACGGCTCATCGCAATCTTCTGCCCGTCAACCATGACAACCACTGACTCGCCGTCCAACTCCGTGCGAACCTCTTTCACGTAGTTGAGATTCACAATGAACGAGCGATGCACGCGTAGAAACACTTGCGGGTCAAGCCTTGCCTCAAGATGCGCCATGGTTTCGCGCAAGAGATGTGTTTCGCCGCCGGTGCAGAGGCGCACATAGTTCTCTTCCGCCGCAACCCATCGGATATCCGCCACGGGGAGAAACAGAATCCGGCCTCGAGATTTGAAGACGATCCGCGTCGCCGGATCGGGGCCGCTTTCACCCGTGCCAGCCGCGTCTAATGAACTGTTGCGCGTAACTGAGCGCTCACGCACGCGTTGAATCGCGGCGTGAAGTCGCTCTGGTGTGAATGGCTTAAGAAGGTAATCTACGGCGTGCACCTCGAAGGCGCGTAGCGCATATTGATCGTATGCCGTGGTAAATACGATCGCAGGCATCGGTGTAGCTTTATTCGTGGAGAGGGAGCCGATAACATCGAAGCCGTCCATCCCAGGCATCTTGATATCGAGAAACAGCAAGTCGGCCTTGGTGGAACGGACTAGCTCAATTGTCTCCAAAGCTGATGCGCCTTCACCAACAACTTCTACGTCCCGCTCGTCGCGGAGAAGTTGCCGCAGTTTCTGTCGTGCCAGGACTTCGTCGTCTGCCAAGATCGCGTGAATCATTACCCACCACTCTGCTTGATGTCGCACTTCGGGCTGGCTTAGCGATTAAAGTTATTATGAGATGCGGATCAACCGAGGACAGATTCAGGTACGGCCCGACGGAACACGTTGCAAGATAACGATTCCGGCGACGGACACAGGTTCACCGTGGCTTTGACGAGTCACTCGCTCACATGTCACCCGACTTCGGCCCGGATTGGAGACCTGCGATCCCGCATTCCGCCGCTTCGGTTCAGGAAAGTACGCGCTCGCCCCATCGGGGACCCATTTCGTCACAAATACGGGGAACTGCCGCATTGTTGGGAGTAGAAATGAGTAGAAATCAAGGATTACACCAATCGGCGCCACGATATCCTGACGTGAGAGAGTGGCTTTGGCGGGTCAAAGGTGGACCATAAGGGACACAGCGATACCCTTTTCGCTTCAGGCGCTGTTTCCGGCCAGATATGTGCGAGCCATCAGCTCGTTGGCAAGTTACCTCCGCCGCCGGAGCGTCCTAGCTAACAAGCTGGCGATACCTGGCAGGCACGAGGCCGCATCATCCATCGGCCCAATAAGTGCCGAATCCGGGCGTGATAGCTGCGGCTCATGGGAACTATCTGTCCATTCAAAAGCTGTACGACAAAGTCGCCCTTAGGATCGGTGCGAATCTCCTTCACGTAGTTCAAGTTCACGATTGCAGACCGATGTACCCGCAAAAACATCTTGGGATCCAGGCGTTCTTCCATCGACGAAATGGTATCGCGCAGCAGATGCGATTCAGTGCCGTTCGAAATACGAACGTAGTTCTCTTCCGCCCCGATCCACCGTATCTCCGAAGCATGAAGGAACAGAATCCGTCCCCGCGATTTGAAAACAATCCGGCTAAGATGTTCGTGCCCGTTCGTCTCTCCATTGCCCGAGCTCGCAGCTTTTTGAGGAGCGCTTGAAAGCTGATCTTTCACGCGTTGAATGGCCGAGCGAAGACGCTCCACAGTAAACGGCTTCAGAAGGTAATCCACCGCCCGTGCGTCGAACGCGCGCAGGGCATACTGATCGTATGCAGTCGTGATAATAACGCTGGGCATGGTCACGCCCTTTTCCGCGGCAATCTCATCCAGGACAGCGAAGCCGTCCTGGCCTGGCATGCACACGTCCAGGAACATCACCTGCGGGTTGGTCTTGCGCAGGAGATCGATAACCTCGGAGCCGCTCCCCGCCTCACCAACAATCTTGACGTCAGCGTCTGTCTGTAGGAACTCACGCAGTTTTCGGCGTGCAAGGGGCTCATCGTCTGCAAGCAGTGTCTGAATAACCATAAACCTTTACCTTCCGAATAGTTGTGAGCAATGCTCCGTTTAGGGGAACCAGATGGGCCACAACCTTTGGAGCAAAATCAACGCCACTCAGCCACAACACCGAACTGCCTGATTCGCCAAGCCTTAGCGAACAGCAGCCGAGCCAAACTATGTCTGCGATTTGGCCGAATCTGGGACGAACCGTCCGAAATCGGACACCTGACCTGACTGACACCTAGTACGGATGTTTCCGGTGACTAGTTCCCGACGCCGGGCCGCGACGTGCCGTCAGATCGCTTTGTTTGAAAGTGCGCAGTGAAATCTCGCCGCCGCAAGATCCGCCAGCCGTGCGATGACGCTGCCCCGGGACACGCCAGTACAACGTTCAAATCAGAAAAATGTTATCCGCGCCAGCGTAGCCGCGTGCGTGCCGCATATGAGAAACCGGAGAACGTCGCGTAAGTGTCCGAATTCCATTTCTCGGCCTCGCATTTCGAATAGAGAGTTCGTCCCGGGTTGAGTCAACTCGCCATTCACACTTACTTCTCATCACGTAACCCATCATCGACAATGCAGCAGTTTCTTTAAAGGTGCCGCATGACTTGCCGCCAGCACGATCCACACTTAGAAGCGGCACAGGTTCCTTAACTGGATATGCGGTCAGGCTTCGAACTCCGGAGGAGATTCCAAAGATATGCAACGTCATGC
>Ga0307474_10000958_pt1 | contig 20838 bp, 14 predicted proteins | sample atmos_gasesECM1C_2_FD_203312 | JGI IMG/M metagenome (GOLD analysis project Ga0307474, IMG submission 203312) | Hardwood forest soil microbial communities from Morgan-Monroe State Forest, Indiana, United States - atmos_gasesECM1C_05 | ecosystem: Environmental > Terrestrial > Soil > Temperate... | reverse complement strand
AGTCGTAGTCGTTCTTTGGCAAGGGCGCTACGTCCACGGTAAGAACGCGTTTCTTTAGAGTAAGGTCGTAGACGGCTATCTGCATCGCTGTGAGACGCGAGCTTGGCTCGGTGAAAAAGTGTTTCTTCTCGCCCTACTCTCTTTCCCTCCGAACTGAATCGTGATTCTCTGTAATGGTAGAGCGCAGCCTTTTCAGAACCGTGGTTTTCAGTACTTACAACGCCTTACAAGCCGCCAAGGACTGCCTTAGTACGTCGTAACTCCCCCAAAACGGAAACACCACAGGTGAAGACGACAGGTGAAATTTTCCCAGCCTAGGACGCTTGTGGCGAACAAAAGACGAAGATGCTAGACTCGCTGCGTGGACGACGGCCGCAAACGCGTGCTATAGATCGCTGCGAGTATTCTCGCCGCACCGCAAGCTGGCACAGCAGGACACCACCCGACCCTCCCCGGCATCGGTTTCAGCGATCCACGATGCCATTACTTTCGCGGAGCGGATCATGCGGGAGATTGATAATCTGTACTCACGATGAGCACAACACCAGCGCCAGCTTCCACAATGGAGCAACTGGAAACCGCCATTCTGGCGGATGTGGTTACCCAATTTGCGAGTTCTTGCTTGGGATATCGGACGCCGCAGGAGTTTGCTGCTGCGACGAGAGCGGCTGAGGCCGGCTCCGCTTTAATGGCTCCGCCGTCCTCAGCCGCAAGCCCGGAGTTGAAAAATGTCGTATGATCCAGTGCGCGGAGAAGGGGGGCAGGTCAGTACCATCGTTGGAACGATCTTTGTAAACCTTTAGCAGGAGGAAAGATGCTAGAAAGACTTCAGCTACAGACCATTGCAGTATGGGCCGTTCTCCGACCGAATCGACAGTCCGCTCCTGAGACGCCTATATATTAGACATTGGAGTTGCTAGTTTATTCCCTCAAAACAATACTTTTGTTTCAGAAAATGAAGTGTTCTGGACAAATAGCGAAACAAGCCTATTGCAAAACCAAATACAAAATGCAGCGTCTATCTCCATGTGTCGTTGTGCAGTGACCCAAAGCAGCTCAGATGCGCTTTCCGGCGAGCGGTGCCCCTGCCCATTTCCTTGATCTTGTTTGCGGTTTGAGCTCGTTGCCAGGCTCGGGTTACCTGGAGTGGTACCACCAAATTTTTTTGGTCCTTGGAATAAAAACCCAACTAGCCCAGTTCTACTGCACATGAGTGCCTTGGTTGCGATTACTCTCAGGGCTAGCCGGGCACTCAAATTCTGAATAGGAAAGCAGAACAGGGTTAAAGAATTATGCGTAAGATCTTGGTTACCATTGCGATCGTGTGCGCCACTCTTCAGGCCCAGGTCGTGAAGGTTTCAACTACGGCCAGTGCTGAGCAATTCGCTCTAAATCCCACTCAATCGGTCAATCCCGTCATCGAGTGGAATAGAACCCTTCTGGTTATCGTTCGGACTTCGGGTGCCCAACCGGCCACCATTCATTCGACGCGCAGCTTCGCTATTCTGCATGCTGCTATCTACGATTCCGTCAACAACATCGTTGGACAGTTCACTCCCTATCTAGTCCGCCTCGCCGACGTGTCTCCCAGAACTTCTCAAGCCGCCGCAGCCGACCAGGCTGCCCACGACGTGCTGGTCTCGCTCTATCCAGCATTTCAGACCACTTTGGATGCTGAACTGCAGCAGGATCTGGCCCAGATTGCCGATGGAAAACCGAAGACCGACGGTATCGCCGTGGGACAGACGGTGGCTGCTGAAATTCTGGCCTTCCGCGCCAACGACGGTTCGGGCGTCACGCCTCCCCCCTACAAACCCAAGAATATCCCGGGATACTATCAGCTGACACCTCCGGATTTCACCCCCGCCGACTTCACGCATTGGAGTGATGTCACTCCTTTCGCGATCGTCAACTCGCACGAATTCCTTCCTGCGCCACCGCCCGCCCTGAGCGACAAAGAATACATTCAAGATCTTGCTGAAGTGCAAAGCTTGGGCGAGATCGACAGCCAAACTCGCAACAAAGAACAGACCCTCATTGGAAACTTCTGGAGCGGCAAGATTCAAGACTACTGGAACGAGATCGCACAGACCGCTGCCTTGGCCCACAACCTCAACCTCGAACAGAGCGCACGGCTTTTTGCCCTGGTCAACTTTGGCATGGCCGATGCCGCCATCTCCTTCTTCGAAGCCAAGTACGTCTACCACTTTTGGCGGCCGGTCACCGCGGCGGAATTAACCGACAGCGATTGGCTGCCACTGACAACCAAAACCGCGCCCGACCCGTCGTATCCCGGCGCTCATAGTGCCACCAGTTTCGCAGCGGCGCAAGCGTTGCAATTTTATTTTGGCGACAAGTTCACCTTCGATGTCACGTCCGAGGTTTTGGCTGGAGTGAAGCGCCACTTCACCAGTTTCTCGGCTGCGGCGAAGGAGGCGGGCATCAGCCGCATCTATGCCGGACAACACTACCGTTTCGATCACAACGCTGGCCTCCTCCTGGGACAGAAGGTCTCCGAGTCGATCGACGAAACCACCTTGCTTCCAAAGTAAAGCGGACGCATCCACAAGTGATCGCGGGCCGCTATGAATACGGCACTTTCTCGCCGACGCCGGTGCGCAGCATATGCGCGCCGGCTTCTTTGTGAGGTGCCCGCCGGAAATGCGGAATAAATGTGGAGCATCTTCGTTTTTGATCATGAGCCGTGTCTCGCACGTGGCTGCCCCAGCGGACACTAACGCGTTTTTCAACAATCACGGGGACGTCGCCGTCAGTCGCGAAGAAGTGACAACCTCTTGACACGATAGTTACACCTTTCGAGCCGCGTCGAGATAGCTTCTATTCCGACGATCAAAGCAAATTGGATTTTCATTAAGCCAACAAATCAATCGTCAAGGAGCAGAAATGAAATTACACACACCAAGCGTGCTGTTGTGGCGCTCAGCCCTGGCAGCCGTACTTACTGCACTCTGGCTCTTATCATCCGCTTACGCCCAAGCTCCGGCCAAACCCAAGTCAATCTGGCAGATTCAGAAAGTTCCTCTCAAAGGATTGCTGGCGGTGGGGGTCTCGGCAGACTCTGCGAACGATGTTTGGGTAGTCGGCAACGGATCCTTGCATTTTGACGGCAAGACGTGGATACAGATTCCGATCGCCCATGAAACGGGGAATCCCGATCTCGTTCTTAACAGCGTCGCTGCACTTTCCCCGAGCAATGTGTGGGCCGTAGGCTTCTTCGAAAATAGTAAAGGCTTCGACACTGAGGTAATCCAGCACTTCGATGGCAAGGCGTGGAGAAACGTGAAAGATCTGAACCTTGTCGGGAAGCAAGTGGACAATGGAACAGTTTTGAGCCAGGCATTGGTCTCCATCGCGGCGTTGTCGCCAACCGATCTTTGGGCCGCAGGATATCTGCTGGCGCAAAGTGGCACCCAGCAATTCTTAGTTCCATTCATTGAACACTTCAATGGCAAAAAGTGGTCTCTTTCCGGGGCGCCTTTTGCGACCGGCAACGACCTCTTGATTGGAGTGAACGGCATCGCACCTATCTCCGACACAGACGTGTGGATGACAGCCGTCGACGATATAAACGGACAAGATGGCCAGGGAGAGATTTTCCATTTCGATGGTCATACCTGGAGTCTATTTGCAACCGCCGACGCGCGGGCGAGCACTTTGCGTGCCGTAGCCGCGATTTCGAGCAATGATGTCTGGGCGGTGGGTGATCAAAATGATCTTCAAAATACGCTGATTGAGCACTTTGATGGCAATCAGTGGACCGTGATACCCAGCCCCACGCCGGCGAACACGCAAGTCGTCGAACTGTGGGGCGTAACCGCTATCTCGAGCAAAGATGTATGGGCAAGCGGTTTCCAGGAAGGATTTGACGGCAAGAACAGCCCTCTCGTTCTTCATTGGGACGGAAACAAGTGGAGCTTGGTCCCAGCCCCTTCCAAGGGGACGCGATCGACGACCACGTTCGGAATCGCTTCGGTCGCACCCGGAGATGTGTGGGTGGCAGGAAGTTTCCTCAGCAACCGCATGCCATTCGAACACCCGTTCGTCCTGTTTACCAACCAGGCAAAGTAATTCGTTCAGGGGACAGGGCTCACTGGGGCGCTGTCCCCATTCAATCTTCCAGGCTACTGCGTGACGAGCGCAGTGGCGGAATACGACAAGCAACAGTGCAGATAATTGAGAGCCACAAATCTTATTAGAAGAAGGAAAATGTAATGAATTCAGGAAAATCTCTATTCAATGACGATCGCATTCGACCCGTCATGATCCTCGTTCTCGGCTTGTCGCTGGCGGGCACCGCCCGCGCGCAGAGCTCGGAAACCATCAATCAGCTATTTGCTTTCACTTGTAGCGGCGGCATCATCGGTGTAGACAAGTGTCCACAAGGCGGGCGTCCGAATGTCATCATTCAAGCCTCGGACGGGAACTTTTATGGTGCGGCTGAAGTTACCGAAGAAAATGTCTCCAATCCCCAGGGCGGCACACTCTTCAAACTGACTTCTGCTGGAACGTTCACCAAGCTCTTTACCTTCACCCAGACCGCCGGCGCGTTCCTGAACGGCGACAACCCCGCCAGTGCCTTGGTGGAGGCTAACGACGGGTTCCTCTACGGCACAACCTTTGATGGGGGCAAACAAAATCAAGGCGTGCTGTTCAAGATCAGTAAGACGGGCACCGGTTTCAAGGTTCTTCATAACTTCTGCTCGTCTGCAAACTGTGCCGATGGCACCATTCCCAACTCCCTCTTGCTAGGACATGACGGCAACCTGTACGGCACCACACTGCAAGGCGGATCAACCGTGACATGCGGAAGTGTCGGCTGCGGCACCATCTTCCGTTTCGAGCCGACCACCGGCACTTTTACCGTTCTGCATAGATTGGCCGGCGTGACTGATGGTGTTGAGCCACTGGGCATAATTCAGGGAACCAACGGCAACTTCTATGGCGTTTCTCAAGGGCTCGATGTCAATAGCTTCAATGAGGATATCTTCCAATTCACGCCAGCGGGTAAATTCACGGTTCAGTTCAAGTCGGTCTTATTTGATATCGGCATTAGTGGACTGACTCAAGGTGCCAACGGCAATCTCTATGGAGCCTTCGAATCCATTAGCGCGGGCGATATAGACTTTTTTGAAGTCAGCACCAAGGGAACCGGCTTCGTGGCTTTCGCACCATTCACGACACTCGCAGGAACGACCACCATTCCTTCACTTTTCCTGGCTTCCGACGGCAACCTGTGGAATAGCAACTTTACGGACTCGGCTGATCCGATGGGCAGCGTCTTCTCGATCAGCCCGAAGGATGGCGCGGTGCTCCAGGCCTTCGCTTTTGACGGCGCCAACGGTAACTCGCCTTTGGCTGGGGTCATCCAGGCCGCAGACGGCACGTTTGTCGGCACGGCGGAATTAGGCGGGACTATCCCCGGCGGGGGCAAAAAGTTCGCCGATGGCACGGTTTGGACCCTGGATGCCGGCCTGCCTGCGCCCACCCCGACCCTTGCAGCATTCACACCCGCAAGCGGCGTGGTGGGTTCAGTTGTCACGATCCGCGGCAACAACTTTGTCGGCACAACCGCAGTCACGTTTAACGGCGTCAGCGCCTCGTTCCAGGTGCTCAACCGTCAATTCATCCGCGCAACAGTGCCTGCGGGCGCCACCACGGGACCGATTAAGGTAACGAATCTAGGTGGCACGACAACAAGCAAGCAATCATTCACCGTCAACTAGCCTGATAGCCTCTTGCCACTTACTACCGGGTGGAGGAGCTGAATCGCAGTTCGAACAACCTTGGCGAACTCGGCCATAAACAATTGCGGGGCGAAAGAAATCCTTTTGCTCGGCAAAAGAAAATGGCCGAGCGCCGGACTTCCGAAAATGAACACCAGAACACACGAAATCTATTGAACGTTGATTCGAGCCTCAACCAGCCCGCACTGTTATGTGAGCAAAGCAGATTTTGCAATTAAATGCGGACTCGTTAAGCGTCTTCTGAAACTTTTGTTCCAGTCATCTCTCTCATGATTACGCGACGCGGAAACTGGAGGGAGTGTCTCGTTCGAGGAGCCCCCAGTTCAGCGGCCGCGAACTTTCAGTCGATTACAGGAGCCGTGAAATGCAGAAAGTGGTTCGCACCTTTTTATCAGTCGCGCTAGCGATTGGCGTAGTGTCGGCAACCCGCAGCATTGCACAGGATGGACGTCCCAGCCCCGGCGCAGTCTTCGTTATGACGAACGCCGCGGACCGGAATGAAGTCATTTCCTTTAGAAGAGCTGCGGATGGCTCGTTACAAGAAGGCCACAGATTTGCAACCGGGGGGCGTGGCAGCGGGGGTAACAATGATCCGCTGGAATCACAAGGATCTTTAACCCTCAGTCAAGATCACACGCTGCTGTTTGCGGTCAACGCAGGGAGCGGCGATATCTCAGTGTTTCGTGTTCATGGATCGGACTTGTCGCTGGCTGACAAGGAACTCTCAGGAGGAAGTGAACCCAACGCAATAGCCCAGCAAGGACACCTCCTCTACGTTCTCAACGCTGGCGGTAGCAGCAACGTGGTCGGTTTCCGGGTCAATGAGGACGGAAGACTTTCGCAGATTCCTCATTCTCTCAGTTTTCTAAGCACCAATACCTCGGGAGCAGCGTCATTGGCGTTCAGTCCCAACGGTCAGTTCCTCGTGGTTACTGAACGAGAGACGAACAGCATCGATGTGTTCAGTGTACAGAGTAACGGAACGTTGTCACCGATCGTCATAAATCCGAGCGTGGGTCCGGGAGCTTTCGCGGTTACTTTTGCTCTTGATGGTGCGGCGCTGGTAGCTGAGACCGGCCCCAGCGGAGGCCAAAACGCCTCGGCCATCTCATCTTACGCAGTTTCTTCCAATGGAACCCTTTCCGTGATCAGCGCAAGCGTCCCAACTCTCGGGGCAGCATCATGCTGGAACGTGGTCACTCCCAATGGCGAATGGGTTTACACCTCCAATGCCGGCTCCTCCACAATCTCCGGCTTTACCATCGCCAGCAATGGGGCGCTAACCGCGTTGCCGGGAACTGTCGTTGGGACAAACCCCACGGGAGCTACGAATCTCGACATTACCATTAGTGCTGATGGCAAGTTCCTGTACAGCCTCGATGCGAAGGTGGGAGAGCTTAGCATCTTCGGCATTCAGTCGGATGGCACCTTGAGCAACCTGGGGACCGTCGGCGGGCTCCCGCAGGACGTCGGATTTAACGGAATCGCTGCAATCTAGATTATTCGTGAGTTGCGGTGAATCGACGCTGCAACTCACGTTTTTCGCAATCGAAAACGGGGGCTAGGCTGAGTTTTCAGTGTTTGCGCAAAAGAAGCAAGAAGGGACGATACTGCTAAGCTTGCTGTCTGGTCGAGGTTCGCGGTTGTGACGCGCCCGGTTTGTGTGAATGCACTGCCCATAAGAAAAAGGCTCAGCAAGCACAACAGACCGGTAGTGGATGGCGTAGCGACTTTCATTGATCCTTCAGTAGATTATGAACGGGGCTGGTGGCCAGGTTCGCGCACGTTTCTTGGACGCGAACCTGGGACACTGGCAAGCAAATCAGGGGATAAACTTGAAAACTTCCCCTCCGGCCGGAAATCCTGGTCCAAGGCTGGTGCCGAACAGTCCGCCGCCAGGGCCAAAGATCAACGGGGCAACCGGGAATTCTCCGTCGGTGCTGTTGATCTGGTCGCCAAGAAAGCTGTACAGCCCACTGTAGGTGAATCCAGAAGGGCCGCGAGTTAGTTTGAAGATCGTGCCCGCATTGTCCGTTCCGCCAAACTCTGACGTCCCGAAGAGATCACCCCGGCTGTCGAAAACCAATTGATTCGGGATGCAGCCGTCGTTGTTGTGGAACGTTCCCTCGAATTCATGCAAAATCGTCTGGGCATAGCCGTTGGCAGCAGTCAACTCGAAAACAGTCCCACACGGGAGCTGCCCACTCGGCGCTTGGCTGGCTCCGAAGACATTCCCTTTATTGTCGAGGACTACGCCGGCGAGAGGCGACAATCCGTCACTTCCTCCCTGAAAGCTGTGCAGGACCGTCTCCTTCCAGAGTCCCGCCTTTCGCCGGGTCAACTTGAACACGACCCCCAGGTTTTGGTCGCCGCCGAGCAAGGTTGTGCCGTACAGGTTGCCAGCGTTGTCGAAGGCCAGGGGTGCAAAAGGTGCGGCGCCCTCAGTACCTCCAAAGTTGTGGAGTACCGTCTCTTTCCAGCCTGTCGCTGTGGGACTCAGCTCGTAAGCGACGCCCAATTGCGTCGTTCCTCCTCCCGCAGCTGCGCCGAAGAGGTTGCCCGCGCTATCTCGTATCAGGCCGGCAACCGGATTTGCTCCATCCAATTTTCCCGTGAACCGGTGAATGACTGTCTCTTTCCATGGTCCTCTCGCGGTAGGGGTTAGTTTGAAAACGACGCCACAGCCGGGGGAGCACTCTGGATTTTTTGTCTTGAGACCGCCCTGAAGTGTCGTGCCATAAAGATTGCCGGCGCTGTCCAGGACCAGAGTTGAATCCGGGGTAGCCCCATCCGACGGGCTTCCACGAAACGTGTGCAGGATTGTTTCTTTCCACAGGCCAGTACTTGTCGGTGTCAGCTTGAATACAATCCCGAATCCGGGAAAGCCGCCCTTCTGGGTGGTTCCATAAAGGTTGCCGGCTCCATCAGCAATGACGCCCCCAAAGGGACTGTTCCCATCGTGGCTATTCCCTACGTCAAACAACCAGAGCGGCGCAGGCTTATTGGCTGCCAAAGCACTGGTCGCGAAGATGAGCGAAAGTGTCACGATTACGAGCGCCACGGCGTACTGCGTCAGTAATTGACGGATGGACCTGCGCAGAAATTGGCTTGCGACTACGGGCATTATGACTTCCTCCTTCATTTTGTCGTCGGATTTTGTCATCCCGATGCGCGATCTTATGTTGGAGCGCGACAGGACGTGTAACCAGGAAGTCAAATTTTTGTAAGAAGGTTGTCACTGTTCGGACGGAAGCTCGCTCAGAAGTGTACTGTGAGCGGCGGGCCAAGAAAACGGGGACCGACGGAAAACATCTCGTCTGTCCCCGTATCCCGTCGCCCCGTATTCATTCAGACTGGCTTCTTCTCTCACCCCTGATTACTGTTTCTTTGCATTGAGCGCCATCGTGCTGAACCCGTCCGCAGCGCCCACCAGCCAGAGGTTCCCGTCGGGAATCACTGTGCCGCCCGAGATCACGTCATCAATGATGGTGTGCCTGGGATTCGGATCGGGAGAGGGCACGATTGCCCACCTCTTACCATTCCAGTGCAACACAAGGTTGGTGATCTTCGAGGGTCCGAACGCGTCAGTATCACCGAATGCCCAAACATCGTTTGCGGACACAGCGATGACTCCGCGAAGCTGGTTGGAGATGGTTGTACTGTTAGGCCCGCCAACATTGGGGCTTGGCACCACAATCCAGGTCGTGCCGTCCCAGTGCTCGATGAGCGTCTTCTGCGGCCGGTCTTGGTTGACCGCCTCTACGAAAAACCCAACTGCCCAGGCGTCATTCGGAGCTAGAGCGGTTACTCCGAAGAGGGTTGTTAGTCCGTTCCCGGGGCTAGGGCTGGGAACCACCTTCCATGCCGTACCGTCAAAGTGTTCGATAAATGTTGCTCCAAGGGCTATAGTTCCGACGGCCCAGACATCGTTGGTCGCACGCGCGGAGATACCAAACATGAAACTGTCCAAATTCGACTCATCGACGGTAGCTGTCCAGGAAGTTCCGTCGAAGTGCTCAAACAGGGGAAAGGCACTGGGGAAGCCGTTGATAGTAGTAAGAATCGAGCCCGCTGCCCACATGTCGGTCGCGGAGATTGCGGTGAGACCATCCAAGGAAGGTTGATCCGTAGGTTGGAATGAGGGCCCGGGAGAAACACGCCACTTGGTGCCATCGAAATGCTCGATGATCTGGTTGGGGTTCTGCTGACTATTGATATTGATAACTCCAACTCCCCAAACGTTGTCGGGGGCAAGATCCGCCACTCCCGTGAGCCGGCTTGTCAAGTCACCGGCAATATCGGGCAGAGCGAAAGCGGACCACTTTTTTCCGTCGAAATGGACCCCGGACTGACCGACGGCCCATATATCGTTTGCCGAGGAGGCCGCAACCGCGTCCAAATCACTGTGAAACGGGAACCGTCGGATGTTAGGCGTTGGCACAACTTTAAAGATCGACGAACCCGGCGCTTCGGCGACCTGTGCATGTGACAGTGGATGCAGGGAACTCGCTGCTGACAGTGCTAAGACGAATAAACCGACATTAATTAATTTTGTCATTCCTTCGGATCCTTTTGGAATTTTCAAACTGCCGCTCAATTTCGGCGCGCTGCCGAAAAATCTACTATTGGAAACTCTGTCGGTTGTCATCGCGATGTAAAACTCTTCGCGAACTTCTGAGCAGCGCAGCACTAGACATGAGACATACAGTTAAGCTCGGACGATGGTGCTGCTGCTGCAGTTGGCGAAAGGGTTGGTGTCGACAGGAGATGCAGCACTTGGATTCCGCGAAAGCGTTGCACCAAGGTGGCGGCGGCCTGGTCAGGGATGCGAAGCTTTCCGCCTGCGCTGGACCTGCGGTATAGATTGGGACTTGGCAACTTGCGGCGATCGGTCGGCGGGCAGACATTGTTCGCGGATCTTTGCAAGAAAGTGACACAGACGTGGCAGCTTTCCATCGCTGGTCATGGATCGTGTACAAACAGGGAACTTTTCTTGGATTCCTAATTCGGCGATTCGCTCTGTGGTCTATCGCTTCTCGCCTATGGCACACCATAACGAATCGTATAGGTCCCTGGAGCGACGAAACCCGCTCCCACAGCCCAGACATCAGAAGTCGACGAGGCCGATACGCCGTAGAGAACACCCTGATCGGGGTTGGAGACGTTGCTCCACACGCTGCCATTCCAGTGGAACGTCACCTGTAATTCGTTTAGGAATGGAAAAACGATTCCTTCCCCGACGGCCCAAACGTCGTCGGTTGCTTTAGCCGTAATGCTGTCTAAATACGAGTAACCGCTCAATCCTACGGTGACCGGGGACCACACCGAGCCGTTCCAGTGATAGCTACGGGCTCTTAGAGACAGGCCGTTGATGTCGGAAAACTGGTAACTGCCAACCGCCCAGACGTCATTGCCAGCCACGCCGAAAACGTTCTTGAGGACTATCCAGCCACCACTCTCGGTGGGAAATGCCGCCCTTTTCCACGACGTACCATTCCAGTGCAGGGCCAGGGCTTTTACGTTGGGTACCTGGCCTGTCCAGCCTACGGCCCATACGTCGTCAGCGGCGCGGGCGAAGACGGACGAGAGCTGGCCGAAGTGAAATTGCGAGGTGTTGAATTGCTTCCACGTCGTACCGTTATAGTGTAGAAGCAGAGGAAGCTCGACAAAGTTGGAAATCCACTCGTAGCCTACGACCCATGCGTCGGTTGCAGAAGTTGCTGCGATGCCAGTCAAGTAGTCTGCTACGCCAGGATTTGGAGTGGTAAGCCTTGTCCAGCGACTGCCGTTCCAATGTTCGACGACGGTTTGTCCGCAAAGGCAGTTAGGGTTGTCGGAATATCCGGCAGCCCAGACGTTGCCCCTATTCAGAGCGACAACGGAATTGAGCTGGACAGTAGGTGCGGAGATCGTTGGAGTTGGAACAATCGACCACCGGTGACCGTCCCAGTGTTCCGCCAAGGTAGTCGTCAGGTATTGATTCGGATTCGGCTCGGCCCCGACGGCCCACGTATCCGTTGACGATATCGCAGCTGTGGCGAGAAGAACATTTCCGTCGGCTTGGTTGCCGCCGTTAGGGCTGGGCACAACCTTCCAACTGCCGCGTACGGGCGGCGCCTGGGCAAAGAGAGTTGCGGCAAATCCAACCGTGATCAAGAGTGTCGTCATGCGGCGCATGGCTTTGTTCTTCTCTCGGACACCGAAGGTCGAGGGTTCTGGAAATTGAATAAGAGCATTCTGTCTTCGCAACGGAGCCTCCTTGAAAGAAATGGGATGAGAGCATGTGAAGAAAGTTTCAGCCACCGGCTTAAGAAGTCCTTGTCTACTGGTGGAAACTTGCGTTGTTCACACATAACAACGCAAGCTGTGTCGACGGCAATTATTGTTTCTTGAATGGAATAAATTTACCGCCCGTAGGTTTTTACTATGTGGTCGTGTTAACAGGGGACCTTCAACTCGACTCGTTCGAAGAACCGGCCATGCCGCCCTTCGATCACTTGTACAACTTCGCTCATTGGTGCACACAGAATCGCGAAGAAGCCGAAGACTTGGTTCAGGAACCTACGCTAAGGCATTGAAGGGGTCCTCGTCTTTTCAGTAGGCTTCAAAGGGTTGTGCATTGCTTTCCTTCCTTCTTTTTTGGTGCCGCCGTCTCCGCAGCTTCGCCCGAACCCGAGGTCATCTCGTTTCGAAGTGGAGAGATCACGCTTCAAGGAACGTTATACAAGCCGGAAGGAAAGGGACCATTTCCTGCGGTCCTTTACAACCATGGGAGTGCTCCTGGCATGCTCAGCAAACAGGCATTCGAAGCACTCGGGCCCGTGTTTGCAAGGCACGGATGGGTATTCTTCGGACCTTACAGGCGAGGCCAAGGCCTAAGCGCTTCGGCAGGTCGGTATATTGGTGATGAGATAGCTGAGGCCAAAAAAAGGGGGCATGAATGCGGGAGCTGCAACTATGGTCCGGCTGTTAGAGACTGATCACCTGAATGACCAACTGGCGGCGCTTGCGTGGCTGCGAACGCAGAGCTTCGTTAGTCGCGATAGCATCGACGTGGCCGGCAATTCATTCGGCGGTATTGAGGTGGTTCTCGGTGCGGAACGAGGGTCATACTGCGCCGCTGTTGATTCGGCAGGCGCTGCTCAGAGCTGGGAAGACGCGCCCGAAGTCCAAGCTTTGATGACCCGTGCAGTCCGCAATTCGCGGGCTCCTACTTTCTTCTTCCAGGCCGAAAACGACTATGTTCTTTCGCCGAGCCGTACCCTGTCAGCCGCCATGAAGGACGCCGGCAAAGAATTCGAGATCAAGAATCTACCCTCCGTATGGCGAGTCCACTCAAGATGGGCATACTTTTGGCTACTTCGGAAGTTCAATCTGGGGTGCTGACGTGTTTCGGTTTTTGGACCAGCATTGCCACAAATAGGCTAATCGAGCCTGACATCGGCCACCCATAACTGTTGTTAACAGCCTGTTCTTGAGAGTTAACCGATGATGGGCGACGCCCGCTCTCCCCTAGGGTGGAACAGCATGATTTCCTATGCGAGAAAGGCCCCACCAAATGCACCGGGGCGGCAAGAATTGATATTGCCTGGCTGTGATTCGGGATCAGTCCTGGTCTATACGAAAAACGCCGGAGTAGCCGAACCCGCGAGTTCCAGTCACGACCTCGCAGGTCCAGGCTGCAAGTAGCGCTATTGTGGGGGCAAGCCTGCGTTCAAGCTGTACACCACGCCATCGCCGAAATGACCTGCGGAGACTTTCCCGAACATAGCAGTCGTGCCCCACAGAGTGCCGTCTTTAACTTGGAGAAGCGCGGCCGGAGGTGCACCAACCGCGGCATTGATGCTGAAAGGTTTCAGGGTCTTGAGCACCGTGCCCGTCGACAATGAAAGGGCGACAAGGTTGTTGGGGAGGTTCTGGGCGACCCAGAGGTTGCCATCACTAGCTAGCAACATGCCGGTTGGAACAACGCCGTTGGGGGTGGTGTTGTACTCCGGAAACAATTTCAGGTTACTGCCATCCAGATTAACCTCGAACAGCCCTGCGCCTCCAATCTTGTAGAGGGTGTATAGACCGTAGAGTTTTCCATTGGCTATAACCATGGAGGTTGTGGGGAAAGACCCGAAATCCCCATTAAATCGAGGAAAAGCCGTCCCCGGAAGCAACTGGAAGTCTCCTGTCGCCGGAACGTAATGGAATATCGCTCCGGAAAATCCGTAAATGCTTCCATCTGGAGCTAGCGTGAGCGATCCGGGAAGATTTCCGTCAGCATGGCCATCGAAGTTGAATACGACTTCGTAGGTTCCAGTGGCCGGAACAACACGGAAGATGGTGCCACATCCCGCGAAGCAGTTGCCAGTACCGCCGGCTCTGGTCAGTCCGTAGAGGTTGCCGTCCGTTCCCGCCACCATCGTCTCGGGGAGATAGCCGTCAGTGCAATTCTTGGCCGAACAAAACTGGTGAATCAATTGGAAACCAGATTTCCGGCTCACTCGGTACAAAACACCTCCTCCTGGTACACCGCCATTGACGGTCACGCCATAGAAATTTCCGTCGGAGCCTTCTGTAATCGGACCCGGATTGTTGCCGTTTGGATAGTTGTTCTTCACGCCCGGGAGAAACGTGTGGAGCAGGGAAAACTTGCCGTTGGGCGTAACCGAAAAGACGGTTCCCCCATTCGGTTGTGATTGGTTCCCCTCACTGGATACAAACGTAGTGCCGTAGAAGTTGCCATCTGAGCCTTCGATGAGGGAGGGCTCGCCTCCGCGTGGACAGGGTCCAACCCTCTGAGCTTTGTTTCCTGTGCAGGCAAAAGTGGCAACGGCGACAGGTTGTGGGTTGGCAGCATGCGCGGCAGCAGAGCCAAGCAGCACCGCGAGAGAAAGAGCGATAAAGACTTTTTGCGACATTCGAGTGTTTACCTTTCCTAGCTGGTGTTTTTTGAAGTTATCGACACAAAATTTCGCGAAGCGACTGGCTGAAGTTATTTTGAAGCGGAGTCCCGGTTGTCGGCGGAGCGTAAGAAATGTGTAAAAACTTAGGATTGATTAGAGATGTATGCAACAAATCGTTCATTTTTCTTCAAGGAGCTACCCACAGGATCACGTCGCATGTATAAGACGAGGTCTTCGATCAAACATTGACCTGTAGTTCCCAACTTTCGGAACTGGGGGCTATCGGTGCTGCCCTTTTCCGGTGCAGCGGCGATTGCGGTGCAATCCGACAGAAAGACTCTAATTGCAAGCAGCGATGGGGTGATCGTCGAGCTCGGCCTCTTTTTTGGCTCTTATTGTCGTAAGGTCGGGGCGTTGTTTCATCTATGCTGCCCCCGCGAGAACGGTGCCGTGGTCCTGATGGGGCGATGCCGAGCAGTTTTCGCAAGTGCGCCACTTCGATTTCAACGCTACGAAACGCGATGCCGATCTGTGAAAGTAACTGGCGCCGAAAGAGAAGGTTAACGCGGCCGTATCGGCTTCAAGAAAATCTTGGATCAGGACGGAATAAAATCGTTTTCTTCCAGTTCTATGCCTTAGCAAATCGCCCTCACGCGTTCACGTTCGAAATACGCATAGGAGTTCGACTTTGCGGTGTCGTTATCAACGTGAGGTTTGTCATCCTGCGGCAAAAAGAGTCCTTATGAATCGAGCCTGTCTGTTGTCTTACTATAGAAGAAGCTCTTTCTTGTTCGCGCTTCTATTCGTGTTTTCGTTGCTGAAGGTCCTGCCTGCCTACGCGCAGTTCACCCTGGTTAAGATCAGCGGCGATTCTTTTACCAATCCAGAAAGCCAACATAAAACCGAAGTAGAACCCGACACTTATTCGTGGGGTGCGACTATGATGGCCGCTTTTCAAGTGGCGCGAATTTCCGGCGGCGGCGGGGCAGACTTGGGATTCGCCATCACCACCGACGGCGGGAAAACCTGGACGCATGGCTTGCTTCCCGGCTTGACTGTGCATTACAAGCAGGGGACCCATGAGGCAGCCAGCGACGCTTCGGTGGTGTACAACGCCAAGTTCGGAGTGTGGTTGATTTCCAGCCTCCCTATTAACCCCTCCGGAGTTAACGTGGCCACCAGCATCTCCAAAGATGGTATCCACTGGAGCGATCCGGTCATGGTGGACAACGGGGCTGCGGACGACAAGAATTGGATTACCTGCGACAACAATACGAAAAGCCCCTTCTACGGCAATTGCTACACGGAATGGGACGCGAGCGGTTTGGTCCTTATGAGCACCTCCACGGACGGGGGCAAGACTTGGGGACCAGCTAAACCGTCAGCCGACAATAGCGGTGGTTTGGGAGGGGAACCTCTGGTGCAGCCGAACGGCCATGTCGTCGTGCCGTTCGCCGGCAATGGCCTCCAGGTGTTTAGCTCGACGGACGGTGGGGTCAGCTGGGGAAACAGAACCACCATTGCTCCATTCAACGTGTTCCAGGACAACAGCGGATTGCGCAGCTCTGGACTGCCGTTACCCTCTACTGGAATCGACAAATCTGGAAAGCTCTACGTAGCGTGGTCGGACTGCAGCTTCCGCTCGCATTGCAGCACCAATGACCTGGTCTTGAGCACTTCAACCAACGGCACGAAGTGGACTGCGCCAACCCGCATTCCCATCGACCCACTGACCAGCAAAGTAAATCACCTCATTCCGGGGCTTGGGGTCGATCGCTCTACTTCCGGCAAAACGGCGCACCTCACTTCGACCTATTATTATTTTTCTGACGCAGGTTGTACGGGCAATGCCTGCCTGCTATCCGTGGGATTCACTACCTCGTCAGACGGAGGCAAGACCTGGACTCGGGGAAAACAACTGGCGGGACCGATGCAGTTGACCTGGCTGCCTAGCACCTTCTCCGGACAGATGGTGGCCGATTATCTCTCGAGCTCTTACGTAAACGGCCAACCTTTCGGCGTATTCATGGTGGCCAAGGCGCCGCAAAACGGAGTCTTCAACCAGGCAGCTTACACCACGAAGGAACCGCTTCTAGCGGCCGCGAGCGAGCCACGATTCAGTTCCAAGGGCGAGAAGCAGATTTCTAGAGCGACGAGTCCGATTCCAGAGTTCCACGACGTTGAAGTAGGGCCTCCTGCTGCACCGCCGAGCACCTCGAAATAGGGAGTTGAATCTGGGAACGGGCTGTCGACGTTTCGTTCGACGCCCGTTCCCATCTTCGCTGTAACCTTTGACCGCCAGATCGCTTATTTGAGAAATGAGTGGAATAAAAGAACCGGTCTCCCAGTTAGCGATGTTGGGCATTTCTTCCGAAGTACCCATTCATCACAACATTATTAGGAGAAGACCGTGAATCGCTTTTGCAGAATAGCCTTGACTTGGTTAAGCGCCGCTTTTTGCGCTACCGGTGCGCTCGCACAAACGACACCACATTATCTGATCGTCAACAACAATCACCCTGAGGGCAACTTTGCCACATTCTTCACGCTGGCAAAGAACGGCGCTTTCGCTGCGCACAAAAGAATTGCGACCGGAGGCAAAGGTATCGCTACGCCCGTTTTGTTTGCGCCGGCCGCCCCCGGTGTAGCCGTTTTTCACAGCACCACCGAAGACTGCGCGTTCGTCGCCGACCCCGGAACCAATGACATAGCCGCAATTGATTCCAATTTGCAAGTAGTCGGCCGGTTCCGCGGCGGGCCGCTCGACATTAATAACTTCGCCAGCATGGCTCTTGCCATCAACAAGGATTTTCTTTATGCGGCCTTCACCGGCAAGGCTAACAGTAAACTGGGTGGCCGACTGGGGAGCTTCCGAATTCTGAGTGACTGCCAGTTGCAGTTCTTAGGATCAGTCCCGGCGGTGGGAACTGGTTTCACAACCTCGGTTGGTCGCTACCCTGTCAACGTGGCGGCGCACGGCAGGATTCTGATCCTGGTTTATGGCGATGGCTCGATCGAATCGTTCCATTTCTCAAACGGGAAGGCAGAGTCCAATGGCGACCTGCAAAATTCCACGGGGGCCCAGCACTCCCAGCAACCGCTATCAGTCGACATTACCCAGGACGCGAAATTTGCCATCTTTGGTGACGCGACCGGCTGTGCTCCGAATGGCGAAGTTGAAGTGGCGAACATCTCCACCGCCAAGCTGAGCCAGCCGACAATAATTTACAGCATGGGTGCTGATACCAACGAAACCTCACACGTTCGTCTCAGCCCGGATGAGTCTCTTCTTTATCTCAACGGGGACGCAATCGCGTTCTTTGATAAGACAACAGGAGCGGCCACCTTTGGCTGCTTTAACGGACTGAAGGATCCGGACGAAGGCAGAACCACCGAATGGTGGCTCATAGGCAATGTGGCATTGGCTGACAACGCGTCCGGCACTGGAGGTACGATCTACTCCGCCGAAGACACGCTGGCTGTGGGTTCGGCCGGCAACGACCAGTACGTCGGGTTTCAAAATGTCACTTCGAAGGGCCAGTCTTGCACACTGGTAGAATCCCCGAAATCGAACGTCGAAATGCAATCGAACAACGCCGATTTCGGAACCGTGGCGACATGGCCGCCCCGGGCCTTCTAGCGCGCTGACTTGAGAACTGGGCGCGGCTGCTCCCCCGCGCTCTGCGCTTACAGTTTCGCGGTCGAACCCACGGCTGCGGCGAGCGCCGCTACGTCCGAGGCAAAAATGGATCACAACCGCGAGCGCATGACGGTGCGACGTCTGAGTAACAACCACAATAAAGATCTGAAAAGTCTATTCGGAATTTCTGCGATACCCGTCAGCGCCCAAGTCATGACCCCTACGCAGCAAACAGAAGACAAAATTATGGTGATCCTACGGCGAGAGTCGAGCTTGAGGACCTTCGCCTTGGCTAGTTTCGCCTTCGTCGCCAGCGAACCGCTCAGTCCAAACTTGCCTGCCCGGCCGGTCAACGGCAGTTCTCCGGCATTCGCGGATTTTTCGGATAATAGAGGTGACAATGGGTGTGGGATATCCCGGATGATGAAACTCGAGGTGCATGCCTCGACCGATGAAGTGCAACTTGAGCATTGAGCCGCCCCACGTGGAGCCGGCGATGGTCACCAGCACCGGCTGCGGGCAGTAGAGCGGATGACCCGACAGATAGGCTGATCCGCCGTGCAAAATGACAATCTCATAACATGTGTTCTCCGTATGCATTCGGAGCATAGAACCCGGCTCCAAATCCTGAAGCCTTACACCACCTTCAATTTCCGATTGCACAAGGTTGCGATTCACCTCGTCGCTGAGGTTTTCGTGGGGCTGGAATAAGCGGGGGCAGGTCATAATTCTCTGTGCTCGGTGACGCGTCACAACGGGAGCAGGTTCGCCCCCGGGTGCTCCGCATTTACGATGCATTACCGCCGATCCAACGGCAGGCTGCGCGAAAGCTGTTCCTTGCTCGCATGCAATATTTGATTCAGCGACGGGGGGATGCGGATATGGCGCAGTTGTCACTTTATTGTCAATTGTTAAAGGATTGTCTTGTAACTTCGTCCCAGCCAGCCCACCGCGAGCACGGTGCGTGCCGAAAAGCAGACAGTTGCCGGGCCGAAGACCAGTGCGGTCAAGGCACCGACTCAGGATGCGTCATCAGACACCGCAGCCTCGGGGCATTTCTCCACTTCTTGCTCGATCGCCTGGCTCAACCCTGCGATGGTCGGACGGTGCGAATCGAAACGACTCCAATTGTTGCCTGCTGTGACTTTGCGCGAACCACCTCAGACTGACACCAAACCACTAACTGAAATTCAACCGTCGGCTATCGTGCAGGTCGACGTGGTACTTCCAGCGAATGACCCAGCCGAGGAGATTAATGATTGTTGAACCAGACGACCGTGTTGCCGACGTCCGTCATGGGCTGACCATCGCCGGCGTCTTCCACGGAATGAAGACCCGCCTTCTCAGTCACCGGCACGTAGCCCAGGATTTTGTCGGTCTTGCGATCCAACTTCACTATCCAGCCGGGAGAGCCGGCCGGCTCATCGAGCGGTTGCACTCCCGTCCATAGCGTCCCATTTGCGCCCAGCTTGAGCGAATACGTCCTTCCCAGGTTGGGGAACTCGCTCAGAAACTTTCCGTTGAGGTCGAATTTCTGAATCCGCCCGTTCTCGCGGTCCGCAACGTAAAGGATATTGTTCTCATCGACTACGATCGAGTGCGGCAGATGGAACTGCCCCAGACCCGTGCCCGCACTGCCCCACTCGCGAAGCTTCTTGCCATCGACCGTGTACTCGAGGATGCGTGCGTTGGCGTAACCGTCGCTGATGAAAATCCGACCATTCGGCGCAAACGCAATATCGGTGGCTCCGCGGAAAGGGGTGAGCGCGGGCTCCGGCAGTCCACCTACTTCGATCTGAAGCAGCTTCTCGCCCTTCGGACTAAACTTGATGACTGTCGAACTTCCCGCGTCGACCGTCCAAACATTGCCCGCCGGGTCGAGCCGAATCGCGTGAGGAATCTTGTACAGTCCTTTACCAAACGAGTGCAGGACACGACCTTCCTTGTCAACCGCTATGACTGGATCGGCCTTGTCGCCGCGCTGAATGAGCCAGGTAGCGCCGGTTTTCGGGTCGCGCGCCAGCCACGAAACCATGCCAAGCTGCTGGCCTTTGGGTAGCTTTACCACCAGTTCGGTCGGTTCGAGTGGAAGTTTCGGCGCAGCTTCAATCATGGCGCTCAGTTTGGCGGTGTCCTGTCTCGCTTCGATCCCAGCCGAAGTCAAGGTCAGCCCGCCCTGGGCGAAAAGAGGCAGGCAGATCAGCCCGATCAGCAGTTTTCGCAGATACATCGGCTCATCGTGTCGAAGTTTCAACCTTCCATGGGACGCCTTGCCAACATCAGCCAAGTGAAAGCTCCTAGGTGAGAGAAATAGCGAGTCCGTCCATCTCGTTAATACCTTGTCACCGAGAGACACCGTCATCTCGGGATACCGAGGCACGACAACGCAATGAGAATTACACAAATGTGGTGGGTCTGCACTTGGACCATATCGATCGACAACTAGTGGGCTGTCGCAAAGTAACCATTACCAGATGTTATGCTTCTAACCTGGTATGGCGACAGACAGCGAAGTGTCCCTCACCAGTGACCAACGTTC
>Ga0307474_10000957_pt1 | contig 20842 bp, 18 predicted proteins | sample atmos_gasesECM1C_2_FD_203312 | JGI IMG/M metagenome (GOLD analysis project Ga0307474, IMG submission 203312) | Hardwood forest soil microbial communities from Morgan-Monroe State Forest, Indiana, United States - atmos_gasesECM1C_05 | ecosystem: Environmental > Terrestrial > Soil > Temperate... | reverse complement strand
CTCTTCGAGCGCGAAGGCACGCGCGTTGCCGCGGTGATCATCGAGCCGCTGCCCGCCAACCACGGACTCCTGCCGCAGCGGCGCGACTTTCTCGCGGCGCTGCGCCGCCTGACTCGCGTACACGGAGCGCTCCTGATATTCGACGAGGTAATCACGGGATTTCGGCTCGCGCGCGGTGGAGCGGCGCAGTGGCTCGACATTGCTCCCGACCTCGCGACCTTCGGCAAGGTGATCGGCGGCGGCATGCCGGTGGGCGCCTTCGGTGGCGCACGAGCCATCATGGCGCGCCTCGCGCCCGATGGCGACACGTACCAGGCGGGAACCCTCTCGGGCAACCCGGTGGCGATGACCGCCGGCCTCGCGACACTCGAAGTGCTCGAGCGCACGGCGGGATGGGAGCGGCTCGAGTCGAGCGGCGCCGAGCTCGAGCGTCTGCTGCAACCCGTGCTGGCGCGCTCGCCGTTTCCGCTGCACCTGGTACGGCAGGGATCGCTCTTCTGGCTCGCCTGTCACGAAGCAGGAGCGCCGCGCACGGCTGCAACCCTCTCGGCAGCCGAGAGCGCGCGATTCGCGGCGCTCTTTCACGCGATGCTCGAGCGCGGCGTCTACCTGCCGCCCTCGGCTTACGAGACCTGCTTCCTGTCCCTGGCGCATAGCAGCAGTGATCTCACTCGCTTCGCCACGGCACTGCGCGAGTCGCTGGCAGCGGTTGGATGAGAGCGAGCGGCGCTGCGATGAAGGCGACCCGCGTCTTCCAGATCACCGCCCTCGCGCTGGTGGCGGTATCGGCGGTGCAGGTCGGATGGTGGCTGTTCGATCAGCACACCTACACCGCGGAGAAGGTGCACGCGGTGCGCGCCGCGTATGCAGGGCAGTTGGCGGCTGCGCAGACGCTGTTGGATTCGGGCATGAACGGCGCACGAGTACAGCAGCTGTTGCCCGGCATCGTCGTGAGCCGCGGCCGTGCCGCGCTTTCTCCCGCACTCGAGGAGGCTCTCACCAGCGAGGAGCGTCGGCGCACGAACCAGTACGCGTGGGAGGGCTCGTTCTTCCTGCTGGCGCTCGCCGTATGCATCGCGGTGATCGCACGGGCGCTGCGCGCCGAGGCGCGCGTGCTCGAGGAACAGGACAGTTTTCTCGCGCTCGTATCCCATCAGTTCAAGACACCGCTCGCCAGCCTGCAACTGTCGCTCGAGACGCTGGCGCTGCGGGCGCCCACGGCGGAGGCCGCGCGGACGCTCATCGATCGAATGCTGGCGGATCTTGCGCGCATGGAGCTGATGGTCACGCAGATCCTCGAGAGCGCCCGGCTCGAGCGCGGCAGAGTGGAATTCAAGTCCGAGCCGCTCGAGCTCGCTAGCGCCGTCGCGCGCGTGCTCGCACAGTTCGAGGAGCGCGCCCGGCAGGAGCATGTCACGATCACGAGCGACATCGCGGCCGGGCTCCACGTCGCGAGCGATGCGCTGGCGCTCGACGTCGTGGTGCGCAACGTACTCGAGAACGCGCTCGCCGCAGTCCGCCATGCCGGCGGCGGCAGCATTGCGCTCAGTGCACGCGCGACTGAGGGTGAGGTGGAGCTCTCGGTGCGCGACAGCGGCGTGGGCTTCACTCCGGCCGAGAGCGCACGCCTGTTTCAAAAGTTTACCCGCCTGCCGGGCGGCGCCGGTCACTACGGCACCGGCCTCGGGCTCTTCATCGTACGGCGGTTGATGGAGCTCGCGCGTGGGCGGGTCAGCGCGCACAGCGACGGCGTGGGACGTGGCGCACGCTTCGTGCTCACCTGGCCGGCAGCCGCCCCGGAACCGCGCCCATGAGCACGACGGCGGCTGCGAGCACACCGGTGCTGGTGGTCGAGGACGACCCGCATCTCGCTGCGGGTGTGATGGAGAACCTGCGCGCGGAAGGCTACGCGGTGACGGGCGCGGGCGATGGCGAGCAGGCGCTCGAGTGGCTGAAGGGGCATACCTGTGCGCTGATCGTGCTCGACGTGATGCTGCCCGGCATCGACGGGTTCGGCGTGTGCCGCAGCTTGCGCGAGCAGGGCAACAATACGCCAGTGTTGTTCCTCACTGCGCGCGGTGACCCGGCCGACCGCGTGCGCGGCCTCGAGTCGGGCGGCGATGACTACCTGGCGAAGCCGTTCCACCTGCAGGAGTTCCTCTCACGCGTGCGGGCGATATTGCGGCGCTGGGACTGGTATCGCAGCGCTGCGGCCAGTGCAGCGGTGCTGCGCTTCGGCGACAACGAAGTGGACTTCCGCACCTTTCGCGCGCGCGGCTGGAACGGCGAGACCCAGGAGCTCACCGAGAAGGAGGCTATGATCCTCAAGGTGCTCGCCGAGCACGCCGGCGAGATCGTCTCGCGCGAGGACCTGCTCGAGCGCGTCTGGGGATACGACGTTTTCCCGTCGACGCGGACGGTCGACAACTTCATCCTCAGGCTGCGCAAACGCTTCGAGCGTGATAGCGCCAGTCCCCGCCATTTCCTCACGGTGTGGGGCGTCGGCTATCGCTTCATGACGGATGGTGAGCCATGAGCGCGCGGCCGCTGCGCATCGGCACCCGGGCATCGAAGCTCGCGCTGTGGCAGGCGGAGCATGTCGCAGCACTCATCTCGGCCGACCGCGATGCACCGCCGCTCGAGATGGTGCACATGAGCACCGCGGGCGATGCGCAGAGCGAGATACCGTTGTGGCAAGCTGGCGGCCGCGCGTTCTTCACCCGCGAGATCGACCGCGCGTTGCTCGAGGGTCGGGTCGACGTGGCAGTCCACAGTCTCAAGGATCTTCCCACGGAGCTCGACGCCGGCCTCGCGCTCGCCGCGGCGCTCTCACGCGCGGACCCGCGCGACGCGCTGCTGAGTGCGAGCGGCGCGCCGCTCGGCTCGCTGCCTCCGGGCGCCCGCATCGGTACGAGCAGCCTGCGCCGGCGGGCGCTCCTCGCCCGCGCACGGCCCGACGCGAAGCTGCTCGAGCTGCGCGGCAACGTGCCAACGCGTGTCGAGCGACTGCAACGCGGCGACTACGACGCCATCGTGCTTGCGGCTGCCGGTCTCGTGCGGCTCGGGCTCGAGGCGCACGTCAGCGAGTACCTTCCGCCGCAGCGCTTTCCCCCGGCGGTCTCTCAGGGAGTCATCGGCCTGGTGGCGCGTGTCGAAGATCATGCGACGCTGCGCATTCTCGCCTCCCTCGATGACCGCGCGGCGCGTCTGGAGGTGACCGCCGAGCGCGCTCTGCTCGAGCGTCTCGAAGGCGGCTGTCAGGTGCCGCTCGGTGCGCTCGCGCGTCTCGCTGGAAACGAGCTCACCCTCGAGGCGTGCGTGTGCGCCCTCGATGGCTCTCGGACGGTGAGCGTGCGCGGCGCCACGCAGTTGCCCGGCCCGGCGACCGCGGCGCTCGCCGAGGCGTCAGCGCTCGGTCGACGCCTCGCCGAGGAGCTTCTTGTGCGGGGTGCCGGTGAGCTGATCACGCAGGAGCGCGCGGCGCGCGCCGTTGCGGCGGTGGAAGCGCCATGATTCTCGGAGGTATGGTGAGCACGCCGTCGCTGCGGGGTTCGCCGCGAGCGGTCGTGGTGACGCGTGCCGAAGGCAGCGACGGTCCGCTGAGTCGCGAGCTGCGCGAGATGGGGCTCGAGGTGTTGTCATGGCCCGCGGTCGCTACCGTCCCGGGCGATGCCGCCACGCTCGATACGATGCTCGGCGCTGTGCGCTCCTTCGATTGGATCGTCTTTGCAAGCCGCAATGCGGTCGCCGCCGTGCTTGCGCGCCTGCCGACGCCGCCCGAAGGCGTGGCGGTCGCCGCCGTCGGCCGCGCGACCGCGCTCACGCTTCGCGAGCGGGGCTGGCCGGTAGACCTGGTGCCCGAAGACAGCAATGCGGCGGCGCTCGTCGCTGCCTTCGCCCTTCACTGGTCCGGGACGAACGCAGCGGGCGTGCGGGTCCTGTACCCGGCCAGCTCGCGTGCACTGCCCACGCTCGCCGCCGGGCTCGAGCAGCTCGGTGCCCGGGTGACTCAGGTCGAGGCTTACAGGACCGAGGGAGCCAGCCTCGATCTTGCTGAGTGCCGCACCTGGATCGCGAAGGAAGGCATCGCGGCGGTGACATTCGCGAGCCCCTCGGCCGTGAGCGAGCTCGCGCGCTCGCTCGGCGACCCGGACTTCGCGCGGCTGCTCGCCCGGGCTCGGGCGGTGGCGATCGGTCGCACCACGGCGCGCGAGCTCGAGCGCCGCGGCCATGCCGCGGTCGTGGCCGAATCGCCCACGCTGCACGGGCTCGCCCTGACGACGCTCCGTCTCCTGCAAACGAGGCCTTGAAAACATGGGATTTCCGCACGCACGTCCGCGCCGGACTCGCCAGTCAGATCTGTGGCGACGGCTGGTGCGCGAGACGCATCTCACTGCCGATGCGCTGATCTATCCGATGTTCGCCGTCCCGGGGCGCGCGGTGCGCAACAGGATCGAGAGCATGCCGGGTATCTTTCAATTGTCGCTCGACGAGTTGGTGAAAGAGGCGAAGACGGTGGCTGCCGTGGGAGTCCCCGCGGTGCTGCTGTTCGCCGCGCCGTCGACGAAGGACGCGCAGGCGAGCGATGCACGCGCTACCCGCGGGCTCGCGGCGCAGGCAATCGCGGCCGTGAAGGAGTCGTGCCCGCAGCTTCTCGTATGGGCGGACGTGTGCTTGTGCGGTGCCACCGACCACGGTCATTGCGGGCACATCACGGAGGGCGGCACGATCGATAATGACTCTTCGATCCGCACGCTGGCGGAGGTGGCGCTCAACTATGCCCGCGCCGGGGCCGACGCCGTCGCTCCGAGCGACATGATGGACGGACGTGTCGGGGCGATCCGTGCGCTGCTCGATGCCAACGACCACAGCACGACGCCCATCGTCTCCTACGCCGCGAAGTATGCCTCCTCCTTCTATGGCCCCTTCCGCGAGGCGGCTGAGTCTGCTCCGGCATTCGGCGACCGGCGTTCGTACCAGATGGATCCGGCGAATGCCCGCGAGGCACTGCGCGAGGTGCAGCTCGACATCGAAGAAGGCGCGGATCTCGTGATGGTCAAGCCCGCCGGGCCCTATCTCGACATCATCCGCCGGGTTCGTGAGGCGGTACACGTACCCGTCGTGGCCTACCAGGTCTCGGGCGAGTACAGCCTGATCAAGGCGGCGGCGGCGCACGGCTGGATCGACGAGCGGGCCGCAGTGCTCGAGACACTGACCGGGATCCGGCGCGCGGGCGCCGATCTCATCATCAGCTACTTCGCGCCCCAGGTGGCGCAGTGGCTGCACGCGTGAGCGGTAGCGGCGCGCCCGCGGCGCACGCGGCGCACGCGGCCGAGGCGAGCGCATTCCTCGCCGCCTGCCGCCGCCAGCCAGTATCGCACCGTCCCATCTGGATCATGCGCCAGGCGGGACGCTATCTCCCCGAGTACCGCGCCCTGCGCGCGACGGTGGATTTCGCCACGCTCACCCGCACGCCGGAACTCGCGGCCGAAGTGACGCTGCAGCCACTGCGGCGCTTCGCGCTCGATGCGGCGATCCTCTTCAGCGACATCATGACCCCGCTCCAGGGCATGGGAGTCGAGCTCGACTTCGAGCCCGCACCCGTGGTGCGCGAGCCGATCCGCAGCGTTGCGCAGATCGAGGCGCTGCCGCAGCTCGTTCCGGCGCGCGATGTACCGTTCGTGCTGGAGGCCATTCGTCTGGTGCGCGCGAGCCTCGCGCCTACCGTGCCGCTCATCGGCTTTGCCGGTGCGCCGTTCACGCTGCTGTGTTATCTCGTGTGTGGTCGCCCCTCGAAGGAATTTGCCGCCGCACGCAGCTTCCTCTACGCCGAGCCCGAGGCCGCGCAACGGCTGCTCATGCATCTCGCCGACGCGATGGCTCAGTACCTCGCCGCCCAGGCCGCGGCGGGCGCGCAGGCGTTGATGCTCTTCGAATCCTGGGCGGGCTTGCTTGCACCGCGCGAATTCACGCGCTTCGCACTGCCCGCCGCGCGGCGGACCGTCGACGCACTGCGTAGCGCCGGCGTACCGCTCATCTATTACCTGAACGATGGCAATGCGCTGATGCCGGCCGTCGCTGACCTCGAGGTCGATGTCGTCGGTGTCGACTGGCGCTCGGATCTCGGTGAAGTGCGCCGGATCCTCGGCAGTGGGAAAGCCGTACAGGGCAACCTCGATCCGGCTGCGCTGTTCGCGCCACCGCAAGAGCTGTGCCGTCACGCGGATGCGGTGCTGGAGGCGGCCGGCCGCACGCCCGGACACATCTTCAATCTCGGTCACGGCATCTGGCCGGACACGGACCCGGACGCGGTGGCGCGGCTCGTGGACCATGTGCACGAGCACGGGAGGTGACCGTGAGCGCTGATGTGACGGTGAGCGGCGACGCGACCGCTCACATGGATGCCGCAGCTGAGCTCGCCGCCAGCACCACGGCGTACTTCCGCGGCTTGCAAGGGCGTATCTGTAGCGCGTTCGAGGCGCTGGAGCCGAGCTGCCGCTTCGAGGCGCGCAGCTGGAGCAAGCCCGCCGGCCATCGCCTCCAGGGCGGAGGCGAGTCACGGGTAATGCGCGGTGCCGTGTTCGAGAAAGTGGGTGTGAACGTCAGCCACGTCTGGGGGGTGCTCGAGCCGCGCTCGCGCGCTCAGGTGGGCGGAGCCGAAGAGTCCGACGGCCGCTTTCTCGCCTGCGGCATCTCGCTCGTCGCGCATATGACGAATCCCTACGTGCCGGCGGTGCACATGAACCTGCGGTACCTCGCGACCAGCCGTGCCTGGTTCGGCGGCGGGTCGGATCTGACACCCACCTTTCCCTTCGAGGAGGACACCCAGGAGTTTCACGAGGCGTTGCGCCGGGCATGCGAGGGCTTTCGCCCGGGGGCTTACGCGCTGTTCAAGGCCTGGTGCGACCGGTACTTCTATCTTCCGCACCGGCAGGAGCCGCGCGGCGTCGGCGGCATCTTTTTCGATGACCTCATGAGCGACAACCCCGCGGCGGAGCTCGCCTTCGTGCGCGCGGTCGGTGAGGCGTTTCTGGAGGTCTACCCGCGGATCGTCGCACGCCGCAAGGACACGCCCTACGACGAGGAGGCGCGCGAGCGGCTCCTCTGGAAGCGGGGCCGTTATGTCGAGTTCAACCTGGTCTACGACCGCGGGACGCGCTTCGGCTTCAGTACCGATGCGGATCCGGAGGCTTATCTGATGAGCCTGCCACCATTGGTGAGGTGGTGACCGGGGCAGTCACCGCGGCAATGCTCACGGGAGCCGCTTTGACCGCCTCACTCATCGCCTCGCGTACTTTGAGCCAGCCTCCGGGCGTAGGCCAGAACAGCCGAGCTGGGCGCATCCTTGCGGCAGCGCGCCAATGCTCGCGCAGAACAGCGGCCATACCCGTGACCGTCTCGACGGGGGGGCGCCAGAACTGGCGCAGTCGGTCGGGGGAAAACACAACCTCTCCTTCCTGATTCCTTATGGTCCTTCATCTATGTAGAGCCGCCGCCCCAGCCCGAGGTTCCCGCAAATAATGTTGCTGAACGGCAACGAAGGCTTTAAACGCCCTCCGGGGCCTGGCGCTCTAAAGGACTGAATGGCACACGCGGCGGTTGAGGATACGCGGGTCGACTGGGAAGCGGCGCTGGTCCAACGGGCCTGCGCGGGCGACGCCCGCGCCTTCGAGAGGCTCTACCGCGAGCACGCCGGGCGGGTGTACGGGCTGTGCCTGCGTATGACGCGGGACGCGCAACTGGCGGAGGATTGTACGCAAGACACTTTCATCAACGCTTGGCGGGCACTGCCGAAGTTCGAGACGCGCAGCTCGCTCTCGACCTGGCTGCACCGGATCGCAGTGAACGTGAGCCTGGCAAAGCGACGCAAGGTCTCGGTCTCGCCGGTTGAGCCGCTCCCGGAGGACACGGAAGAAGTTCGCCCGGACGAATGGGCGCTCGAGACGCCGGTCGAGGTGCAGGAGATCGAGTCCGCGATCGGCGGACTGCCCGACGGCGCGCGTGATGCGCTGGTACTGCACGCACTCTATGGCTACTCCCATGGCGAGGCGGCGCAGATGCTCGGCATCGCCGAGGGCACGTGCAAGGCGCAACTGCATCGCGCGCGCAAGTTGCTGCGCGAGCGACTGAATGTAGAGGTGAGCTGAAATGAGCGGCTCCAACGAAGGCACTGAACTCAAGGTCACGCGGCTTGCGGAGCTCCCGCGCTCGATCGAGCCAGGCCGCGACCTGTGGCCGAACATCGAGTCGAAGATCAAAGAGATCCAGGCAGCCGCGCCAGAGGTGTCCGGCGCGAGCGTGATTCCTCCGCGCCGGCACCGGGCGCGGCTGTCCTGGCTCGCGGCAGCAGCGATGGTTGCAAGCGTCGCGGTCGGCGTATGGATCGGACGGAGCGTGCTGCCCGCTGCGGGGCGCGGCGCCGCGGGCACTCTCGCGACGAAGTCACCGCCTGGGTTCGAGGCTGCCACGGAGGCGACCGCGTTCGATGCGGCCTACGTCAGCGATCCGCGCTACCAGCGTCAGCGCGCCGCGCTGCTGCGCTCACTGCCGGCGCGGCTCGCCGAGCTGCCACCGGAATCGCGCGCCAAGGTACTCGCGAGTCTCGCGACGATCCGCAAGGCCAAGCAGGACCTCGAGAGCGCGCTCGGCAAGGATCCGGGCAATGCACTGTTGCAGGAGTTGTTAGTGGACACTTACCAGGATGAGATGCGCGTCCTCACGGACGTGCACGACGCCAGCGAGCCTGGCAGGGGGATTTGAAGATGCGTATCGCCTGCGGGATGTCAATGGCGCTTTTCGTGCTCGGTACCAGCGCCGTGGGATTCGCCGCCGAGGAGCGGACTTTCGACAAGACCGTGGCGGCACAGCCGCACGGAGTCGTGGACATCTCCAACGTCGCCGGCGAGGTGCAGGTGAGCGGTTGGGATCGTCAGGAGGTGAGCATTCACGGCGAGCTCGGCGCGCAAGTCGAACGCGTGGACGTATCGAGCGATGGCGGCCGCACCTCGATCAAGGTCGTGCTGCCGAACCATACCAACGGCCACGGTGAGGCGGAGCTGCGGATTCAGGTCCCGCGGGACAGCGAGGTCGACGTATCGGCCGTGAGTGCCGACATCAAGATCAACGGTGTGCAGGGTGTCGAGCGCCTCAACTCCGTGAGCGGCGATGTGACCGGGGAGCTTGGGGGAGCCGACGCCGAGGTGAAAACAGTGAGTGGAGAGATCCGCCTCAAGGGACACGGCGCTGCGGCGCGCTTGCACGTGAACAGCGTGAGCGGCGACGTGCGGATCGAGCATGGCGCGGGAGACTTCGAGGGGACGACGGTAAGTGGGACGCTCGGCGTGACACTCGACAGCGCGCGCTCGATCCAGGCTCGTACCACCTCGGGAGACGTGCGCCTCGAGGCGAAGCTCGCGCGCGGTGCAAACGTAGAAGCGACCTCGGTGAGCGGCGATGTCAGCCTGCGCGGCAGCGCCGAGGATGGCTACTCCTACGAGGTCTCGAGCTTCAGCGGTGACATCAGTAACTGCTTCGACGTCCAGGCGGAGCACGGCAAGTACATGCCCGGCAGCAGGCTGCAGGGCTCGCGCGGGCAGGGCTCGGGCCACGTGCGCATCAAGACCATGAGCGGCGACGTGCAGCTCTGCGACCGCAACTAGAGCCGGCCAGCGACCCACCGGGCAATGTGCAGCGCCCTGCGCACCTGCTTCTGCTATATATTGGTCGACGACGATCTGGCCGATGCCGACCATGAATACTGCCGCCCTTGCTCCAGCTTTGCTCGACTGGCATGAGCGGGAAGGACGGCACGATCTTCCCTGGCAGCGCGACCGTACGCCCTATCGCGTATGGCTGTCGGAGATCATGCTGCAGCAGACTCAGGTCGCGACGGTCATCCCCTATTACGAACGCTTCCTGCATCGCTTTCCCGACGTGCGCGCCCTTGCGGCGGCACCGCTCGATGAGGTCCTGCACTTGTGGTCGGGGCTCGGCTATTACGCGCGCGCCCGCAACCTGCACCGCGCCGCCGTGCGCATCGTGGACGAGCACGGCGGGGAATTTCCTGCGGACTTTGCCGGAACTGCCGCGCTTCCCGGTATCGGGCGCTCGACCGCCGGCGCGATTCTCGCGCTGACGCGTGGCGAGCGCTTCCCGATACTCGACGGCAACGCGCGACGGGTGTTGGCACGCTACTTTGGCGTAGCGGGCGCGAGCACGGATCGCACCGAGGTCAAGCGGCTGTGGGAGCTCGCCGAGCGCTGCACGCCGCAAACACGCGTCGCCGAGTACACACAGGCCATCATGGATCTCGGCGCTACGATCTGCGTGCGCCGCAAGCCGCTCTGTGTCCGCTGTCCGCTCGCGAGTGGATGCCTCGCGCGTCGCACGGGGCGGCAGCACGAGCTGCCCGCACCGCGCCGCGCACTGGCACGCGGCAGACGGCAGGCCTTCATGGTGGTAGCGCTCGGCGACACCGGCAACGTGCTGCTCGAGCGGCGCCCGGAAAGCGGCGTCTGGGGCGGCCTGTGGTGCTTGCCGGAGTTCTCGACCGCTACGGCTGCTGCCGCCTTCGCCCGCAACAGCCTCGGGGCGACGGAGGTGCCGCGCACGCTTGGCGCGCTCGAGCATGCCTTCACGCACTTCGACCTGACCATCACGCCGCTGCTGGTGCGCTGCGCAGTGACCGAAGCCGTCATGGAGGAAGGTAGGAGCCTTTGGTATAACATCCGCGAGCCGGCGGCAGTCGGGCTGCCGGCGCCGATTACGACGCTTTTCGCGCAGCTCGCGGACGAAACGCTCTTCGACGCGCGCAGCGACGCGCATGGCAGGTAAGCCAACGTGACACGTATGGTGCAGTGTGTTCTGCTCAAGCGCGAGCTGCCCGGGCTCGAGCGCGTCCCGTACCCGGGCGAGCTCGGACGGCGCATCTATGAGAACGTCTCGAAGGAAGCCTGGCAGCGCTGGCTCACCCAGCAGACGATGCTCATCAACGAATACCGCCTCACGCCAATCGAGCCCAAGGCGCGCAAGTTTCTCGAGAGCGAGATGGAGAAGTTCTTCTTCGGTGCGGGCTCGCAGGCGCCTGCAGGCTATCAGCCGCCCGGCGCGTGAATCCGCCGAGGGTCGGAAGCGCCGGTGGAGATCGCGGCGCGAGGTGCCGCGTTTACCGCGCTGCTCAGAGATGGATCAGGCCGCGCTTGTGCGCCACCGCCACAGCTTCCGTGCGGCTGATGGCATCGAGCTTGGTAAGAATTGCCTTCACGTGAGTCTTCGCAGTGCCCTCGGTGATCGAGAGTCGGCGGGCGATGTCCTTGTTGCTGCGCCCCTGAGCGACGAGTTGCAGCACCGCCAGCTCGCGCTGCGTGAGGCTCGGCTTGGCCATGCGCTGCAGCGCTTTGGCCGCCACCGTCGAGGAAGTGTAGGGCCGGTCCTCGCTCACGGCGCGAATCGCCGAAAGAATCTCCTGGCGGGGCGCATCCTTCAGGAGGTATCCCTTCGCACCCTGTGAGAGACACTGAAAGATGTCCTCGTCGCCGTCATAGGTCGTCATGACGAGGATGCACGCCTTGGGGTTCATCTCGAGCACCCGCTGTACCACCGCGACGCCGTCACGCTTGGGCATGCGCAGGTCGAGCACCATGACGTCCGGGTGGTGCTGCTCGTAGAGCGAGATCGCCTCGTCCCCGTCGCCGGCCTCGGCCACGACTTCCATGTCGGCCTGCTGGTTGATCATGGCCGCCAAACCGTCTCGCACCACCGGATGATCATCGGCGAGCACGACCCGGATCGGCGTTTTAATGACGGTCGCCACGCTCAAGCAGCCGGTTTGAGCATGCGCACGCTGACACGGGTGCCGCGGCCCGGCTCGCTCTCGATCTGCCATTCCCCGCCGATGGCGCCCGCCCGCTGCCTCATGCTGGAAAGACCGAACCCTTGGCGCGCCGAGTGCTCCGGGCCTTCGACCATGCCGATGCCGTCGTCCGCCACCGCCAACACCCAGTGCGCAGGCTCATCGTCCTTCATGCTGATGTGCACGCTGCGCGGCCGTGCGTGACGCACCGCGTTGCTGAGCGCCTCCTGCGCGATGCGCAGCAGCTCGTGCTCATGCTCGGGCTTCAAACCCGTGACGATGCCACCGCCGTCGAAACTGCAGGTGACGCCGCCCGGAACGCTCGAGCGCTCGGCGAGCTGACGCAGCGCGAGCTCGAGTCCGGCGCGGCGCGTCTGGTCGAGGCGCAGCGCCATCACTGAGCGGCGCGCCTCGGCAAGCCCGTCGCGCGCCAGGTCGCGTACTCGCGAGAGAGTGAGCGCGAGCTCCGAGCCTCGCTTGCGGCAGGAGGGGAACTCCTCCACCGCACCGAGCTGCAACAGGATGCCGGTAAAGGCCTGCGCCAGCCCGTCGTGGATCTCCTGTCCGATGCGCGTGCGCTCCATGAGCACCGCGGCTTCCTTGGCCGAGTAGGCGAGACGCGTCAGCTGCACGGCGAGCGTCGCCTGCTGAGCGAGCGCCACCAGCAACTCGCTGCGCTGCACGTCTTCGGCGTCGCGCTGGAAGGTGAGCACCAGGAAGCCGACGTTGCGCGCGCCGAACACCAGCGGGTAGAGGACCGTGCCCACCGCGCTCTCGCGACGATGGAAGGCCAGCACTCCCGGCCAGATCTCGCTCATCTGCTCGGAGATCCTGACGTAGAGGGGTTTACGCAGCTCGCCGAAGCGAGCCGTGAATACCGAGCTGGCAACTGGCACGCTGATGGCAAATGGCGGTTGCGCAAGCTCACCGTCGCGCACGTGTGCGACGACGCGCCACTCCTGCAGCGAGTCCTTGAGCACGATCACCGCTCCTGAAATGGCCCCGAACTGGCGGGTCGCTTCGAGCAGCATGTGACCCATGAAGCTGTGCAGCTCGGTCTCGCCCGCCAGGCGCTCGAGGTTGCCGCGGATCACGGCGTTCGCCTTGGCGAGCTCGGCGACGCGCTCCTCGGCTGCGTGCTCGCGCTCGCGCCGTACGTCATCCACCAGCCGCTCGCGATAAAACGCTGCACCGATGACGCCCGCGGCGTTCTCGAGCGCCGCGAGCTCGGCAGCGTCGATGTCACGCCGCTGACGGGTGTTGTCAAATCCCACCACGCCGGTGAACTCGCCGGCGACGAAGATGGGAACGAGTGCCTTGGTGCGCGTGCCGACACCCTCGATGACCGAAAGGCCATCGCCGCCCGCTGCGCCATCGCCGTTCGAGACTTCGCTCTTGCTGAAGCACACGCTCCGTCCGGCGCGCAGCTCGGCGAAGAGTGCAAACTTGCGCTCGTCGCAGCAGCGCGGCGCGGCTTCGCCGTCGGTCAGGTAAGGCGTCACGCCCTCGCCGGTCCATTCGCTCACGACCACGAGCAATGGCTCACCCTGCGGGCCGGTGCGCGTCTGCCAGAGACTCACGCGATCGACATGGGCCGCATCGCCCAGCAGACCGAGCACCGACGGTATCGCGGCGCGCGCGTCGGGCGCCTCGAGCAGCAGTCGGCTGGCACGGGCCGAAGCCGTGAGCAGCCGCTCGCGGGCCTGCAGCGATTCATTGATCCGCCGCAATTCGTCCGTGCACGGGAGAGCGGTGTCGGGTTGCGGCTCGAGAAGGGCGACGTTCGCATTCATGTCGGTGGGCGCTCGCGGAGCCTGGGACGGCAGATAGCCCCAGAGTTTACCGCGGGGAACGGAGGCAACGTCGCCACCCCCCCGCGTCTCTACCTTAAGAGAGAGCGAGGCGCGCGCAACCTGGGGTACCGCACCTTGCTGCAGGGCGCGTTTTCGCACTTGGGGTCGCCGGGGAATCAACGGCTTAGCCTCCGGCTTGACGGACATAGTGCGGCGGCGGGGCCAACTCCCAGCCTCCGCCGAGGGCCTTGTAGACGGCAATGAGGCTGGTGGCCGTGTCAGTGCGCGACTGCGCAAGACGGTCCTCGGCTTCCAGCTGCGTGCGCTCGGCGTCGAGCACGTCGAGGAAGTCCACGAGTCCACCCTCGTAGCGAGTCCGCGCGATGCGCGCGGCCGTTCGGCTCGCTTCGGCAGCCTGGGTCGCGTCGCGGAGACTGTCGCGGGTGCGGGAGTGGGTGACGAGGGCGTCCTCGGTGTCCTCGAGCGCGCGCAGCACGGTCTGCTCGTAGGCGGCGAGCGCGACGTCGGCCCGGGCACGGCTGCCCTCTACCTCCGCTTTGACGCGGCCAAGATCGAAGGCCGCCCACGAGATCCCGGGTCCGATCACGTAGCCGCGAGTGGGGCTTGCGCCGAGCGGGCTCCCGGCATCGGCGGAATAGCTGAAACTGCCGGTGAATGTCACCTTCGGGAAGAGATCACCGATCGCAACGCCGACGAGCGCGGTCGAGGCGGCAAGCTGACGCTCGGCGACACGGATGTCCGGCCGGCGCCGCAACAGCCCGGCCGGGTCGCCGACTGCGGTGATCTGCGGCAGGTCGGGCAGCTCGCGCTCTGGTGAGAGCTGCGCCGTGAGCGCGTTCGGCTCGCGGCCGGTGAGCACCGCGAGCCGGTGGATGGAGCGGGCGACATCTGCCTCGAGCGGTCCGATGGTGGCGAGAGTTGTGGAGAGCTGCGCCTGGGCGCGAGCGGTATCGAGCTCGGTGCTGCGCCCCGCCTCGAGCCGGGCCTGAGTCAACTGCAACGTCGCGCGTTGATTGTCGACGTTGCCGCGCGCGACGGCGAGCCGTGCCTGCTCGCCGCGTAGCTCGAAGTAGCTGCGCGCCACCTCCGCGGTGACCGACACCTGCGCATCGCGCAGGCTTGCCTCCGCGCCCTGGACCTGCGCGCTCTGTGCCTGCACATTGCGCCGCACACGACCGAACAGGTCGAGCTCCCAGAAGGCGTCGAATCCGGCGTCGTAGTAGCGCGCATTGATCGGCTGGTTGAAGAGGCTTTCCGCCGCCGAGAGCCGCTCGTCCGTGTAGCCGCCCGAGGCGGTAACGGTGGGAAGGAGATCGAGCTTCGCAGCGCGGCGCTCGGCGCGCGCCTCCACGAGGTGACCGAGCGCAATCCGCAGGTCGTGGTTCGCGGCAAGCGCCTGCTCGACGAGCTCATTGAGCGTGGCATCGTTGAACTGCGTCCAGAAGCGCGCGCGCGCGTCCTCACTCGAGTAGGGACCGGCGGCCGCTGCAGTGGATGGCGCCCCGGCGGCGACCTGCTCGCCCGCGTTCGGTTGCGCCGCAGAGAAATGCGCCGCGACCGGAGTATCGGGCTTCCTGTACTCGGGCCCCACGGCGCAGCCGACGAGAGCGGCGGCGAGCGCTGCCAGCACGATCAGCACGATCGTGGTCGCCAGTGCCGCGCTGAAGTGGCGATTGCTGTCAGTCATGCGAGGGCTCCGCAGAGGGTAGTAGCGCGACCGCGGTGTCGGCTGTGGCGCGCCGCGCGGTGACACGCCGGACGAAGACGTAGAACACGGGCGTGAGGAGCAGTCCGAAGCAGGTGACGCCGAGCATGCCGGCGAATACCGTGACTCCGAGGGCATGGCGCACTTCGGCCCCGGCGCCGGCGGCGAGGATCAGTGGCACGACGCCCATGATGAACGCCATCGAGGTCATGAGAATCGGCCGCAATCGCAGGCGCGCGGCCTCAAGGACGGCGCTGCGTGCATCGTGTCCGCGATCCTCCTGCAGGTGCTTGGCGAACTCCACGATCAGGATCGCGTTCTTGCACGCCAGCCCGACAAGCACCAGGAGGCCAATCTGCGTGAAGATGTTGTTGTCGCCGTGCGTAAGCAGCACGCCCGTGATCGCCGGCAAGAGGCACATGGGTACGATGAGAACGATGGCGAGCGGCAGGCTCAGCGATTCGTACTGTGCGGCGAGCACCAGGAAGACGAACAGTACGCACAGCGGGAACACCAGGATGCCGGTGTTGCCGGAGACCAGCTGCTGGTACGCGAGCTCGGTCCACTCATAGGACATGCCGCGCGGCAGCGTCTCGTCGAGGATCTTTGCCATCGCCGTCTGCGCCTGCCCCGAGCTGTATCCGGGCGCGGGTCCGCCGTTGATGTCCGCGGCCGTGTAGGCGTTGTAGCGCTGCACGACATCCGGGCCGAACGAGCGCGAGACGTTGATCAGCGAGCCCAGAGGTACCATCTCGCCGCTGGCGTTACGTGTCTTGAGCGGCATGACGTCATCGAGCTGGGCGCGGAACGGCGCGTCGGCCTGCGCGACCACCTGATAGGTGCGTCCGAAGCGGTTGAAGTCGTTCACGTAGAGCGAGCCGAGGTACACCTGCAGCGTCTCGAACACGTCAGACAGCCTCACGTTCTGCCGCTTTGCCTTGACGCGATCGACGTCGACGTCGAGCTGCGGCACGTTGATCTGGTAGGTGCTGAAGGCGCCGCCGAGTGCCGGGTCCTTGTTGGCCTTGCCGAGCGCTTCCGACAGCGCGGCGAACAGCGCCTGCGGGCCTGCGTCGCCGCGGTCTTCGATCTGCAGCTTGAATCCTCCGAGCGTGCCGAGACCGATCACCGGCGGCGGCGACACGACCATGACGAAGGCATCCTGGATGGACGCCATCTTCTGATTCAGCGCCGCCGCGATGGCCGGCCCCGAGAGCGCTGCCGAGCTGCGGCGCGAGAAGTCATCGAGCGGGAAAAAGACGAGCGATGCGCTCGAGCTCTGGGTGAAGCCGTTGACCGACATGCCGGCAAACTCGACCGCGTGCGAGACACCCGGCTGCTTGAGGGCGATGTCGGAGATGCGGCGCGTGACCGCTTCCGTGCGATCGAGCGATGCGGCGGGTGGCAGCTGCGCGACCGCCACCAGGTACTGCTTGTCCATCGCCGGGATGAAGCCCGCGGGCACGGAGTTGAAGCCGAACCACGTGAGGACGATGAGGCCGGCGTAGATCGCCAGCGCGACGCCGCCATGTCTCATGGTGATGCCGAGCACCCCCGCGTAGCCCTCGCCCGAGCGCGCGAAGACGTGGTTGAAGCGCCGGAAGAAGCGTCCGAGCACCGCGTTCATCCCCCGCGTCAGGAGATCCGGCTTCGCGTCGCGGGGTTTCAGCAGCACCGCAGCGAGAGCCGGCGAGAGGGTGAGCGAGTTGAACGCCGAGATGACCGTCGAGATCGCGATGGTGAGGGCGAACTGCCGGTAGAACTCGCCAGTGAGGCCGCTGACGAACGCCACCGGCACGAACACCGCGCACAGCACCAGCGTGATGGCGATGATCGGCCGGCTCACCTCGTGCATCGCCACCTTGGTCGCTTCACGCGGGGAAAGGCCCTCTTCGATGTGTCGCTCGACGTTCTCGACAACCACGATCGCGTCGTCCACCACGATGCCGATGGCCAGCACCAGGCCAAAGAGAGAAAGCGTGTTGATGGAGAAGCCGAACGCCAGCAGCACCGCGAAGGTGCCGATCGCCGACACCGGCACCGCGATCAACGGAATGAGCGAGGCGCGCCAGGTCTGGAGGAACAGGATGACCACCAGTACAACCAGCGCCACGGCCTCGAGCAGCGTGTGCACCACAGCCTCGATCGACTGGCGCACGAACTGCGTCGGGTCATAGAGAATCCCGTAATCCATCCCCTCGGGAAAGTTCTTCTTCAGCTCCTCCATGGTCTGGCGCACACTCTTCGAGAGCTCGAGGGCGTTGGCGCCCGGCGACTGAAATACCGGTATCGCGAGCGAGGGCTTGTTGTCGAGCAGGCTGCGCACCCCGTAGGCCTGTGCCCCGAGCTCGATACGGGCGACGTCGCCCAGACGCACGACCTGTGCGTCATCGCCGGTCTTGATGATGATGTCGCGGAACTGCTGCTCGTCGGTGAGCCGTCCGGCAGCGTTGAGCGCAATCTGAAATTCGGTGGTGGACGGTGGCATGCCGAGCTGCCCCGCGGCGACCTGGACGTTCTGCTCGCGGATCGCCTGCACGACGTCGCCCGCGGTCATGTTGCGCGCTGCGAGCTTCTGCGGATCGAGCCATACTCGCATCGAGTAGTCGCCGCCGCCGAACACCTGCACGTCGCCCATACCCGGGAGCCGCGCCAGCACGTCCTTGATGTTGAGGACCGCGTAGTTGCGCAGATAAAGCGAGTCGTAGCGCCCGCTCGGGGAAGTGAGATTGACGACCAGTGTGAGGTTGGAGGATGCCTTGACCGTGTTGACGCCAAGGTCACGCACCTCCTCGGGAAGGCGGGGCAGCGCCTGAGAGACGCGGTTCTGCACCTGCACCTGTGCGCGGTCGATGTCGGCGCCGATCTTGAAGGTCACCGTGAGCGTCAGCGCCCCGTCCATGGTGGAGGTCGAGGACATATAGAGCATGTCCTCGACGCCGACGATCGCCTGCTCGAGAGGCGCGGCGACGGTGTCGGCGATCACCTTGGGATTGGCGCCCGGGTAGGAGGCGTGCACCACCACCTGCGGGGGCACGACCTCGGGATACTCGCTGATCGGCAGCTTGAAGAGCGCGAGGAGGCCCGCGATGGTGATGAACGCCGAGATAACGCCGGCGAAGATCGGGCGGTCGATGAAGAAATCGGAGAGCTTCACTGGCCCGCCTTTCCGGTCAAATGTGACCGGGCATTGCCGGCGAAGAGCGTCTGCTCTCCATCGACGTGGCTTTCGCCCATAGCGACGCGCTGTGGAGCAACTTGTGCGCCCGGACGTACGCGCTGCAGGCCGTTGACCACGATCGTCTCACCGGCCGCGAGACCGGACTCTACGACGCGCAGGCCGTCGACGACCGGACCGAGCTGCACCGGACGGTACTCGACCTTGTCATCCTTGCCGACGACGAGCACGTAGCGCACGGTCTGGTCGGTACCGATCGCGCTGTCATTCACCAGCACCGCGGGGTGTTGGCTGCTGCCCAGGAGCCTGATGCGGGCGAAAAGCCCGGGCGTGAACTGACGGTCGTGATTGCTGAGCAGCGCGCGGCCGCGGATGGTCCCGGTCGTGGGATCGAGTGCGTTGTCGACGAATACCATGACGCCCTGGTGCGGAAAATCGCTCTCGTTCGCGAGCCCTACCTGTACCGGGCTGAGCCCTTCGCGTGCGCTAAGTGCGCTCTCGTACGCGGCGCCGTCGTGCAGGTTGGCTGAAGCCTCGCGCGCGAGCCTGATGTACTTGAGGTACTCCTGCTCGTCCCCGTCGAAGCTCACGTAGATGGGATCGAGAGACACCAGTGTCGTGAGCGGCGTCTGGCCGTTGGTCACGAAGTTGCCGGTAGTCACGAGAGCGCGGCTGATGCGCCCCGAGATCGGCGCCGTCACGCGGGTGAACTCGAGATCGAGCGCGGCCGAGTCGAGCGCGGCTTTAGCCGCCTCTACGTTGGCCTCAGCCTGTTCGTTGCCGGCGGTGCGAGTGTCATATTCCTCCTGGGAGAGCGCGCGCTGCGCGAGGAGTTTGGTGGCCCGCTCGCGCTCGGAACGGGCGAGGGCAAGCTGCGAGCGCGCCTGCGCGAGACCCGCCGCCGCCCTGTCGCGCACCGCCTGGTACGGGCGGGGGTCGATGACGAACAGTACGTCGCCCTTCCTGACCTCACTGCCTTCCGTGAAATTGACCGAGGAGATGTAGCCGGAGACGCGTGGCCGCACCTCGACGCGCTCCACAGCCTCGAAGCGGCCGGTGAATTCGCCCGAATCCGTGACTTTGCGTGAGATGGCCGTGGCAACGGTCACCTGTGGCGCCGGCGGTGCCGCATGCGATTCCGCCGCCTCGTTGCGGGCACAGGCGCTGAGAAAAAGGGCTGCGCCAGCTACTGCGAGGAGCGAGACGATCGGGATAGATGTAAAGGAATAACGCAAGGGACCCTCCCTGCCTGTCATGCGTGAACCAATTGCAGTGACAGCCCGCTTGGGCGATCACGGAGGATGCATTGTTATGGGCGCGCGCCCGCCGTGATATGCGTCAGCAGGGGAATGAGCGAGGCTTCCGCCGGCAGGGGTGCGACTCTCTCGCATGGGTGAGTCCGGAGCCGCACCTTCACACTGCGTGCGGCGACGCCCGGTCCGATGAGCCTTCGTTCAGACCCGGCGAATCAAGGATTTAGCTCGGCTGTTGCTTGACGGCCCCGGCGCTGCTCGGTCTAATACGCGCCCTCCCGATCGCGGTGGCCAGGTAGCTCAGTTGGTAGAGCAGCGGACTGAAAATCCGCGTGTCGGTGGTTCGATTCCGCCCCTGGCCACCATCAACATCAAGTCGTTACGTGTTCCGTTGCTTCCCTAACCCTCCTTCGGCGTAGCCGAATCGTAACCGGGCCGCTCCGCGATCTTGACCCGGGCCCCGAACGCGTCGACGTGCGAGGCAAGGTGTGCTCCGGTGAGATGCGCGTAGCGCTCTACCATCGCCGAAGTGCGCCAGCCCCCTAGCTCACGCAGAACATGCAGCGGCGTCCCCTCCTGGGCGTGCAGAGTCGCCCAGGTGTGCCGGAGGTCGTGCCACCGAAAGTTCTGAATTCCGGCTCGCCTCAAGGCACCGCGCCATGCTGTGCCGTTCACCTGTCGAACCGGTTTGCCCCGGTAAGTGAAAACGAACTCAGCATGCCGCCCTTTCTCCCCGAGGACGATCTGCACTGCCGCCTCAGCCAACGGAACCGGAATCCCTTCGCGCCCTTTCGCCTGGTCCGCATGGATCCATACGAAGCGACGTTCGAGGTCGACTTGCGCCCAGCGCAACTCACGAACATTGCGCTGTCGAAGCCCGGTCAGGATCGAAAACCGCACCATAGCCGCCAGATGCGACGGAAGCTCTGCCACGAGCCGTGAACACTCCTCCACTGTCAGGAATCGCACGCGTCCCTTGGGCTCAGGCAGAAGCCGCAACCGCGGGACGCGGTCTAGCCATTCCCAATCATCAGCAGCTGT
>Ga0307474_10000956_pt1 | contig 20843 bp, 10 predicted proteins | sample atmos_gasesECM1C_2_FD_203312 | JGI IMG/M metagenome (GOLD analysis project Ga0307474, IMG submission 203312) | Hardwood forest soil microbial communities from Morgan-Monroe State Forest, Indiana, United States - atmos_gasesECM1C_05 | ecosystem: Environmental > Terrestrial > Soil > Temperate... | reverse complement strand
CTGCAAATAAAGCAAGAAGTTGGGCTTCCTTCGATAGGTATATACGCCCAGCGGAGAGTCGGACACGTGAGCGAGGCATCAAGATGCGCGCCACGGCAATTGTTCGCACCAGATCTGTGACTTCGACGGCCGGAGCATTCTCGAGGGGAGTACCGGCGACGGGCATCAACAAATTGATGGGGACCGATTCAGGTTGGGGATCAAGAGCGGCAAGTTCTGCCAGCAACGCACAACGATCTCGGACACTCTCACCTAGGCCGAGGATACCGCCGCTGCAAATGCTTAGACCCGCTTGCCGAACAACCCGCAACGTGTTCAGCCGCTCATCATAACTCCGGGTGCTGACAATCTTTGGATAGTATTCGCGGCTAGTGTCGAGATTGTGATTGTATGCGTCGAGCCCAGCTTCTTTGAGTTGTTTTGCCTGCGGCAGTGTCAGCATTCCGAGCGTTACGCAGGCCTCCATGCCAAGCGCCTTCACGACGCGAACCATAATGAGAACACGGTCAAATTGTTCTCCTTCCGGAACCTGCCGCCAGGCCGCCCCCATGCAAAACCTTTGCGCTCCTGCTTGCTTTGCTTGTGTCGCTGCAGCGAGCACATCGTCCACCGACAACAAAGCTTGGCGCTCGAAGCCGGTTTTATAATGCGCGGATTGCGAACAATAACCACAGTTCTCGGGACATCCTCCGGTTTTGATCGAAAGAAGGAAACACCGCTGTATATCATGCACGTCGTGAAGGCCGAGATGTGCCGAATGTGCACGATGGAGAAGATCGAAAAAAGGAAGGCAGTACAGATGCAAGGCACTTGCCAGGTAGCTGTCAACGCTCAATGTCGGATCACCTCGATCATCGGTCATGCTGATCGTTAATAGAGCGCTATGCAATGATGATTTGATATTGTCCTTGATAGTTGAATCGATAAACTATTATCGAGTGATCTATGCGGATTGATGCATTCCTGCACGAGAGTCCAATGTTTGCGGTAAACCGGGCGGCGCGACGGTTCGAATCGCTTGCCGCCAAAGTTCTTGCGCCAGATGGCCTCGGTTTCCTGGAAGGGTTAGTCTTGGCAGCTTTGTTTTTTGAGGCACCAAGACTGGTAAAGCCATCACAGCTGGCGGACACATTCGGAACGACGCGTGGGAATGTCAGCCATTGCATTTCCTCTCTGGAGGCAAAAGGATTACTGCAGCGAAAGATCGACCAAGGCGACGCGCGAGCCTACCACCTCAGTTTGAAGCCCCAAGGGAAGAAGTGCGCTCTGCGTGTCATTAGCGCTTTTGACAGGTTGCAGAAGGAGTTTGAGGATGAGGTTGGGAAGACGGTTTTAAGGGAAATGCTCACGGCCATACGGAAGCTCGAAGGGCTCTTCTCGGTCAAGTAACGCGACGAACTCCATTCCTTGGAATGGTTATGTGGGCATGCCTGAGCCGCTGCACCAGCTGTGGCATCCAAGGAGAGATTCGTGCGCAACGTAACTGAATATTTATGTGGTGTGGAGGGTGAATCGAGCCTAATAATATCGTGCGCGTGTTTCGGAGCGACTTGCCTCACGCCACATTCGCCGAGTCAGGCTGCGCAAGTAGCCAGCGATCTGTGGATCTCTTAACCTCACACCATCAGTCCACGTCTCGCTTTCGCTCGCATAGGCGAAGACGGCCAGTAGCGGTCCAAAAGCACGGGCTTCAGAGATCACGTCGGCAGGTAACAGTTGTTCCCAAGGCGTGTAGTACGAACTGACTACCTGGTCCCGGAAAGTGGTGTAACACCGTCACACAACTCACAGATTCGCTGGGCAATCAGTCGCAATACAACACGATCATTCAGGGCGGATCGTGGCTTACCGCCGCCTCGCAAGGATCCGGATGCGTCACTTGCACCGAGCGAGGCAACATTACCAACTCCCCTGACGCCCACGGAAACATACTCTTGACCACCGACGATCTCGGCAACACAACGACTTACACCTACGATTCCAACAACAACATGACTTCGGCCGCCAAGTCGCTGAACTCTACCACCACGGCCACCACGTCTTACACCTACAATAGCTTGGGAGAAGTGCTCACTTCAACCGATGCCTTGAGCAACATAGTACATTGGAAAACCATCTTTTGAAATTCCTCCGCCAGGAAGCCTCCTAGAGGATCGGATACCCTTTGCCATCGGTACCTGCTTTGATCGGGTCCGACCATGATTGCGCCATAGCTCCCAAAGCACTTGTTAATACGAGGGCAATCGCAAAAGCCGTGCGCGGCAATGTCCTGCGGAGAAACATACGGAATCCTCACAAAGGTCGTGGTCCCACGTTGATGTGCTATTATCGTCGGCCGAGGCGGGCGAGATTGTTCAATAGCCTATGCGTCATGCTGTGAAATTCTGTCCGTCGCTTACAACTTAATTCCGCGTCGCGTGTTGCACTTCTTGTTGAACATGTCACTAATTGTGCTCGGTTTGGGGAAGGAGCCGAAGTGTATACGGAATACGGACTGGAATCAAGAAGCAAATCAATTGCGTTACATAATCCGAACATCGAAAGGCGAGCTAGGTTCTTCCCCCACCCAGTAGGCGTTCTCCGTCGTCTTATACGGTTATCGAGTAGCTCCGCCAGCCCGATTTCGAGGCACCTTGTTCTGAAAACGTAACAAGTGCTGACACCCAATGAACGCTATTCTGATTTGCCTGGGAGATGAACATATCCAAAGAATCAATCTCACGTTTTCCTGTTGAAGCATACTTAATGATAGATCGGAGTTAGACGGCCGGGAAGTGAAGCCGAAAATGCCATCGGACTCGATTACTTTCTACGTTCTCTCGCCGGTACCGCTGGCGGGGCGGCTGGATATGTCTTTCTTGTCCTGCATAGATTCAAAGTCAGCGTAAGTGTGAAGTGTCCTCTTGCGCAGGGTCAGTCCCAAGGCAACGAATTCGCGCTCATCAGTTACTGCGGCAATGAGCGCAAAGATTCGGGTTCCGGTAAGATTTCCATAAAGTGAGCTATATTGACCAGACTTCACGTGGACGGACAATGTACCAATTCTCGCGCGGGGTTAAAACCCGAGAGCGTGCCTTGTATCGTCGGTCATTTGAAACCTAAAATCGAGATTCCGGTGTAGTTAGGAGACAGCCTACGAAAACGTAACCAGAACCTATTCTGGTTAAGAAGTATTATAAGCCGCACAGACGACTACGTTAGTAGCTCCCCCCAGCAACTTCGCGTAGAAAGCTTCTCACTCCTTTTACAGAATATTCGTTGGATATTGACGGTCAGCTCATCGGCCAGCCGCGGAGGCGGTGTTCTGCGGTCTGTGCTTTGCCTACGCCCGTTGTTTCAAGTTTAACTCGCCGCCATGCGAAAGAACCTCTTTCGCCGCGGAGCTGCTTAAAGAGGAGGATTTTCAATGAAGATCGGAACAAAGTACCCAATACTGATGGCACTTGCGGTTTGCGTGGCGACGTACGCCTCCTATCCGACTGGTGCTCACGCTCAATCGGTGTCATCAAGACAGATGACACAGCAGGAAACGGCGGACAGGCTCCGGACACATGTCCCAGCAAATGAGATGCGAAAGTTCCAGTCAGACTTGGGCACTTTGGTCCAGTCGCTCTATGAGTTAAATGCCGCTCATCCCGATACTCAGAAACAGATGGTTAGCATCATGCAGAGGCTTACCACTCTGACGCCGGACCAATGGACCGCCATGGCAAACGCCTATGACCGCCCTAGCCTCTCAGACGGTGTGGAGCGCATAAAATCCGCCATGCCGAACCGGACTACGAGGCCTGGAGGTCAAGTGGTAAGCAGAGAGCGTACACTCGCAGTTACACCCCTAAATACACCAGCACCCAACTCGTCCAACTCTGTAATCGACCCGGATACGAATACGTCGCTGGTGGAGCCGGGTTATGGCCCGTGTACCCCCAATTACATTGACGCTAACAATGACTTCAATGGTATTTTCCCAATTCCGTCGAACGCAACTACGGATTATGGCCTGTTTATAGGTCTAAACGTTGCAAACGCGGCGCAAATCCCACTGAACTTTCTATGCCAGGAGCTGGTTGTGATCCTTGGGGAAGGAACCAATCTTCCCGAATGCATCATTGCGGCCATCGATCAGGCGATCGCTTTTGCGCTGCAGTTATCTCTGCAGATTACAGACTGGTGCAACGGTTCCGTTCTTGCCGCGGAAAACGATTCCGCATGGTGGAACACCATCGCTATCTTCAACAACCTCAACACCGGCGTGGCGTCTATCGAGACCCAGATCACTAACACACAAACCGATCTCGACAACCACATCACCAGCGTCGATTCCGATCTCAACGCCCACATCACGGCCATTGACACCGATATCGACAACCACGTGGCGGCTATCAATGTGAATGTCAACACCAGCTTCACGGGTGCCATCTCGAATTTGAGCACTCAGCTAACGGCCACAAACACCGACATCGACAGCCGCGTGACGGCGGTCAACACCAGCGTGACGAATACCAACTCGAGTTTGAGCAACCAGCTAACGGCTATGGACACCGACATCGACACCCGAATCGCAGGAGTCAATAGCAATACCAGTGGCAACATTACAACGGTTGAGTCGCTCGTCGCCACCGACATCGGAGCGGCTGACATGGATATCGACGCCAGGATAACGAACGCCGATACGGACCTCAACACGCATTTGACCCTAGTCGATAATGATCTGAACACCCACCTGTCCGCAGTCGACGCGGATGTCCTGGCGCAGGGCAGTCTGATCGGCACCGAGATTGCCACCATGCAGTCCCTTGACTTGCGAGTGGCAATTGAAAAATCCCTGGAACAGGGGCTTGCTATCGGTCTGTTCGAAACGCCCAAGGCGGAGGGTGGCTACCTGGAGTTGGTAGGGACCATCGTGCAAACGGTCATCACCAACCTGGTGGCAGCGGGACAAAACGTCGGCTCAGGCGCAGCCCAGAAATATGAGAATGAGGGCAACACCGATTATGCCGCCAAGAGCTTTAAGTCGGCTTACTACGCCTACATGAGCGCCTATCAAACCGCGGTGAAATAGGCGCCACTGGGGCGGATGCGCCTCGCACGTTCTTGCCAAGGGCCGGGGGGACGCTTCAATTATGGGCGAAGAACTGCTGTTCGCTGCTGATGATTGCTGAGTGGTTTCTGTGGCCGTTCTGATTGGACACGCTACGGCCGGCAAGATGCCGGCGCTACCTTTCTCTAGTTTTGCAGTCTTGCTTCAACACGCTACCGAGGGCGTCAAGAAACCCTCGATCGATGCCGGATGCCAGCCGAATCGCGGGCGAACCGGCCGGTCGAACTGACGCTCGGGGAGCGGCCTAACGCCTAAGAGCGAAGTGTCCAAAGGAGGACATGATGAAATCGCAACCGAGAACGAATGCGCGGACAACGCGCCGGGTCGCCCTGACGATTCTGGGGACCATACTCTGCCTCGCCAGTTCCTTTGGCTTGTTCACTTCCGCCGCCCAGGCGCAAGATTTCACGTTTTCCGGTGTTTCGCCGACCTCCCTCACCTTGCCACGGGGAACGAGCACCAGCACCACTGTGACCATCGCCCCGGGGAGCGGGTTCAGCGGGGTTACCCTAACTGTGGGGGGATTGCCCAGTGGGGTCACCTTCGGCCCCATGGCTGCCGGCGCGGGCAACACCACGCTAACGCTCACTGCGACGAACTCCGCCACGCTGGTAATAGGCGCTACCGTCACAATCACTGCCACGGATTCCACCAGCACCCAAGCGCTGAACGTGTCGCTCAACGTGGTGGAAAACCCGGTCCCCTTCATTGACACCGTGTCGCCGCTGAGTTCTACACCGGGCTCGGGAGGGTTCTCCCTCACCGTGTACGGAGGGGGTTTCATCAGCGGCTTTTCGCAGATCTACTGGACGCCTCTTTCCCCGCCGAGTTCATCCGTCGAGCTTTCCGGCATCACTTGCACTGCTGCGCAGTGCTCCGCCTTCGCACCCTCCGGCCTTACGCAAGGCACTGCTGTCATAACCGTGGTGAATACCGGGCGACCGGTCTCCAATGTTTTTTTCTTCACGATTATCGGCTCTGCTCCTGCTGTCAATTCCAGCGCCGCGAAGAATTCGCCTATCACGGTGGGCAACGGACCCAGTTCGGTGGCGGTGGCAGATTTCAACGGCGATGGCGTCCCCGATCTGGCCGTCACCAATCGGAGTGACAACACGGTTTTCATCCTGCTTGGAAACGGGGATGGCACTTTTACGCCACAGACGCATTCGCCCTTCGCCACCGGCCTCACGCCGGTCTCGGTGGCGGTGGGGGATTTCAACAATGATGGCAACCTTGACTTGGCCGTCATCAACGCCTGCGGTACAGACTTGACCTGCGCGAGTGAGGGTACGGTTTCCATCTTGTTGGGCGATGGGCACGGCAACTTCGCGGCTCTGTCCACCTCCCCCAGCACCGGCTACACGCCAACCTTTGTGGCCGTGGGCGATTTGGATGGGGATGGCAACCTCGACTTGGCCGTGGTCAACGGTTGCGGCGGCACCGACCCTACGGATTGCGCGAAGGGCCCGACTGACGGCACCGTTTCCGTTCTGTTGGGTGATGGGACGGGGGCGTTTACCTTAAAGACGAGTCCTGGGACGGACCCCAATCCCAGTTGGGTGGCCGTAGGTGATTTCAAAAACGACGGCACGCTGGACCTGGCCGTGACCAACGCCGGAACCGCCACGAGCCGCGGTACCACGCTCACCGTGATGTTAGGCAACGGGGATGGCGCCTTCAGCACCACTTCGATTACCTCTCGGGGAATCTCCCCGGCGGCAGTGGCGGTGGGAGATTTCAACAATGATGGCAAACTCGACTTGGCAGTGGCGAACGCCTGCGGCACTGATACCACTTGCTCGTCTCCCGGGAAGGTGGCGATTCTGGAAGGCGACGGGTCGGGCGGCTTTACCTTGTTGTCGAACACGCCCGCTGGCACCGGTCCGAGTGCGCTGGCAGTGGCCGACCTGAACGGGGATGGTAACCTTGACGTGGCCGTTGCCGACGGGACGGGCAGTAAGGTTTCTATCCTACTGGGCAACGGCGCGGGGAGCCTCAGCTTGCAGGCCACTCCCGCCTCTCCTTCCACCGGAAACTCTCCTGTCTCAATCGCCATAGCTGATTTCAACGGGGATGGTGGTCTTGACCTGGTGACGGCTAACAAAAATTCCTCCAACGTCTCCGTCTTGTTGGCAGTTCCGACGGTGACCTTCGCGTGCCCCAGCGAGACGGTCGGCACTTGCACTATCTCTACCCCTCCGAGCTCTACCCCTCCTACCCTGTCTTTCGGCAGCGAGCCGGCGGGCGGCACGGCCGGGCCGATGACTGTGACTGTCACCAACAGCAGCAACTTGACCTTGACCTTTTCGAACACCTCACCTACTACGCCGTGGCTTGCCGTCACAACCGGTGCCACCAGCTTTGCTTTCGATTCCGGCACTACCACCTGCGGGGCGGCACCCTTCGTAACCCCCTTCAGCCTCGCGGCCGGGGCGTCTTGTACAATTGGCGTCAATTTCAACCCGCAGACGCCAAGCTCTCTAACCGGGATCATAGAGATCAGCGACAACGGTGGCGGCAGCCCGCAGAGCATCGATCTGAAGGGCACCGGCGCGGCCGCGGCAGCGAATGTCTCGCCAAACTCCCTGGCCTTCGGCAACGTATCGATCAACACCGACAGTCCGGCGCAGACGGTGACGCTCTCCAACACCGGTGCGACAGCGCTAACCATATCGTCGATTGCCGCCACCAGCCCGTATGTCGCCCACCCCAATGGTACGGACGGCAGCACGTGCTCGGGGACCTTGGCTGGCAACAGTACTTGCCTGATCGCCGTAACCTTCGACCCCACCACAGCGGGCTTTCAAGGTGGCACGCTCACGGTTTTGGACAACATCGGCGGGTCGCAAAGCCTGACGCAAACCGTGACCCTGACTGGCACGGGGTTGCAGGCAGTGGCCAACGTCTCGCCCGGCAGTCTCACGTTCAACAACCAACTGCTCGGGACCACCAGCGTGGCGCAACCCGTGCAAGTCTCGAATACCGGTGCCGGGGCCTTAGCCATCAACAATATCGGCATCACCGGAACCAATGGTGGCGAGTTTAATCAAACCAACGACTGCGGATCCAGCGTACCCGGCTTAGGCAACTGCACTATCTATGTGACGTTTTCGCCTTCCGGAACCGTCACGACTGCTACCCAGGCCGCAACACTCACCATCGCGGATAGCGACAACACCGGTTCGCAAACCGTGATGCTGACCGGCACCGAAATATACCCCGTGGCCGGGGTCACATCGACCAGCCCGTTCACAGCGGTCTTCGGGTCCACCAGCGCGCCGCAGACCGTGACCCTCTCCAATACGGGTGGGTTCGCGTTGAACATCAACAGCATCGCCATCGGCGGGGCGAACGCGTCGGAGTTTGCCGAGACCACTACTTGCCTGGCAAGCTTGCCGGCTAATAGCACGTGCACTATCTCGGTCACCTTCACTGCGTCGGCAACCCTGCCTGCACTGGCGACGCTCACTATCACCGACAACAGCAAAGAAGTTGCGGGCAGCACGCAAATCGTGCCCCTCAGCGGCTCGGTCACCAAATCGAGTACACTCACTACCATCACTGCCAACACGCCCAACCCTTCGATCGTGGGGCTGCCGGTGATGGTCAACTTCACGGTGAGGGCAATTCCGCCGGGAATCGGTACGCCCACGGGCACCGTCACGATCAGTGACGGCCTGGATAGTTGCACCGGCACCTTGAGTCAGGGAGATGGAAGTTGCTCCATCACGTTTTCGCTCGCGGGCGGGCCCGGGTCGAAATCGCTAACGGCCACCTTCATCGGAGACTCCAACTTCTTAACCAGTACCGCAGGCGCAACTCAGACGGTGATAAAGGCTAACACGTCCACCACCATCACCTCCAACCTTCCCAACCCGCAAATGGTCGGGCTTCCGGTAATAGTGAAATTCGCGGTGTCCATGTCGGCTCCCCTGAGCTCACCAGTTGGCACACCCAGCGGCAGCGTCACGGTGAGCGACGGCACGGGAGACACTTGCACGGGCACGCTCTCAGGCGGAGTGGGCTCTTGCACGATGACGCCGCTAACCCCGTCCAGCCCGGGAGCAAAGGCATTGATTGCTACCTATTCGGGGGACACCAACTTCAACACGAGCATCTCACCGGCGGCGGCTCAGACGGTGACCAAGGCCAATACAACCACCGCGATCACCTCGATCTCCCCCGGTTCGGTGGTAGTGGGGCAGCCGGTGACGGTTGGATTCTCTGTGACGCCACCCACGGGCGACATCCTGACGCCGACCGGGATCGTCACGGTGAGTGATGGTGTCGGGGACAGTTGCTCCGCTGGTTTGTCCCTCTCCGCTCCCGACATCGGAATCGGAAGTTGCACATTCAAGCCCAGCGCACCGGGGCCGCTGACGATAACCGCAAGCTACCCTGGCGATAGCAACTTCAATGCCAGCTCCGCAACGGCGAGTGGCGCCAGCGCTCTGAAGGTCGGCGACTTCTCGTTCTCCGTCGGGCCTCCTACGGAAACCATCTCGTCGGGGCACACGGCCACCTTCACGGTTACAGGCAACTCATTGGGCGGGTTCAGCGGCAATGTCGCACTGACCTGCTCGGATCCGGCGCCGAAAACCATCTGCTCGATCAGCCCCAATTCAGTCACGGTGGGCGGCACCGTAACCTCCATAATCACCGTCGTGGCGTCCAAGGCCGCCGCGCACGGCTCTTGGACGCTAACGTTCACCGGAACGTACGGAAGCGGAATTCCGGCAACCGGAGGGCTAACGCACACCACCAGCGCCTTCCTGAGCATCAAATGAGAAAACGGGGACGAGCCCGGATCAGTTGCTTCGGGTCCGCCCCTGTTAAGACCCTGCCCGCACCGTCCCCGGCACAAGATTCGTCAGCCTCGTCAGCGCCTGATTTCTTTCCAGTCATCTTGAACATGCCGAGAAATTCCTCCGTCTGGGTACTACTCCTGTATTGTGTAAACTCTCATCTCCGCGCTCTGAGCACCGCTAGCTGGGACAGCCAGGAAGAAGCGATGCATTCCTTTTCCCAGCCGTCCAAAGTACCCGGCAGTGCGTGCGCCCAATGCAGTGGGAACTTTGGCGAGGAGGTGGTAACGATCAGGGTCGGTCATTTGAAAAATGTAGATGAGACCCTCTCCTCCGGGCACGTACACCCGCTTATGCTCGGCGTCATAGTAGAGATCATCCGTATCCTCGACGCTGGGCAGCGCCGCGATCATGTGACCCGACATAGTGTCGAATATAGCCAGCCGCGCCGGTTCGCGTATGCCGACAAATAGCCGGTGGTCGGGCTCGTCCAGTGCCATCGGAAAATTCTTACGTAAGCCCCTAAGTGGCCATCTTGTGATGTTCTTTGTTTCTCGATTGATAACCGCGATCTTGTTGCAAGTCCGGGATGTTTACATAAATGTTGGGACCTGACTTTTCGAGCTGGAAAGATTCGGGCTCGCCACCGATCTTATATTCCTCATCGGGACGCTGATTGGTCATCGCATCGACCGCGGCGATGGCCGAGTTCTTTTCGTCGTCGCCGCAGCCAACGTAAACGCGCTTGTTCGCCGCGTCGTAGCGCAGGTTGTCGGCTCCGCCTTCGAAGTCCACACCTCCGGCAAATCAAAACCAATTCCCTCAATATGAGGATTGGCCAGTGCCACCTGAGTAATAAGGTCGCCCTGAGCGGTTCCGACGTCCACCGCTGTGCGGCATTTGTTCCAAGGAAACTTGTGAGCGATTGCCACATTCGCGCCGTGGCTGACAGCGCTCATGGCTTTTAGGCATTCCTTTAGCCGGGTGGGCTCGGCGTAGATGACCGCGAACGGATTGGAGCTCCCATCTCTAATTTCGTTTTGCGGAAGTCCGCTTCGGAGCGCAGTCGTGAGATGGTTCCAAAACGGATAGAGGCGGCGGTTGGCCATTTCGAGAATGCCGCCGATATAGGCGTGTCCAATCTCATGCAGCGACTCGCCCGCCTTCCAGCGGCTCCAAACGTCGCTCTTCTCGATCGCAGAAAGCCCAAACCGTATCCCTGGTCTCATGCCCCACCACCTTTACAGCGCAGATTTACATCAGATGGTGTTGCTTCGACCTATCGAATGCCCCCTGCTTACCGGTTAATTACAACTGAGACTGCCGCTGTCTGAGTCACGGTAGTTCCACCCGATGTCGACGTAGATGTAATCGTCACCACCGCACTACTTGCCGTTCCGGAACCCGATCCGCTGCTACCGTTCGAGTTCCCGCCGCACCCGGTTGCCGAAAACACCAGCACCATGCAAAACAGCGCCATCAGCGAAGTTCCCAGCACGCCGGTGATTTTCTTTCGCCGCATCGGCAACAACAGCAGCAGCGATATGCCCAAACCGCCTGACATTCTGCCCCACATATGCGTGTCAAAGCGGTTCATTGCCACTGTCGTGTTCGAGCTGGTCGCGATGCTCACTTGCACCGTACCAGTCTGGCCGCCTGTAAGCGCCAAACCCCCTGCGGGACTAAACGTGCAGGTTGCTCCCGCGGGAAGTCGCGAACACGCCGTCGTAATGGTCCCGCTGAACGTCGGGTTTGTTTGGAAGTTCAATGTCACGCTCCCCGACTGCCCGGCGGTAATGTTGACCGTCTGCGGCGTGGCCGTCAGCGCAAACGATGGAGGAAGAGGCTGCACAACCACACTCAGCATCGCCGAAGTGGCCGCTTCATGGTTGGGGTCGCCGCTGTATGCGGCTGTGATGGTGCTGGTCCCCGCTGGCAGTCCGAACTCTGCAAGCTGCACCGTGTTGCTGCCGCTCAGCGGCACATTGCCCAACGGCACTCCTCCAGAAGAGAACGTCACGCTTCCAGTCGGCGCCGGCGAACCTCGCGGTACGCGGACAACCGCCTGCAACGTCACGGTCGATCCCTGCACCACGGTGGTTGGCGCCGCAGTAAGAGTAACGGAGCTGCCTCCCTGGTTCAGAAAGACGGCCGAAGAAAATCCATTCCCGACGATAATCGAGGGTCTGCCGCCTTCCGCCAGCAGATCCGGCAACCCGTCTCCGTTAAAGTCGCCAACCAGGGTGGCCGACGTTCCCTGCGGCGCCAACAGATTGATAGGCGCGCCAAAAAATCCCTTCCCCAGGTTGGGAAGAATGGAAAGGTCGAAATACTGGGTTGGACCTTCCTGTGTCGCGAACACATTGGCAATCAACTCCGGCAGACCGTCTCCGTTGATATCGGCGTATTCCACATTCGATTCTAATGTGCCAGGCGCGATCAGCAGAGGCTGGCCAAAGGTGAAATCTCCATTGCCCTGTAGCAATAGGATTCCGGAGGTTGTGGGGTCCGGAACTTGTCCCGGAATAAAAATGTTGGCTTGAGAAAGCAGCGTCAAATCCTGCTTTCCGTCCGCATTGAAGTCTCCAACCAGCATTCCGCTAATGATCCAGGTGTTCAGCACGGTTTGCACATTCGCAAGATTGAAGGTGCCATCGCCATTGCCCGGCAGCACGGTAATCGAGCTGGGAGTTAAAAAATTCCCCGAGACGGCATCGTCCACGGCCAGGTCCAGCTTGCCGTCCCCATTAAAGTCGCTCAGGAGGGTTTGCGCCAGCATCGTGCCATAAGGCGTAAACGATACGGTGAATCCTCCCTGGCCGTTGCCCAAACCCACAAAATAGCCGGAAGGCGTGGAGCCGCCCGTGCAGGTCTGGGTATTTCCGGCATAGGACATCACAAAATCCAGATTACCGTCGCCATTGAGATCTCGGAAAGCCACATTGCCGATCGAGCAGGCCATCGCAGCCGCCGGAAGGTTCAGAGGAATTGGCGCGCCCAGGGTTCCGTCCGGCTGGCTCAGGGCCACCGACAGACCATTCGCCGTGAGCAGCAAAAGATCGAAGTGTCCGTCATTATTGAAGTCTGGCAAAGCGGGAACGACACCTAGCGATCCCGAGCCGATGATAATCGCAGCCGGCATGACCGTTGAGAAACTAAATCTTCCCTTGCCGTTACTCAGCCCGATATCGACATCCGGCTCGCCGTTCTGAAAGAAATTGCTGTAATCGATAGCCAGCACATCGGTCAGGCCGTCTCCGTTCACATCTCCGACTGCGACTACCTGAATATTGTTCGTTGCCTCCGTATTGTTGGGCGAAGTCGGCGAAGCATTGTTGGGGGCCACAGCGGGCTGCGCGCGAAATCTTCCGTTTCCCAGCCCGTGAACCAGCGAAAATGTGCCATCGACGCCATCTGCAACAGGGACATCGAGATTGCCATCGCCATCGAAATCCGCCGGAGCCGGCTCCTGTGGGAAGGACGGAAAGAACTGGCCACCGTTGTAACTATTAACGGCAAACTGCCCGTTAGGAGCCGGACCGAAGGCGCCGATACCATCGCCAGGATAGACAGCCAGCGAGCCGTTACTGTATATCAGAAGATCGGGCAGCCCATCGGAATTGAAATCGCCCACCTGTAGTACCTGGGAATTTGTCCCTACAAACGGGGCGAAGATGTTGTTCAGCACGGTGAATGGAGCAGCAAACGTCCCATCGCCATTGCCCAGCGCCAGTGCCGCAGTTCCATCGCCGACAAGATAGACAATATCCGGATGCCCATCGCCGTTTAAATCCGCCACTTGAAACGCGGCATTCTGGAAGTTAAGGGCATTTGGGTTGCCGTTGACTGCCACCGGATTCAGAGGTCCAAATGAACCGGCTGCATCGCCAAGACCCAGGCTTACAGCGATGATCGTTTGGAAGGTATTAACATCGACGTATTGCATCACCAGATCGGGATTCTGATCGCCATTGAGGTCGCTGAGTATGACAGCTTGACCGGGGCCAGTTGAAAATGCCACGGCATCCTGAATCATGGTATCGACTTCCGGAGAAGCGGTCAGGTTTCCATTGCCGCTATTGAGAAACGTCTGTTCGGCAATAATGCTCGGCATAAACCCAGGAAAACCCTGCGATAACTGCACCGTCACCACATCGGGCTTGCCGTCGTGGTTCACATCCGCCACCGCAATGCCGCCGCCATTGTTGTTAAAGGGATTGAAACTCGCGCCGCTCGCAGACGTTACCGGCGTAACGATGGCCGGGGCAAAGGTGCCATTGCGGTTATTTAAATAGACCAGCAGATTATTCTGTGACGCGTCCACCGCAACGATGTCGTCGATGCCATCCCCGTTCATATCCGCAACGGCGGCAGCGGAAATTCCAACGATCCCAAGAAACCCACCGAAGTAGGAGGTATTGCTGGAAGCCAGCGTGAAGTTGCCCTTGCCGTCATTCTCGAGTAGGTTCAGCGTGCCGTCTTCCTGAAAGGTGACCACGTCCAGATTGCTCTGGCTGCGGAAATGCCCGGACACCGATACAGTGATTTGGGTTCCATCTTCAGGCGACGTTGCCGCAATATACGGCACGGAGAAAAACCCGGGGAAGTTCGCAACCCGGGCGGCGTTCGGCGTCGCTGCCGCATTCTTGGGCTTCGCGGCAGTCCTCGGCTGAGGTTTACCCGCGGGCGCGGGCTTACCGAAGAGCACCACATGCTGAGGCTTGGGCATCACCGGCGGAGCATTTTCCTGGTTCCGCAACTCCTCCTGCAGCGCGGCTATGCGGGCGCTCTTTTGACTAGAGGATGCCGACGAAAGCGTCTGTGCCGAGCTGTCCGGTACACCAAGGATCAGAAAAAGCGCGCAGGGGAGCGCCAAAAAAAAAATCTGAAGAGAACGGCTCTGCATTGCAGTCAGCCTCCAGTTAAATGTGATTGCTGTAATTCCGGAGAGCATAACGGAAAATCGTCCGCCCTCTTCCCGAGACGGCCTGATGCTAACTGCACCTGGAGAATAATTTCAAGTATTTTCTTCGATGTGACAAAATAATGACAACTTGTGCTCGCGAAACGCATTAAATTCTCGGCTTGCATGATGAACCTGATAAAAAATAGTTGAAAGAACGCAGGCTGGCAATGTATTTAATCGCTGGAAGACAAACCCCAAATCGCATTTTCTGGAGAATTATGGCTCGCCAAATCTCATTCCGCCGGTCTAAAGCCGCTCTGCCACAGGTTCTCTGTCTGTCGGCGCTTTTCTGCCTGCTGCTCACGAGCCGCGCCTCGGCACAAACCGGAACGTCCAGAACCGCGCCTGCGCCGCTGATCACGCAGGCCATCGATGAAACCCGGCTGGTAGAGCTGGCAGGCAATGTCCATCCCGCCGCGCAGGCCGCCGCCGACCTCGGCGCGGCGACCGATTCTCTCATGCTGGACCGCATGATCCTGGTGCTCCGGCGCAGCCCCGCGCAGCAGGCCGCGCTTGACAAGCTGGCGGATAGCCAGAAGAATGCGAACTCGCCGCAGTACCACAAGTGGCTTACGCCGGCGCAATTCGGCGCCCAGTTCGGCGCCGCGCCGCAGGACATCGCGACCGTCACGGGCTGGTTGCAATCGCACGGGTTCAGCGTGGAGACCGTAGCCAACGGCAAAAACACGATTACCTTCTCCGGCACCAACGCGCAACTGCAATCCGCCTTTCATACCACCATGCACCAATACCGGAGCGCGCCACCCCAAGGGGTGGGAGCAAATACAACTACGGCTCTCGGCGCAGCCGTCTCCCCCGTCAACCTGCTGCACTATGCCAACTCCACGAACCCCAGCATTCCCGCGGCCCTGGCTCCGGTGATCGTGGGCATCGCATCGCTCAACAACTTTCCCATCGCGCCGCAGAACGTGGTCGCCGGCGTAGCCCGGCCAGTGCCCGGCAGCAACAAATGGAAGATGATCGAGGCCCTTCATCCCGCGCCGCAGTTCAACGCGCCGATAAACGGCCAAACCTTTTTCGCGGTCTCTCCCGGCGACTTCGCGACGATATACAACGTGCAGCCGCTGTGGAATGCCGGCATTGACGGCACCGGCCAGACGATTGCCATCGTCAACGAAAGCGATATCAATCCGGCTGATGTGGATTCGTTCCGCAGCTTCTTCGGTCTTCCTCCCAAGCACCTGAATATTTTCCACAACGGTCCCGACCCCGGCCTGATCGCGGGGGTCGAAGGCGAAGCCGCTATCGATGTGGAATGGTCCGGCGCGGTTGCCAAAAACGCCACGGTGGATCTCGTCGTTTCCGCTACTACCGCGACTACTAATGGCGTCGTCCTCTCCTCGGAGTTCATCGTCGATACCAATCTCGCCCCCATCATGAGCGTTAGCTTCGGCGCGTGTGAACCCCAGCTTGGCGCCTCCGGCAACCAGTTCTTTAACGGGCTGTGGGAACAGGCCGCTTCCGAAGGCATCACAGTTATCATCGCCGCTGGCGATTCCGGTTCCGCCTCCTGTGACCAGAACAATCCGCTCGGAGCAGCCCAATCCGGTCTTACCGTAAGCGGCTTCGCCTCCACACCATTCGACACCGCGGTTGGCGGCACCGATCTCTACGGCACCTTCCTCAACCATTCTGCTTTTTGGAACACCACGAACGATCCGACAACGCAGCAGTCCGCCTTGGGTTATATACCGGAACTGCCCTGGAATAATAGCTGCGGCAATCCTCAGCTCCTGGCCGTGGTGCAGGCAAACGGCTCGTCAGACGCCACCGAGGAAGCTTTCTGTAACGATCCCAGCGGAGTAGGTCTTGGCGTCGTAGGCGGCGGCGGCGGTCCCAGCAACTGTGCCATTACCAACCCCGCAGACGGCGCCTGCAGCGGCTACCCCAAGCCCAGCTTCCAGACCGGCGTGCCCGGCATTCCCAACGACTCCGTCCGCGATCTCCCGGACATTTCGCTCTTTGCCGGAAACGGGCTTTGGGGCAGTTTCTATGTGTTCTGCGAATCGGACGCAACACCCGACGGTCAGTGCGGCTTCACTACTGGCGAAGTGCAAAACCTCGCCGCGGGCGGAACCTCGTTCGGGGCTCCCGCCTTTGCCGGCATCATGGCGCTGGTTGAGCAGAAGACGAATTCCATCCAAGGCAACGTGAACTTCGACCTATACAAACTGGCCGCGGCGCAGTTCACAGCGGGTACCTCGTGCGACTCTTCCACGGTCTCTAATAATAGTACCTGCATCTTCTATGACATTGCGTCCAATAGTGGCTCTCCTGGCAGCAACGCGGAGCCCTGCCTTGGCGGCACCCCAAATTGCACACCCACGAATCCGAGTGATGAATTCGGTGTTCTTCCCGGCTGGAATTCCACTCCCGGTTATGACACCGCCACCGGTCTGGGCACACTCAATGTCTCCAACCTGGTGAATAACTGGAACACGGCATCCGCTAACCTCGTAGCGACAACCACAACGCTGGCTTTGGAATCGGCCAACATTCCTTATGGCTCGCCAGCCGCGGGCACGATCACCGTCGCTGACAGCAACAGCAGTTCCGGCAGCGCCATTCCGGACGGGGATACCTCTCTAATCAGCGCATCGGGAAGCACGCCTGCTCTGGGTCTAGGCCCCTTCACGCTTAACCGTGCAGGCTCGGCATCGGTGAGCGTCAACTCGCTCACGCCTGGAACCTATTCGGTCATCGCGCATTATGCGGGCGATGCCACGTTTGCCGCCAGCAACTCGGCAACCACCAGCCTCGTTATTACCCCGGCAGCCACAAACGCAGCCACGACGGCCAGCCGTACCGCCATAACTCCCGGCGAGAGCGTCACGTTAAGCACCATCATCGAAGACAACTCCAAAGGTGTTAGTCCTACAGGCACGGTCACTTTCATCAACACGACCACCGGCGCAACATTGGGAACCTCGCTTGCGCTAGCTGCCACAGACAACAATGGCAACTCGGTCGCATTCGCAAGCCTCGACGTCGCTAGCCGGCGTCTGAGCCAGGGCAGTGACAGCATTATGGCCGCCTATTCAGGAGACAGCAATTACACGGCTTCCACCGCGGCAGCCGTGGCCGTCACCTATACAGGGCCGTTCTCGCTCACTTCGTCGCATGCATCGGTCACGATCTTGTCCGGCAGTTCTGCCACCACCACTCTCACTCTGGCAGCGATTGGCGCTCCGCTCGCTGCGGCTGTCTCCTTCTCGTGTCCCTCGGCTCCGGCCGGAATCACCTGCTCCTTCAGCCCGGGCACCCTTTCGGCCGGGACTTCTTCCGGGCAGTCCTTGCTCACGATCAATGGAACCTTTCCCACCAGTAGCGTGAGTCACGCCACGGTCGCGCACAACAGCCACAACAGCCTCATGACGGCAACCGGCGGCATCGCGCTGTCGGCCATGCTTTTCCTCTTTGCAGCTCCTGGCATGCGCCGCCGCCGCGGATGGCTGACCCTCTGCGCCACTGCGATTATCTCCATGATTCCGCTCGGCTGCGGCGGCAGCAGCACGCCCAGACTTGCTACGACCTCCACCATGCTCACGGTTAGCCCCGCCAGCAACGTGCAAGGCTCCAACTTTACGTTCACGGCCATGATCAGCGCCAGGACCGGAACGGGCACGCCCACCGGCACGGTGACGTTCTCCGATAGCAGCTCGATGCTGGGCGCACGCACGGTATCCAATGGCATGGCGACCTTCAGTTCCACGACGCTGGCGCTGGGATCGCATTCCGTCGTTGCTACCTACAGCGGCGACACGAACTTCGCGCCTTCCAACTCTGGCACTCCGGCAATCGCCGACGTCCTGTACTCGACCAGTCTCACCGTGGTCGCCATGGACTCTCGCGGCAATACAACCAACATTCAAATCCCCGTCACGGTCCAGTAACCGCGAAGGCGAACAATTCAGGCGGCATCTTCTTCATCGAAGATGCCGCCTCTTTACTGCTTGCTGCCGCTAGTGAAAAGGTACATAGTGTTGCCTCGCGCGCAGAGAACATCCTTTCAGAGTCAGTACATGGCAACACGCAGTTCCCTATGAGCAAAAAGATCGACAAAACGGATCTCGGGATTCTCGCCGAACTGCAGATGAACTCCGGCCGCCCGGTCTATGAGCTGGCGCATCATCTCGGCCTATCCATGGCATCCTGCGCGCGGCGTATAAAGCGACTGGAAACCGCTGGCGTCATTGAGCGCTATGTCGCATTGCTGAACGCGGAGAAGCTTGGTGTCGACCTCGATATCTTCGTCAATATCCGGCTCAGCCGCCACGTCCGCAAAGCAAAGCAGGAGTTTCGTAACCGCGTGATCACCATTCCGGAAGTCGTTGCATGCTACTCGCTTACTGGCAATTCCGATTTCCTTTTGCACGTCCGCATCGCCGGCGTGAAGGAATTCAATGTCTGGATTCAGAAATATCTCACCGATCTCCCGCATCTTTCCACTACTCACTCCAGTGTCTGCCTGGAACGCCTTAAATACACCACAGCTGTCCCGTTCAACCCTGGAAAAAATAGCCCGGCACTCAGCAAAACATCCACGACCAAGACTCCCCCAAAGAAGCCCGGCAGAAAACCAGCCAAAGCCTGAGACGTCTTCCACCAAATTGGGATCACTGCGATTCGGAATTTATCGCCCAGAACAGTGGCGATAAGAGTACGCGCATTGTGAAGCGTGGTACCTATGTTCAAGAGGGCATGAAAATCGGTCTTATCACCGACTATTTCGGCAAAGTACGCCCCTACAACCCTACAACTATATAGTTGAGGACATCAACTCCGAGCCAGTTGACTTCGCCCAATCCACTGAATGGTTACAGGCATTATCCCCGCCCCTGGACACTATGTACAATCAGGGACCAACGGCCATGACAAATTTTTTGTCGGATATCGTAGGCGTTGGTTCGAATGGTCCTCCTGTCGATGGTTATGTTTCCGCCCAGGCGATTTCAGTTCAAGTTGGAGGTCAGGGACCCAATTATCTTCTGAATATGACCATCTTGCGTGGGGCAACTGTGGGTGGCGGAGTGTTCAGTTCATTCTCGAACCCCGTTTACTGGACTCAGTATCCAACAACACCTTGATCGATTCGGTTAGCGGCAGCGGATGGGGGAGGCATTATGACATTTGGTAGGCTAACAGCGGCCGGGGTCTTCTTCTTGGTAACATCGTGCCAGGGGCAAGTCAAATACTATAACGGTTCAGGTTTGATACGCGATGTGCTCAGGGAAGGCAGTACTTCTGGGTCCATCGTTTATTCTGACAAATGCGAAGCCGTTAGCTCGCGTACCCCCATTCCTCCCCACGTTCATCCCGCTCGGAAGACAGGCACCACCATAGAGGTGCTGCAAGACATGTTCTCCGGTGATTCCAGAATAGAGCTGAGCCAGGATTTAAATTGGATCGTCCGCATGGTCGAGAAGGATGTCCCAACCGACATTTTGGATGTCAGGATCCACCACCTCACTTTTGACTCGGCTCATACACCATTTCCTGATTTGTTTCACGGTCCAAATATGGCAATGATAACCATTCTCTCCAGCCCGGAGATCCGCTCGTTTCAGGACGAACACCATATCGTACCGACTGGGTCTAGGTTGGAAGGCAATATGGGATCTGACTTACCGGCTCTCACCGGAGAACTAAACGATATTACTTTATCCGGCTCTGGGCGAGAAACTGTAACACGCGCTGGTGGAATGGGCGTTTTGATTCTTGGGGATTCTGGATACACTCCTCAGGATGAGAGAGGCGGACTGGAGCAAAGTGCTGGGTTGGCCGGGGTATCGGGTCTACCGGCACGAAATCGATGAGCCGGTTAAGAGGCTCAAGCTGTGGGTTCGGCGCAAGCGAGGAAACCGGAAACTGATTTGCTCGGGGTGTGGGCGGAAGCTAGCCGAAGCTTATGACAGCTACGAGCGCGAGGTGCGAGATCTACCGTGTTTCG
>Ga0307474_10000955_pt1 | contig 20844 bp, 24 predicted proteins | sample atmos_gasesECM1C_2_FD_203312 | JGI IMG/M metagenome (GOLD analysis project Ga0307474, IMG submission 203312) | Hardwood forest soil microbial communities from Morgan-Monroe State Forest, Indiana, United States - atmos_gasesECM1C_05 | ecosystem: Environmental > Terrestrial > Soil > Temperate... | reverse complement strand
GCAGCAGATTCGCAAGCTTAAATGCCTGAGCAATACTGATGGCGGATTCAAGTTCCTCATCGTGCTGCTCCAGGTCAGAGTAGGAATTAATGGTCAAGCCCAGCTCGCTCGCCAACTCCTGCTCGGTTCGCCCAGACTTCAGCCGTAGAACTTGAATGCGTTCCGCTGTACCCGTTTCGCCGTGCTTCTGTTTACCCGTCATGCCATCCCCTCATGTCGCAGCCCCGCCCGCTTTCCGAGCGATACCCGCCGCAGCGACATCGGCGTCTGGCTGGAAGTGTGCCCTCCCCGGAATCCTGCGCGCATTCTAGCCGCCAAAGCCAGGCGACGCGCAACAGCGTTGCGCACGCACACGCGCGTGCCTAGCACTGGTGCCCTACTCGCCGACAGCCGCAACTCGAACATTGCTTCTGGAACGAGCAACTTCAACAGGAAGTAGCGGCACTCACTTCTCAAAGCCAATCCCGTTTCAGAGCCAATCTCCGTTGAGGACGCGCTCGAGTTATGCCGAAATGGACGCTCCCGCGATGTTGCGCAATTCTGCATTGGCGGTCGCCGCTCAGCGCAATTCTCCTCGCGCTGACCGCCTGCTCCGGCGGACAGACCGGCATGAGCCCCGACTCAACAATGACCATTCCACCGCCGTTGACGGCCGACTTCGATTCTATTCAGACCAACATTTTTACGCCCATATGCGCCGGCTGCCACAGTGGAGCCAATCCCGCCGCGAACCTAGACCTTGATGCCGCCCATAGCTACAACGACTTGGTCAATGTCCCGAGTACTGAAGAACCGATGCTCGATCGAGTCAAGCCCGGTGATCCCGCGGACAGTTTCTTGGTAGTACATCTAGAGAACGATGGGGATGGCGCACCCGCAAGCGATATTCCGTTTGTCATCCAATGGATTACGGATGGCGCGCTGCCCGGTAGTTCATCAATGCCCATGGACATTCGAGGGGGCCAAATTCCGCCAACCGAGAAGCGCGACACTCGCGCCACCGACCAGAACGATCGGTAATATACCGATCATCACCTGCGCCGGACTGCGACCGGCCGCCAGCAACATACCGGCAACAAGCGGCCCCACGAGTGAGCCCATCCGGCCAACCGCGACCGCCGCGCCCGTGGCCGTGCCGCGAGAGGCAATGTCGTAGCGCGCAGCGATGACGGCAAGGATGATGATTTGCTCGGAGGTGATACTGCCGCCGAGCAGAAATGCCAGCGCCATCAGGAGCCCCGCCCAAGGCGGACAGGTTGCGGTGACAAGAAGTATTGCAGGAAGCGCCACGACGCTCACAGTGATGGCCGCGCGCTTCCACCGAGAATCCAAAAGCGTCCCTACCGCCAGGCCAGTCAGAGCCGCGCCGACGCTGAATGCCGCCTCGCTGAGCACGGCGTAACTCCCGGAGAGTCCTCGCCCCATCAATAGCAGCGGCAACCAGTTGAGCATTAGATGCAGGGTCAGAACAATCAAGAAAAAGGCCACCCACAAGAGACCGGTTGTCGCGCTTCGGCCTTTTCCAAAGAGCACCTGCATGGCGGTTGCGCGCAGATTGGCCTCAGGCACGTGGTCTGCCTGCCGCCTTGTCGCGGGCAAATACCGAATGATCAAAGGCACTAAGACAAGGGGCGCAATGCCGCCTACCTGAAAAACCAGGCGCCATGAATCGAGCGGTAGAGCGGAAACAAAGACACTCGCAACCACGCCCCCAAGGGGCAAGCCAACATAGGCGGCGGCCATACTCCCACTGCGGTGGGACGGCCCACTCGCATCCGTCGCGAGCGCTATTAAATTGGGCATGGCGCCGCCGAGGCCGAGTCCCGCCAGAAATCTTGTCGTTATCAGAGACAGCATGTCTGGCGCAAAGGAGGTCAGAAGGCAGCAGAGTCCGAAAGCAGCAATCGATGCGACGAAGACAGGCTTTCGGCCGACAAGATCCGAGGTGCGCCCACCAATCAGGGCGCCAAGGAACAATCCCGCGCCGATCGCGCTGAAGAAGTAGCCAAGTACTTGAGGACTGGGATGCAATTCATGACGTAGCCCGGCGGCCGCGATGCCGGCGGCCTGTATGTCGAATCCTTCGCAAAGCGCCACGAGAAAGCAAAGGACGACGGTCCGCGCCAGTTCACGCGACTCCAAAGAATTAGCCATCGACCTGGCGGGGCGAGCATTGGGCTGACAACACGAGCCCATCGTATAACGAAGGTGCCTGCCCAAGACTCCTTATACAGATCAGCACAGCTCGATTGGGACCTGGACCATCGAGAAATATGAGCTATCCGGCCGGCGGCGTCCGAATTAGTCTTCCGACAAGCAATATCTAACATTGGAGCGTGCCCGTGATCGACAAACTTTCTATCGACCCCAAAAGGACTGCCCTGCTCTTGATGGATTTCCAGAAAATGGTGGTCGATTCCTATGCCATCGATAAGGAGACCCTCTTGGGCCGAGTCAAGCGTCTCGCCGCGGCGGCCCGCCATTCCGGCGCGATGGTGATTTATGTGGTCGTCGGCTTCCAGCCTGGTTATCCGGAAATAAGCGGGCGAAACGCCATATTCAGCAGCCTCAAAGCTGCCGGGCTTCTCGCTACGGGTCACTCCAGCGCCGAGATCCACCCCGAACTGACTCCTCAACCCGGCGATGCCGTGGTGACGAAGCAACGCGTGAGCGCCTTCACGGGGACCAATCTCGATATGATCTTGCGCTCCAATAACATCGAAACATTATTGCTCGCCGGGATCCTCACGCAGGGCGTCGTGCTCTCGACCTTACGCCATGCATCGGACATGGACTACCGCGCCGTGGTCGTCGCCGATGGCTGCTCGGACAAAGATTCTGAAGTACAGCGCGTTTTAATGGAAAAGATTTTTCCCTTTCAGGCTAGGGTTGCGATGGTTGAGGAGGTTATCGGCGCGATGGCTTGACCCGTCAACATCGCAGCACTTGGTACCCGGTCCGCGCTTACCGGCACATCGCATCCAACTCCTTATATGGCTTGGAGTTCGGCGGAAACTTGATCTTCTTCTTTTGCATCATCAATTCCAGGAACGCCCCTCCCGTCCGCGCGCCGATATCCGGATCGTCCCGATACGCAGGATCCGACAATGCATCTTGAAGACTGATGAATTGCACGCCTTTCGCTCGATACTGTGCCAGCAGCTCCGGCAAGATTCGCGCATCGAACGCTCCCACGTGCATCAACAGCACGTATTTCACATCTCGCCCGTAGAGCAACTGCGACAACTCCCGGAAAACACGATAGTACTGGTCCGCCACTGCCAAATAGCTGTCGTGCAACTTGGCGATGGACACCTCGTCGTGGTTCGCCGCGCAGCGCGCATATGGCTCGTTCCAAAGATAGTCCTCAAAATCCATGCTGACTTCGGCGATCTTGTAGCCGTGCGCAAACAGCCACGCCCGCACAGCGCGCCGCTTCTCCACCGTATCTCCTTCGCGCAAGAACGGATACCGCAACCAATGCCAGTCGCGCTTCCCCATTAAACTCTTGAGCAACGGCTCGTTCCTCGAGACCTCCGCCTCGAACTCCTCGGGACTTTCATTGCTCAAATCCAAATGCGCCCAGGTGTGATTGCCCAATGGCTGCCCCGCGGTCCGCCAAGCCCTCAAGGCTTCGCTCGATGCAGGATCCTGCTCGATGCGTTGACCGTTGATAAACCCGTACACCGGGGGCATTTTCTCGCGCTTCAGCGTCGCCAATATCGATTGCGCTATTTCCAGCCGCGTCGTTCCCGGCGGCATCGCCCCGTGCACGGGAAGATCGTCGAACGTAACCGCCATCTGCTGGCCGCACGCCAGGCCGGCCGATAGAAGGAGAGTTCCTGCGAAGAGACATTTTCCCAACTGCAAAAAGCCAAGCCGTTGGATGGAGATTTTCATGGCAAATACTAAGACGCGTGATGTTCGCGGCTGGTGAACCATCAAAGTGTCCTGCTGGCTGAAACTTTTGGACCGCGCCCGCGCTAGCGTATCAAGTCTGCGTCGGCCAATCCAAGGATGCATCGCCAGCAAAATTAGTCAAAACAATCGCAAGCACGGGTAAGACGCAAGTCGCGCCGCGTACTAGCGTTGCTCTCGTCCCCCTAACGAACAGTTTGTGTTCGAGATGTATTGGAGCTTGACATGAAAATCGGCGTGAGTGGAGCGAGTGGCCATTTGGGCAAAGCCGTCGTTTCGGAACTGCTGCAGCGGCGTGGCGGGCATGAAGTGGTGGCTATCACGCGCACGCCGAAAACCGTCTCGGGATCGGCGCAAGGACGCTTCGGGGACTACAACCAACCTGAAAGTCTTGCGGAGGCCTATGCGGGTCTTGATCGCCTGCTCATTATCACAACCGTCGATCCGGAACCCGGAAAGCGCGGCGCGCAGAACGTGGCTGCAGTTGACGCGGCCGCAAGGGCGGGCGTCAAGCATATCGTGTTCATGTCAGCCGTGGGCACGCGGCGGGAGGAGGAGCCGGCGCGCGGCGCCTCGTACTGGCGGGGCGAGCAGCATCTCATCGCCACGGCGCCGGCCTGGACCATCCTGCGTATGAACTTTTATGCGGAAGCTTTTGTGCAGCTGGCGCAGGCGGCGCTGGGCCCGGGCATTCTGGCGGGGCTGGCTGAGAACCGTGCTGCTTTCGTTGCGCGCGATGACGTGGCGGCCGCAGCAGCCGGGATCCTGATCGGCGACGGCCATGCAGGTGCGATCTACAATGCTACCGGCCCCGAGCGCCTGTCGGGTGCGGAACGCGCGGGCCTCATCGCTGAAATCACCGGCCGGCCGGTCGCGTTCCGCGTCATCACTGAAGAGCAGCTACGCGCCGGACTGACGAAGGCGGGCCTGCCGGCAGGGGCCGTCAACACCGTCGTCAGCATCCAGGCGAGCTTTGCCGCGGGCGCGTTCGATATTCTGACCGGTGACGTCGAGCGCCTGGGCGGCCGTCCGCCCAAGCCTTTGCGCGACGTGCTTGCTGGAGCGCTGAAATCTCCTTCAGCCTGAAGCGAAGCATCTTTGGCCCGACTTTCCGGTCGTGTTTTCAGGCTGCAGCCGGGATCGCGAAGTTCGCCTGAGCCCATGCGGCAAACTTCGTCGGCTGTCGGTCGGCGACTCTATTGGCCAGCGCGATTGCGTCGCGCGAATCCGCACCGAGGTAGGTGTGCGCCTGGAAGTAGGCGAGCATCTCGGCGATGTCCTTGGCGCCCGGGAACCAGCCGGCGAAAACTTCTTTCGGGACTTGCTTGAATGAGAACTTGTGTCCCTGTCGATTCAGCGCGGCGATGACCTCGTTGAAGCTCAGGAAGTCGCCGACCAGCGGCAAATATTCGCCGTGACCCGCAAGTTTCGGCTGCGCAAATGCACCGGCCACGATCTGGCCGAGTTCGGTGACGTCGCCCATGTGAATGACACGCTTCTCTGGATCGAGCGGCAGCGCCCAACCTGCGGCCCCATCCGCTTGCTTTTGCGGGGCCATGACGCCGAGCAGATTTTGATAAAAGAACGGTGCGATCACGAATGTGTGGTGCGCGAAGCCAGCCTCGCTCACGATGCGGTCGCTTTTTGCCTTGTCGGTGAAATGCGGGACATCAATCTTGCCGCGGCTGATCGTCTCCACGTTAGGCAGCGTCGACCAGATGAAGTGCTGAACGCCGGCAACTTTCGCCGCCTGAACGGCCGCGGCTACCTGCTTGCGCTCCTCGGTGCCCGGTTCCCAGGCATTGGTTACGAGAAAAACCCCGTGTGCTCCGGCAAACGCGGCGTTCAAAGTTTCCGGACGATTAAGATCCGCTATCACGACTTCATCGCCCAATTGCGGATGCTTGCCCGGATTGCGCGTCAACGCACGTACCTTGAATTGACCGCTCGCCTGTAGCGCGCGCACGACCGCGCCGCCCTGATGACCGGTTGCGCCGACGACGGCGATGAGTTTTTTGGTGTTTGGCATGGCAGTTCTCTCAGTGAGTAGTTTCTCGGTGAAGAGAGAGTACGCATTCCCAATGCATCTTTGAAGCGTATATTATTCGATGTTATCCATCTCCATGAGAGATAGATCAGGACTCGAGTGCCTATTGTGCTGCGCTGAGGTATGCCGCGACTGCGTCAATGTCGGCTTCATCGAGCGTACGCAATAGATCGGACATGCCCGGTGAATTGGCGCGCGACCCGCTGCGGAACTGGCGGAAGGTGGCCGCGAGATAGGCGGCGCTCTGATCGCCAATGCGCGGGTTGGCGCTAAAGCCTTTCCAATCGTTGAAGTGGCAGCCGACACAGGGCAGCACGGCCATGGCGTTGGCGCCCTTCTTGAGCAAGGCGGCATCAGCGGATGTGGGCGCGACCTTCGGCCAGGGCTGGGTCGATGCGTATTTGGCCATTTCGAGCATGTCTGCATCGCTCATTGCCGCGACGAAGCCGCGCATGGCTGCGTCCTCCGGCGCATTGCGGGCGCCACTTTTGAAGTCGCGCAACTGGATGTAGACATAGCCCTCGCTCTGGCCCCAGATATTGGGAATCACCGAGGAACTTTGCAGCGTTCCGGTTAAATGGCAGGCCTTGCAAACAGCAGCTTTTTGTTCGATTCCTTGGGCCTGGACGGCTCTCTCGCAGGCAAAGGCTGCGAGTAGAAGCAGTACGAGATGGATGGATCGGCTCGTGACCATGTCAGTAGGCGAACACGTAATATTTGTTGCCACGCTTGTAATCCAATTGCGTATTGCCACCCGCACCGACAACGACATACTGTTTGCCATCGAGCATATAAGTCGAAGCTGGCGCGTTAACGCCGGCATCGGTCTTGTAACTCCACAACTCTTTGCCCGTGGCCGAGTCATAGGCGCCGAATTCGCCGCTGCCTTCGCCTGCGAAGATGAGGCCGCCGGCCGTGGCCAAAATCCCGCCGAACATCGGCAGCGGTTTCTTGACCTTCCAGCGAATCTTGCCGGTGTTGTAATCGGTTGCCACGATATCGCCCCAGGCCGGTTCTTCCGGCGCGCCCTTGAAGCCGCCGCCAAGCCAGAGGCTGCCGTTCGGATATTCGGTGCTGGTAAAAAAGTAATACTTCAAGGCCGATTCATTAGTGAGCGCATAGGCGAGACCGAGCTTGGGATCGATCGCAAGCGGCGTTGCGCTCACGCCGCCATTCAAAGCTGGGCGGATGACCACGCCTTCCTTGGTCGGCAGCGCGCGTTCGTTTTTCGCTTCGACGAGTCCCGTGCTGCGAATCAGGCTGCAATCCTTCGCATCGTGCACATAGAGATAGCCGGATTTGCCCGCGTGCAATACACCCGGAATTTTCTTGCCGGCCTTGTCCGCAACAGGCGTGAGCACAGCGGGGCTCACTGCGTCCATGTCCCAGATATCGTGGGGGATGTATTGCAGATGGCAGATGTACTTGCCCGTTTCCAGATCCACCGACACGAGCGAGTCGGTATATAAATTATCACCCGGACGCACGCTGCCGTCGACGTCGGGCGACGGATTGCCGACCACGAAGTAGACGCGCTTGTTCGCAAGGTCTATCGCCGGGTTCTGCCAGATCGAGCCGCCGAGTGTTTTGTACGGATCGCCGCGCTTGGCCAGTGCCGCCTTTTCCGCAGCGATATCGCGATGCAGATCGAGGCCCGTCGCATCATGTGTCGCCCACACACCAACCGAATTTGCCGCCGTCGTGTAGAACGTCCAGACTTCAGCGCCGCTCTTCGCATCAACCGCCTTGAGCGCGCCGCGGATGCCGTATTCCGCGCCCGCCAGGCCGATCAATATCTTGCCATCCACCGCAGTCGGCGCGGCCGTCATGGAATAACCCTTGAGCGGATCGGCGAGCTGCTTGCTCCAGACAACCGCGCCGGTTTTTGCATTGAGCGCGACGAGTTTGGCATCGAGCGTGGCCATATAGACCAGATCGCCAAGGGCGGCAACGCCGCGGTTGTTCGGACCACAGCAAATCGACACGGCGGGATCAAAAACGTGCGTGTAATGCCACAGCTCTTTGCCGGTTTTCGCATCGACCGCAAACAGATGGTTGTACGAGGTGGTCAAATACATGACGCCGTCATAGACGATCGGCGCGCCCTGGATCGATTCGGTGAGATCCACCTGAAATGTCCAGGCGAGCTTCAAATCCTTGACCGTCTGCGTGTTGATTCGATCGGCCGGGTGATAGCGTGTTTGCGCGTAATTGCCGTGCGTGAGGAAAAAATCAGCACTGTTTTGTGCGGCGGAGTTCAAGCGCTCCTGGCTCAACGCTCCGGGCCGCACCATGCTCGCAGTGTTGTCGGCGAGACTCGCCGCACAGCAGCCTAGCGCGATCAGACAGACGGCCATCGAACGAGCCGGCTGGATTTTATTCGTCAATACCAAGTTGCCGCCCCGAAATGAATCAGGCACGAATGATGCCGCTCAGAAAACGGCAAACCCATCCCCCCGATGGGGGGGCGTATCCAGCGGCTTAGGCGCAGTGTTTGGCGAACCAGTAGCCCGCGACAAGCGTCTCGAAATCATTGATTTGCTGCCGCCCGCCATCCTCAAACTGACGTACCGCTAATCTCTTTCTTTGTCTGGCTGGCAATCGGTTCTATCTGACTCTCGCTCGAAGTTCCTTGCGCGGATCCTTCGTGGTCCGGGATTTTTGTGACTGGAATATTCTCCGTCTGGCTCAGGACAGTATTCCCCGGCATCGGGGCGCCGGCGCCCGCAGCATCGCCGAGAAGAAACAGCGCTTTCCAGTTTCGCTCGCGGCCAAACTCTATATAGCGATAACTCAGGCAGCTGAGCGCGAGCATCACGAACAGGAAGGGCATCATCAGCCTGAGCGTATCGGTCAGCGAAGAAGTCGCCGGTGGGATCATCTCGTTCATGATGATGCCGTGCCAAGCATAGATGCTGTAACACATGCACCCCAGCACCTGCAGCGGCCAGATCTCCAGAATCCGCCGCAGCGGATTGACACCCGACAGTATGCTCAGTAGTACGAACGCGAATCCGATCGCGAATCCAAAACCGCCAAGAGCACGGAGTTCGACGACGGCTGCGTGATGCAGCAAATAGAGAGCGCCGACAGTAATCACCGCACCCGGCAGGAGCAGTTGCGAGTGTTTCCCACGTAGCACGGGGTTCTCTATTCCCTTGACGTATAGATCGCAGACCATCATGCCCAGAAGGAACTCGTAGCAGGATCCAAAGATTCCCTTGCTGAACGGCCAGAAATACCCGACACGCTCGATCGGAATCGAATATCCGATGTATGCGAACGCCGCACAAACCAATATCGTGCCGACGACGACTTTCGGCGTTCTCCATCTTTGGATAAGCAGCACAAATACCGGGAAGAGCACGCTGAACCAGATTTCGACGCTGACCGACCAGAGCACCACATTGGATGGTGGCGCGAAGCCATGCGCTGAGAAGATGAACAAGGTGGAAAGAAGCGCTCCGAATTCAAGATACCAGTCGCGGGAGCCGTACAGCTCTTTGGAATGCAAGGCAACCGTAACCAGTATGACAATGTAGTAAAGCGGCAGTAGCCGTTGAGCCCGGTGGAGATAGAACGCCGGGAAAGCCGACACACCCCCCATGGCCCTTCGCCCAGTCCGGTAAGGTAGGTATAAAACGAATCCTGATAGCACGAAGAATATATTGACGCCCAAATAGGCATCATTGATGAAGGCCGCAAAGAGCCCTTCCCCATCGATCTCGCCCGGACGCAAGGGATTCCGGGCGGTATACGGAATGAAGAGATGGTAAAGAACAATCATCGCTATGGCTATGCCACGCAGGCCATTCAGTGCCCCGATCTTGGAGTCAACGATGGCCGCTTTCGATGGTGGCTGCATCTGTAATCCTCCGCAGAACTCAAGGCGGTAACTACCCGCAACCGAATCTCGCCCACTACCCTGAGTTGCGCGAATCCGATGCCTTCAACGTGACCGTAGTATACACAGCAAGTTTTTTTGAAAGGCGTTGTCTGCCGGCGAGGAGCCGGACCCAATCCGCGCATCCGCTTGCTGATCAAACCTTGCCATTCTGTCTCCCTTTAGCGTCGGGCCCGTGCGGCCAACTTCGCAGTGCGAGCGCCGCGGCGCCTCGTAGTTCCTTTCGCGTAGCACCGCCTGCCGCCTGTATCGTAATGCCATATATTACGATCGAGAGATAACGGGCGAGATCGGCTGGATCGGCGTCCGGAGGTAGGTCTCCTTCTGCTTTGGCGCGTTTCAGTCGATCCAGAATGATGCGCTCGCCGATTTTGCGGCGGCGAATGAGTTCCTTGCGGATCGAGTCAGACTGCGGCGCACACGCAAGAGCCCCCTGGACTCCCAGGCATCCCGGCGGGTTTCTTTTGTCGCCGTGCAGATCGGCAGCGCCCTCCAGTAACGCGCGCGCATAGGTCGCTGCCGTCGGAGCCGTGAGTGCGGCTTGCCGATATCCTGCGCGCGCCTCGTATAGATCGAGCGCTTCCAAGAAGAGCCCCTCTTTGCTTTCGAAGGCGGCATAAAGGCTTGGTCGGGTTAAACCAAGTTCTCGTGTGAGATCGGCGATGGACGTGCCCTCATAGCCCTGTCGCCAGAACAGCTCCATGGCGCGTTCAAGGGCTCTGTCTATGTCGAACTCTCTGGGACGACCAATCATTCGGCCTTCTCCTCTTCAGCGATTCTAGACCAGTCGGTACATAATTTAGTTGACATCTAACCACGCGGGTGTCAATACTAACGTACCGACCAGTATATAATCATTTCGCGGAGGGATCCATGACTTGGAAAACGCTCAGTTCCATTGCTTTCTTCCTGTGCATTGCAGCGCTGCCGGCCGCTGCAAACATCCAGCCATACCCGAGCAGTTTCCGCATTCAAGAGATCCGGGCCAACGGAACAACGCTTCATGTCAGGGTTGGCGGAACCGGTCCTGCCGTGATACTGCTGCACGGCTTTGCAGACACCGGCGACATGTGGGCGCCGCTCGCCGCCTCTCTCGCCGCCGATCATACGGTGATCGTGCCGGATCTTCGCAGTATGGGTCTGTCGGCGGTCACAGATCATGGCTTTGAGAAGATGAATCAAGCCAAAGACATCGCTGACGTTCTGGACACGCTTCATGTCGCAAGCGCAGTCATTGTCGGTCATGACATTGGCAATATGGTCGCATTTGCATTTGCTGAGCGGTATCCGGAGCGCACTACAAAGCTGGTGATGATGGACGCCCCCGTCCCCGGGGTTGGGCCATGGGATGATATTTTAAAAAGCCCTCTGCTCTGGCATTTCAGGTTCGGTGGAGTCGACATGGAGAGGCTGGTCGCGGGCCGCGAGCGCATCTACCTCGATCGCTTCTGGAATGACTTTGCCGCAAGCCCTTCAAGGTTCGACGAGGCCTCACGCGCACACTATGCGCAACTCTATGCAAAGCCGGGGCACATGCACGCGGGATTTTCCCAATTTGCGGCGTTCGATCGGGACGTGATCGATAACAAAGCAGCCGTTTCACGTGGCCGGCTGCAGATGCCCGTGCTGGCAATCGGAGGCGATCATTCCCTGGGTTCAACCATGGCCTACATCATGAGATTCGCGGCCGACAATGTTCATGAGGTCGTCATCGCCGACTCGGGGCACTGGCTGATGGAAGAGCAGCCCAAAGCGACAGTTTCAGCCATCGTGGATTTCCTGTCGGCCGACAGATCCATAACCTCACGCACTCTCGGTGTTGCCGAGATCGGCGCCCTGGCGCGAAGCGGTGCGGGTGTAGGGACATCAGGAGTCGGCGGAATTCAGACTATTTTGCTGTCCGGCGATCCTGCCAAAGCCGGCCCTTACGCCATCGAGCTCATGGTACCGGCGCACACTCGCATCGCGGCGCATTCCCACCGCGATAATCGGCTTGCAATGATCGTGTCGGGCGAGTGGCACTTTGGATATGGCAGCAAGGCCGACGATGCGCAGACGAACGTGCTTACGCAGGGCGCGTTCTATACAGAACCCGCTAACACGCCCCACTTCGCCTTCACGGGCGAGCAGGCCGCGACAGTCTTCATAAGCGGAACGGGACCGAGCGACACGCGCTTCGAAAGCGATGGCCCGTCCCATCCTTGAGGAACGATGCGCATGTACGCACTCACCATGGAACCCTCCGTCCCAGGTAATCCAGATACTGTAGACCCGCTTTTCCGGCCTGCGCGTCCATCGTGTTCGCGAGATTGGGTATGCTCTCCTCGATGCTCAAACGCGCTTCAGGGCCGCCCAAATCCGTTCGCACCCAGCCCGGCGCCATGAGCAGCAGCGCTCGCGGATCATCGGCGTGGCGGGCGGCGAAGCTGCGCATGAACATGTTGAGCGCCGCCTTGCTGCTGCGATAAACCTCCTCGTGGCCGTTATCGTTGTTGGCGACGCTGCCCCGCCCAGAGGACATGATCCCGATCGTGCCACGCGGGAGTACGAGATCCAGCAGCGCCTCGATGACGCGCATCGGGCTCAGTGCGTTCGTGATCATGACGCGTACGAACTCGTCGGTCGAGACATCGGGAATCGTTTTGCCACCGTTGTTCGTGACGCCGGCATTGACGAACAGCATGTCGAACTTTCGCGATGCCAGACGCGCTCGCAGCCCGGTCACCTGCTCCGGATAGTCGATGTCAACGGCTTCGATTTCGAGTCGGCCGTCGGAAACACCCAAAAGCTTGCCGAGTTTTGAGGTGGTTCTGTCCCGCTCGGTAGCCACTACGTCCCAGCCGCGCTTGAGGTACTCCTCAGCCAAAGCGAATCCGAGGCCGCGGGACGCGCCAATCAGAAGGAGTTTTTTGTCAGACGATAGAGGTGACATTTACAATTCTCCTTGGCAAGCAGCGATCGATCGCGGGCAGGCTGTCGTGATGCGCCGCAGGATTGGCCATATCTAATCAGGCAGTACAAGGATAGCGGCCGTGAATCATTGCGGAAGACGCATGGGCGACACTTTATGAGTGCGCCAAACGCCATGGCCGGATACCCTACTTTCGCGATGGCTGACATTGACCTGAACCTGTTGATCGCGTTGGACGCTCTGCTTGCCGAGGGCAGTGTCGTGGGCGCGGCTCGCCGCCTGGGCCTCAGTGCCTCAGCGATGAGCCGGACGCTGGCGCGACTACGGACGACGACGGGAGATCCGCTACTCGTGCGCGCGGGTCGAGACATGGTGGCGACGCCACGCGCCACCGAACTGCGCGAGCGCGTGCGCGATCTGGCACAGGATGTTCAAACCGTGCTGCGCCCGGCCATTGCCTCTTTGGATCTTGCCGCGTTGAAGCGGAGTTTCACAATCCGCTCCAACGACGGTTTTGTGGAGGTTTTCGCTGCGCAGCTGGTTGCGGCCGTAACTGCGGTAGCGCCGAACGTGCGACTGCATTTCGCGCCGAAGCCCGACAAGACCGTGCGAGCTCTGCGGGAGGGAATCATAGATCTCGAAGTCGGCGTGCCAGGAGAATCGGGACCCGAGGTTCGCTTACAGACTTTATTTCGCGACCACTTTGTCGGCGCGGTCCGGGACGGTCACCCGCTGGTTGAGAGAGGCAAGATCACACCCGAGCGATACGCAGCGCATGGCCACGTCGTCGTTTCGCGCCATGGATTCGCCAGGGGTCCTGTCGACGAAGCACTGGCCGCCCTCGGCCTTAGGCGCACGGTGGTCGCCGTGGTGCCCAGCTTCCGGGCAGCTCTAGCGGTTGCGAGCGCATCCGATCTAGTGGCGCTGGTGACCAGCTCGTTCTTTGACGCGACGCAGGGAAATAAGACCAAGTCCGGTCCCGTGGCAGTCAGGAGCTTTCCACTGCCGGTGCGCACTGACGTGATCGCGGTGTCGCAAATGTGGCACCCGCGCCTCGACGCCGATCCGGCGCATCGCTGGCTGCGAGGCTTGGTTCTGGCAACCTGCCGTAGTTCGCGATTGAGCAGCCGCTCGACCTAGATGTGAATGAGATCGTGGTACGCCTACTCGCCACCCAGGTGTGACCCGACGCCGGCCAGGCACTTTATGTCTCAGAACTGAACTGGTCCGACCGCTCCGATCCAGTGACGCACCTTGGTAGGATCCTTCTCGTCCATGTAGAAGAAGTGGGACATTACCGGTTTGACGATTGGTTTGCTGCCATCGTCCGGTTTCATGGTCACGATGCCGCGAAAGATCTTAAGAGATCCTCCGTCCCAGTATTCGAGGATGTCGTGGTGTGCCGTAAAACCGGTATCGATGAAAGCCCGCAGATTCTCGCGGATAGCCTCCCGTCCATGCCAGTCAGCGACACCAAGATTGCCGATTGCATCTTTGGTGAAGCAGTCGAAGCCATTCCCGAAAGTCTTGTCGTCAATTTCCCTCCAGAAGGCCAACAGCCAGTCGGGAGGTTCCTTTTTCGTGAATGTCATCGTGGTCATGGTGTTCTCCTGAGAAAGGTCGGGGGTATCCGGCAGTGCGGCAGCAGTGCCCGGCAGGGAAATCAGTGCCGCCGTCACTCCGATACTGACGAGCAAATGCCGGCGATCTATGCTTGTTGAATCCATATCGGCTCTCCTTAGTGCTGCGACGACCCGCGGGAAACGCGGCTGCTCAGCCTGCGAGACAATCTAAGACCGATTGCTATGGCGGTATTGCCAATAACCCCTCGGTTTACGCCAAGGGCTCGGAGAGGATCTGGCTGGACAGAACCCATTTACCCAGGCAGGCTTTGGCGATCATGCCTGTTACCCCTCGTTCCGCGCCAAGTTCAATTCGCGTCGTCGAATTGCTCGCCTTTCCATTGGTCCAGTTGCTGGACGTCACCGGACCAAGCCAAGTATTCGCCACCGCCAACGATCTCGTTGTCGAATCAGGAGGGCGGCCGCGCTACGAACTGAAGCTCGTGGCGCGAAACGGCGCGCAAGTCACGGCATCTGCGGGACTCAAACTCTCAACTGTCCCGCTTTCGTTGAGCGGTGCCGACGTGGACACATTGCTTGTGGCTGGAGGCGGGGGTGTCGAGGCCGCCGCGGCGGACCCCGAAATCATCGATTGGGTGCGGTCAAGAGCAAAGCGGGCGCGCCGTGTCGCCTCCGTCTGCACCGGTGCATTTCTACTGGCTGCCTCAGGTCTGCTCGATGGGCGGCGAGCCGTCACTCATTGGTCGTATTGCGCGGAGCTTGCGCGCCGCTTCCCCAAAGTGCGCGTCGAATCCGATCCGATCTTCGTGTGCGATGGTACCGTGTGGAGTTCAGCGGGTGTCACAGCCGGCATCGATCTCGCACTGGCGCTCGTGGAACAAGATCTGGGAGCCGAGCTTGCGCTGGCGGTCGCGAGATACCTGGTCGTTTTCATGAAACGTCCCGGCGGACAAGCGCAATTCAGCACTGCGCTTTCTCTACAGGCGGCGGACGATAAGTTCGGGGCGCTGCACGAGTGGATCAACAAGCATTTGCGTGAGCCTTTGTCGCTTTCTGTATTGGCCGATCAGGCCGGAATGAGTGAGCGCACTTTCAGCCGCCACTACGCGCAGGCCACGGGCGTCACACCCGCCCATGCCATCGAACGCCTGAGAGTCGAAGCCGCGCGGCGACTGCTATCGGAATCAGGCCAACCGGTGAAGCGGATCTCTCAGCGTTGCGGTTTTGGTTCAGAGGAAACGATGCGCCGCAGCTTTTTGCGACTGCTTGCGGTAACCCCACAAGACTATCGCACTCGGTTCAGCGCCTGATCTGCGCTGTCGCGCGCATCGGTTGCCGTGACCAAGGCAATGCGTGCGGGTGCAGAAACGGAGCGGACGATGGGAATCAAAACCAAAGCAGTACGCGCTTCGCGGTTGGTTAATCTCTAGACACCAGCGAAGGTAGGGGTAAAATTACGACCAGCGGTGGCGCTGTGTGTTAATTCCTCGCAGCAGTGCCTGAACATTGGCGGTCCCGATGCACAATTGGCTTGGCGCGACTCTCACATGCGTGGTATTGAGCGTTCCAGTGGATATCCACGCCGCTGTGCTGCCCCCCGTTCCCGAAAATCCATTGCAGGCGCAAACGGCTTTGGGATTCAATCCCAAGACACGTTGTCCGGACCTTCGGATCACCGATGTGGGAACCAGGGCGGTGGTTGTTTTCTGGCTGCCAAGCAGCGGTACCCCGTCACACATCTCCATCAGGTCGTCTTCGGGTTCGGACGCTCTGGATTCCGCGACGATCAGCTGCGTCTCCAGGCTTCGATTCGCAGCCGCAACCACGCTTGGCAACGGCGATCCGATCGACTCGTGGCAGCAGATTGCCTTGACTTGGGCAACTCGCGCATCTGAACCGATCGCCGCGGCGCCCGCGAACATACCGGCGAATTCGAAACAGGATGAGTCGCGTGGCCATGCTAACAACGTCACGGTGCATGTCTGCGTCGATGAAGCGGGAAAACTCGAACGGGACCCGACGATTGTCCACTCTTCGGGAATAGCATCTCTCGATCAGGCCGCCGTGAGAATTGCGGCATCCGGTTCTGCTTACTACCGGCCAGACACTTCGCCGAATGGGCCGCCCGCGTCCGGCTGCGCGCAGCTGACGATCAAGTTCGAAACAAAGTAACCCGGGATTCAGCCGCCGCGCGAGCGGTTTAGTCCGGCGGCCCTTTAACATAGCGCAATTGCTTCCGGCGATTACTCCACGCTTCCCCAACGTGGGTCTTTCGGTGCCCTTAATTCGACGCGAACAATCCGTATCATCGGAGGGAGTCAAACCAAGGGAGCAGAACCCATGGCCGAGACAGCGGTCTACCAATTCACTTGGTGGGACCGACACGCCAGCAAGGAGATCGTCTCGTCGCGATTTGCCACCTTAGAGGCGATCGCCAGATGCGATGGCAAGGCCATCGAGGCATCACGGTTGGTGGTGAACTCGCGGCAAGTAGATCGCAACGGGTTTTATTTCAGGCCGCCCGGCTGACCATTCTGGGCGCGATGACTTTGACGCTGCGCTCGCCGAACGCTACGGATGGATCAACCGCGCCATTCCTGATCTGGAGTACGAAGCTCTTCTCGAGCAGTTTGCCCGACGAGTAGCCTCCTTCGACGGCCAGTCAGGACATCCGATGCCTGCCGCATTTCTTGGCCGCGTTTGTGGCAGGGCACGACAGTCAACATGGCGCAGCGCCGCCCGTTCGTTAGTCGTTCACGATTGCGTCGGCCGACTCGGTTAAGTCATTCATACAACTTTCGATCAGGGAGTGCAGGGCCGCTACCTGTTTGGCGCCAAGTCGCGCATTGAGCGCGAGTTGTGCCCGTTTCCACTCCTGCTTGGCTTCACTGCGCTTTGCATGCCCCTCTTTAGTAGCCTCGATCAATCGAGAGCGCGCGTCATCGCCGGGGCCCATCCGCAGCCAGCCTTGCGACACGAGTGGTTGAAGATTCCGCGTCAGGGTCGATGCGTCCAATCCCATCCGTTGCGCGAGATCGGAGGGGCGTATCGGACCCAATGCCGCGACATGCGAAAGCAGCGAGTATTGGGTGTTTTTTATGCCGGCGGCGCTGAGATAAGCATCGTAGTGACGTGTCACGACGCGATCCAACTGCCGCAATTTCAAGTTTGTGCAACCTTGAGGCTTGACAGGAGTTTCCATGGAATCTATTGTACCTACAACACTTGTATATGCAATCGTTATTTCCATATAACGAAAGGTCACCGATGAAGATGCAGGGCGCTACGATGCAATGGCAGGCCGAAGAAAATGCGGTGCGCGCGCGGCTCGCCAAGACCGCCGGGTATGCGAGAGCGGATCAGATTGCCGGCCGTACGGGGTTGGAAGTATTCGCGGCCATCTTCTCCGGCGAACTGCCACGCCCGCCGATTGGGGACACGCTCGACATCGTGCCGATCCGTATCGAATACGGCGCAGCCGTCTTCCAGGGAACACCTAGTCAACGGCATTACAACCCGCTTGGCACGGTCCACGGCGGCTGGTTCGCAACGCTTCTCGATTCAGCGGTGGGTTGCGCCGTGCATTCCACGCTGCCAGCCGGCAAGGGCTACACCACGCTGGAACTCAAACTGAATATCGTGCGCGCCCTGACGGTTGCTGTGCCGCTGGTACGCGCCGAGGGAAAGGTGCTGCACGTTGGCAGACAGGTTGCGACGGCCGAAGGGCGCATCGTCGGTCCAGACGGAAAACTCTACGCGCACGCGACCACCACCTGCCTGGTCTTTGAGCGAACGCCGCAGGCCCATTCTGAGCCGAAGGTTTCTGAACTCAGCACTTCACAGGAAACAGCATGACTACTTCGAACACAAGGGGAACCGCCCTCATCACCGGAGCCTCCCGGGGCATCGGCGCCGTCTATGCCGACCGACTGGCGAAACGCGGCTACGATCTCATCCTGGTTGCTCGCGATGCGTCACGTCTTGAACAACTCACTGCCAAACTGAAGCGCGAAACGGGCCGTGCCGTCACTCTGCTCACGGCGGATCTGAGCAATAGGGCCGAGCTGGCCAAGGTCGAGGATGTGCTCAAACATGATCAGCGCATCAGTCTGCTCCTCAACAATGCCGGCGCCGCCTCCGTGGCGCCACTTCTCAACGCCGACGTTGGGAAGATGGATGAAATCATCGCTCTCAACGTTTTGGCGCTCACCCGCCTCACTTACGCCGCAGCGCCGGCATTCGTGGCGCGCGGCCACGGAACCATCATCAATATCGCATCGACCGTGGGGGTGTCGCCCGAGGCTCTCAACGGTGTGTACGGCGCCAGCAAGGCCTTTGTGATTGCATTCAGCCAGTCGCTGCAGCATGAACTTGCGGAGAAGGGTATCCGCATTCAAGTGGTGCTGCCGGGCGCGACTGCCACCGATCTGTGGGAACTCGTGGGACTTCCCTATCAAAAGCTGCCTCCGTCAATTGTCATGTCGCCGCAAGACATGGTCGACGCGGCGCTGGCGGGACTCGACCAAGGTGAACTGGAGACCATCCCCGGGTTGCAAGATGGCGATGAATGGATCCGATTCGAGGCGGCGCGCCGAGGCTTAGCTCAACGCTTGGGCAATTCACGTCCGGCGCCGCGATATGGGGTACCGGCGCACGCGTCGGCATAAGTTGAGGAGATCACATGAAGGAGCATCGCAAAGAAGCCTCGCAATCCGGCGTGCTGGTCGTGGGTGTGGGTGCATCGCGTGGTTTAGGAGCAGCGATAGCGCGACGATTTGCGAGGGGCGGCCATCCCGTGACCATTGCGGGTCGCAATACAGCCAAACTGGAAGCAACCGCTGCTGAGCTGAAGAAGGCCGGCGCGAACGTATCAATTGCCGTCGGCGACGCCACAAGGGCCGAGGATCTCAGACGCTTTGTCGCCGAAGCGGATCAGGCGACCCCGCTTTGCGCCGCTGTTCACAACGCCGGCGGCAACGAGCCTGCGCCTTTTTTGAAGGTCAGCGAAGAGAGCTTCACACGGCATTGGCGTGAGCACGCACTCGGTGGTTTTCAATTGGCTCAGGCCGCGATTCCCGTACTACTCAAGCACGGCGGCGGGTCGCTGTTTTTTACCGGCGCCTCGGGAAGCTTGCGGGGTAAGGCGAACTTTGCGCCTTTCGCATCCGCGAAGGCAGCGCTGCGCAATCTGGCGCAAAGCATTGCGCGCGAATATGGACCCCAAAACATTCATGTCGGTCACGTCATCGTAGACGGCGGCATCGAGGGGGATCGTCTGCTGTCGCGAGTCCCTCAATTAATGGAGCAGCGCGGCCCAGATGGGCTGCTGCATCCAGACGCAATCGCAGAGGCCTATTGGGATCTACACCACCAGCAACGCAGCGCCTGGACGCTGGAGCTGGATTTGCGGCCGTGGAGTGAGAATTTCTAGGCAATCATCAGAGAGGGCTGAAAGAGAACCCCGGATGACGATGGCACCATCCGCGCGTCATAGTGGAGCGCAAATAAAGTCCGGCGGCTTGCACGACGACACTCACGATATCGCCCGCGCTTATCGCGCGCTACACGGTGGGTGTCGAGCCGCCATCGATGCGGAAAGTCGTGCCGGTCATGAAGTCGGTCAGCGGGCTGGCTAGGAAGCAAACCGCGGCTGCAATATCCATCGGCTGCCCAAGCCTACTGACGGTCTGGTGGATGATGTTCTTGAGAGCATACTGCTTGCGGCCTTCGCGGCGCCGTAGGTTGGTAAATTCGCGTGTGGCGAGATAGCGTTTCGAGACGAGATTTGGATCAACCGCCCCCAGCCGCGCTCTTTCATCGCCGGAGTGAAGGCATGGACCAGTCGAACCGCGGCGATCGTGTTCTGATGGTAGTCGTCGATCCATTCCTGAATCGGGGCGTCGAACCACGAGTGATGGGACTCTTCAGTGGGATTGCCGACGTTATTCACGAGGATATCGATGCCGTCGAAAGCCGATTTGACCCCCTTAATAACAGCATTCGATCCAGCCTCGGTCGTTACATCGCCAAGAACAAATTCCGCCTCGCCGCCAACCTTACGGATTTCCTCCGTAACGGCTGCTGCCCGATCCGCATTCCTGCCGTTGATGACGACGCTGACACCTTCACCGGCCAGCACACGCGCGCATTGTGCACCAATCCCGGAAGTGCTCCCCGGTGATAAGCGCACGCTTCCCTTTCAGCAACATATCCATGATTACTACCCTTTAGAGACGCCGATTGGATCAGGATCGAAATAGTTGAAGCATGCAATCGCTAAACCCCCGAGAAATAGGGTGGCCATTTCGGCCGGGTCGTTAGAGCTGCCTCATCGATCGCAGCCAGGATCTCGGTGGGCAACGGACCTTCGGTCACTGCGTTGAGATTGTGCCGCAGATGCTCCAACGACGAGGCGCCGATGATAATGCCATCATCGCGCTCGGCGATCAGCTGGGAGTGATGAATCAGCCAGCGCAGCGCC
>Ga0307474_10000954_pt1 | contig 20850 bp, 18 predicted proteins | sample atmos_gasesECM1C_2_FD_203312 | JGI IMG/M metagenome (GOLD analysis project Ga0307474, IMG submission 203312) | Hardwood forest soil microbial communities from Morgan-Monroe State Forest, Indiana, United States - atmos_gasesECM1C_05 | ecosystem: Environmental > Terrestrial > Soil > Temperate... | reverse complement strand
TGCGCAATTCATTCCCGCAGGTTAACTGAGCCATACAGTGCTTACAGTCTGGGCTGTGGATTCTCAGAAGGGACAAAAGGTAGCAGATCCGAGGTCTTAACATCACGGCCCCCCCGGTTACTGCCGGCAACGTGCGCCCCGGACACATGGCTGTCGTTGCTCTAGCGCAAAGACAAGCAGCTTTTTTTCACGCGGCAGGCGGTGTCACAAAACCCCGGTCCTGACGGCCCTGCGCCTTAGAGACGTTGTGGCGGCTCTAAGCCGGGGATGGCCCATCGGTGGGGAACACTTTCGCGCCATGGTGTGAGGCGAGCCAGCTTAGGCAGAATGACAACATTGCTCTACAGCAAACGGCGGAACGACGATTGGGAGGTTCGCCCCTTCTGTCGGCCTTCTTCCGTGTTGAGTGCTGGCTACTATTTCAGAGTGTGTGCGCGGAGTTTTCTGTGGCAGGTCCTTTTTTCATCGTCGTCTGCTCAATCTGCCGAAAGAGGGTTAACGTTAAAACCAGCAAGACCGATGAGAACGGATACGCCGTTCACGAAGAGTGCTATGTTTCCAAAATCACAGCGTCCGGGCCCGCAAACGGAAAAGTGACACGTCGAAATTGGTGGAAAATCTTTGCGCGGCTTTGAGCCTCTGTGTTTTACCAAGCGGTCAGCGGATTGATCCCCTGCCTTAGAATTTTGCTCCGGTAGGAATCCCGCGTAAGTCTCTGAGTTTTAAAATGGTCGGGGCGATAGGATTTGAACCTACGACCCCCTGCGCCCAAGGCAGGTGCGCTACCAGGCTGCGCTACGCCCCGACATTTTTTGATTATAAATGATGAACTCGCCATGCTTTGCGGCGGTGAGCCGCAAAGTCTGGCGGGCGTTGCAGTTCCGTCCGACGCCGCAATCTAGCTGCAACCTGTCCACTGCTCGCATCCATCCCAAGGTATAATTTGCAACCGGGTATGCAGAGTCCCCGTTATGCGCTGGTAGCTTATATAAAGAGTCCGCCAGGAGAGTTTGTCGAGAATCTCCGGCGGGAACTGCATCCCGACCTGCCCCATCTGGCCGCCCATCTCACCATTCTGCCGCCCCGGCCGCTGCAAGGGACGGAAGCCGAAGCTCTGTTAGAGCTTGAGCGCCTTTGCCGCGAGGAAGAGGCGTTTGAGGTGAGCCTGGGAGGCGTGGACACTTTCATCCCGGTTACCCCGACGGTCTTCATTCGGATCGACGGTACTTCTTCGCGAATGCGTGAGCTGCACAGCCGGCTGAACACGGGTGCGCTCGCGTTCTGCGAGGAACTTCCCTACATTCCTCACCTCACCATCGTGAAAATGAGCTCAGAACCGCTGGCGCAAAATGCCTTGCAAATCGCTCGCGAGCGCTGGGCGCAGTACCAAGGGAGCCGCCGCATCCTGCTGGAAAGCCTGACGTTTGTCCGGGAAGATGGGCAGAATTGTTGGGCCGATTTGGCTCCCGTCCACTTGGGGCGAAGCCTGGTCTCCCGCTGAACGTTTCGTAACTCATCGTGAGTTACTGCCGGCAGAGTTACCCCCGCCAGTCGTGCATGGCCCTAGGTACATGTCACTCCCGTGCGTTGAAAACCGGGTGGCGCGGCTGTAGATAAAGAGTACGGACCTCTCGCCAAACGCCCCATTTGGCGCGGCTTTTCAGGGGACGACGGGAGACGCAGAATGCAGATTGGAGTTTACGGTTCGGGGTATTTGGGAACGGTGATTTCGGCATGCCTGGCAGATTTTGGCACGCCTGTTTCCTGCTGCCATCCCGATCGCTCCCGCATGGTGGAGATGGCCCAGGGCAATATTCCTTTCTTCGAAAAGAATCTGAAAGAGATCATCCGACGGAACGTGCGGGCCGGACGGTTGGCGTATTCGACCGACATCGAATCTTTTGCGCGTAAAACGCAGCTGATTTTTCTAGCCGAAGACAAAGCGGATGGTCTGAGCGATGTGGCTTTACGGATTGCGAAGCTGGCGTCCAAACCTCCGATCCTCACCATCGTTACGCCCGTCGCGGTGGGCACGGCAAACGCCATCGAAAAGAGCATCAAGGACGCAGGGCTACATGCATCGATCGTCTCGCAACCCATGTTCTTCACTGATGGGTGCGCCGTCGAAGACTTCAATTGGCCCGATCGCCTGATCCTGGGATCGAGTTCGAACGACGCGGTCCAACTCCTGAAGCAGATTTTTCATCCGCTGGTGATGCGCGGTGTACCCGTCATTGTGACCAATCAATCGACGGCGGAGCTGGTGCGCGAAGCCGCCACTGCATTTGTGGCAACAAAGATTTCGTTCATCAACGAAGTTGCGACTCTTTGTGAGCGCGTGAACGCCGATGCCGTGAACCTGGCGCTGGCGCTGGGTCTGGACAAGAAGATTGCTCCCCGCTGCCTGCAGCCCGGAGCCGGCATGGGCGGCGTGTTCGCCGAGTCCGACATGAATTCCCTGTCGGAACTGGCACAATCACATGGCGTTTCATTGAAGGTTCTGAGCGCAGCTCGGGAAGTGAATCATACGCTGGCTGATCGCCTGGTCGAGAAGATTGCTGTAGCTCTGAATTCAGTGGAGAACAAGGAAGTCGGCATCCTCGGACTTGCCTTTAAGCCGAATACGAACTCGGTGGCCGGGTCGTCGTCATTGCGCTTGGCCGAGTCGCTGGTTTCCAAAGGTGCGCATGTGCGCGCCTACGATCCTGTGGCGATTCCGGAAGCGAAGACGCGACTCAACGGTTCGGTGCGATATTGCGATTCCGCCTATTCCACCGCTGAAGGTTGCGACGCGCTGGTGGTCGGCACCGGCTGGCCTGAATTCCGGGCGCTCGATTTCGATCGCATTAAGCATCTGCTCAAGAAGCCTATTATCGTTGACACGAAGAATCTGCTGGATTCCACGCGGCTGCGTGCGTTGGGATTCGATTATGTCGGCGTAGGACGTTTGTAAGCTCGATCGCTTCCGGCTCGCGAAACAGGCCCGGCCCTCCCCCAACCCTCTCGCTGTTCCCAATCATTGCGCTAGCATATCCGCATGGCGTGGACGATGTGCGCCGCTCTCGATCTCTCCATTGGGTTGATCGCGCTGGACGCAATGGCTCCTTCCATCCCAAAGGAAAGACTCATGCGAGCGCGAGCGGCAAGAAAGTCGTGGTTGCGCTGCTTGTGTTTTGTGTCTTGGCGCAAGCGTTCCAAGTGACACGCCGCTACGGTTGGCTGGGACGCTGAGTCGACCGGAATTGCTATAATCGACAAGTTGCGGTGGGAGTAGCTCAACTGGCAGAGCACCGGACTGTGGCTCCGGTTGTTGCGGGTTCGATTCCCGTCTCCCACCCCAAATTCGAGGCGATTCCTTTGTCGAGCCTGGCTCGACTGGACAGCCGAGGGCGGCTGTCCCCACACTGCGGCCCCGTAGCTCAACTGGATAGAGCATCAGACTTCGGATCTGAGGGTTGGGGGTTCGACTCCCTCCGGGGTCGCCACTTACACCCTTAAGCGGTCCTGACCAGATTCGCGCGCTTTCGTTCAGCCCGGACTTAGGATCGCTGCCTCCCGGACACCGCCTTCCGTAATCTTAGGGAATACTTACCCCTGTGCGATAGTCAGCTTGGCCAAGCGTACAACCACTGTCGAAGGCCGCAAATTTATCGAGACCACCCGTCATGAGCAGGCGCCAGCCGGGCGAGGCGCTGCGCGGGAATCCAAGGAAGGTCGCATGCTTCAATCGTCAGAAAATTCGTTGCTCAAGTCCAACTCACCCGCAGGCAATCCCAACGCTTACAAACCGGTCAACACCGTCACTGCTCCGGTAGATCAGGCCACAATCGGCCGCACGCTCTGCATCAAGGGCGAAATCAGCGGATCGGAAGCGCTTTACATTGATGGCAGCATCGAAGGCAAGATCTTAATGCCCGAGAGCCGAGTTACGATCGGCCGCAATGGCAAAGTTGACGCAAGCATCCAGGCGCGCGAAGTCGTGGTCATGGGCAAAGTGACTGGCAACATCGAGTGCAGTGATCGCGTCGACATCCGCGCCGAAGGTTCGGTGCACGGCGACATTTCGACGGTGCGCATCAGCGTCGAAGATGGCGCGGCGCTCAAGGGCGGGATTCAGGTTCACGCTGAGCCCAAGTCGCAGAGCCAGAACCAAAGCAAGCGCACCGAGACTCCGAAAGCTCTGGCCGCAACAGCTAGCGCTTAGTCCGCTCGAAAACCCCTCGAATGAGAAAGGGCACGCTCACGCGTGCCCTTTGTAATTCTTAAAGCAAAATCCAGCATTGCCGTGATACGAACCTTTCCTCGGTCAGAGGGCTGAGAGTCAATGTGCGTGAGTAACGTTTAGCCCGGCGGCCAGGTCAGAGTGCGTCCGCCGAGCAAGTGCACATGCAGGTGGAAAACCGACTGCCCAGCACCGGGTCCGACGTTGAGGACGGTGCGGTATCCGTGCTCGATGTTCCGTTGCCGGGCGATCTCGGCCGCGGCCAGGTGGCAGCGGCCAATGATTTCGGCGTCAGCGGCCCCGGCCTCTTTTAACCCTGCAAAATGCCGCTTCGGAATGACCAGCACGTGCGTCGGAGCTTGGGGGTTGATGTCCTCGAAGGCGAAGACGTTCTCGTCCTCGAATACTTTTTTCGCCGGAATCTCCTTACGAAGAATGCGGCAGAAAAGGCAATTGGTAGTAGGGTCGCTCATGACGTTCAATCCACTCGATCGAATTTAGCGGAAGGAAAACGATAGCATTCAACGCCGCACAATGTCAGTAGGGGCTCCTCGCCTCGGTAAGGCGGACAATCGCGCTAATCGAGCCGGACCAGAAAAACTGCGCCTTCGTCGGTGCTGGTCTCGGCAGCCAGTTTTTCGGCGCGGGAGTGGTCGTCGTCGAGGACGCGGACGCGAATCCACCAGTCTCCGGCGGGACTCGCGAAACGAAGGACTTTCGCGGTGTGATAACGATGCGTGATGTGATCGGCGAGCTTGGTTGCGGCGGTTTCGTCGGTGAAGCCGCCAATCTGCACAGCCCACTTACCAGCGGAATTGGCGGGAGCCGATGCTTGCATCAATTCGACTTTGACTTGTGCGACCCCTGGCTGGACGACATCAACCTTTCTGGCAGCCGCGAGCGAGAGATCGACGATGCGCCCGCGAATGAAAGGCCCACGATCGGTAATGCGGACCAGGGCACTATGTCCCGTCTTGATGTTGGTCACGCGGGCGACCGAGCCCAACGGGAACGTGCGGTGCGCAGCCGTCATGGCGTTCATGTTGTAGATTTCGCCATTCGATCCCTTGCGGTTGTGGTACGGAGGACCATACCAGCTGGCCATTCCGGTCTCGGTGATTAGAGGCTTCGCATCGGGAGGAATCGTCGGTTCGGCGAGATCGGCCGAGTGTTCCAGCTTCTCACTCGCGGAGCCGGGTACATTGGAGGTCTTGCCCGCGGGTTTTCCCGCAGGCGGTTCACCAGCGGAGACAGCCGGCGGCGGGGGCGGCGGCAGTTCGACACGCGCCTGCTTGGGATGACTGCAGGCGCTGATCAACAACATCGAAAGCAGAAGAATCAGAATCATTAAGCAGCGGACGAGGGACGTAAAGATCGAAACCGCGGAGCCACCCGCGGGGTGCGGCAGATCTACTTGGGCGGCTGGTGCTGCTCCATGTAATCGGCAAATTCGGCGAGCTTCTGCGAAGCAGTACGCAGGGCCTTGGTCGAGTGCGTGCGTACGGCTGGTACGACTTCGTCGTTGAGGTACTTGATGAATTGCGGAATCTCTTTTTCCAGACGCTCGGCGGTTTCGTTGATGGTTTGGCTGACGCGCGCCGAAGCGCCTTCCACCTTGCGGTTGAAGTCGTTCATGGGACTCCTCGCCTTCAATGGGCGTGAGCGATGTCACGCGGCGTTGCGGATGCCAGGCTGGACTATTATTTCGTGGGCGGGGGCTGCGGTCAATAACAGATCGCTGATTTGACGCGCCAAGGATCAGGGCCATCCCCTGTCCGGGAGTTCAGGGTGGCAAGATAAAATGCTGACTTCGCCATGAACTTTGGGCATCGAGAGAAACATGAAGTAGCAAAGGCGCAGGAATTTCGTGCGCGCTTGCTGGACTGGTATGACGCGAACGCACGCGATCTGCCCTGGCGTCAGCGGCCGGGAGTAAGGGCGGAGCGCGATCCATACCCCGTGTGGGTGTCGGAGATCATGCTGCAGCAGACACGGGTCGCAGCGGTGATCGCACACTATCGAGAATTTCTGCGGCGGTTTCCGACAGTCGAGAAGCTGGCCGCGGCGCGGCGGTCGTCGGTGCTGGCCGCTTGGAGCGGACTTGGATACTACAGGCGTGCTCGCATGCTGCATGCGGCGGCAAAGGTAGTAGTGCGGAAACTCAGACGAAAATTTCCCACGACCTCAGACAAATGGCGCGAGTTACCGGGTATTGGACGTTATACTTCCGCGGCGATTGCCAGCATCGCGTTTGGCGAAGCGGTTGCGGTGGTTGATGGAAACGTTGAACGGGTCCTGCAGCGGTTTTCGGGGCAGCGACTCGCCGGGCAAAAAATCTGGAACGCTGCCAACGCGCTTCTGGATCGCGACCGGCCGGGCGATTTCAATCAGGCGATGATGGAACTTGGAGCAACCGTGTGCACCCCGCGTGCGCCGGGATGCCTGAACTGTCCGGTCGTGGAGTTGTGCGCCACAAGGGGTGAGCTGACGGGACGTACGAGGGAGCAGCGCCAGAAGAAAAAAGAAATTCATTACGCTCTGGATTATCGCGATGGCTCAGTGTTTTTGGTGCAGCGGCCGAGTGACGCATCGCTGATGGCTGGCATGTGGGAACTGCCGGAGATTGCGGCTCCCGGGGATCATGCGAGGGCACCGCTCGCGGTGCGACACTCGATCACGGTGACGGACTACGGAGTTTTCGTGTGGCGCATCCCGGTTGCCGCCCAGTTTCGCGGGCGCTGGATCACCAAGCCGAGCCTAAGCAGGGTAGCGCTCACCGGTTTGGCTCGAAAGATTCTGCGGAAAGCTGAGATCATGTCCTCAGGCCTGACCGTATTCTCAAAATCCGACGGGTAGGGTTCGGCATCTAAATCTGGTGGGTCCCGGCGGAGCGTAAGTGCGCTGGCTGAGACGAATATTTGGAGGACAATCGATGGCGGCATTGACGGCGGGCACGACGGCACCGGATTTCACATTGAAGACTCAGGACGGAAAGCGCTTTTCCCTACGCGATGAATTGGCGCGTGGGCCAGTGGTATTGGCGTTCTTCAAAGTATCTTGCCCAACCTGTCAGTATGCGTTTCCGTTCTTGGAGCGGCTCTATAAGGCCTATGGCCAGAACGGCGTCACGCTGGTGGGAGTCTCCCAGAACGACGCTACCGAGACGGCAGCCTTTGGCAAAGATTTTGGCGTCACATTTCCCATCCTGCTCGACGATACTCGGAAGTATCCGGTCTCAAATGCCTATGGGCTGACGAACGTACCGACCCTGTTCTGGATCGCCCAAGATGGGGAAATTGAAATTTCCAGCGTCGGTTGGATCAAGGCCGATTTCGAGCAGATCAACCGCAAAATGGCGGAGGCGGGGAAGATTGCGCCAGCCGGGATGTTCAAGCCGGGGGAGGATGTTCGGGACTTCCGCGCTGGTTGAGGGTCGAAGAACTGAGCCGCTGGTCAGCGGCCAAGAACCAGAGAGAACACAAGGTACAAGTGGACAAGTCCGGTGGTACCCGGCATTTCCAGGGGTGTTGGACTCTCGTCATGCGGCTTTCGCCGCTTCTTTCGCTGCCAAAACAGCTCTCTCCGATACAATCTTCAGAGACTTTCATAAAAGCAGCTTCCAGATAGCCTCGTTCGCTTGGGGGAGTACCTGCCTTATGCACGGATTGCGAAGAATCATCTCCGCATGTCTGCTGGTGTGCCTGAGCCTGCCCGGTTGGGCGGAAGGCGGAGCCGGCGGCCCCAAGGGCCAGAAAACGCCATCGGTTCGCCTGACCGGCGCTGCCTTCGTCGCCCTTGAAACCATTACGCCCGACCACATTCGCTGGCACGTGCGCTATTTGTCGCACGATCTGCTGGAGGGGCGTGGCACGGGTCAACGGGGTGGCGATATTGCCGCCGAATATATCGCCACGCAATTCGCCGAATATGGCCTGAAACCGGCCGGCGATCATGGAACTTACATGCAGAAGGTGCCCCTGGTAGGCATTACCACTATGCCGGAGACGCAGTTCTCACTGGTTCCCAAACGGGGCGAGACCATGAACCTCAAGCCGTTGGATGAATATGTGGCCTTCGATCAGACTCAGGAGTCGCAGTCCTCGGTGGACGCTGACATCGTCTTCGTCGGCTACGGGATCGAAGCCCCCGAATACAACTGGGACGACTACAAAGGAACCGATGTCCGTGGCAAGGTTCTGCTCATGCTGGTAAACGAGCCGCCTTCAGACGATCCGAAATTTTTCAAGGGCAAGGCACTCACCTACTACGGCCGATGGACGTACAAGTACGAAGAGGCAGCACGCAAGGGTGCGGTTGGTGTCCTCCTGGTTCATCAGACGCAGATGGCGAGCTATCCCTGGGAGGTGGTGCGGAATTCGAACTCCGGCGAGAAGTCTTATTTGAAGTTGGAGGGTTCTGCCCTGAAAGTAGCTTCGTGGATTCATCTGGATGTCGCGGCCCGGCTGGCATTTGCTTCCGGGATGAGCCTCGACAAGATGATGCAAGACGCGCAGTCGCGGGACTTTCACCCGGTAAGCCTGGGAGCAAAGCTCAAGGCGCATATGGTCAGCAAGATCCGCAACTTCGAGGTCAACAACGTACTGGCAATCCTGCCCGGATCGGATCGCAAAGTTGCCGATGAAGCCGTAATGTACACGGCGCATTACGATCACTTTGGCATTCGTCCGGATATGCCAGGCGACAACATCTTTAACGGCGCCAACGATAACGCTACCGGCTGCGGCATTCTGCTGGAACTGGCGAGAGCCTTCGGAACCGCGGCGCAGCGGCCGCGACGTTCGATTCTGTTTGCTGCAGTAACGGCCGAAGAGCAGGGATTGCTGGGTTCGGAGTATCTCGGGAAACATCCACCTGTATCAGCAGGAAAGATCACTCTCGATCTGAACTATGACGATGTGAAGCCACTGGGCGCGCCTGAGGAAGTGGAAGTTTCAGGAGCCGAGCGTACGTCGTTTTATCCCGAAGTAGAAGCCACCGCCAAGGAGTTTCGGCTAGCAATCCGCGCGGATGCGCGGCCGGAAGCGGGGCACTTCTACCGCTCCGATCATTTCAGCCTGGCGCGAGTCGGCATTCCTGCGTTTTCGATCAACGAGGGCATGAAGTTCAAGGGGCATGCCCAATCCTGGGGATTGACCCAGGAGCAAGAGTACGTGGATAAGCACTACCATCAACCCAGCGACGAATATCATCCCGAGATGGATTTCGTCGGCGATTCGGCGATGGCTCGCTTCGGATTCGCATTGGGTTGGGAAGCTGCGAGCCTGCCCAAGTTGATTGGATGGCAACGCGGGGATGAGTTTGAAGCAGTGAGAATGAAAAGCCAGCAGTGACCGGCCTTTTTGGCCAGATAAAAGTCAATTTCCCAATGCCGATCAGTGCGCGGCTGTCCACGAAGTAACCTCAGCACGGAAGTACGTGAACGGCCTCTCGGGAGGGTGCCAGGCCACTTCGAATTGTGTCGCGATGCGAACGCCTTCGTGCTCGCGAAAACCTCTTGCGATTCCTGACCACGGGTGTAAGGACACCTCGTTTGCCGATCAATCGCGGTCGCATAGCGTAGCAAGCGATTGGGCCTGCCACTCCGGAGAAATCCAGGTCAATGCTGGCTCCAGTTACGTCCTCACGGTCGTGTAATCTTAGCGTCGATGGCCCGGCTGCGCTGATTCCCAATGAAGGATGATTCAGCAGAATCGACGGACAGAAGATGATGGAAGAGAGGTAGCGCTGAAGTTCTCCCCGGTCCATGTCAGGACCGGCGATTTTCTTCACCCGTAGGAGGCCGCCAAGTTTCACCGTGAGCTGGCCATGCCCGCCGTCGTAGGCGTCAATCACGGTCGGCCCGCTGAGCTTGCCAGGATCGAGCCGGGCCTGCCAGCGGAAGCTGCTGCGAGTGGCGTCAACAAACTCTTCCGCGGAGAAGGGGATCCAACGTGACTCGGGGGACATTCGCATTTCGCCTCTCTGTGTCGTGCGGATCGCACGGATGCGGCGCGCCTCCTCTAAACCTGAGGGAAAGCATAGGGTATGTAGGTGCGACACAAGGGCGGAGGTATTATCGGAAACCTGGGGGATCGTTTGGGCGCTCATGGATTCGACGGTATCCGCGGCCGGGATAATGCGCTGTGCTCGAGGTCACTTAGCACTGCGAGGCGACGACGAATTAGTAAGCAACGCCTCTTCCGAATGGCCCAATGATTCCAAACGACTTGAGCATCGTAACCTAGGTAACTTTAGTTGCCCACGGACGCATGCTAGCCTCGTTATACGTTTGGAATCAGCGACTTCCGAACGAAATCCTGCTCAACGATGCCAAGAATTCCCATTTTTCGCCTGGGGGGAGCGCCGGAGAGTTCAGCGCCCCCGAACCTGATTGCCTCGACGCCTTTCGTCTCGCTCGAAGGCCTCAGTGTGGGCGTGGACAACCTCCGGCACGACGTAGTACTCAGCACAAAGTTCACTGAAGTCGCACGGGCGCACCTCTCACGGCTCATCGCTCGCCATGGCGAAGTAGAAGGACTTCTGGCCGCTGAAGCACCATTTTCCGCCCCTGGGCCGTCCTGGATGCGAAACCTGGCAGGCCGTGGAGACCGACAGAAACAAGATCCCTCGGAATGGAAGTCTCAGCTCATCGACCTGCAGGTCGCCTCTCTGAATCGCGCAAAAAAAGAATTCAAACTGGCCGTCGATGTTCTGGCACGGCTGGCCGTCACCAAGTTTCTGCGCACCGAGATGAACCAGCAATTTGCGCAGGTGCTTGAGCGCTGCCGCGTGTTGTTGAAGAGTTACGACAATATGCGGCTGCAGAAAGCGCATGAGTACAGGGAGCGGCTGGCCACGTTTCAGGTGCGGAAAAAAATCATTCTGCGCAAGGCTGGACAGGACATTTTCGAAACGCTGCGCGAAGTGGAAAAGAGCACGCTGGCGCGCACGCGGCGGTCGCTTTTCGGAGATGAGACCAATGGCGGGAGTTACTTTACTTATCCGCTGTTTGTGAATCGGCTGCTGTTTTCTGAGGACGGGCGCGACGATTTCTTGTGCGCCGAGCACTACGTGATGCTGGGCAACTGGGACCGCGATCCCGATCGCTTTGGCCGCATGCGGGATATCGTTTCCGGATTTTTGCGTTCTTTATACGGCGAGGAAGTGATCACCGAGACCTTCGACTCCTGGATGAACGTGCCGGAAAATGCCCGGCTGCTAGTCGGAACGGGAACACCGGAAGAATCCGAGGAAGGGCTGGCGCAACAGGAACGGCTTGCGGCGTGGGTCCGCCTGCTCGAAGACGAGCATGTGATGGAGAACGTCATCGCTTCGTACTACGTAGTTCCGCTGCTCAGCGAGTACGCCCCCCGCATCAATCCACAGCAGCTGAAAAACGCTTTGATTGACCGCACCGAGTGCGACCGTGTGGAGCGCATGATCCAGGATCATGGAAAGCTTTCACCAAACAGCTTGTACAGCGCGGTGGCGAAAGTGGCTGCGTGCCGTGGGGCCGAGCGGGCGAAAGTAGCGGCGCGGTTCCTGGGGGATTTCTTCCATTACCATCGCGACCTGCGGCGGCTGGAAGTTCTCAACGGTGCGCTGGATTCGGTCAACCTGGTGCCCAACGAGCGCTTGCAGCAGCTCTCGAAGGTAAACGGGACGCTGTATGAATTCTTTCTTCCCGAGGAACAAGGCGACGCGGATTCCGATCGCGTCCTGCGGCACGTTGTTCTGAAGGCCGATGTACGCGATTCCACTCGCCTGACGCGGACGATGATGGACAAGGGGCTCAATCCCGCGTCTTACTTCAGTCTGAATTTCTACGACCCCGTCAACAAGCTGCTCGAAAAATATGGGGCGCAGAAGGTCTTCCTGGAAGGCGACGCCATCATTCTGGCGATTCTCGAGCGCGAAGGACAGCCCGGGCTGGCGGTGAGCCGTATGTGCGTGCTGGCGCGGGAGATCATTGAACTTGTCCGCGGATATAACGAACTGATGCAGCGTTCCGGAATGCCGCAACTCGAACTCGGCGTGGGCATCACCCTGCAGGAATCGGCGCCTCTCTATCTGATGGACGGCGAACATCAGATCATGATTTCCGAGGCGCTGAACGAAAGCGACCGCCTGTCATCCTGTAATAAACGCGCGCGTAAAGTTATGGAGCCACAGGCAGGCCCATTCCACGTGTACGCGTTTCAGGCTGCGGAGATCGATGCCGACGGCAATCCAGAAGACGTGACGCTAAGCTTCAATCTTAGTGGAATTCGCATGAACGAAACCGCCTTCCGCAAACTGAAACAGGAGATTACGCTGGAGCCGCTCAGGGTGAAGCTGCCGGCGAATCTGGCCTCGTCAGACAAGGGCGAACACAAGCTGTTCACGGGTACGGTCCCGGTTGACAAGGATATCTTCCGCAAGATTGTCGTTCGTGAAAGCCGCATCCCTCGCATCAATTCCGCGGACTTCACGGTAAAAGGATGGACGGACCGGCTTTACTACGAGGTCTGCACTGATCAGGCGATTTATGCGGCGCTGGAAAAGCGCAAGGCTGCCCAGGGCTAAAAAAAATCGGATCGACTGCACTCAGAAAGCGGTTCCGACGTTTGGTCGACGAAACGGAATCTGGAAAGTCGCCTCGACATCAATTGGAACCCCGTTCTTCGTCGCCGGATCGAATTTCCATTGCGCGACCGCTTCGCTGGCGAATTTGTCCAGGCGCTCGTCCACTCCACGCAGCACGCGAACATTACCCACCGTGCCATCCGCACGAATGACGCCATAGAGAACCACCGTGCCGGCGACATTCTCGCGCATCAATTGCAGAGGGTAGCCGGGGTCCACTTTGCGCGTGGCTACCGGTTGAGACACTTCTGCGGCAGGCGCCTCTGAATCCTGTTTCAATTCGGCGAAACGGATGATCCAGCTTCCGGCGGACGAGTTGAGGTTGGGCATGTTCAGAGTCAGAGAATAGAATCTCCGATCTCCGAAGACTGCGCGTTCAGCATCGGAGAGCTTGGCGGCATTGCCGGAAGATGCAGGACGAGCCGTGGAACTGCTTACACGAGGAGTTGGAGCGGTGGCTGGACTCGGAGCTGCCGAAGCAACAGTTCTGCCGCCGGAAGGATCGCCGGCAACTGCCGATGTCTTTGCTCCCGCAGGCGTACCAACGTAGAGCCCCGAGGGCAAGTCACTCTTACTCTTACTGCTCAATCCGTTCCCACTTCCGGTTCCGCCCGCGCGGCCGTCGCCCTTCGCCGTCGTGCCCGACGATCCAGGTGACCCGGACGCCCCAGCATGGCCTTCAGGTGTGGCGGCGAAGGCTCCGCGGCGATTGCCGGGAGGCGCCTTGGGAGGAGCACCCACCGCGGGATGCAGGTTCAGAGCGATGATGCGGCCTTGCGATCCGAAGGATTGCCCGGAAGGGCCAGAAGCAGAAATGCTGGGCGGTGGAGGAACGACCAGGGGGGCGACTCTTGCTGTCGCCGAGGATTGTCCGCCGCCAATCGTGCGTTGTTCAGCGACCTGTAATTGTGGAGCCGGCGCGATCACATTGCTGTGGCCGACGTTCAGTTCTCCGAGCCGACGGGTAGTCGTGTTCGCGACCGCTGGAGGCGGAGCGACAACCGCTGGTTGTGGCGCGTCAAATGCGGCAGCCTGGCGCGAGGTGCGCAGGTCTGGAGGCGGAGCAACGACCGCCGCCTGCAAGATCGGCTCGAGTCGATGCGCAAGATGTTCAGCGTCTGGCGGAGGTGCGACCACGGGACTGTCGATCCTTGGCGCCAGCCGGTTGCGCTCGGCCGCTGGGGTTAGCGGAACGGCAGGGATGGCCAACCGCGGCTTTTCCAACTTGTCAGACCAAGCGACGATATTCGGCAAAGCCACATCATGCCTCAACTTAATGTTCGGCGGAGTGACGACCGTCTGACGGCGATTGTCCGCTTCTGGCGGAACGGAAATGATGGGTTGTGACGCGAATTCAGGGTCAGATTTCGCAGGCTCCGGGGCGGGGCGGGGGCTACGAGTATCCATTGGAGGAAGGTATTCCGAGGGCTGGTAATAAACCACCTGCGTGTGGTCGAACGTGGGTGCCACGGCAGCAACCTGCGGCCGCAACGCCATGAAACGGCTGAGGACGATCAGCAGGGTACACGCTATGACGTGGTAGGCAACGGATTCCATGAAGGTGAGCCAAGGGAGTCCGCGCTTTACGAAGACGTCCGGCCAGAACGCCGCCGGGGCGGAACGTAGATCGAGTGGAGGCAGACGGCGCGGAAGAATGACGTCGCGCAGGTTCCCGAGGAAGACTCGCGGACGTGATGGCAACTCGACCAGAAGCCGCGGACACGGTACGACCCGCGGAGTCTCGAGGAGAAGGGGGAGTTCAAACATCCTCCTATGGTAGATGGCTTGGGGCGGTTTCGGGTAGCCCGGAAGGACCTCTCGTCCAGAATTAGATTGTCGTTCGATGCCTGGCCTAACCCCTGCTCCCGAGGGGAGCCGGATATATAAGCGACATGGGCATCCGCGGTAGTACGATGGTGGCGAGGCTGGTAAAGGATGATGAGGGAATGGGCTTTCGTGTTGGGACTTAGCCTGGGCTTGGCCACGATTCAGGGAGTCGTTGCAGCTCAGGAGGCAACTTCGCCGAAATCAGGGGACGCGACCGCGACCCAGAAGGATGCGAAAGCCAGGCCTAGCTATTCGGGAATGTATTCCTTTCTGAAGGAAGGTGAATTCGTACAGGTCACGGTGGAAGATCAGGGACGGGTGACGGGTTTCATTTCACGCTTTGGCGAGGGAGAGAGCGACAGAGGGGCGTTCCTGGATCAATTCTTCAAGACCGGCAAGCTCGACGGGAACAAATTAAGTTTCACGACTGACATCGTGCATGGAATATCGTTCGATTTTCGGGGCACGATTGAGCGAGGCGACGGAAAGAATCCGGGGGATGAGGCTTACTTCGTGCTAAAGGGCTCCCTTACGGAAACCTCCAGCGACGCAAACAAGAAAATGACCTCACATGCGACCGAGGTAGCTTTCAAGATGTTTCCGCGCGATGCGTCGCCAGCTCCGGTGTCACGGCAGTAGAGTACAGAATTAATTTACTGGCCCGCGCGCAGGGGAGAGAAATTGAGCCGTCCGGCCGCGGCCTTGCTGGTCACGGGTTTTTCCTTACCAAACACAAGATCGGCGCTGCCGTCGGAGTTGGATGAGGCCTCAGCTAAGGCTGCCGCCAAAGCGCGGTAAGAGCGGCTGATCTCGGACCCTTCCTGCAATACGATCGGCGTGCCGTGGTCGATGGCTGGTGAAACGGTGTGGAAGGCGTTGGGTAGTTTCCACAGCACCTTGCAATTGGTGGCCTCTTCGATGTCCTCGTCGGTGAATCCTGGGATTTTCTTATAGCGATTCAGAACCATTCGCATCCGGTCGCGGCCGGTTCCTTCTTCCAGAAACGCATGAATGCGGCCGGCACTCCACAGCGAGACCACATCAGTCTGGGTGACAACGAGAACGGCGTTGGAAAGATCCGAGAGCAGGCGCGTTGTGGGATCAAGACGACTGGACGCGTCGACCACCACGAAACGGTACAGATTCACCAGGAGATCAAACAAGCGGGCAAGTTCACCGGGAGTGGGCTCGGTCGGATAGGGCTGCTGCGGTCCGGCAAGAAGATGCAACCCCTCTTTCGTGGGAGTCATGAGGCCGTCGAGCAGCGACACATCCATTCGATGCAGGTTTTGCAGAGCGTCGAGCACCCCGAATTGAGGCCGGAGATTGAGGTGGAGAGAGGCGTGGCCGATGGGCGCGAAGTCGACAAGCACCACGTCCCCATGAGACTGTTGCAGCGCCAGAGCCGTGTTGACGGCCGCCGTCGTGCAACCCGAACCACCTTTCGCGCTCAAGAACGTGAACACGCGAGCTTTCCCGCCCGTTCCCGGAGCCCGGGTGCTCATAGAACTGAAGCGGGTCAAAGCCTCGAGCAAAGCCTCGGATCCGGCGGTGGAGTCGATATATTCACCGGCCCCGGCGCGCATGCTGGCCACAATGTTGGCGGGTCGCGTCATCTCGCCACTGGCAAAGATCGCGATCTGCAGAGTGGTGGCGCGGATCAGTTCAATGGTGCGAATGGCGCGCTGGACGTCATGAGCCGGAATATCGACGATCACTACTTCTGCGCGGGAATCCTGCAACTGACGAAGAATGGAGTCGGTAGGACTCGTTGGGAATCCGACATGGCTAAACACCGCGCGCCCCAGTCGCGTCCCTTCCAGGCGGGTTTGCAGCGCAGATAAGTGCTCCCGGTCCTCCGTGAGGAGGGCGACGGCGATCCCATGCATAGCGCGTTTCTCGCTGATTTCTCTCGGTGTTTGCATGTTAGAAAGAGACTCGGACCTCCGCCAAGTGACTTAGGTAACAAAAGCCAACTTGAAATAACAGCCGTTCTCGAGAGAAGTTGAGAAACATCGGACACGCAATGGATCGGGGGAAGCGCACACCAGAAGGGCCCTTGGGCATTCGCCTCTTTACAGCTATTGTAAGCGAACTGGGCAAGGTTGGGAAGATCTTTGAGTAGAGATTAGGACATTCACCTATAGAATAATCCCTTCCGGCAGCACGGTTGGCCGGCGCTCAATTCTGTTTCACGGGAAATAGCGCTACTTGGACGAAAAGAGACGGCGACGGATTACGTGGTGCGTTTTCTGACGGCGGAGATCAGCGGTTCACTAAAGGCTTCTCGCCATCATCCTGCGGGTGAAGCGCTGAAAGCCTGGTAAATGCGGAATCGGGCTGAGACGTCTCCGGCAGGTATTCATAGCACTCCAGACGAACCCCAACTCCGATCTTGGTTTCGGCACGAGTTGTGCCGGCAACATCCAGACTGCTCGCTGGCCCAACGACACGAAGAACGCGGCCACGGCAGCGCACACGCATGTTTTCTCCCAATGTGATCTCCGAGGGCATATTCAACGTGATTTCGATTTCGCTACCCGCAACAACCGGTGCGTCGGTTAGGAGAAAGACTCCGCGCGAACTCACGTCCTGGGTGAATCCCAATCCGTCAACACCGCTGGAGGTCTGGGAGAAGGAAACTGGAAGTAAGTACGGGAATCTTTGTCCGGCACGGCGTTCAACCCGAACTGGAGGAGTTGTCATTGGGGTCACGTCCTTGTACGGAAATCCGCCCGGGGGAAGCGCAGCGCCTACTCTAGCTCAGAAGCAGGCGAAAGGAGAAGTTACAACTTAGTTACGGCCTTCGATGGTTGTGGAAAACCGGAGGTCCAGGGAGCCGCGCTCTCACGCGCACACCGGCTCACAGCTATCTCACAGGTCCGGCATCCCGTCGAGTGCGAGTGTATCGCAGCTCAATCGGAAGCCGTCACGATCACGATATAGTGGTGCTCGGGACGATACGGCGTCATCCAACGAAGCAACGTGTCTCATTCGAAGCCTTCCATCCAGGACCAGCCGGAGCGACCTTCGGAGGCCCGCCCAGGACGCTGGCAGGCAGTAGGGCGGGCGCTGCGCCATCGCAACTTTCAGCTCTTCTTCAGCGGACAACTGATCTCTTTGATCGGTACGTGGATGCAGACCGTCGCCCAATCGTGGCTGGTGTACCGGCTGACCGGATCGGGATTGCTGTTGGGGTCTGTGGGGTTCGCCAGCCAAATCCCGGTGTTCCTGGTCGCGCCTATCGGCGGCATCACTGCGGATCGCGCGAATCGGCAGCGGGTCGTTATCGCCACGCAGACCGCATCGATGATTCTCGCCTTCATCCTGGCGGCGCTCACTCTCACGCACAAGGTGCAGGTCTGGCACATCTTCGTGCTGGCGGCATTGCTTGGCGTGGTCAATGCATTCGATATTCCCGCCCGCCAATCGTTCTTAGTCGACATGGTGGGGAAAGACGATTTGATGAATGCGATCGCCCTGAATTCCTCGATGTTTAATGGCGCGCGAGTCATCGGACCGGCAGTGGCGGGTGTTCTGGTGGCCAAACTCGGTGAAGGCTGGTGTTTCTTCGTGAATGGGGTGAGCTACATCGCTGTCATCATCGGCTTGATGTTGATGAAAGTGGACGCCTCGGCCAGAGCTTCGGCGAAGACACCGCCGCTGGAACATCTCAAAGAGGGCTTTCAGTTTGTCCGTCGGACGGCTCCGATCCGGGCATTGCTTCTGCTTTTGGGAGTAGTGAGTGTTACAGGCATGCCCTATGTCGTGCTCATGCCGATTTTCGCCGACAAGATTCTACATGGAGGCGGCCAAGAGTTCGCCTCGTTGATCGGATCGCACGATCTGGGAGCGGTCCGGCTGGGCATCCTGATGGGCGCAGCCGGTGTTGGCGCCCTGCTCGGAGCTCTGACCTTGGCAATGCGCTCCGGCACCAAGGGACTGGGGCGATGGGTAGCTGCCTGTTGCGCGGGCTTTGGCGTAAGTCTGATTCTTTTCGCGCTTTCGAAGTCGTTCTGGCTCTCGGTCGCACTGTTGTTGCCGGTGGGCTATTTCATCATGCTGCAGATGGCATCGTCGAACACATTGATTCAGGTGATGGTTCCCGATGTGCTGCGCGGGCGCGTCATGGCGGTGTATTCCATGATGTTTATGGGAATGGCACCGCTGGGGGCGCTGCTGGGCGGTGCTCTGTCGGACCGTCTGGGCGCGCCGCTCACGGTCGCGATAGGCGGTATGGCATCGGTCGCTGGTGCATGGTGGTTCAGTCTGCAGCTTCCGAAGATTCGCGCCGAGGCTCGACAGCTGATCGTTGCTCAAGCGATGGCAGGCGGAGAACCGGCAGAGGAGATGACCACACGGTTGGTGGACGAATAGTAAACTTGAGGGGCAGGTGAACTTACCGCGTCACCCAGTCCACAGAATAGACGTCTTGCGTCCCGGTATCCCGAAGAAGCAGCGGCGAATCGTCTGGGGTAAGAGCCAGGCTGCCACCATAGCGGCCGGTAATCACCATATCTTTCAGATCGGCGAGTGATTCGATTTTGTGGTCGCTCACGCGGATTCGACTCACTGACTCTCCCTGCCTGAAATCCAGGAGATAAACGTACTGGCCGTCATGCGACCAATTCTGCCATCCAAAGGACCCGGCTGCCAGTTCGCTCCACTTGTTCGTCTGGAAGTCGAACAGGAGCAAGGTTTTGGAATCACCCGAGAAGGCCGAGATGTACCGGGCGTCTGGCGACCATCGCGGCGAATAGAGCGCGCGCGAGCCAGGTAATTCGGAAACTTGACGCGTCGCCACATCCAGCAGGCGGATTGTGGATGCTGGATCATTCGACTCCCCTGCGAAAACGATCTTCGTGCCATCCGGCGACCAGTTGGGATCGAGTTGTTGAGTTCGGTCGTCTGGCAGCAGCGGACGCGGACTTCCTCCCTCGGGTGAAGTCTCATACATTCTCGCCGGCTTATCCCCCCCAATCGCGAACTCGAAAAAAATGATTTTCTTTCCGTCGGGGGACCATCGAGGCAGCAGCGGGTACATCGGGGGATATGTGAGTTGCAGCCGCTCACTTCCGTCTGCCTTGCAGCGCCACAAGGTTCCGTCACGATACGAAACGTAGCTCACCCATTGCCCATCTTTCGAGAACGCAATGTACTCGGCAGAGATGCCGCCGAGAAATGGCACGAACTGCGCCGATTTCGAGTCGTACCTCATCAGTTCGCCGCGGTAGGTCTGGCCGACCATGAAGAGCTTTTTGCCGTCCTTGCTGGGCAAGGGCGATGACAGCGACAGAGGGCTGGATGTTAGAGAAATGGGCTTCGGCTCGGAGTGAAGAAAGCTGCCTTTCGGCAATGCCCAAATCTGTCCCGCCGACAAGAAGACAAAATACTTTCCATCGGCTGTCCATTTGCCGCAGCACTCGTCTGGAGGATCGTGCCAGCCCTCGAACAAACGATGCTGGCCCGTTCCGTCGGCCGAAACTTCCCAAGCGAGTCGTTCACCGACAGTTCCTGCTGTGCCCGACGAATCAAATCGCAAGTGGCTGCCATCGGGAGACCATGTGATGTTCAGGATATCGCCCTTTACCGCAAGCAACTTCCGTACCTGTGTGCCGTCGGAGCGAGCCACGAACAAATCACTCAGATCGCTATAAGCCAGCAGCTTGCCATCGGGAGACCAGGCAGCCGTCTCGGCCACAAATTCTCCGATCTTCCTTGGAGAGCCTCCGAGAATCGGGAAACTCCAGAGCGGACCTCTCGGCGGCGCGCCTTGGCCTTTCACGGCAAGCAATTCAGATCCATCCGGGGAAAGATCGACCGGGGAGATATCAAGAGATGGAAGAACTGAGAGCTTCCTCAATTCGCCGCCGGCAGCAGACATCTCAGCCACACCGTGCGATGCGAAGCTTCCCTCCCTCACTGCGCCTAAGGTCAGGTAGAGCCTGGTGCCGTCAGTTCCAATCAACGATTTCTGCTGGCCGTCGTGAGTGAGCTGTAAATAGTGAACGTTGGGCACTGGCCCAGGTTGCATCCAGAAATAAGCAACTGCCGCTACGAAAACGATCAACAACGCGATCGCGATCGGTGCAAATCGCAGATGAGGAGATGCTTCCGCTCTGATCGGGTGAGCACCGCTGGCCAGAATCCCCGGATCCGACAAGGCCTCGAGTGCA
>Ga0307474_10000953_pt1 | contig 20870 bp, 19 predicted proteins | sample atmos_gasesECM1C_2_FD_203312 | JGI IMG/M metagenome (GOLD analysis project Ga0307474, IMG submission 203312) | Hardwood forest soil microbial communities from Morgan-Monroe State Forest, Indiana, United States - atmos_gasesECM1C_05 | ecosystem: Environmental > Terrestrial > Soil > Temperate... | reverse complement strand
GGAGACGTGATTTAACGGAGCCCCTTATAGAAGGTTCCTTCCTTATTAGACACTGCAATTTGATGCGAGCAGACGCGCCCGGCCGGTCAGATGCACGTGCTGCCGGTAATTTGCCGGGTGCGTGTCACGTATGGAGGACGAGCGCGGCGCGAGGCACATGAATGAGTATCGAGATCGAAATTTTGAACGGCGACGAATCCTGGTCACGGGCCGAAGCACTATTCATGAGCGTCTGGCCGGCCGAGACCGTCAGCGAACTGCCGTGGGGCCATATCAAATGGGCCGACGCCGATTTGCGCGTGATGATCGAGGCGCCTGACGATGGCCTTGCCTGCCATGTCGGCATCTACTTTCGTACCGTGAGTTGGAACGGCCGAAGCGTGCATATCGGAGGCATCGGCGGGGTCGCGACCCGGGCAGATTGCCGACGCCGCGGCTATGCCAGCGTCGGGCTCAACGCCGCCGTCCAGACCATGCGCGACCACGATGCCGCGCAGTTCGCGCTGCTGTTTTGTGAACCGCACAATTTCGAATTTTATCAGTCGCGCGGCTGGCTGCCCTTCGCCGGCGACATCGACGTCGAGCAGCCCGACGGCAAGCTGCGCTTCACAGTCATGTCACCCTTTGTCCTTGACCTCAAGCGACGGGCGCCGCGCCAAGGCACCCTCGATCTCTGCGGATTGCCGTGGTGAGCCCCGCACAGGGCGAACACGCCAATCATTTTTTCGATCATCATCCAATCATCGAAGCGGGTAACGCAAAAATGCGTTGCCGAACTGCAGATACAGCATTGCACAAATTCCATTTATTGCTATGGAGGCGCGTTTTCGGAAGGGAAGTTTCCATGTCTTGCAGGTTCGGCCTTGTCGTCGCGATGTTGATGACGTTGTTCACCCCGGCGCCCGTGACAGCCCAGACCGTCGGACCGGAGGGTGTCTGGCTGACAGGGGCGGGCGATGCCAGGATTCGCGTCAACAAATGCGGTGGCGGGATTTGCGGAGTTGTCATCTGGTTGAAAGACCCAATCGACCCTGCGACCGGAAAACCCCAGATCGACGACAAGAATCCGAACCCGGCGCTGGCAAAGCGCCCCATCATCGGACTTTCGCTGTTCTCGGGTATGCGCGCCGCCGGGCCGAACAAATGGTCGGGGCGCATCTACAACGCCGATGACGGCAAGACCTATGCGAGCACGATCGCGGTGACGGGTCCGGGCACGTTGAGGGTAGAAGGCTGCGTAGGTGCGTTCTGCGGCGGCGAAAACTGGACGCGGACTTCACGCTAGCGCCTTTTCGTTTCTGATTGAATCAGAACCGAGGCTCTAATCTTTTGTTTTGACGCGTTTTCTTCACGCGAACCGGTATCCACTTCGCTCGAAAACGCTATAGCCCATGATCCGGACCCGAAGGGCCGCGTTAGCGCAAAGTGTGCAGCGGTTTTGCCTCGCGACAAACGCGGAACGCGTTTGCGCGGAGATCATGCGCAAACAATAAAGCTTTCAGGCCATCGCCGCTTTCAACGCGACCGCGGCCGACGCATAGCCACCGCGCGCGCCATCGATGAAGTGCACGTGGTCGCTGCGCATCACCGAAGGTGTGAAACAGGTCATCATCGCCGCATCCTGCCGGTGCAAACCGTATCTGACTATTTCGGCGGAAGCGGCTGCGGCAAGGCGTTCGCTCAAGCCGCGCTCGAGCTCTGGCGTGCAATCGAGGACCATTCGCAATCCGTCGTCATATTTGCGGAAATCTGAATTCTCCACGACCTGTTGCAGATAGATTTTCGGTACAAAGCCGCCAACGCTGATCCCGAAGCGGAAGAGCAAAAAGGCAAACAGCGTATACACGAGCACGCCGGCGCGGCGTCGCAACAGCGACCCTCCACGCTGCGCGCGGGCTTCGAATTCAACTCCGGCCGGCGGCCAGCGAAGCGGGGGACCGCCCGATGGCACCGGCCGGCCTGAGTCCGGACTGCGCTCGACAAGTGCCACGATCTGTTCGATCAGCCTGCGAAAGGCGGATGCATCGGCGCCAGGCGCGGGCAATACCAGCACCGAGAGGATCAGGCCGCGCACGGCAGGCATTTCTTCGAACCGGCACGAGAGGCCGGACAGATCGGGCTGGGTGCCCGGCGGCGCCATTTCCACAGCGAACTCCCCCCGCTTCATCGCCGCTTCGGCCCAGCCGAGCCCGCCACCTGAAAACATCGCATAGGAGAGATTTGGCGAGGGTCCGAAGCGGGCAACACGGACGTCAAGGCCCTGGGCCCGTATTGCTGCAACCGGCACCAGCGCGACCCGCATCACGAGGTCCAGATCTTCCTTGACCCAGGCAGCCGTTGCCGCCAGCGCCTCGCGGGCCCGCTCGAGATCATCCGGTGCCACGGCAAAGCTGGCGCCGTCGCCGCCGAACACGAACGGAAATTCGCGTCCCTCGAGCGCATTCGTGACGGCCGCAATGACGGAGGCTCCGGCCATGTTGACCGCCTTGTAGCGCGCCTGCGCGATCGCCTTGGTGGATTCGACGATGTCGGCGACACCGATGCTCCAGTCGCCTGGCAGTGGCGAATACAGCGCCGGGTCCATCAGACGAGCGAAACCGCGAAACACCGGAATGGCGCTGTAGAATTTCTCGCTGCCCTCGACCGTGGTCATTGCTGTGCAGTCGTCTGATTTCAAGAAATCGCCAAAAGATACGGTTGAGCCCGAAGCTCGGTTTCGAAAAAACCGCTTCATAGCGCGCACCAGCAATTGATCGGATCACGCCGAGAACGGATGCAATGACTCTATCGTGTCGAGCGGCGGATTAGAAGGTGCAGAAGTGCGGCACCCCTGATTCCAGCCAAATGCGTACAGACGGCGACCTTCACGGTCCACCTTGAGCTGACCATGCTGTCAGCGCCGTGAAACCGTCGTCAGTCCGGGTTCGGGCCAGGCTCACGCCGTGTTGCCGGCGTCGATGGTCAGGACGGAGCCGGTGATGTTGCGGCCACCGTCGCCGAGGAGATATTCGACCATGCGGGCGATGTCGTCCGTCTCGGGCAAGCGGCGCAAGGCGCTGCGGCCTGCGATGCGTTGGCGCTGATCTTCCGAAAGGCCTTGCGTCAATTCGGTGTCGACAAAGCCGGGCGCGATCGCGTTCACGGTGATGCCGAGCTTGCCGACTTCACGCGCCAGCGATCGGGTAAAGCCCGTGGCGGCGGCCTTGGTTGCACCGTAGACCGACAGGCCGTTATACCCGGTCGAAGCGATGATCGAGGATATGTTGATGATGCGGCCGGCGCCGTCCGCCATCATGTGCCGCACCACATGTTTGGTGAGGATGATCGGCGAGAGCACGTTGAGGCGAATGAGCGCTGCGATATCGCTGTTGTGCATTGTCGCCAGCAGCCCCTCGGTGCCAATGCCTGCATTGTTGACGAGGCCATAGATGGCGCCGAATTCATCGCGCAAATCCCTGGCCAGGTCCGGGATGCCGTCCGTGTCGCTGAGATCGAAGGCTTTGAAGTGAAGGCCGCCCCTGCCCCGCTCCACAACGGCGCGGATCGCCTCGCGCAACTCATCGCTTTCGCGCCGCGCCAGCGCGATCACGTTATAGCCTGCGCCCGCTACTCTTCGCGCGATCGCAAGGCCAATGCCGCGGCTTCCACCCGTTACCAGAACGTTATGCATCGGTACGCGCCAGCTTTCCGGCCGCCGTGATGTCGAGCGCCGCTACAAATTTGATCATGGCAGGCACCTTGTGGGGCGCCAGATTGGCACGGCAATCGGCAAGAATGTCGTTTCGGATCTCCTCGCTCCGGCTCTCGTCGCAGCCATCGGCCAGAATGACGTCGGCAACCACGATGGCACCGGTGATCGGGCTGCGGCGCGATCTGGCGCGGGACATGCGCACTTCGCCGCGGCGATTGATGACCGCCTCGATTTCCTCCGGATGAACCTTCAAGCCGCCGATGTTGATGATGCCGCCACGCCGGCCGACGAAATAGTAGCGCGCTCCGCGCAGCTCCACCATGTCGCCGGTGTCGACGAATCCTTCTGTGTCGGTCAGCGCAGCCGCCCGGCGGCCGACATAGGCATGCGCGGCTCGCCCCGAGCGAATCCGCAGCGATCCTTCCACAACCTTCATTTCGACGCCGTCGCGGCTCTCGCCGATCATCGAAGCAGGAAAACCCTCGAGACCGTCATTGACTGCAAAGCCGACACCCGCTTCCGTCGACGCATAGGCGTGACCGATCGAGGCGAGAGGAAACGCGCGGCGCAAACCGTCCAGAACGGCCTGATCGGCAATCTCGCCCGACAAGCGGACGTAACGCGGTCCAAAGCCCGACGCTGCGCCGCTCATCAATAGCTTGCGCCAGTGCGAGGGCGTGCCGGAAATATGCGTGACCGATTTTTCGTTTAGCCGAGCGACAAAGTCGCCAATCGTTTCGTCGGGTTCGGACAGCACCATCGAACCGCCGCCGACAACAGCGCGCAGGAAAATCTGAAGGCCGCCATAACGCCTGATGTCGTAAAAGGTCGCCCACACAGGACAGGCCCCGCGAGTCGATCCGTCGGCGAGAATCGCGCCGGTCAAACCTTCCAGCGTATGGCCGACAATTTTGGGTAGCCCCGAGGTTCCTGACGTCAGCATCAGCCATTCGGTGGGCCGCTCGGTCTGCCCCCGCCTGGTTGCTTGCAGAAGCTTCCCCGCCGTCACGATCAGCTCGACACCGCATCCAGCCCAACTCGCCGGGTGGTCGGTGACGATGGCATCGATCCCCGCATCCTCAAGCAGCGCCTTCACGTGATCGGGCTTGAGATCCGGCGGACACAGCAGCATGCGCCACGCCACGCCATCGATCTCCAGCATCGCCAGTGCCGAAAGGAATTGACCGGTGACGGCCAGCAGCACCGACTTTCCGGAGAGTTCCGCAAGACGGCCCTGGAGACAGGTCTGACCGGCAACATCCGTGAGCGAAGCGACTTGCTTTCCGTCCGAAACGAAGCGGTTTTTCAGATCGGGATCGAGATAGTCGCGCAGCGCGAAGATTTCACGCGGGGACATTTTCATAGGCCTCGATGAAGTCGCCTATCGTGAGAGGAAAGCTCGCGTCTTCCGATATGGTAAACGGATCGATGCCGAGCTCGTCTTCGAGCCGGGCAACCAGGATGGCGAAAGCGAGCGAATCGAAACCGGTCTCGTGAAGAGAGAGATTGTCGTCGAGCGGCGGCAGGGTGACCTGCTGCTCGGCGGCAATCTGCTTCAGCGCCGAAAGAATCTTTAACCTTACCGACATGGATTGTTTCGCCTTCTCATAAAATTTTGAAAGTCCATGATAGATCGCAAAAGTGAAATAACACCCGTCTCGCGCGATGTTTTGCGCCCGTTGGTAAACACCATGCTCGCCGTCAGGCCCAGTTTTCGTGAGATACAGGAAAGAGACATCGACGCCATCGCCGATCTGCTGACCCGCGGATTCGTGCATCGCAGCCGCGAATACTGGGTGCGCGGGCTCCGTCACCAGGGTGCGAGACCGTTGCCGCAGGGCGCGCCGCGCTTCGGGTTCATGCTTGAGCATCAGGGCACGCCGGTCGGCTGCCTGCTTCTGATCTATGCGAGCAAGATCATTCAGGGCGAGGCTGCAACCTGCTGCAACGTTTCGAGCTGGTATGTCGATCCGCCCTTCCGCAACTACGCGGCGCTGTTCGCCTCGATGACGCAAAAGAACAGGGAAGTGACCTATCTCAACGTCACGCCGGCGGCCACGACATGGCCGATCCTCGAGGCCCAGGGCTTTGTGGCCTATTGCAGCGGCCTTTATTTCTCGCTTCCCGCCTTAGCAGCGCGTGTGCGCGGCATGACCGTCGAAACGGTGACGGAAAAGACGATTGGCATCGCAGGCCTCTCGGACGAGGACCTTGCAATGCTGAAGCGGCATGCTTCTTACGGTTGCCTCAGCCTCGTGTGTCGCTGGTCCGAAGAAACTCTTCCCTTCATTTTCTTTTCATTGCGAAAGCGGCGCGGGATCATCCCCCTGCCCGCGATGCAGCTTGGTTATTGCAAAAGCATCGCCGACTACGTCAAATGTGCCGGAACGATCGGCCGCTATCTGCTTCTGCGTGGCAGACCGATCGTCATCGCCGATGCCATCGGTCCGGTGTCAGGCCTGACCGGTTTCTATACCGAGGCGCGGGGCCGCAAATATTTCAAGGGCCCGCGCACACCGCGTCTTGGCGATCTGGCAGACACCGAGCTTGCGATTTACGGCATGTGAGCAAGCAGCGACCGTGCCTTTACAGCCGAAGCGAGCCGTCCAGGATCTGCGCATGACGGAAGGCATCAAGCGTAATAAAGTCGCCGGATTCCGGATCTCTGAAGAAAAGCGGATCACTGACACGGTTTGGATCGAAGCCTGAGCGCACCAGATCCTGCTTCTTTTGCTTGAAGGTTTCCGTCGAGTCGAGGCTTGCGCAAAGCCGAATAAAAACCGGACAGGCATAGGCGGGCAGGCGGCGCGCCAGATGATCTCTGAGCATGGCAAGATCGAACTCGTCATCTGCGACAACCGCGGCCATGCCAGCGCGGCCATCGGCTCCCGGCACAACGACGCCGAAGGTCGCAGCCTCAACCACGCCGGGACAATCCAGAATCGCTTCATTCACTTCCGAGGTCGCGACATTCTCGCCCTTCCAGCGGAAGGTATCGCCGATCCGGTCGACGAAATGGAAGAAGCCGCTTTCATCGAGCATCATCAGGTCGCCGGTACGAAACCAAGCATCGCCTTTGGCGAATACATCGCGCAGAACCTTCTTCTCGGTCTCTGCCGGATTGGTGTAGCCCTCGAAGCGACCCCCACCCTCGTCGGCAGTTCCGATGCGGCCGATCGCCTCACCGACTTCGCCGCGGGCACAAGCGAGGCAAAGACCATCCTGGTTGCGAACCGGCATGCCGAGCTCGGCATCGACGCGAACGATTGCGGCCGGGAAGCGATGCGCCAACAGAGGAGGAATCCGGCCGATCGCGCCGGGTTTGCCTTCGACGTTGTAGAGCGAGAAGTTGCCCTCGGTCGAGGCGTAAAACTCCAGGATTTGCGGAATCGAAAAGCGCGCCTGAAAAGCTTCCCAGATATCGCCGCGCAGGCCGTTGCCGCAGGCGAGCCGAAGCCGATGGCGGCTTTCGAACTCGGAAGCCGGCGCCTTGAGAAGGTAACGGCACAGCTCGCCGATATACTGGAACAGCGTGCATTCCCACCGCACAATATCGCGCCAGAAGGTGCTTGAGGAAAATTTTTCGGAAATGACCACCGAGGCTCCTGTCGCCAGCATGCTGCATGGAGCGACCACGCCGCCGACGCTGTGAAACAGCGGCAGGCAATCGAACAATCGATCTTCAGCCGTTGCGCCGGTCAATCCGGCAAACCAGCCGCCCCAATTGAGGATGCGTCGATGACTGATGCTGGCGGCTTTCGGCAAGCCGGTCGTGCCCGAGGTGTGGATCAACAGCGCAGGATCGTCGATCGTGATCGCTCGCCGCTCCGAAGGCGAAAGTGCGCTTCCATCGAGGCGGTCAAGAGCCGCCGAGATGCTTGCCCTGCCGCCATTGCCATGCCGCCAGATTTCCGGCGCACGCTTGAGGTGGGGCAGCGCTTCTTCCAGCACGCCTGCAAGTTCGTCGCCGACAATGACGTGATCGGCTTTAGCCACATCGATGCAGTGAGAAAGCGAGCGCCCCACCAGTCTGGTATTGACGAGCGCCGCGACGCCGCCGACCCTGGTGATGCCGAGCCAGGCGGCGATGTAATCCGGAGAGCCCGGCATGAAAAGACAGACCACATCGCCAGCGCCGATGCCCGCCGACAACGCCCAGCGTGCGTAGCGATTGACGCGCTCGGCGAGTGCTCGATAGCTCAGCGTCTGGTGATCCGATAGCAGACCAGGGCGTTCCGGTTGTCGTTCCGCCCATTCGTCGACGATGTCCGCGAATAATCGATGGGGGTTGGCCTCGATGCGGGAGGTCAGCTCGATGGCTTTCAGCCAGCTTTTCGCCGCAGACGGTTTGCCGCGGGCCTGCGCCTTGCCGATTGCTTGCGCAATTGTCGGATGCTCGATGGCGCCTGCGTTCATGGCCGAATGCGTGTTGATTGAACGCCTTCTATAGCGGCCTCGGCCTGCTCAGGCGTTAAGCAGCACGGTTAAGGCCGCCTCTAGTGCGGCGGTCACAAATGCCTGAACGAAATCCACGCTATCAATTGACGTGAACGACGAGCTTCTCTTCCGTGAAGAACTGGAGGGCACCATAACCCTCCATATCGACCGCGTATCGAAACTTGCCGTCCTCGGTCGGGAAGACAGCGATGACGACACCGTCTTCGTGGTCGGCCGCTTTTTCAACCCTTTCGCCGATCGCAAATTTGGCCATAGCGAACCCCCTCCGGGAAACTTTGACGTCAATTATCCCCCCAATCTAGTTAACGCATCTTAAGCAAACCTCGCCTGGCGCCGGTTGCATGCCGCCGTGGTAAAATTTTGCTAGCTCTCGCATAAACCCTTACGGGCACGCACGAATTTTAGCGCGATCCCTATAGTGAAATACGTTGCAGGTCGAACCGACGCAATTACAGCGTGAGCGCGCGCGAGTTGCAAAAAGCGATGATCGAAGGGCGAGCGCTCCTTCATTTGATGGCATCACTTGCGATCGGGCGGCTCTGCGATCCTTCGCTGCCTTACGAATTCGCCAAAAGCGTCGCGGCGGTCGCAGACGTTTGCGCGCGCTGGTGCTGGTGGTCAAAACGGCCTTCCCGTCCGCTGTCGGGACCGAAGAAAGAGTGAGGCAAGCGGATTTTTTTTAGGATGGCCTGCAGGAACAGGCGGCGCTATCCTGCTTATATTGTCATCGGTCCGTCGGTTTGAGCTGATAGCGAGACCCAATGATCAGGCGCAGGGAACCCTGGAATAGCCAGCCCGTGATCGGCAAGTCGGCGCACATCCTTGAGCGGACGGGACTGGCGCTCACCGGCGCCGCATGCGGCTTGTTTGTTGCCGCGCATGTCGGGCGCGCCGACATCGACCTGATCGGTTCGGCTGGCATGGTGCTGGCGATGATGCTCTACGGAGCCGCGGGGTTCTATCTCGGGATCGACCTGCCGCAGGTCCCTCCCGATCACCACATGCACCTGCCGCTGCGTCACGGACTTGGTACCCGGGCCGATGCCGTCATGCTGATGAGCGCGGCCGGCACCTTCCTCGCTTCGGTCGCAGCCTTCGTGTCCGTCTCCAGCATCGTGCTGGACGAAACAGCCCCCGCCAGCGCGGCTATTCTGATCTCCGTCAGTTGGGCGATCGGCGCCACCATGCAGATCGCCGCCGGCATTGTCGCCCGGATCAAGGCCGAGTCCTCCGAAAAACTATAGGGGGCGGCAAGCGAAAAAGTTACGCGCGCAGCCACGTCCACAGCCAATCGGGTGAGACGTGGCGGTTGACCCTGATCAAGCCTTCAGCGCTTTTTTCAGCTAAGGTGCAATTCCAGCTGTTGAGCAACCGGCTTGGAGAGGAAAAGATGCGTGCCCACCAGATCATGACGCCGCAGGTGATTACGGTTGGCACCGAGACAACCATCATCCAGGCCATCCATCTGATGTTGCAGCATCATATCGGCGGCATGCCCGTGGTGGACGCAGCCGGCAAGCTGATCGGCATTGTTTCGGAAGGAGATTTCATCCGGCGGGCCGAGATCAAGACGCAACACAAGCGAGGCCGGTGGTTGTCCTTTCTCGCAGGTCCGGACCGGCTCGCGACCGACTTCGCCCGCGAGCACGGCCGCAAGGTCGCTGAGATCATGACGCCGAATCCGCTCACCGTGACGGAGGATACGCCGCTGGACGAGGTGGTGCAGATCATGGAAACCCACAGCATCAATCGCGTTCCGGTGATGCGCGGTGACCGATTGGTCGGAATGCTGACCCGCACGGACTTTCTTCCTGCCGTCGCCAACTTTGTTCACAACGCTCCGGGCCCGTCTGCCGATGACGATCACATCCGCAACCAAGTAATGGCCGCCTTGAGGCAAGCATCGTGGCGGCCTTGCCCGTTCAACGTCACCGTCAGCGACGGAATCGTAACGTTGAGTGGCGTGGTCAGGAACAAGAGCGCGCGCGAGGCCGCCATCGTCGCGGTGGAAAACGTCGCAGGGGTGCGGAAAGTGCGCGACTACCTGTCGGTGGCACCCAATTATCCGCCCGCGGAGGAGGATTTTGGCGGCGGCGACTTCGTCTCAGTGGAGGAGCAACCCTCGACCGCGGATGATGAGCCGCTTTGAGAACCAACCCGCATGGAGCGCCTTGAAGGAAATCCGATGCGCATTCTGACACTGTGCGTCGCAATGGCGCTGGCGCTATTCGGCGGAAATGCCACGAGCCTTGCGCAGAACATTGAAAACGGCCAGCGCCTGTCGGAGCGGTGGTGCGTCGGGTGTCACGCCATCGGCGCGCCCACGCCAAAAACCAGCCGCATTGTTTCATTTGCATCGATTGCGGAACGTCCGGGTATCACGGCCGAGATGATCGCCTCGTTCCTGCTGATGCCGCACGCCACGATGCCGAACCTGCCGCTCAGCCACAACGACGCACAGGATATTGCTGCCTTCATCATGAAGATGAAGAGGCCGCCTTAGCCAAACTGGTGGCGGCTCTCGGCGCGGATAACGAAGTCAAATCCGCCGCAACTAGAGCGGGATGATCAAGGTGCAACGGGATTTCCGTATCGCTGCACGTGCAGAAGGTTTGAGGTGGATCAAATCAAGCTTCTCATTCCGGCGTTTAATGGCAGCCGCGAACGCATCAGCGGACGCCATGCAACACCGGCGTAGAGAGCGGCCATGTTGAAAGATATCCTCGTCCAGATTCCCTCGGAACGCCCAGCTCGTCCGGTCATCGACGCAGCGATCTCGCTGGCGGTGAACCATTCGGCACATCTGGACGCAATTTCGGTGGGCCTCGAAAGCACCAATATCGGCCTTGCGGTCGACGGCGCCGCCGCAGTGGCCGCCGTGTTCGATATCGAGCGCGAGCGCGCGCTGGCGCGGGCCAATGCTGCGCTTGAGGTATTCGCCTCCGAGGCGCGCAACGCCGGCATCGCCTACAGCCAACAGGCGCTCACCGCCGTTCCCGTCGATGCCTTCACAGTGCTCGGCGCGATGGCACGGCTTCATGACGTGAGCGTCGTGATGCAGTCCGACCCAGATCACCCGACTTCCGAGAACATGGTGCCGGCGGAGATGCTGTTTCAGGCGGGCGGACCGCTGCTGTTCATTCCCTACACTCACAAGGGCCCGTTGACAGCCGGGCACGTCGGCATCGCCTGGGACGGCAGCCGGCTTGCGGCGCGCGCCCTTCGCGACGCCGCGCCATTCATCGCCAAAGCCGATGCCGTGACGGTCGTCAGCGTCAACGAGGCCGAGATACCTGAAGAGACGTCCGTGGAAAATCTGGTAACGCATCTTGCGCGGCGTGGCATCAAGCCGAGGATCGAGCGCCTCAGCGCTGATGCTTCGGACGTTCAGCCCACCATCCTGTCGGTGGTGGCGGATGCGGGGATCGATCTCATCGTCATGGGCGGCTACGGCCATTCCCGCCTGCAGGAGCGAATCCTCGGCGGCGTGACGCGCGGCATGCTGCAATCCATGACCGTGCCGACGCTGATGTCGCACTGAGGGTAGCGCCGAGTGGGTAGAGAGGCGGCGCGAGAGCCACCTCCAGCAGCCGCGCAAAGAAAGGCGCCGTCCCCGAAGGGACGGCCCCGCGCTTTCTCGTATTGCGCTCATCAAAACCGGCCATAATATCTTACGCACGGTGAAACCTCACCGCGCCATTGCAGGATACTACCGTCGAGGCGACCGAAGAGAATCGGCTGAGACGACTGGCACCATGGAAACACGTGATGCCCTTCAAGGTTCAGGTTGGTCCGCACCAGATTTCAATCCATCACGGCCAGACGGTCCTGGTCGGTGAACCGGATGGACAGATTGGCTGGCCCAGCGAGAAGGGGCTCTACTTCTTTGACACGCGCGTCATCAGCAGTTGGGCTATCTACGCGAACGGCGAGCCTTGGGAGCTGCTCAATGGCGGAGCGATAACGCCCTACGCCTCTCGAATCTATCTTACGAATCGAGCGATTTTGACGTCGGATGGCACCATTGCGCCCCGCACTCTGGGTCTCGTTCTAAGCCGGCTGATCAGCGAGGGGATGCACGAGGATTTCGACATTACCAACAACAGTATGCGGAGGGTGAATTTTCAGCTCGAGATCGCATTGCGTTGCGACTTCGCTGACATTTTCGAAGTAAAGTCGAACAATATCGTGCGCCGCGGGCACATCGCCACCACGTGGTCGCAGACAAGGCAGCGGCTGCGAACCAGCTATCGCAATGGCGATTTTATGCGCGCTGTGGTAGTGGGTCCGTCGCGCGGTCTGCCCAAAGCGACTTATTCTAACGGTCGGCTCAACTTTGGAATCGCCCTGGATCCCGGAGAAGCCTGGCACTGCTGCTTGCTCTACGCTCTGGAGGACGGTGAGCGCATTCATCGGCCTCCGCGCGAATGCTCGAGCCAACATCACAACAAGCATGGCGGGACCCTGTCGGACTGGCTGCGGACAGTGCTGAAAATTCGCTGCAGCAACGAGGAATTCTATCGTCTTTATCGACAGGCCCTCGAAGACATGGCGGCGCTCCGATTGCCGATCTCTGGCACGGACCACAAGGTGTTCCTGCCGGCTGCCGGCTTGCCCTGGTTTCTCGCTCCGTTCGGTCGGGACAGTCTGATCGTTTCGCTGCAGAATCTTTTGATCTATCCAGATTTTGCCCGTGGCAGCCTCGACATTCTGGGTTCACTGCAAGCGAAAGCCGAGGACGACTACCGTGATGCCGAGCCCGGCAAGATCCCGCACGAGATCCGCTATGGAGAGCTCGCCTACCTCAAACTGATCCCGCACACGCCCTATTACGGTACAGCCGATGCGACTCCTCTCTACCTCATCACCCTGCACGCCACCTGGCGGGCAACCGGCGACAAAACGTTGCTCGATCGGCATCTTGCGACCGCCGAGGAGTGCCTTTCCTGGATCGACCGCTATGGCGATCGCGATGGTGATGGATTTCAGGAGTATCAGACCAGGTCCCCCGCGGGCTACGAGAACATGGGCTGGAAGGATTCGGGCGATAGCGTCGTCTACCCGGACGGATCGCTTGTCAAAGGACCAAAGGCGCTCTGCGAATTGCAGGGCTATGTCTTTAGCGCCTGGCTGCGCATGGCGGAGATATTCGATGAGCTCGGCAAGCCCGATCGTGCCGGAGAGTTGCGAAGTAAAGCCGCGGCACTATTCAAACGATTCAATGACGCATTCTGGGATGAGGAATTAGGCTTTTACGCCTTTGCGCTGGACGGCGAAAAGAAGAAAGTGCTGACGGTCGCGTCCAATCCAGGTCACTGTTTGTGGTCCGGCATCGTGCCACCGGAACGGGCCGCCAAGGTCGTGAAGCGTCTGATGGCGCCCGACATGTGGAGCGGCTGGGGCATCCGCACGCTTTCAGCGCTGCACCCCTCGTTCAACCCATACAACTACCAAACCGGATCGGTCTGGCCCCACGACAATGCGATCATTGCGCTGGGGTTCAAGCGGTATGGCTTCGGAGCCGAGGCGGCGCGGATAGCCCGCGATATCAGTGAGGCAGGAAGTCACTTCCTGTCAAACCAGCTCCCCGAACTCTACACAACGATCGAGCGTGACGAAGAGAGCTTTCCGGTGCAATATCTTGGAGCGAATGTGCCGCAGGCTTGGGCCGCCGGGTCGGTGTTCACGCTGATGAGCGCGATCCTGGGAATCGTACCGGACGCGCCGCGCGGAAAATTATATGTCGACCCGCTGCTGCCGCAGTGGCTCCCGGACCTGACGCTGCTCGATCTTCACGTCGGCCGCCGCAGATTTGATATCCGGTTCTGGCGCGACGACGATGAGACGCAGTTTGAGGTGCTGAAGGGCGACCCCAAGGCGGTCGTGAGAAGCAGCTTCGGAGTGCAATTGGTTTGAGTCCCATGCAGCGGGCAGAAAGCGATGGCCGTAACAGCACTCGACAGCCGAGACGACGAACTGCCTGTTGAAAGCCTTAAAGCGCTTGACTGGCTGAACTTCTTTCTCGCTGCCCTCCTTATGGGCTTTGGTCCTTTTGTTGCAGTCCATCTGGCGGAAAACGGATGGGCACCTGCAAGCATTGGCGCGATCCTGACCATCAGCGGCCTGGCGGGACTGATGACACAAGTCCCGGCAGGTGAGCTCATCGATGTGATCGAATCAAAGCGTACACTGTTCGGAGTCGCGGCTGCCACCGCCGCCTTGGCACTCACGATTTTTGCGCTGCGCTCGGATTTCCCATCGGTCTCGGGCGCTGCCGTCGTACAGGGCGCTGTCGGCAGCGTACTTGGTCCAAGCGTCGCCGCTATCAGCCTGGGCCTGGTTGGGCACGACGCGCTCGGTGAGCGGCTGGGCCGCAATCAGCGTTTTGCATCCATCGGAGGCTTGTCGGCGGCTGCGATCATGGGTGCCATTGGGTATCTATCATCCACACGAGGCATATTTCTGTTCGCCGCCGCATTGGTGATCCCGCTGTTGTGGGCGCTGCTGCGGATACGTGGCACCGATATTCATTTCGGCCGATCCTGCGGCGCGCCCGATCATCACGCGACCAAGCCCAGCAGGGTCAGCCGTCGGACTCTCTTCAAAGACGTCCGCTTTCTGGCCTTTGTGACGTGCCTCTTTCTTTTCCAACTCGCGAACGCCTCGATCCTGCCACTGGTCAGCGAGTCGCTGGTGCATTCAGAAGGACGTTCGTCCTCACTTGCGGTGTCCGCGTTGATCGTACTCCCGCAGATCGTGGTTGCGCTGTTATCGCCTTGGGTGGGCCGCACGGCCGCGACGTGGGGACGTCGGCCGCTGCTGTTGCTTGGACTTGCCGTAGTGCCGATTCGGTCGGGACTTTCTGCGTTGACGGCGGACCCGGCCTTGCTCGTCGTCCTTCAGCTGATGGACGGATTCACCGGTGCAACGCTGGGCGTATTGACGACGCTCGTCATTGCCGACCTTACGAGCGGGACCGGACGCTTTAACCTGGCCCAAGGGCTCGCGGGCACTTTTTCCGGGGTCGGCGCTTCGCTCGCCACATCAGTAACCGGAATCGTTACACAGAGATTCGGCTACGCAGCTGGTTTGTTGAGCGTGACAGGCGTTGGTCTCATGGCTGTTGCGGTCGTCTTGATTTTCATGCCGGAGACAAAACCAGCAACGCAAGCGCCTGAGGATTTTCCGGACCATGCGGTGGGCGGAAGCGGCCCGGCCACCGCCGACAAATTGCCGGTGCGTGACGGGCGCGCCCGGAGGCCGCTGGACGAGCGAATGTCAGGGAGGTCATGATGGTAGTGAAGCGAAAGATTTCCCTTGTATTGGCGGACGTGGACGGTTCGCTCGTCAACGAGGAGAAGGTGCTCACGAAACGCGCGCAGAGTGCCGTCAGCAAACTGCGAGCCGCCGGCATCCGCTTTGCGATCACCAGTGGCCGGCCGCCGCTCGGGATGGCCATGCTGTTCCGACCGCTCCAGCTCGACACGCCGATCGCTGGCTTTAACGGCGGGCTGTTCGTGACTAAGGACCTGACAATTCTCGAACAAAAGACGGTGCCGGTCGGTGTGGCGAGGCAGGCGATCGATCTTATTCGCGAGCATGGCCTGGATGCCTGGGTCTATCGCGGCAATGACTGGCTGATCACAAAGGCCGACGCCCCGCATGTCGCCCGCGAGTCCTGGACGGTCAAATTCGAGCCGAAAGGCGTGGCGGACGTCGGTGAAAAACTCGACCAGGTGGCCAAGATCGTCGGCGTCAGCGACGACCACGAGAGGGTGCGGCGCTGCGAGGCAGACGCACAGATCGCATTCGGACAGCGCGCTACGGCGGCGCGGTCGCAACCCTACTATCTCGACATTACCAACAAGGAAGCAAACAAAGGCGCCGTCGTGGACTATCTGTCGAGTCACATGCAGATACCCGTCCAGGAGATCGCCACCATCGGCGATCAACCCAACGACGTTCTGATGTTCAGGCGATCCGGTTTAAGCATTGCCATGGGCAATGCCTCCGATGAAGTGAAAAAGCAGGCCAACGTAACGACGGACTCCTACAACGACGAAGGTTTCGCCAAGGCGATGGAGCGCTTCATTCTGGGCGCGCCTGATTGAGTTGGCGGCACGGGGATTGCCGCGGTCTAATCGCCGGCGCTGGCGCTCCCCACCGAACACGGCGATGCACATCATGTCGCGAGCCAAAAGTCTTGAGGGTGTGTGCCGGGCATCCCTGGCGTGAGGGGAAAGGGAGGCGATCTCGAATTCACGAGTCACCGATGTTCGATGCGCTCGACGTCATTGGAAGTGAATGCATCATAGACCAGCTTCCTGAGAGCGACCCTGATGGGGCCACGCTCTTTATCAACCTGCTCCATCAGGATGTAGATCATGTCGAGCTTGCGATCGATGCCGATATAGGTGCCGGCGCCGCTGTCCCATTTCAGTTCTCCGATCGAACCCGGCTGGTTCGTCTCCCCGGGGCCAGTACGCACGGCAAGGCCGTAACCGAACCCGAAGCCGTCGCCTGGAAAGTAGAAATAGTCATGGCCGACACCGGAACCCGGTCCGATATGGTCTGTCGTCATATCCTCGAATGCGGCTGAGCTGAGATAGCGTTTGCCGTCGAGCTGGCCGCCGTCGAGCAACATTTGCGCGAAGCGCGCATAATCGACGATCGTCGAAACCAGTCCTCCGCCACCGGATTCCCACTCGGGATGGGCCCGGCGCATCCGCTCTTCGTCCACCAAAATCGTATCGCTCGGCAACGGCTCTGCCTTCAAAGCCCGCTCCTCGGGCGTGTCGAGCACAAATTTGGTGTGCCTCATGCCGAGCGGATCAAAGATGCGCTGCCTCATAAAGTGATAGAGCGTCTCGCCCGAGACGATCTCGATCACGCGGCCGAGCACGTTCGTGGAATGGCCATAGCGCCAGAACGTGCCGGGCTGCCGTGTCAATGGAAGCCGGGCAATTCGTTCCGCAAACTCGGCGTTATCAAAATGCCCATCGAGCAGATGAGCTTCGGAATAGAGTTTTTTGACCCAGTCTCCGACATAGTCGGCGGCGATTCCCGAGGTTTGCAGGAGCAGATCCCTGATCGTCGGTGGCCGCTCGGCCTGGACAAATTCGAGCGACGCCTTTCCCTGCGCGTCAACTCTCTCCGTTCCTACCTTGATATCCGCATAGGACGGGAGGTATTTCGAAACGGGATCATCGAGCGAAAGCTTGCCGGCATCGACCAGCATCATCGCTGCGAGGCTCGTGACCGGTTTGGTCATCGAATGTAGCGCAAACATCGTATCCAGCGTCATGGGGAGGTCGGTCCCGACGTCGCGCACGCCAAAGGTCTTCAGGTAAACGGGGTGGCCATGCTGCTGGATCAGGACGATGGCGCCGGGTAGCCTTTTTGACGCCACCTCGTTTTGGAAGAAATCGGTGAGGAGATCGAGCTTTTCGGTTGAGGGCGCAATCGCCTCAGCCCCAATCACCGTCGTGCTACCGTTCGCGAAATACCCTATTAAGCCAACAATCAGGGCGCAAACCCTCGCATACGCCCCAACCAGAGCATTTGCCTTGCGGATTTCAGATCGAAGTAGAGACATATGCCAGCCTTGTTGAGGTAGCGCATTTTCGGAATTTATCGCTGAGTCTCAAAACATCGCTACGGGCGAATGATATCTGGCGGCGGCGGGCACCATTCGTCAGTTTTCGTAGCACCAGAATCTATCGGTTTGGGCAGTACGGAGCAAAGTCCATGTTGTCTTTATTGCTTCCGCGGCGCTCAACGCGACATTGCTTCCGCGGCGATCAACGCGACACAGTTCCCGCGCTTGCGCCGGAGTGTACGTTGGAACGGTAAGAGGTCCAAACCAATGTTTGGGAAGAGAGCGAACTACAGACGTTTTTCCAACATTCGGGCCTGATGAGCGCGAGATTGCAGTAGCCCTCGATCTTGCCGCCACCGCCCTAACGCGATCCGTCTGGTCGTCGGCAATGAAACGATTTTCCGGCACGACCAAACCCCGAACAATCTCACTAATCCGTCGCGTCGGGCGCGATAGCCCGCTACCGGTCGAGGACTGCCGATCAATGGAAGGTCTTCCTCGATCCTCCGGAACTGGCCGATGCGGTTGTTGAGGTCTTTCCCCATAATCGGAAAGGCATACCTGAGGAACCACAAACGGAGGGATCGCGATGACCGCATCAAGCCACAATGCCGGCGACGATGTCGCAGCGGAAAAATCCACGAGAGCCGTCGAGGCGCTCATTTCGCGTCGGACCGCCATGGGAGGCGTCGCCTTTTTCGGAGCTGCGATGTCCGCTATTGGCTCCCGCGCTTTTGCGGGACCCGGCGCCCCTGGCAGTTACAGCAACTCTGCCATCGCGGCAGAGCCGGCCGGCGATACTCCAGCCAAGTTGGACGATGACATCGTCCGCGCGGTGAAAATCGAACGGGCGATGCGCTCGGGCCCACGGCAGATTACTCGTGATGCCACGGTCGCGGAAATAGACCACCAAGGAAACGTTGCCCATGTGCTTCGCGAAGGCACGAACGGGTGGATATGTATGCCGGGTGACGAGAACAGGATCGGCGCTCCCCCAATGTGCGTCGATGAGTTGGGGATGCAGTGGTTCAAGGATGCGATGACAGGGCAACCGCGGCCAACCAATAAGGCACCAGGCCTCTGCTACATGCTTTGTGGCGCAACACAACACAGCAACACGGACCCCAAGGATAGGACGAGCCCCGCCATACCGATCGGCCCGCACTGGATGATTCTCTGGCCTTTTGACCCGGTGCTCAGCGGGCTTCCAACGACGGTGCGCGACGCGGGTGCGTGGATCATGTTTGCCGGAACTCCCTACGCCTACCTGCACGTCTGCGGAACGCCTTGGGCTGGCAACGAATACTCGCCGGGTGACGAAGCCGTATGGACCATGGAATACTCAAAGCGCATTTCCGGTTAAAGCCGGAACGCCGTACTCTCCGTCAGCTGCATTTGTTGACGCGGCCGGATCCTGAGCTGCACCAGGCGCAACCATCTTGACTTGCTGTTTCGGACAGCAGGTTAAGGCGCTGGCGCGCAGGACCGGCCATGTGCCCCCACTTCGATTGGAGCGCCAAGCGATGTGCCGCCAATCCTTGTCGGCGCGACAGACAATGTCTTTCCGAACTTTCTTCTTTTTCTCTGAGAGCGCAGCCCTAGGCTGAGCGCGCACACACCGGTGACGCCGGGTGTGAGAAGCCCGGCGATGCGCCCGACCCGGGTGCGGCGAGTCATCGCCAAAAAGGAGGCGCCGACGTCAGGGAGGTGCCAATGCAGATCGAAGCGGGTGGACACTTCAGCCGCGCGGCGACGAAATTCCGCGACCGCATCGCCGTGCAATCCGGCGATCGCGCGCTCACCTATGAGGAGCTGCACGCGGTCGCCAATCGCGTCGGCTCAGGCACGCTGCGCCTCGGCATCGATCGCGGCGATAGGGTGGCCGTGCTGTCGCACAATCGCATCGAAGTCGTCGAATTATGGCTCGGCTTGGAGCGCGCTGGCCTGGTGCGCGTCGCGCTGCACACGCATTTCGACATGGCCATCCATGCGCGGACGCTCAATGACGTGGGCGCCGTCGCCCTGTTCTTCGATACCCGCTTTGCGCCAGCGTTGGAGCCGCACCGCGCCGACATGAAGTCCATTCGGCATTTCGTCGCGATCGGCCCGGATGCGCCGCACTGGGCTGTCCCCTACGAAGCGATTGTCGGGCGTGGCGAGGGCGATGATCCCGTCTGCGACGTCGACGATGAGTCGATCTGCGCCATACAGTTCACCACCGGCACCACCGGCTTTCCCAAGCCTTGGGTGGTGACGCACCGCGCATGGCACGCGCTCATTGCGAACAACCTCGAGCATCTCGACACCTTCGCCCGCACCGCGCCGGCCGTGGGACCCGATGACGTGAACCTGCATATTCACGCGCTGCAATGGGCGAGCGGCGCGCAAACGTTGATGCCGTACATGCTCCGCGGCGCGAAGAACATCGTGCTCGACGACGCGGCGTTCGACCCGATGAAGATCATCGACACCATCGTCGGCGAAGGGGTGACCGGCGTCTTTGTGCCAGGGCCGATGTTGCCGCCGCTGCTCGAGATTGTCGGCGCGCGCGGCGGCGTTCCGCATCGCTTGCGGCGCATGGTGATCTTCTTCGCGATACCGGAGCTGCTGCAGGCGGTCACCAAGGTATTGGGGCCGGTTTGGTGCCACGGCTTCGGCTCGACGGAGCAGGGCGCGCCGGCGAGCCGGCTGACCGTTGAGGAGGCAGAGGAAAAGCCGGCACGGCTCGCGAGCGTCGGCCGCACAGTGTCGCCTTTTTTCGAGATCGCGGTCATGGACGAGCAGGGGCGTCGCCTCAAGCCCGGCGAGGTCGGCGAGATCGTCGTGCGCAGCGCCATTTCGCGGAGCCAATATTGGAATCTCCCGGAGAAGAGCGCGGCGGCGTTCTTTCCCGGAGGTTGGTTCCGGCCCAACGACATCGGCTACATCGACGACGACGGCTTTCTCTACTATCTCGACCGCGCCAAGGACCGCATCGAGACCGCCACGGGCATCGTCTACCCGCATATCGTCGAATCGGCGCTGCTGCGCCACGGCGCGGTGGCCCAATGCGGCGTCGTCGGATTGGGGAAGCCGGGCTTGCAGCAGGTGGTGGCCGGCGTATTGCTCAAGCCTGGAACCACG